>Ga0081538_10000237_pt1 | contig 62261 bp, 58 predicted proteins | sample TabmetS5T2R1_FD_71022 | JGI IMG/M metagenome (GOLD analysis project Ga0081538, IMG submission 71022) | Tabebuia heterophylla rhizosphere microbial communities from the University of Puerto Rico - S5T2R1 | ecosystem: Host-associated > Plants > Roots > Rhizosphere ...
GTCACGGCCGGCCTCGACGCCCCGATCGCCCGCGCCCTGGCCTACGCCCCCTATGCCGACCTGCTGTGGTGCGAGACCTCCACTCCCGACCTGGACCAGGCGCGGGGCGTTCGCCGAGGCCGCCCGGCGTGGCGAGGACGTCGAGTTCGAACCCCGCTGGATCGAGATCGCCGAGCGCTCGGGCTGGGCGATTGCCTCCGAAACGATCGACCGCGCGACCCAACGGCTGGTCACGGGGATGGGACAGACGCGCTTCCAGGTCGCGCAGACCGAGACGGGCGGCCGCTTCGCGCTGACGTACGCCGCGCGGATCGAGGCGCTGCATCGCGATGTCGAGGCGGGACTGACCCGGGAACTGTGCATGAACCTCACGGTCGGAGCGGACCCCCGCGCGCTTGACGAGTTGTTTGCCGAGAACGAACGCGCGGTCTACATGCCGGCCCCGCCGGCAACCCGTCTAAGCCTGCCGGAGCTGCCGAAGCCGGAGGTGCTGCCCGGCGAGCCCACGGCAGTCCGGGGTCGCGGCGGTGACAACGTCCCGTTCGTCGACTACGTGAATGCCTTGCAGGAGCGCCTTGGGAAACGGGCCCCTGTGAAGACGCGCCTTCTGAAGGCGCTCAGATTGTTCAATGAGGAGTCTCCGCACCCAGCCCTGAGCGACCCCGACAAGGTCGCCGCGGCGTACGGGCGCTGGAAGAAGTCGACCTTCCGCCACCAGGACGTTTCGCTGCTCGAGCGGAGACAGTTCGATGCGGCCGTCAAGGGGTACCTGGGCTATCTGCACGAGCGCGGTCTTGCGGCGGCGCTTCCAACGGGTCTCACCCAGACTTCCCGCAGCCTCTTGCGCCGGACTCGCGATGCGTTCCGCGGAACTGGGTTTGCGCTCGGCGCGACGACGTTCGTCTTCGCCCTCCTGCTCGCAGGCGTCCTGGCGGCGCTGCCGCTCAACGCCCACATCGAGCTCTCGCCGGAGCTGATGCTCGCGGATCGGCTGCTCGCCGGCGGCGCCCTCTCGGCAGGGTCGGCGCTCGCTCCCGGGCTGGTCGCGCTCGTCGCCGCCACATATGTCCGCGCACTCCGCGGTTTCGCCACCATCGGCAGCCCCGGCACCGACCAGCTCGAGCGCTCGGCATCGCTGGTCCTGGTCGCCGCGACCGCAGCGCTTCTCGCGTGGTCCGACTCGCCGAGTCTCGGATGGGGCGTCTTCGCCGGCTTCCTCGTGTGGGGCGCCCTCGTCGTTGGGGCGCTGGCGCTTCGCAACATGACGTGGACGTTCGCCAGGCTCACGCGGGTTCAGCTCCCGGCGGGGCTGGCGGCGGCGTTCGCGCTCGCGGCCGGGCTGCCCTATCTATCGAACCTCGCCGGCTCGGACAGCGTGTTCTTGATGAGCGGCATCGCGGCCGCCACCTTCGTCGTAACGATCCCACTGCGACAGGTCCGCGTACCCGCGGTGGCGTTCCGCGTCGATCCGAACCTCCCCGGGGGAGGCGAGAAGATCGGCGTCCCGCTCGTGGTACACGCACGGCTGCCGGTTGTCTCGCACGCGTTCGCGCTAGTGGTCGCCTGGTTCGTGAGCTCGGTACTGATCGAGGGCGACGTCGCGGCCCGCTCCGTCTCGGCCGGGGCGGCGTACCTCGCGATGCTGGCGGTCTGGGCGCGCATGCTGACTCGCTCGGCCACGGATCTCGAGCACTGGGCCGACCGGATGCGTGCCCGCGACCAGGCCTACGACGAGACAACCGGGCCGAAGCGAACGCTCGACGACGCGCTCGGCTCCGCGCGGAAGCGCCTGCTCGCCCTCGAGCTTGCCACCGCGACCTTCGTGGTCACCGTCGCGACAGTCGTGACGATCGTTGTGGACGCGCACGGCCTCGACGTGATCCCGGTCGGCATGGCTGCCGTCTTCGTCGCGGTCGTAACGCTCGAGCTGGGACGTGGCTTCGTCCAGAGCCTCACCGAGCCGGTGAGCACGAGCTCCGCGCCGACGACAGACGCCACTTCCGACTACGGTGACGAGCTCAGGGACTTCATCACCCACGGGACCCGTCGGCTGGCGAAGAAGCTGAGCGTCGTCATCGGCGTCTTCACGGTGCTCAGCTGGGGGACCCAGGCGCTGGGGGTCTGGGAGCTGCTCGTGGACATCTACGAGCTCGTGGCCGGGCTGGTGACGTGAACGCTCGACCTCTCTGGGGCCGGCGTAAGCTCAGCTAACGAATGCTCGATCTGCGCCGCGTGCGACTGCTGAGTGAGCTCGCCCGCCGCGGCACAATCGCCGAGGTGGCGCGGACGGTCGGCTACACGCCGTCCGCGGTCTCGCAGTCGCTGAGCCGGCTGGAGCAGGAGGTCGGGGTGGCGCTGCTCGAGCGCGACGGCAGGCGGGTCCGCCTGACGCCGGCGGCCAACGCGCTGGTCGCGCGGGCCGACCGGGCGCTCGCCGAGCTCGACGCGGCGGCCGCCGAGCTTGCCGCGGAGGCCGGGGCCGTCCGGGGGCCGGTGGCCATCGGCGCGTTCCCGAGCGCCGCGGTGGCGCTCGTGATCCCTACGGTGACCGAGGCGGCACCGCGCCATCCAGAGCTGCGGTGCGCCGTGCACGAGCACGAGCCCGACGAGGCGATCCGGCGCCTGCGTGCCGGCGAGCTCGACCTGGTCGTCTCAGAGCAGAACGACGACATCGCGCCCCCTCCGACCGGCGGGCTCGAAGCGCACGCGCTCCTTTCCGAGCCGTTGCTGCTCGTCCTACCCGGCGCGCGCGACGCTTCCCCGCAGCCGATCGACCTGGCCGGCTTCCGGGACGCCGACTGGATCACCGGGCTCCCTGGATCCCAGTACGCCTCGGCGCTCGAGCGCGCCGCCTCGGCGGCCGGTTTCACCGCGCTGGTCGCCCACCGTGCGGACGAGGCCTTCGTGGTGCAGTCGCTCGTCGCCGCGGGGCTCGGCGTCGCCCTGCTCCCGGCGCTCGCCTGCACCCCGGTGCCCGGCGTCCACTACGCCGCGGCGCGTCCCGCGCCTCCGAGCCGGCACGTCGTCGCCCTCGTCCGCCGCGGGGCCGCGCGGCGCCCCGCTCTGGCCGCGCTGCTCGCCCTGCTGGGCCACCAGGCCGATGTGGTCAGGACGACGCTCGTGCTCGGCGCAGGCGTGCCCGCAGCATCTCCCGGCCGAACCTCGTCGCGAAGCGGACGGGCTGGTCGCCCAGCATGATGCGGCGTGCGAGCCGTCGGATCCGAGGGGCGGCCTTCCCGGGCGATCCGGCGTCGAGGGGCGGCTCGGGGTCGTACTCGATGATGAGCTGAATCGCCTCGGCGAGATCCCGCCCGTGGACGCGCTCGGTCAGCGTGAGCGCCATGTCGATTCCGGCGCTGACCCCCGCGGCGCTGATGTGGCTTCCCTGCCACACGACGCGGTCCGGGACGACCGTCACCCCCATCGCCTTGAGGTAGTCGCGAAACGCCCAGTGGGTCGTGGTGATCTTGCCCTCGAGCAGCCTCGCGGCGGCATAGAGCCCGGCGCCCGTGCAGACGGAGGCCGTCCAGGCGCAGTTCGGCGCGGCGGTGCTCAGCCATTCCACCAGCTCCCCGTCCTCCAGGACCGGGAGCGGATTGCTGCTGCCCGGCACGAGGATCAGGTCTGGGTCGGGCAGCGTCGAGGGCGTATCGGTCGGGAGGACCGTCAGGCCGCGGTCGCAGCGGACCGGATCCCGGGAGCTCGACACGAAGTGGACCTCGGCCTCCGGCCACCGGCTGATGACCTCGTACGGCCCGACCAGGTCTAGCGCGGTGAAGTCCGGATAGACGACGAACGCGATCTTCACTCGGTCACCTCGAAGCTGAACATCATGCCGCTCTCGTGGTGCTCGGCGATGTGGCAGTGGGCCATCCAAGTGCCGGGGTTCGTGACGTCGAGCAGGATGTCGACGGTCTCCCCTGTCCGCACGAGCACGGTGTCCTTCCAGACGAGGTTCGGCTCAGTCGCTCCGTCGCGGCTCAGGACGAGGAAGCGGCCCGCCCCGTGCACGTGGAACGGGTGGTGCATGGGGTGGTCGCCCCCCATCTCGTTGACGATGCGGATCTTCACCTGGTCGCCGACCCGGAAGCGCCAGTCGATCGCGTCGTTCTCCGCGCCCGTCTCCTGGTCGACGATCTTCCAGCGCATGTTCGCCGGCGTCGTCATCCGGTTCATGTCGACCATCTCGTCTTCCCATTCGATCCCGCCGGCGGCCGCGTCGCCGTGGTCGTGGTGGTGCCCGTGGGCCCCGTGACCGTGGTCGTGCCCCTCGTGCGCCTCCATGTCCATCTCGGCGATCAGGCCGATGACCTTGTCGGGCTCGGCGTCGAGGTACGGGGCGATCCGCTCCCGCTCGGCGGCCATGTCGGCGTTGGTGCGTAGCACCTCGAAGTCCGCCTCGAAGGACGGCTCGACGCGCTCGTCGGCCACGTGGACCGTCGCGAGTGAGTACACGCGGTCCGGCGTGCGGTGCTCGAGCGTCATGTCGCCGGCCTCGTCGAAGAGGACGTCGACCACCACGCGCTCCGACGGCGCCAGGACCACGTCCTCGACGAGCTGCTCCTGCTCGACCCGACCGCTGTCGCCGCCCACGAGCTTCATCCTGGCGCCCGGAACGGCGACCCGGAAGGTGCGGGTGTTCGCCGTGTTCGTGAGGTAGAAGCGAACCACCTCGCCGCGCGACGCGTCGATCGACAGGTCCGTCTCGCCGTTCACGAGCAGCACCTCGCCGAAGCGGCCCATGGCCACGTACGTGGTCTCCGAGCGGCTGAAGGGCGCCACGCGGCCGTCTTCGAGCAGGATGTCGTCGAGCGTGAGCGCGAACTGGCGGTTCGCGGGCGGCCAGTAGTCCGGGTCAGCCGGCTCCACGAGCACGTTGCCGTATAGCCCCACCTCCTGGCCGTAGTCCTCGCGGATGTGCGGGTGGTACCAGTAGGCGCCGGGGTCGGGGAATTTCACCCGCGCGGTGAAGCGTTCCCCCACGCCGATCGGCGCCTGGGTCTCGTGGGTCCCGTCGTAGCGGCTGTCGAGCCGCAGGCCGTGCCAGTGGACGGTCGCCTCGAGGTCGCCGTCGTTCTCGATCTGGACCACGATCTCGGACCCCTCCTGTACCTTCAGAACGGGGCCGGGGATCGATCCGTTGTAGGCGAGCATCCTCAGCCAGGCGTCGCCGATCTGCTTCTTGACGGGCGCGATCCGAAGCTCGAATTCGTCGCCGTCCGACAGCTCGACGATCTCCGGCGCGCTCGCCTCCGGAAGGCCGGTGACGTCCGTGGGGAAGTGATCTGGGGTGCTGCTCATGCTGCGCTCCTGGTGGATTCGGTTCGGGCCGGCGGCTGGAACGCCAGGACCCTGTTTGCGATGTGCTCCGCGTCCTCCCCCACCCAGCCCAACAGCGCCGAGCCCCGCGTGTGCTGCCAGGACAGGCCGAGGAAGTAGAGGCCGGGCGCCCCGGTCACGCCGCGCTCGTGCACGGCCCGGCCGTCGGCGTCGAAGACGGGCACGTCGATCCACGAATGGTCGACGCGGAAGCCGGTGGCCCAGACGACGCCCTCGACCCGGGCCTCGCTGCCGTCGGCGAAACGAACGGTCGATCCGTCGGCGCCCACGGCCCGTCTGTGGAGCTCGACGCCCTGCCGGCGCAGGCGCCGCGGCGTCGAGCCGATCAGCGTGTCCCGCCCGGACATGCGGCGCCCGATGCGCGACTCCGTCGTCTTGCGGAGGAGCCCGGTGGCGTCCAGGTACCAGAACAGGTCGCGGCCCAGGATCCGCTGCGGCAGCGGCGTCTGGCGCGAGCCGATCGACAGGTGCACGTCGCGCGACGCGGATAGCTCCTCCGCGATCTGGAAGCCGGTGTTGCCGCCTCCCACGACGAGCACGTCGCCGTCGGGAAGCGAGCGCGGCGACCGGTAGGAGGTGCTGTGCATTTGCACCACCTCGTCGCTGAGCTGGTCGGCGATGGCCGGCACGAAGGGCGTCTGGAACGGGCCGGTCGCGATCACCACCTGATGGGCCTCGTAGGTGCGGTCGCCGAGCTCGACCAGATACGCCCCGTCCGAGCTCCGGACGGCACGAACGCGGCTGTCGAGCTCGACGGGCAGGTCGAAGTGACGCGCGTACAGCGTCAGGTAGTCCGCCACCTCGTCACGGGTCGGGTAGCGGTCCGGGTCTCCGGGGAACGGGAGACCGGGCAGGGCGTCGTACCGGCCGGACGTGAACAGCCGGAGCGAGTCCCAGCGTGCGCGCCAAGCAGCGGCCGGCTCCGCGGCGGCCTCCAGGATCGTGAAGTCCCGGCCCTGCCGGGCGAGGAAGTATCCGATTGCGAGGCCGGCCTGGCCGCCACCGACCACGACGACGTCATGGTGCTTGGTCACGGTCATTTCTCAGGCCGAAGCTAGCGACGTGCGATGAGCCGCGTGCGAGTACTCCTCGCGGCGCAGCAGCATCGCGACGAGCATGGCCGGGAGCATCACGACGTGCTCGATCGCCATCAGCGTCCCGAAGCCCGCGGCGCCGGCACCCAGCAGAGCGATCACGCCCGCGGTCGGGAGCATCATCGACGCCGCCATCTCGTTCGAGGCCCGCCAGCCGTGGCCGCGGTAGCGCATCCAGGCGACCATCGGCACGGTCATCGTGATCCCCATGCCGAGCAGCATGAGAGCGGGCGCGTCGCTATGAAGCTCGGCCGAGCTCATGCCGGCCGCGCCGAGCGCCAGCAGCGCCGGCACGAAGAGCACGCCCATGCCCACGAACATGGCGACGAGCATCTCGACGTAGTGGCGAATGAAGTGACGGGTTGAGGCGGTCATCGAGTCTCCTTTCATCGGTCCAACGCCCCGGATACCCTAGGGGGGTATCGCCTGACGCTGCGTGACCTTGCTCACATGTCGAGGGCTAACGTGATGGCGTGGGCTCTCACGATCCGGCCGAGGGGACGTTCCTGTTCGCCGACATCGCCGGCTACACCGCGCTGACCGAGGCGCACGGGGACGCCGACGCGGCTGAGCTCGCGGCGACGTTCTGCGGCGAGATCTCCCAGATCGCGCGGGCCGGCGGCGGTGAGGTGATCAAGACGATCGGCGACGCGGTGATGGTCCGCCATACCGACCCCGCCGGCGCCGTCGGGCTTGGTCTGGCGGCGGCGCACGAGGTGATCGCCGGTCACGGGTTCCCCGCCGTGCGCGTCGGGATGCATCATGGGCCGGCGATTTCGCGTGGGGGCGACTGGTTCGGGGCGGCGGTCAACCTCGCGGCACGGGTCGCCGCCGTGGCGGCCGGCGGCGAGGTGCTCGTCACGAACACGGTCCGCGACCGTGCGGCAGACCTCGCCGGCGTGGAGTTCGAGGCCCGGGGAGAGCACCGGATGCGCAACGTCGCGGCGCCCGTCCCGCTGTTCGCGGCGATCCGCGGCGGCCACAGCGGCGAGACGCGCCACATCGACCCGGTCTGCCGCATGGTGGTCGCCGAGGGACGAGAGGCGGGCACGCTCCGGTACGAAGGCACGCTCTATCGCTTCTGCTCGTTCAACTGCGCGCGCCGCTTCCTGGAGGAGCCGGACCTCTACGCCGGCACCGAGCCGGGCCGGGGCTCGGCGGCCGGCTGACGTTGACAAACCGCCTCGGCCGTGTTCAAGTGGCCTGCGCGATGGCTCGGTGCGCGCTAGTCCTGACAGCCATCGCAGCGCTCGTAGGAGCGCTCGTGCCAAACGCTCAGGCCGTGCAGATCGCCTCCGAGTCCTTCGGGCTGGCCGGCAGCCCGGGGCCGAACCTGCCCTCCCACGCCAATCAGTTCTTCCGCGACGGGACCCCGACCTTCTGCGGCGACCCCTCCGGGCCGAGCTCGCCGATCGTCACGCCGACTCGCCGCGCCTACAAGTCGCGCGCGTTCACGAGCGTCGTGAACGAGTCCGTGTGCATCACCGTGAACGTGAGTACCGCGTGCACCGGCGGCAACGAGATCATGAGCGAGACCTACTCGCCCTCCTTCGACCCTGAGGACATCAGGGCCAACTGGATCGGCGACCTGGGCAACTCTCCCCCGAACCAGACGTCGTACGCGTTCACGGTCGCAGCGGGCGCCCGCTTCGAAACGGTTGTGGACGAAGTCTTGGACACTGCCAACTGCGGCGGCGTGACCCTCACCTGGAACTCGGACCGGCCCTGGGCCGCCGGCCGCCCGTCGGTGGCCGGCTTGCCCGCAATCGGGCGGACGCTGACCCGGGCCGGCAACATCTGGGCCGGCGCCCCGACGAGCGTCACCACGCAGTGGCAGCGTTGCGACGCCGCCGGGAACGGCTGCACGGACATCCCCGGGGCGGGCGGGACCAGCTACGTCGTCACCGACGCCGACCTGGGAGGCACGATCCGCCTTCGTGAGACCGCGACCGAGGGCGGGCTGACGAGCACGGTGAACGGGGTGGCGACCAGCATCCCGGTCTTCATCCCGGTCGAGGCCCATGAGAACGCATCGCTCGCCTCGGGGGACTCCGCGACCACCGGCGCCCTGACGACGAGCAGCACGGCGAGCCGCTGCGCGGCGCCGAAGCCGACGCCGGCCTCGTCTCAGAGCACTTCCCGCTTCTTCGACACCTACACGATCGCGAGCCTCGTCAACGAGCCTGCCTGCGTCTGGGTCGCCCAGCTGAGTTGCATTGCGCTGACCGCCATCTACAGCCCGCAGTTCGTGCCGGGCGACGTGACCCGGAACTACGTCGGCGACGACGGCGCGGGGCGGGCGCTCTCGTTCTTGCTGGCGCCGGGGGCGTCGGCCACCGCGGTCGTCTCCGACGCGTTCGGGTTCGGTTGCCCCTCCTACGAGCTGGTGATCGGATCGGACGGTCCGTTCGCGACGGCCCGGCCGGAGCTCAGCGCCGCTCCGACGGCCGGCTCGCCGATCGCCACGACGAACGGGAGCTGGGCCGGGTCGCCCGCGTTCGCCCATGCCTGGCTGCGCTGCGACGCGAACGGCGCCGGCTGCGCTCAGATCGGCGGGGCGAACGGATCCTCGTACACACCCACGTCGGAAGACGTAGGCAACACGTTGCGCTCGCGCGTGACCGCGACGCAGGGCAAGTCGCTGTCGGCCGACTCGGCGCCGTCGTCGGTGGTAGCGGCCGCGCCGCCCGGCGGCGACCGCACCGGACCGAAGGTCGTTCTCGCGCTCAAGCGCACCACGCTCCAGAACGTCGTGAGGCGCGGCTACCTGCCGGTGAGCGCGACCTGCGACGAGGACTGCACGATCACCCTGCGCGCCGACGTCGGCCGCAAGCTGCGCAGATCTCTGGGGGGCATGAAGATCGCGAGCGGCAAGGGCAGGGGCGTCGCCGACCGGCGTTTCAGCGTGAAGGTCAAGCTGACGCGCAAGGCCCGCCGGGGGATGCGACGGCGCAGATCGATTGCGTTCACGCTGAAGGCCACCGCGGTGGACGCGGCCGGCAACCGCGGAACGGCCGCGAAGCGCGCCCGGGTGCGGCGCAGGCGTTGACGCTCGGGGTCAGCGCGCGGCCCACGCCCGCGCCATCGCCACACGGTCCAGCCCGCTCGGGTGGCTCCCGAAGATGAAGGCGAACCAGCCAGGCGGGTCGGGGTCGGCGAGGCCCTCGTCGGTGAAGCGCCGGTGGAGCGTCTCCATCGCGCGCGGCTCCCTCGTCGCCTCCAGCGCCGCCCAGTCGGCCTCCCGCTCGTAGCGGCGCGAGGTCGCCGCCTGGAGCGGCGATGCGAGGAGGAAGAGGATCACCACAACGAACAGCGCGACCGGTACGGAAGCGGGGTCTGCAAGACCCCGCCGCCGCGTGGCGATCGCGACGGCCAGAGCCGCCGGCAGCGCGAGCAGGGCGAACCATGCGATCCGCTTCGCGATGTGCTCGTGCTCGTGGTGGCCGAGCTCGTGCGCGATGACCGAGCGCACCTCGGGTCGCGAGAAGTCGCCCTCGGCCAGCGTGTCCCACAGGACCACGCGGCGCGTCTCGCCCAGGCCGAAGGCGTAGGCGTTCGGCGCGCTCGTGAACTCGCGCACCTCCTGGACCCGGACGGGCACCTGGGGCAGCTCCTCGCCCCGTCCGAGCGCGCGGGCATCGGCGGCCACGCTCGCGGCGGGCCGGTCCAGGCCGGGCGTGAGATAGGGCCCGACGAAGGCGAACAGCGCGGCGAGCCCCACGAACACCGCGGTGGCCGGCAGCCACCAGGTCGAGCGGAGCAGCCGCGCCAAGGCCATCGTCACGAGCAGCGCGAAGCAGACGAACACGAACTCGCCCCCGAGGGCCAGGAAGTCCTCGATGACGTAGTCGACGTAGCCGATCTCGACGACGTCGTGGCGCCGCGACCACCACAGCTCGACCAGGCCGAACGGAAGCTGCGCGAGCCAGACGAGCGCGAACCCCATCATCCCGATCAGGAAGCCCGTGCCGATCGGACCGGCCGCCGACTCCTTGGCGAAGCGTGCCCCCCGGCGGGTGTAGACCGCGAGCACGGCGACCAGCGCAACCTGCGAGGCGACGAACAGCCAGCGCACGAGCGCCTCGTAGTCCTCCGCCTCGGACACGACCTCCGGATCGAAGACCGCGTCCGCGTCGAGCTCGGGCAGCTCGAGCCCAGCGGGAACCGTCGTGTCCCACAACCTCGATGCGACCCATAGCCAGGCGACGGCCAGCGCGGCGAGCGCGACCGCGTAGGCGACCCGCCTCAGGGCGCCTCCGGCGAACGCTGCCAGTCCGCCGGCGGCGCGGCAGCCGCGGGCGGCTCGTCCCCGGCCGGCGCGCCGCGCCCGTCGGGCCCCGTGTACGGATAGCGGTCGGTGAGCAGGAGGAAGTAGCCGTAGAGCTGCGCCTCGTAGCGCACGGTCCACGCGAGCAGGCCCTTCAGCCCCTCGGGGATCCGGCCGGTGAAGAGCGCGGCCCACCAGGCGCCGATCCCGGCCAGGAACGTCACCCCGGAGAAGGCCCCGCCGGCGATGAAAGCCGGGAAGGCGAGGAAGAAGCGGAAGAACGTCTTCAGCCGCGACTGCGGCGCGGGCGGTTCGACCTCGAGGTCGACCGGGTAGCTCCCGGCCCGCCCCACGAAGCCCGGATAGGGGCCGCCGAGCACCCAGAGGAAGGAGATCACGTGCGTCGAGTAGCGGACGAACGCCGCGAGGAAGCGGTGCAGCCAGTCCGGCACCCTGCCCGTGATCAGCGCCACCAGCCAGGCGAGGATCGCCAGCACGAACGCGACGATCCCCCAAAGCGTCAGCCACACGAAGTGGGGGATCGCCAGTGGGAGCCTGAAGAACACGAGCAGCCGGTTTCGCCGCACATCGCCCTCGTCCCGCAGGCGCACCGGGTGCTCGGGCATCGGCAGGAGCGGCACGGCGCGCGGATCGCTCGTGGGGTAGCGGTCCGTGAGCAGGAAGAAGTAGCCGTAGGCCTGTGCCGCGTAGCCGAGGCAGTAGACCTGAGCGTCGCGGAGGCCCTGCGGGGTGCGGCCGAGAGCCAGCGACGCGAACCAGGAGAGGAACGCCACCGCGATCCCGAGGCCGATGTTGACCGAGGCCGCCACCTCCGCGTCCCCCGACTGCGACGACGTGCCGCCGCCCCCGCCGCCCCCACCGAAGCCGCTCGTCAGCGCGCTCGCCAGCACGAGCACCGGGATCGCGAGGAACAGCCGGAGCGCGATCGTCCAGCGGCGCTGCGGCTCCGCGGGCGGCATGTCGGCGTCCACCACGTAGCCCGGCTCCCCGATGAAGCCCGGGTAGCGCTCCGTTGCCAGGTACCAGTACGAGTAGACGTGGAGCGCGTAGCGGACGTAGGACGTGTAGAACGAATGTGCCCACCCGGCCGGCCGCCCGAGGATCAGCGCGCCGATCCAGTGGATCGGCAGGACGACGACGATCCCGATGCCCCAGATCAAGAGCCAGATCAGGTGCGGGATGACGAGGATGAAGCGGAAGAAGACGGTTGCGCGGTTGCGATGCCCGTCGTCCCTGTGGCTGACCTGAATCCCCTGCCCCGTACCGGTCACGGGCGCAGCGTAGCCCTTATGCCTGCTGAGCGGGTGTAATGTCGCACCGGCGACGGACTCTCCCGGCATGGAGGCAAGCGTCATCACGAATTCCGCAGACCGCGACGCGATCGTCATCGGCGCCGGGCCCGCGGGACAGCACTGTGCCGGGCAGCTGGCCGACGCCGGCCTGAACGTGGCCATCGTCGAGCGCGAGCTCGTCGGCGGCGAGTGCGACTACTGGGCCTGCATCCCCTCGAAGACGCTGCTGCGGCCGGGCGATGCGCTCGAGGGGGCCCGCCACGCCCCGGGCGCTCGCGAGGCCGTGAGCGGAGGCGTGCGTCCCGAGGGCGCGTTCGAGTGGCGCGACTTCATGGTGTCGAACTACGAGGACGGCGCGAAGGCCGAGTACCTCGAGGGGAAGGGAATCGCGGTGCTGCGCGGGCCGGCCCGGCTCGCGGGCCCTGGGCGCGTAGACGTGGACGGCGAGGTCCACGCCGCCGAGCACATCGTGCTCGCCACCGGGTCCTCCCCCGTCATTCCACCGATCCCCGGGCTGCGCGAGCTGGACGGCGTCTGGACCAACCGCGAGGCCACGGGACTCACCGAGGTGCCGCGGCGGCTGGTGGTACTGGGCGGCGGGCCCGTGGGAGTGGAGATGGCGCAGGCGGTGCGGCGCATGGGCGCGTCGGTCGCGCTCGTGGAGGGCATGGACCACGTCCTCCCGCGCGAGCCGAAGCCGCTCGGGGACGCGCTCGGAACGGCGCTCACCGCGGACGGCATCGAGCTTTGCTTCGGCGAGCACGCCACCGGCGTCCGTCACGAGGACGGCGAGTTCGTCCTCGAGTTCGAAGGACGCGACGAGCTGCGCGGCGACCGGCTGCTGGTGGCCACCGGCCGGAGGCCGCGGGTCGAGGACCTGGGCCTCGAGACGGTGGGCGTGGAACCCACCCGCAAGGGCGTGCCCGTCGACGATCGCATGCGCGTGGCCGACGGCCTCTGGGCGATCGGCGACGTGACAGGCATCTGGCCGCTCACATACGTCGGCAAGTACCAAGGCCGAGTGGCCGCGGCGAACATCCTCGGCCGCGAGTGGCGGGCGAACTACGATGCCGTCCCTCGGGTGGTGTTCACCGACCCGCAGGCCGCGGTGGTCGGGGCGCCCGACGGTCCCGTCACCGCCACCTTTCCGCTGTCCGGGGTGCCGCGCACGTCCACCTACACGCGCGAGTACGCGGACAGCCCGGGCTTCATGACGCTCGTGTCCGACGGCGAGCGGCTCACGGGCGCCTACGCGCTGGGCCAGGAGGCCGGCGAGTGGCTCCAGCAGGCCACGGTCGCGATCCGGGCCGCCGTGCCGCTCGATGTCATGGAGGACGTGATCCAGCCCTTCCCCACGTTCTCCGAGATCTTCCTGTACGCCCTCACCGAGCTCCGCGCGCGGATCCCGGCGCCGGCGTAGTGGAGAACCTCGGCCCCTCGCTCGGGTGGGGCGTGGCGGTGGGAGCGAGCCTCGTCGTAGGCGCCGTGGCAGCCGCCGTGATCACGCTGCCCGCGCGCAAGGCCGCGCTCATCACCGCATTCGGTGGCGGCGTCCTGTTGGCGGCGATCGCCTTCGAGCTCATGCCGGAGGCGGACCGGGAGGCGGGCGAGGCGCTCACCGTCGCCGGCGTGCTCGCCGGCGCGCTGATCTACGTGACGGCGGACGGCTGGCTGAGCCGGGACGAGGAGACGAACCGCATGCGCCGCTCGGGCCACGCGGCCGCGGCCGGTCAGTCGATGTTGACGCGCAGTGCCGACACCGCGCGGGGCGAGTCGATCGCCGTCGGCCTGTTCGTGGACGGCGTGCCCGAGTCGATAGCGCTCGGGCTGACGATCGCCGAGGGCGAGGTGGGGGTCGCGCTGCTCGCGGGCGTGTTGATCGGCAACGTGGTGGAGGCCTACGGCGCCGCACAGCCGATCGTGGCCGGCGGCCGCACCGGGCGCTTCGCCGTGACCCTGATGGCGCTGATCGGCGTCGCGCTCGCACTCGCCACGGTTGCCGGCGGCACGGCACTGGCCGACGCCAGCAGCGAGCTCGTCGGCACTCTGCAGGCCGTAGCGGCGGGCGCGGTGCTGGCGGTGATCTCGATCGCGATCGTGCCGCATGCGTTCGAGGAGGTGAGCCGGCTGGTGGCGGTGGCAACGGTGCTCGGCTTCCTCCTCGGCTACGTGCTCTCGTAACGAGGGCGGCGCCCGCGCGACTGCGAGGCCTGACTCAGGGGCGCCTGATGACCACGTCTCCGTAGGACGTGCGGGCCCGCACCTCGACGGTCTCGGCGCCCGGCTCGGGCGCGTCCGCGGCGTCCAGCGCGTTGCGGACCTGACCGGCCCTCGCCCGCACGTCGAGCCAGGCGGAGGTCCCTTCGGGAATGCCGACCTCGAGGTCGCCGACCTGCGTCTCGAGCGCGACCGTGCCGCGCTCGACCCCGCCCAGGCGCACGTCGCCCTTGGCGGTCTTGACGCCCACGCTGGCGCGCGCCCGGTCGACGGCGATGCTGCCGTTCGCGGAGCCCACGTGCAGGTCGCCGCCGGCGATCCCCACCCAGGTGTCCCCGTTGGCGCTCTTGATCACCGTGCTGCCGTCGAGCTCTCGCACGCTGACGTCGCCGCTGCCGCTCTTGACGCTGAGGGTCCTCGCCTCGTCGATCCGGATGTCGCCGACGTGGGTCTTGATCCTGCACTCGGCGAGGCGGCCGGCGCAGTCGAACTCGGTCATCTGCCCGGTCCCGTGCAGGTTCGAGCCCGCCGGTAGCTGGACCGTCACGTCGACCGACCCGCCGCCCTTCCTGCCGAGCCGGAAGGGTGGCTTCGGCGCCTTGACGACGAGCTGCTCGTTCACCAGCTCTACGTGGGTGCGCTCGGCGGCGTCCACGTCCTCCGCGTTGGAGACATCGGTGGGGGTCACCTCGACCACGGTCTCGCGCCGGTCGCCGGCGCTGACGCGCACGCGGCCCCACGGGACGTCGAGCACGGCGGAGATGGGGTTGGGGGTGTCGAAGGTCGGCATCTGAATTGCTCCTGTCTGATCGGGGCGGGTCAGCGGACCCACCCGGTGAAGGCCTGGCCGCTGCCGCCGCCCCGCTGTCGCGGGCGGCCGGAGCCGTCGGCGAGCGCCGCCGAGGCGACGCGCACGAGCCAGGAGTTGACGGAAAGCCGCTGGCTGCTCGCGGCCTGCTCGATGCCCGACTTGAGCTGCTCGGGCAGGCGGAGGCTGATGCGCGCCGTCGCGCCCTCGTCGCCGTCCGGCGGCGCGGGCGGCGCCGAGTCGCTGTCCGGCTCGGCGGTCTCGTCCGGGGGCGCCGCTGTCACGGCGAACTCGGGCTCGCCGGCGCGCAGGCGCAGCTCGACCGAGCCGGGCGCCAGCTCGGAGGTGATCTCGTCGGCAGCCTCGGAGAGGGCTTCGAGCAGCGTCAGCCGGATCGCGGAATCCAGCGGAGCGGTCAAGCGCTCGGCCAGGGCGCGGGCCTCCTCCCCGCCGGCCTCGGCGGCCACGGCGAGCTCGCGGCGGACGTTCTCGGCGTACGGCGTCAAGTTCATGGCGTCATGATGACATCATTTCGATGTCATGTCAACACCATGATGCTGTCGCGATGAGTTCCGGCTCTCCGCCCGGTCCTATGCACCGTGACGACGATGCTCCAGGAGCCCGCGTTCGGGGCGATGGTCGAGCGCCACCGGCGCGAGCTGCAGGTCCACTGCTACCGCATGCTCGGCTCCTTCGAGGACTCCGAGGACCTCGTCCAGGAGACGTTCCTGCGCGCCTGGCGGGGGCGCGGCGGCGTCAGCTTCGGCGGACCCTCCTCGCTCCGGGCGTGGCTGTACCGGATCGCCACGAACGCGTGCCTCGACGTGCTTCGCGGCAGGCCGCGCCGGGTCATGCCCCCACAGGTGGCGGAGGCGAGCGACCCGGCCGCGCCGATCGGGCAACCGGCCGACCTTCCCTGGCTTCAGCCGTACCCCGACCGGCTGCTCGAGACGACTGCGCCGGCGGAGGACGAGCCCGGGGCGGTGGTCGTCGGGCGGGAGACGATCGAGCTCGCCTTCCTCGCCGCGATCCAGCACCTCCCGCCCCGGCAGCGCGCGGTGCTGATCCTGCGCGACGTGGTGGGATGGTCGGCGAAGGAGACCGCCGCGATGCTCGAGGCGAGCGTCGCGTCAGTCAACAGCGCGCTGCAGCGCGCCCGGGCGACGCTGCGCGAGCGCCTGCCCGAGCCGCGGACGGAGTGGGCGCGCTCCTCGTCGCCGAGCGAGGAGGAGCGTGAGCTGCTTCGCCGCTACGTCGAGGCGCACCAGCGGGCGGACATGGACGCGCTCGCCGAGCTCCTGCTCGAGGACGCGCGCCTGACGATGCCGCCGCATCCGACCTGGTACGAGGGCCGGGAGGCGATCCTGATCGCCTCGGCCAACGGCTTCGACCCCGGCTTCGGCCGGCTGCGGAGCGTCGTCGCCGGCGCCAACCTGCAGCCTGCGGTCGCTCATTACCTCCAGGCTCCCGGAGAGCCCGGGTACCGGCCGCTGGCGATCGACGTGCTTCGCGCCGAGGGCGGCCTCGTGGCGGAGATCACCTCGTTCGTCCTTCCCGAGCTGTTCCCGGCGTTCGGCCTGTGGCCGAGCGATTAGTTTTGAGCGGGGCCTCGTTCCTACTTGCATGAGAACACTCGCCACCAACACGATGATGTCGCTCGACGGAGTCATGCAGGCGCCGGGCGGGCCGGACGAAGACCCGACCGGCGGGTTCACGCTCGGCGGTTGGGCGGTCAACTACATCGACGAGGAGCTGATGCGGCGGGTAGCCGAGTCGGCCCCCTACGAGCTGCTGCTCGGCCGCGGCACCTACGAGATCTTCGCGGCGCATTGGCCCTATGACGAGGGGCCGATCGCCGACCAGCTCAACAGCACACGCAAGCACGTCGCCTCCAGGACGCTGGACCGGGTCGAGTGGAACAACTCGACCCTGATCCGCGGCGACGTCGCCGAGTACGTGGCGCGCCTCAAGGAGGAGGACGGTCCGGAGATCCAGGTCCACGGAAGCCCGGGTCTGATCCAGACGCTGCTGCAGCACGATCTCATCGACGAGTTCCGCATCTGGATCTACCCCGTGGTGATCGGCACCGGCAAGCGCGCCTTCGGTGACGGCACGATGCCCGCCGCCCTGAAGCTCGTCGACAGCACGGTCTCCGGGACCGGCGTCACGATCAACGTCTACCGGCGGGCCGGCGACATCGACTCCGGGTCGTTCGAGTTCGAGGAGCCGACCGATGCGGAGCTCGAACGACGCCGGCGCCTCGCTGACAGCTAAAACTCGGAGCATGCCCACATCCGAGGCGACGATCGTGGAAGCCGGGGGGCGCGACCTGCGCGTCTCGAGTCCGGACCGCGTGATCTTCCCCGAGACCGAGCGCACCGCCGCGGTCACGAAGCTCGATGTCGTCAACTACTACCTCGCCGTCGAGGACGGCATCATGCGGGCGCTCTCGCGGCGGCCGACGACGCTGGAGCGCTGGCCGAAGGGCGTGCACCCGGGCATCGTGGTCTCGACGCGTGAGAAGGGCGGCGGCGACGCCTTCTTCCAGAAGCGCGTCCCGAAGGGGGCGCCCGACTACCTGGAGACGGCGCGGATCGAGTTCCCCTCCGGTCGCCATGCGGACGAGATCTGCCCGACCGAGATCGCGGTGGTCGGCTGGTGTGCCCAGATGGGCACGATCACCTTCCACCCCTGGCCGGTGCGCAGCGACGACGTCGACCACCCGGACGAGCTGCGGCTCGACTTCGACCCGCAGCCGGGCACCGACTTCGACGACGCGGTGCGCGTGGCCACCGAGGGGCGGGCGCTTCTGGAGGAGCTCGGCTACGCCGGCTTCCCGAAGACGTCGGGCGGACGCGGCGTGCACGTCTACGTTCGCATCGAGCCGCGCTGGACGTTCACCGACGTCCGCCACGCGGCGATCGCCTTCGGCCGCGAGCTCGAGCGGCGCCTGCCCGGCCAGGTGACGACGAAGTGGTGGAAGGAGGAGCGCGGCGAGCGCATCTTCGTCGACTACAACCAGAACGCCCGCGACCGCACCATCGCCTCGGCCTACAGCGTGCGGCCCAAGCCCGGCGCGCCGGTCTCCGCACCGGTCACGTGGGACGAGCTGACCGAGGTCCAGCCCGAGCACTTCACGGTCGAGACGATGCCGGCGCGCTTCGCCGAGGTGGGCGACCGGCACGCCGCCATCGACGACAAGGCGCACTCGCTGCAGCCGCTGCTCGACATCTACGAGAGGGACGAGGCCGGTGGCGAGGGAGACATGCCCTACCCGCCCGACTACCCGAAGATGCCGGGCGAGCCGAAGCGCGTGCAGCCCTCGCGCGACCGCGACCGCAAGCGGTAGCGCGCGCCCCCCGCTCGCTTCCGATTGGGATTCCGGCGCTGATCTCGGCCAAGGGTCCGGGGCTGGGTCGCTCTCCGACGCCGGGGAATGGACTGGGGAGGGGTGGCTCGAGCGCCACTTCGTCGAGTGTGGGCCGTGTTGTACACCCATACGGTGCTCTATCCGGCCCACACACCGAGAACGGGCGGTTCGGGCGACCCCCTATCGCCCCGTAGTGGGCGCGGGCGCCCTGGCAACGAAAAGCGACGGGGGGCCGCGCGCTACTGGACGATCTGGATCTCGAGACCCGTGGGCCCGTCAGGGACGATCGACGCGGTGTCGTAGCGCGTCTCGGTGTCCTCCCGGTAGCGGACCTCGTACGTCGTCTCGACCTCGTTGGCGAATTGGGCCTCCTCGACTACCAGGCGCAGCAGGAGGTCGCGGGGGTTGGTGCCCTGCGGCACTTGGCGGACGAGCGAGAAGTGATAGCCGTTCGTGGGCGCGGTGCAGGTGGCTCCGACGTGCAGGGTGGGAGCGGATCCCGGCATGAAGTCGTGGTAGGCGTACCAGTCTTCGCAGGTCCAGCGCTTCTGCTCCGGCTCGTCGGGCGGACGGCTCAGCACGCGCAGTTCCACGTGGTACTGCGGCACGCCGACGAAGCCGCCGCCGGTCATCCACATCCGCGACACCTCGGCCGCCTTGGAACCCTCCTGCCCCGGATCGCCGCGAATCGTCCCGAAGGCGCTCTTCGCGGCGTCGGCGAACGAACTCAGTGAGGACCCGGTCACCCGCTTCTCAGCCACGCTCTCTCCTTCCGGCGGCGGTGTCGGGACGGATCGCCGCCGCGCACCGATCCTCCTGAAGCGATCCCGGAGCTGTCAAGCAACCGGCGCGCCGGGCAGCACGTCGCGCATCTCCTCGGGCAGGAAGGGCAGGTCGAGCAGGCTGAGCTTGACGTTGCTTTGGCGCTGGTAGCGCTCGGGGTCGAGCCGCAGCACGAGGCCCGCCCGCGTCCGCAAGCGAACCTCGAGCGCGTCGCCGGGCTCCATCCTTCGCATGATCGTGCCGTCCACCTGGAGCGCCGGCCCGCCGCTGCCTTCCACCAGCGCCAGCCCGATCGGCTCGTTGGCCGAGATCACAGCCGGCCGGGAGATGCCGGATATCGGCGCCACCGGGCTGACGATCATGGCGTCGAGCATCGGGGACACGACCGGCCCTCCCGCCGCGTACGAGTAGGCGGTCGAGCCGATCGGCGTGGCGATGACCAGGGCGTCGCAGCGGTAACGCCCGCTCGTGCGCCCGTTCACGGTCAGCGACGCCTGTACCGCTCCCTCGCCGGGCACGCTGGCCAGGGCGATGTCGTTGAACGCGATCGACTCGTCGCGTCCATCCGTGAGCACGGCCGCGCTGTGTTCCTCGATGGTGTAGTCACCGGCGTCGATCCGGTCGAGCGCCGCGTCGACCTCGTGCGGCTGGATCTCGACAAGGAAGCCGCGGTCTCCGAGGTTCACGCCGACGACCGGGATGGGCCGTCGCGCTGCAAGTCGCAGGGCGCCGAGCATGGTGCCGTCGCCACCGAGGCTGATCAATGCGTCGGCCTCGTCGACCAGTTGCGCCTCGCTCACCAGCTCGACGTCGTCGGGTACGCGCGCGGCCTCCCGGGCGTCGACGATCACCTGCTTGCCGTGCGAGCGCGCCCACCTCGTGAGCTGCTCCACGCAGGGCGTCGGGTCCCTGCGCGGATGCAGGACGAGCCCGAGTCGCCCACCCGGCGTGAGCGTGTGCATGACGCCATCGTCGCATGCCGCGACCCGGCGGGTTGTGGGAATGCGGGCTAGGGCGACTGCGGGAGCTTGGCCGCGCCCCGCTTCGTCACCGGGGCGGAGGGTGGCGGCACGACCGGGCCGAGGTCGCCGTCCGGCGCCTCGTCGAGGTCGACGATCACCGGCGCGTGGTCGCTCGGACCGCTGCCCTTGCGGGCCTGCCTGTCGATCCACGCCGCCTGGACGCGTTCGGCGACCGGCTCGCTCGCCAGCACGAGGTCGATCCGCATCCCGAGGTCCTGGTGGAACATCCCCGCGCGGTAGTCCCAGTAGGTGAAGACCCGCTCGCCCGGCCAGCGGTCGCGCACCACGTCGCGCAGGCCGACCGCCTGGAGCTCTGCGAGGGCCTCGCGCTCGGGCGGGGTGACGTGGGTCTGGCCGGCGTAGGCGTCCGGATCGAAGACGTCCTCGTCGGTCGGCGCGATGTTCATGTCGCCGCAGACGATGGTGTCCTCCGGGCCGCCGGCGACCATCTCGCGCAGGGCGGCCAGCCAGGCCAGCTTGTACTCGTAGTGCTCGGAACCCGGCACGCGCCCGTTCGGCACGTAAACCGAGACCACGCGAATCCCGTCACAGGTGGCCGACACCGCGCGGGACTCGGGATGCGGGAAGCCCGGCGCCCCGGGCACGCCGGGCGCAACGTCGTCCAGGCCGACGCGCGAGAGGATCGCGACGCCGTTCCACGTGGCCTCGCCGCAGACGGCCGTCTCGTACCCCCGGCTCTCGAGCTCGGCGCCGAGCAACTCTGTGAAGGCGTCGTCGGTGAGCTTCGTCTCCTGCAGGCAGACCACGTCCGGCTTCCTGTCGTCGAGCCAGGGGAGGAGCCGGGGCACGCGCTGCTTGACGGAGTTGACGTTCCAGGTGGCTAACCGCACGGCTCCCCAAGGTAGCGGCAGCGGCCCCGCGGCGCGGGCGTGTCACGGAGCAGCGCGAGACCGGCGATCGGGAAGACGAGCACCGACAGGAGGCCGGCGCCGATCAGCGCGGCGCTCTCCGCGGCATCGATGAGCCCGAGCTCCATCCCGATCGCGCTGGCCGCGACGATGAAGGGCAGCGAGGTGGCCTGGAGGATCCCGGCCACCGCGGTGTGCCGGCGGTCCAGGACGGGGCGATAGAGCAGCGCCGGCAGGCCGCGCACCACCAGCAGTGCGATGAGGAAGACCGGCACCATCGCGATGTTCGAGGCCTCCGCCACGAGCGCGTCGAGGTCGAAGCGCACCCCGCTCGTCACGAAGAAGACGGGGATGAAGAAGCCGAAGCCCATCGCCTCGAGCTTGCGGCGGAAGTCGGGATGCGTCATGACCTCGTCGCGGTCGAGCAACGAGATGATCGCGCCGGCGATGAAGGTGCCGAGGATCGCCTCGAAGCCGAGCTCCTCGGCCACCGCCGCGAAGCCGACGAACAGGACGACGGCGGCGCGGATGCGGATCTGCGCGGTGGTGTCCTGCAGCCGCACGAGGTCGCTCCTGATCCGCATCGACCGCTCGGCGCCGCGCACGGTCAGGAAGACCACGGCTGCGAGCGCGACGAGCGCGCCGAGCAGCAGGAGCGTCGACCCGACGCCACCCTCGCCCGAGAAGAACAGCGTGAGCAGGATGATCGCGCCGAAGTCCGCGATCGAGGCCGCGGCCACGATCAGCTGGCCGAACGGCGACGAGATCTCGCCGGCGTCCTTCAGAACCGGGACGATCACGCCGAGCGAGGTGGCGCACAGGATGATCGCGACGAGCAGCGGCGTCTCCACCAGGCCGCCTGCCGAGAGGCCGAGGGCCACGACGACCGCGATCCCAAAGGAGACCACGAAGCCGAGCGCGGTGAGGCGCAGCACCCGACCGCGGAGCTTCTCGAACTCGATCTCGAGGCCGGCCAGGAAGAGCACGAAGCCGAGCCCGATCAGGGCGAGCACCTCGATCACCTGGTCGACCTCCACGATGCCGAGCACCGACGGGCCGATCACGATGCCCGCCACGATCTCGACGACCACGGAGGGCAGCCGCAGCCTGGGGAACAGGCCGAGCAGGAAGGGCGCGGCGAAGGCCACCGCGACGACGATGAGCAGGTCGGTGAAGGACGGCATGCCGTCAAGCCACCGCCCGCGGAGCGCAGGCGATGCCCGCGCGGACGCTGGGGCTGTGGAGCTTCGTCGCGGGGATGACGCTTGGGCCAGCCGTCACCTCGCGCCCACCCTAACGCCTGTCGGCGAGATCCTTGCGCATGTACACCAGACGGGCGTCTCCATGCTGGCGCCGGGCGTATTCGACGTAGCCGATGCGCGCATAGAGGGCCTGGTTCTCGGTCATCAGCTCGTGGGTGTAGAGGTAGATCGAGTCGAACCCGGCGGCGAGGGCCGCTGCCTCGGCGTGTTCGAGCAGGGCCCTGCCCACTCCGCCTCCCTGGTGGGCCGGCGCGACGGCGACGTTGTCGAGCACGAAGCCCTCGTCGCCGACCCCGAGGACGATCAGCCCGGCGATCTCGCCCTCCGCCTCGGCGACCGTCACGTCATGGGTCCGCAGCACCTCGTGGTAGTCGTCCGTCATCGGGCGCGGCGGGCCGTCGAGGCGCTCGACGTAGTGCCCGTAGGCCGCCCGGACCAGCTCCGTGAGCGCCGGGACGTCCGCTGTCTTCGCGGGCCGCAGTCGTGGCTTCATCCACAAACCCTACGAACAGGCTGCACCGAAATGGAGAGCCCGTTGATCCGGCCCACCGAAGCTGTTAGAGCTCGCATGACTGGTCCCCACGACTCGCGGAGGCATCGCAATGGCCGATCAACCTGAGGCCCTCGAGTTCGCAGTCGACGAGGAGGACCTGGAGCCCCTCGTTCCGGACGACCCCGCCTGTGGGGCCGACGAGCTCGACCTCCAGTTCGACGAGTTCGGCGCCAGGATCGAAGAGAGCGACGAGACCCCGGCGGGCCTTCCGCTGGCCTTCCGGCCGTGCAGCCTGAGGTCGCTGAACGGCAGCTGGTACATCGAGCTCACGCCCGATCCGCCGCTCATCTTCCCGCGCACCCATGTGCGCGGGGTGATGCGGATCGAGGCGAACGCGAACCGCCTCCGCATCTCGGGCGACATCTACTCGAGGCGCCTCTTCGGTCCCGTGCTGGGCGCGCCCGCGCCGAGCCCGATCCAGCCCGGAGCGCTCCTCAAGCGCAACTGGTACCCGGCCTTCCCCCAGAACCAGTACCGCTGGTACTTCCGGAGCCAGGGGGTGTCGTACGGAAGCGGGGTGCTCAGCTTCCGCTTCGAGCGGCGCCTCTGGGACCCGGCCACCCAGGAGTTCGCCGGCGCCGACACCGGGCGCATGCGGCTCACCTGCCGGCCCACGCTCGTGAAGCCCGTGTGGGCACCGCAGCGCACCCTGCGGATGACCGGAAAGGCCACGATCGGCGGGAGCTCCTTCGTCGTCACCGCCGTGAAGACGTCCCCGTTCTACCGCGGCTGCCGCGTCGAGGTGGACGTGATGACGAACAGGCAGTGGCCCGCCACCGCGTTCGGCTGCGGCGGCTCGCCGACCTTCACGTTCACGAGCGTCTACCGGGCCGCGGGCATGGACTTCGTGGGCACGGTCGACCAGATCAACGTGCCGGACGACCCGGTCCTGACCACGGCCGAGCTGCACACCGCGCTGGCCACTCACCAGACCCCCGCGGCCCCCGGCGACGAGAGCTGGCGGCTATGGCTCCTCGTCGGTTCCGCCGACCAGTCGGGCAGCTTCGGAATCATGTTCGACCAGATCGCGCCCCACCGGCAGGGCGCGGTCGGGTTCGCCGATCCGACGCTCCCCAACAACCCGGTCATCGAGGCGTCGGCGCGCGGACAGGCGCTCGGCAACGTCCCGCTCGCGTTCCTGCGCACGCTGATCCACGAGGCGGGCCACGCCTTCAACCTGTTCCACCCCAAGCACGACATCCACGCGCCGCCCATCGGGACCGAGATCATGAACCAGACCGGCGACGTGATCGGCTTCTCGACGGCGGCCAACCCCTATCCCTGCACGGCGACGATGGGGTTCGACGACCACAGCGGCACCTCCCTGATCCACTCGCCCGACCCGCAGGTGAAGCCCGGCTGGAAGGAGTTCGGCTGGGGCCACAGCGCCACCTTCGCGGGCGTCGGCGAGCCGACCGACGAGGCCGGCCTGCAGGCCCCCGAGCCCGATGAGTCCGGCCTGCGGCTCGCGCTGGAGCTGCCGGAGCAGGTCCAGCGCGGCGAGTTCGTGGTCGCGACCGTGAGGCTCGTCAACACGAGCGACGAGCCGAGGATGGTGAACGCGGCGCTCAACCTGGCCGAGGGCGACCTCTGGATGTCGCTCGTCAACCCGGCCGGGGAGCGCGTGGATATCCGCGACGTAGTGCTCGCGTGCGGGCCGCCGCGGATGGTGGAGCTCGCCCCGGGCGAGGAGCGCGAGAGCCAGGTCGAGCTGCTCTACACGTCCACCGGGGTCACGTTCGACCAGCCCGGCAGGTACACGCTGCACGCCGAGTTCGACGCGGGCGAGCTCCCCGGGCAGATCCTGCGCAGCGAGACCGCGCAGGTGGTGGTGAGGCCCGCGACGAGCGAACCCGAGCTCGAGCTGGAGCGGCTCACCACGGACCACGACGTGGGGCTCGCGTTCGCGCTCGGGGACTACGGCGCGGCGCCGGACGCGCGCGAGAAGCTCGAGACGGTGATGGACCGCTTCTCGGAGAGCGACACGGGCGCCGCCTCGGCGCTGGTGATCGCGAACTCCGCGGCCCGGGACCACCGCGACGTACGCGGGGAGGAGGTCGCGCGGAAGGCCGACAACGGCGCGGCCAGCCGCGCGCTCGACGTGGCGCTCGAGAATCGCGACGCCGAGACGGTGGCCCGCCTCGCCGCCGCGGTGGTGTCGCCGGTGGAGCCGGAGGCGCCGCTGATCGCCATGGTGCGCGAGCGGATCTCCGCGGAGGACGCGTACAGCGACGAGGACACCAGCCTGGCCACCAAGATCCTCGACGACCAGACCGCCCGCTAGCGGACTCAGCGCCTGTGCTCGCGGGCCAGGTGGGCCCGCAGATCGCGCATCGCCGCGAGCAGCGCGGCCACCTCCGGCACGTCAGCGTCGCGCGGGAAGTCGACCCGCTTGGTGCTGTCACCCTCGGCCAACTCGAGGAACTCGCCGCCCTGGTCGGCCGCGTCCGGGGTCCCGATCGTGTCGGGGAGCGAGCGCAGGGCGGCCGGGTCGAGCGCGCGCTCGATCGCCTCCCATGCGCCCGGCGGCGGTGCGCCCTCGGCGTGGATGTCGGGGTTGTCGGCGTCCGGAACCCTGCTGGTGAGCGAGTAGGTCACCCGCCCGGGCTCGGCGCTCACCTGCTCATCGCAGTGGACGAGGCAGTCGCCGAGGTAGGTGCCGTTCCTGACCGTCACGCCGTCCGCCGCCAGTCTGACAGGCGCCCGCCCTCAGGCGGGCTGGACCGGCGCCCGCTCGAGGCCCTCGCGGGTGCGCAGGAGGAGCCCGAGCAGGAGACGCTCCGAGGGCGGACCGCCTCCGAGCAGTCGGTTGCAGTGAAGGTGAACGTAGCTGCGCCACAGCGCCTCGCGCGGACCGTCGAGCCGTCCGGCCGCGGCGAGCTCGTCGAGGCGCCGCGCCAGCGGCGCGAGCGCAGCTCGCCTGGTGGCGAGGACACCGGCCACAGCCTGCCGGTGGGCGCCGTCGTCCGGCTGCGCCTGCCGGCCTACCAGCTGCCTGAGCTCGCGCGCGCGCCCGCGGTACTCGTCGCCGCTCTCGTGGCGGGCCGGCACCTCCTCGCGGTACCAGGCGAGGCGCCCCGACTCGCTGAGGCCGAGCCCGGCGAGCAGGTCGTCGACGCTCAGCAGCGCCAGCTCCGTGCGGTCGAGCCCGGGAGCGGCTCCGCCCCCCAGGGCGAGCAGCTCGGCGACGGCGCGGCTGTCCGCGGCAAAGAGCGCCTCGGCCACGGCCGTCGCCTCGTCCCCGCCGTAGCGCTCGACTTCCCGCTCGTAGGTGTCGAAGCCGAAGCGCGAGCAGCGGCCCGCCTCGAGCAGCTCCGTCGCCCAACGGCACAGCTCCGGATGAAGCCGCGACAGGAGCACGTCCGGATCGCCACGGAAGCGGAGGCGCAGATGCGGATCCGGGTCGGCGTAGCGGACGAAGAACCAGTCGTGCGCGAGCCCCGCGGCCGTCGCGAACTCGCCCAGCTCCCTGACCGGGCCGGCGATCAGCTCCTCCTCGCCGGCGCGAGGGCCGTAGACCTTGAGGAACGTCCAGTCGCTCCCGGGTGGGCGCAGGCGCGCCGCGGTCGATGCCGAGCGGATGGGGCGGCGCGCCGCGTTCCGGGGAGTCGGGCGCGGATCGCCCACGACGGGCTCGCGCAGCGCCAGCGGCACCACGAGCTCGGCGACATGGCGACCGTCGGGGCCGGGCAGCCACGAACGGCGCGGGTCCGGCAGCGCCTCCTCGAGCACGACTGGCCCGGCCTCCTCGATGCGGCGAAGCTCCTCGCGAAGCTGCTCCGCCTGCTCGGCGTCGTCGAGATCCAGCAGGAGCCGGTTATCGCCCACCGACAGGTACACGCGCGCTGGGGCGGACCAGGCCGCTCGCCAGCCCGCCAGGGCGCGCGCGAAGCTCTCCCGGCTGGCGGCGGGCAGCTCGCGGTCACGAGCCACCGCGTCGATCCGCCAACGCGCCGGCTGGAGGACGACCCGGCCCACACGTACGCGCGGCAGGTACGGCAGCCGTGCTGCCGAGCCCCAGTCGAAGGGCGTCAGGTCCAGCCTCCCCTCCCGCGCGACGTCCTCCAGGAAGCGGCATACCGCGGGCGCCCCGAGGCTGTTGAGCATGTGGCCCGAGCAGACGCGCAGCTCGCAATCGCCTCGGGGCCAGCGCACGTAGAGCCTGCCGTCGCGAAGCCCGACGGCAAGCTCGTCGAGCGGAACGACGCGCTCCTCCGCCACGCCCGGGCTGGTGCCGAGCGCGATCTCGTGAGTCCGCACTACCGGCCGGACGGCGACGTTGGCCGAGCGCGCCCGTCCTGGCAGGTAGACCAGCTCCGCCGCCACCTGGTGCGGCGTCCGAAGCTCGTCCTCCCGGGCCGCGCCTGCCAGGGCGCTCTCCGCCTCGGGACCGAGCAGGTCGGCGAAGCGGCCCAGGTTGCGCCCGGCCACCTGAGCGCCCAGGTTCGGACCCACGAGCACCCGGAAGTCCCCCTCGTCGATGGCGGCAGGCCCGTCGGCCAGAACGAATACGGAGAGCTCAAGCGAGGCCGGGAGCTCGTCGCGCGGAGGCGGCGCGACCACGAGCTCGGCGATCGTCGCCTCGTCGAGCTCCAGCTCGCGCGTACGGTCGCGGGTGGCCTCCGCGGCCAGTTCCCACAGCAGCGCGTCGCGCCGGGCGCTCCGCTCCGGATCCGCAACCGCGTGCCAGTCGTTCCGCGAGGGCGGTCCGAGGCCGGTCTCCGGGTCGAGCAGCTCGAGCAGGGGGACCTCCCGCTCGCCGCCATAGCGCTGCTCGAACGACAGGCGGTAGCCGGCGAGCCCCTTGCCGGCACCGACCGGGTTCAGCCGCAGCAAGAGCTCCGCGCCGCGCGCAGCCTCCTCCGCCACCTCGGCGGCGATGTCGTTGCCGGCCAGGACGATCGCGGAGTCGACCTGCAGCGGTACGCCCTCCGGCCCCGGATGCACCTCCCGCGTGCGGGCGACCAGAGCGGCGTAGGTCCGTGCCCTGTCCGGCAGGGGTCGCCTGTCCCAGTCCTCGATCTCCTGCAGCAGGCTGTGCAGCCTGTGAAACTCCTCGCTCGCCGCCGGGACCGTCCGCAGGCGGTCGGCCACGTAACCCGCCGGGCTTGCCGTCGTGAGCGGCGGCCTCAGCTCGCTCAGCAGGAGCGTCTGCTGCCAGAGCTCCGTGAGCAGCCGCTCGACCTTCTCCGGGCTGGCGCCGGGCATCTCGAGCAGCGCCTCCGCGAGCTCCCCCCACGGACGCGGCTCGCGCGCGAGCGCGAGCGCGGATCGGGTCGCGGCGGTTGCGCGAAGCGAGACCGCGCCGCCGCCGAGGTCCGCCGACCCCGTCACCGCGCGCTCGTCGAGGAACAGCCTCCCGGCCGCGAGCCGCGTGGCGGTGTTGACGCGGAAGCGCAGCTGGCGGCGCACCTCGGGGCGCCGCTCGAGATCGGCGATGAAGCTCATCAGCCAGGCCATGTCCGGCCTCGTCCGGGTCCGTGGCTCGCGCGTCCCGATCCCGATGTCCGTGGTCGCCCCCGGATGGGCGATGGCCACGCCCGCGAACAGCCCGTAGGGCGTCGGCCTTGTCGACATCCGGATCAGGTAGCGCTGGAGCTTGCGCCGCACCCGGGCGTCGGAGGCAAGGTCCCCGCCGGCGCGCTCGACGGCATCGAGCAGGTCGGGCGCGCCAACGGCGAGGGCGGTCAGCACGCGCGGGTCGTCGGGGGCGTGCCGCGCGGCGACGTCCACCGCCTCGCAGGTCTCCGCCGGCAGCAGCGGCGCGCGGACCATCAGCCAGTCGAGCGGCCGGTACAGGCCCGCGGGCGGTGCCGCCTGGTCGCGCGGCCTGGGTTCGGCAACGACGGTCACGACAGCATGAACGCCCGGTCCCAGACCGGTTCGGTCGCTGTTGCCGCAGCGAGCAGGGCGAGCGCGACCCCCGGTGCGCCGTCCAGCAGGCCGGGCTGGTCCACCGGGTGGTCGCCCGGCTCGAGCGTGGCATAGCCGAGCAGCCGGGTTCCGTCGTAGGCATCGAGCAGCTGCCCGACGAGCGCGTCGGCGGCGTCGGCGAAGACGGGGAGCCCTGTGTCGTGCGCGAATCGCGTCGTCACTTGGAGCAAGCCCGCCACCCCGTGGCAGAAGGTGGGAGAGTCGATGGCCCGCTCCGCTAGGGGCCGGCGGTAGACGGCCTTCATCCCCTCGACCGCGATCGCTTGGAGCTCCTCGTCGGCGAGGGCATCGCCGGCCAGCCACAGGGCGCGGGCCACCCCGGGCGCCCCGTAGCACCAGGCCGCCCTGCTCGGCCCGTCCGGATGCTCGGCACCGACGCTCACCGCCGACGGCCAGTTGATCCCCCACGCGTCGTCGGCGCGGTTCCCAGCAAGCCAGGCGGCGACGCTCGCCACGGCATTCGCGAGCCCGGGCACGTCGGCCCCCTCGCGGCAAGCCATCGCCATCGCCGAGAGCGGTCCGGGGATGCCGTGCGCCAGTCCGCAGTTGAGGTTCCCCTGGGGGTACAGCCGCTCCCATGTCTCGTCCGCCATCTCCTCGGGCGGCGTGTACCAGCGGGGGAGTCCCTCACCCTCCTCCACGAGCTCGACGAGTGCGCGCAGGGCCTGCTCCAGCACGCGCTCGACCGGCTCGTCCGCCCGCAGCGCCCGGCGCTCGAGCAGCGCGGCGACGCTGCCCGACAGTCCCGAGATGACGTCGAACTCGGCCACCGAGACGCCTCCCGTCAGGCGCCGCAGACGCTCGGCGTGCACCGTGACCGCGGGGAGGAAGGCCCGGTCGAGCGCGGCGATGGCGCGCGAGTAGCGCTCGCCCGCCCGCGACAGGTAGGAGGCCGTGAAGACGAGGCCGCCGAGGCCGCTGAACAGGCCCGCCGGCAGCCAGTGCGCTTCCTCAGCACCGCGGAGCGCGGCCGTCATCCGCTCGTGGGCGACGAGCTCCCAGCCCTCACCCGGGAAGACGGCCTCGGCGTACCCCGCCATGAGCGCGAGCCCCGCGTCACCCTGCGCGATCCCCGCCGGCTCCCAGTACACGCTGCGCGGGAAGCCGGTCTGGTCGCGCGCCGCGGCGAGGGACGCCTTCATGCGAGCCGGCTCGCTGCAGCGCGCCAGCACGTTGCGGGCCACGGCGAGGGCGGCCGACCGCGTGGGCGGCGGCAGCACCGGGGCAGCCCACGCGGTCCCGGTCGTCACCGGCGCTTCAGCGGCCGACACGGCTCAGCAGAAGGCCGTCGGGCATCTGGGGGTGCACGTGATGCAGGTGTCGCACAGCGTGCGCCGGCAGGTGTCGACCGTGCACCCGATCCCGCAAGTCGGGGTGCAGCCCGTCGGGCACGTGACGCAGGTCGGCGTGCAGGTCTCGCACTGCGTCTGGCACGTGGCGCAGGTCACGCAGGTGTCACAGCGCGTGCGACACGTCTCGCAGGTCCGGCGGCACGTCGCCATCGGCGATCGCGTCGGGCACAGCTCGAAGTCGCAGGTGTTGACGTCGATGCAGGTGCGGCCGCGGCAGATCGTGATCTGGCAGGTGTCGGGACAGGACACGCAGGTCACGAACGTCGGACACTCGCCCCACGTCGGGCCGGGGCACTCAGCCTCCCAGGTGCCCGGGCCCGGGATCATGCGACCCGCCGCACCGAGCCGGACGTCGAGGTCGAACTCGTCCACCGGCCGCGCCGTCCGCGTGCGCGTGTAATCGACCGTGGCGTCGCGCGGAAGCGTGACCCGGGTCGCCTCCTGGCCGAGGAACGGCGGCCGGTCGGCCGGGAGTGTCTCGACGCTCAGCACCTGGTCCGCGCGGAACTCGGCGTAGTGGTCCAGCTCGCTCGTGAAGTAGAGGCGGCGGAACCCTTCCCGGTCACTGTCGCCCAGCAGCCCCTCGAGGACCATCGTCGGGGTCGGGGGCTCGGAGGGATCCGGCCGCAGGCGCTCTACGAACGGGTCTTGCGGGCGCTTTCCGAGGTCCTCCTCGGAGCGCTCGTCGTCCTTGTCGGGGCGATCCGCCATGACCCCCTCCTCTCGGAGACTCGGGACGCAGGGCTCGCTCCGCTTCTACCAGCGCGCTCATCACCGGACCGTTACCGCGCCGTCACCACGCCTTACCCCCCAGGCGCTCGGACCCACCCTTGACCTGCGGCACAGCGCAGGCGTACGGTCGAAGCGCGAGGGCTCGACCGTGGCCCCAATCAGTCTGCAGCTCCTCGGAGGCTTCGCGGTCCGGATCGACGACCGCCCGGTCTTCCTGCCCCTCAGCGCGCAGCGCGTGGTCGCGTTCCTCGCATTCCACACGCATCCGGTCCTGCGCAGCTACGTAGCCGTGAATTTGTGGCCCGACTCGACCGAGGACCGGGCCCACGCGAGCCTGCGCACCGCACTGTGGCGGCTCGGGCGACGGACCGCTCCGATCGTGGTCACGACTCCGCGGGCGCTCGCCATTGCGGGGTCTGTCGAGGTCGACGTGCGCGAGGTCGCAGGGCGGGCCAGGCGGCTCGTCCGCGGGACCGAGCCCCCGGACCCCGACGACCTCGAGCGGTTGTGCGACCTCGGCGAGCTGCTCGTCGACTGGTACGACGACTGGGTCGTGCTCGAGCGTGAGCGCTTTCACCAGCTCCACCTGCACGCCCTCGAATCGCTCAGCGCGTCCTGCACCCGTGACGGACGGTTCGGCGAGGCGGTGGAAGCGGCCCTCGCCGCCATCGTGAGCGAGCCTCTTCGAGAGAGCGCGCACCGCGCCCTGATCGCCGCTCATCTGGCGGAGGACAACGCGGCGGACGCCCTCCGGCAATACAGCCTCTATCGGGGCGTGGCGAAGGAGCGGCTGGGGATCGATCCCTCCCCCAGGATGCGCGAGCTCGTCCGCGGCCTGACGATCGAGTGAGCCCCGCGGCTAGCGCCGGGTGGCCGCGGCGCCGCGACCGTCGATCCCCCGCGAGGACTCGATGATGACACGGCAGGGCCGCTCGGCCAGCACCGTCTCCACCGTCTTCCCGAACAGCGACATCCCGGCGCGGCGCGGCGGCAGCGACATCACCACGGCACGCGCGCGGATCTCCCTGGCCTCCTCCACGATCCGGCGGCCCGCCTGGCCGGGGCGCACCTTCTCCCAGTGGCCCGTCACGCGGCGGCCGCCGAGCACGCGCGCGGAGTCGATGATGCTGTTGGCGCGCGCCTCGTCCTCGGGGATGGCGGCGTTGATCGGGGCGTTCGGCGGCACGGGGATCGTGACGAGCACGTGGATGCCGCGGCTTCGCCGAGCGGCGAGCTGGACGGCCGTGGAGACCGCCTCGGGCGAGTAGCTCCCGTTCTCCACGGCCACCAGCACAGACTCGTACTCGACCTCGTGCTCCACGGCCGGCTTTGGCATGACGATCTTGTGCGTCGAGGTCAGCGACAGGCCCTGGTGCCGGCGGTACAGCACGTAGGTCGTGAGGCCGAGCGCCATCCAGATGCTGCCCGCCACGAGCGTCTCGAAGTTGAGCGCGGTGACCACCAACCAGGAGATGGCGGTGCCGAGCCCGCCCACCACCGCGAACATCGGCAGCTCGTAGCCCCGCACTCGCAGCGTGCCGGGGCCCCGGTAGGGACGCTCGCGGTCGGGCTGCTTGATCCGCAGCGCGATGACCGCCAGGTGGGCGATCGTGAAGGAGAGCATCGCCCCGAAGGCGTAGATCGTGCCGAGGAAGTCGGCCTGGCCCGGCAGGATCGTCAGGCAGGCGACCAGCCCGAACATGACGATCGCGACGTACGGCGTGCGGAAGGTCGGGTGCAGGGCCCGCAGCCGCTCGGGGAGCTGCCTGTGCTGGCCCATCGAGTATGTGAGCCGCGACACGCCGATCATCCCGGCGTTGGTGGCGATGAACAAAATCGTCGCGGCGAGCACGCCCACGTATATCTCGGCGGCGCCCTGCAGCGCGCCGAGGTCCAGGTTGGCCACCACGCCGAGGATCGGGTCGTCGGCGTAGCCGCCCTCCTCCTTGGGCAGGGCCAGCGCCGTCTCGCCGTTCTCGACGGGCATCGCCGAGAGCGCCACCGCGGGCAGGAAGGCGTAGATCGCGAACACCGCCGCCACCACGCCCGCCATGCCGCGCGGGATCGTCTTGCCGTAGTCGCGCGCCTCCTCGGCCATGTTCGAGATCGTCTCGATCCCGGTGTAGGCGACCATTCCGACCGGGATGGCGATCAGGAAGTCGCTCAGCGTGGGCGACGTGCCGAAGTCGACGTTCTCGACGAGCGTCTCGGGCGAGAGCACCAGGATGATGCCGGCCACCACGAGCAGGAGCTGGGTCAGGAAGTCGGCCACCGCCAGGAAGACGTTGAGACCGGCCGACTCCTTCACGCCCACGACGTTGACCGCCGCCAGCACGGCTACCACGACGATCCCTCCCACGATGTCCGCCGGCGACTCCCCGAGCGGCTCCCAGAAGACCCCGAGGTAGTGCGGCACGAAGAACGCCGAGATGGCGACCGTGATGATGTAGTTGAGCATCTGGCCCCACGCCGCGAAGAAGGACCAGAACTCGTTGAACGCCCTGCGGGCGAACGACGAGGAGCCGCCCGCCTCCGGGAACATCGTGGTGGCCTCGGTGTAGGTGGCGGCCGTGCAGGCGAAGATCAGGCCGGCGATCAGGAACACCACCGGCGTCATCCCGAGGGCGAAGATCGCGACCAGCCCGAGCGCGTAGTAGATCGACGAGCCCACGTTGCCGTAGGCGGTCGAGAACAGCGCTCCGGTGCCTAGAACCCGCTCCAGGCCCAGGTTCTTTGGGCGATACTCCGCCAAGCTCCTACGAGTCTGGGCCGCGGCGCGTCAAGGGCGCGTAAAGATCGCCCGGCGCGGCATAAAGATCGCGTGAAGGGCGGGCCTCAGCCCTCGAAGCGGTAGCCCACCCCGGCGTCGGTGGTGATGTAGCGCGGCGCGCTGGCGTCGGGTTCGATCTTGCGGCGCAGGTTGGCCACGTGCACGCGCAGCGTCTGCGTGTCGCTCGCGTAGGCCGGTCCCCACACCTCCGTCAGCAGGGCGCGGTGGGTCATCAGGCGCCTGCGGTTGCGCATCATCGTGTGGAGCAGGTCGAACTCGATCGGCGTGAGGTGCACCGTCTCGCCGTCGCGGCGGACCTCGTGCGCGGTCAGGTCGAGCTCGAGTCCGTCCGCCGCGAGCACCGGCTCCGAGCGCTCCCGCGGCGCCGCCCTCCGCAGCACCGCGTTCAGCCGCGCGATCAGCTCCGAGGACCCGAACGGCTTGGTCACGTAGTCGTCCGCGCCTGCGTTCAGGGCCCTCACCTTCTCGGTCTCCTCCCCCACCGCTGACAGCACCACGATGGGCATCTCGCTCCACTCCCGCAGCGCGCGGCAGACCTCGACCCCGTCCCCGTCGGGCAGCACCAGGTCGACGATGGCGGCGTCGGGCGGCTCGAGCGCCGCCCGGTCGAGCGCCTCGCGCGCGGTGGCGGCCGGGGTCACCTCGAAGCCCGCCTCCCGAAGCAACACCCGCAGCGCCCTCAGGATCTGGGGCTCGTCGTCACAGACGAGCACCCGCAGCCGGTCGCTCACGCGGGCAGGTCCACGGTGAAGGTCGTGCCCCTGCCCGGCGTTGACTCGGCCCGCATCCGCCCGCCGTTCGCCTCCACGAACCCGCGCGCGATCGCCAGTCCGAGCCCGGAGCCGCCGCCGGCGCCGTTCTCGAGCCGGTGGAAGGGCTCGAAGATGCGCTCGAGCTCCTCCCGGGGGATGCCGGGCCCGTGGTCGCTCACCCGGATCAGGACCCGCGGGCCGGTGGAGTGGACCCGCACGCTCACCGGGCCGTCGCCGGCATGGCGCACGGCGTTGTCGACAACGTTGGCGATCGCCCGCTCGAGCTGGACGGCGTCGGCCTGGATGAGAGGGGGCTCGCCGTCGATCGAGACCTCGAGCCCGCCCGCCGGCTCGCCGGCAGCAGCCACCGCGGCGCGCACGCACTCCTCCGGCGATACCCAGTCGCTGCGCGGCTCGGCGGCGCCCGACTGCAGCCTCGACAGCTCGAGCAGGTTGGCCACGAGCCGGTCGAGCCGCTCGCTCTCGCTGGAGACCACCGAGGTCAGCTCGCGCCTGCCGGCCGCCGACAGCGCGTCCCCGCTCAGCCCTTCCGCGGCCGCCCGGATCGCTGTGATCGGCGAGCGCAGGTCGTGCGACACGGAGCGCAGCAGGGTCGTCTTCACGACGTCGCTCTGCCGCAGCGCCTTCGTCTCGATGACCTGCGACTCGAGCGCCTCCCTCCGTCGCCTGGCGTCGACAAGCGCCTCGAGGGCGGGCACGATCCGCTTCTGTAGCGCCTCGCGGGTCGGTGCCGGGGTGTCGGCGGGGATCATCATCGTGCCCGAGCGCTCGCGGGCGACCACCAGCGGCAGCGCGCGCTGCCGGGTGTCGCTGCTGCGCCAGTCCAGGGCGATGTCCACGCCGGGCAGCTCGTAGGCGGCGGCGATCCGCTGCCCCACCGCCCTGAGGGCTTCGTCTGTGCCCGCGGGCCCGAGCAGCAGCCTCGCCATGTCCGCCGTTAGGTCCGCCTCCTTGCGCCGCTGCTCGGCCTCGCTGGCGCGGGCCCGGGCCCCGTCCGCCAGCGTGCTGGTGACCACCGCCGCCGCGAAGAAGGCTCCCAGCGCGACCCAGTGCTCCGGGTCGGCGACGGTGAAGCGGTCGGTTGGCGGGATGTGGGAGAAGTTCAGGGCGAAGGCGCTCGCCACCGATGTGGCCAGGCCGAGCCACAGCCCCCAGTAGCTCGACACGAGCAGCACGGCGAGCATGTACAGCACGCCCGTCGACGCCTCCGGCATGACGTCCCGCAGCGCGTAGACGATGCCCGTGACGGCCCCGACCAAGACGAGCCCCGCGAGCGCGCCGGTGAGGGGCGACGGTCTCTGACTTCCCTTCGCGTACGTACCGACGAGGATACGCCCGGCGAAGGTGGCGATTGCCCCGACATGACGGATGTCACGCCGGATTCAGGACCGCCGCCACTGGGCGGACGCCCGGGCAGCGCCTAGCTTTCCTCACATGACCAACGCGAACGAGACCAAGTGCGCCCCGCCCTTCGCGTGGGCCTGGGTCGGCCCCATCTTTGGCCTGCTGTGGCTGGGCCTCCCCGTCGCCTACTTCGCGAGCGACGAGCCCGCGGCGTGGCAGTGGCCGGTTGCCGCGGCCGGCGTGCTCGCGTTCGCCTGGCTCTTCCTGCTGGTGGTGATGACGCCGCGCGAGCCGCTCGCGCCGCTGGCGGCGATGGTTGCGATCTCCATCGCCCTTGCGCTCGCCGCTCACGACAGCTTCGCGCTGCTGTTCATGTATGCCGCCAGCGCCGCCGCGGTGCGACTGCCGGGTGGCTCCAGCGCCCTGGCCGTGGCCGGCGTCACCGCGGTGGCCGCCGGAACGCTCGCACTGACCGACTCAGAGGCGGCCCTGTTCTGGGCCATCACCGGCGCTGTGTTCGGGGCCGGCACGCTGTGGTTCCTGATCGGCGGCCTGATTCGCAGCAACGCCGCGCTGAGGGAGGCTCGCGCCGAGCTCGCCGAGCTGGCCGTGGCCGAGGAGCGGCTTCGCTTCGCGCGCGACATGCACGACCTGCTGGGCCACGACCTGTCCCTGATCGCCCTCAAGGCGGAGCTGGCCGGCAAGCTCCTGCCCGCCCGCACCGAGGACGCGGCCACCGAGGTGGCGGACATCCGGACGCTGTCACGCGGCGCGCTGACCCAGGTGCGCGAGGCCGTGGACGGCTACCGCCGCCCGACCCTGCCGAGCGAGCTGGCCGGGGCCCGCGTGGCGCTCGAGGCAGCCGGCATCGAGCTGGACGTGGTGGCGACGGGCGGGCCGCTTGACCCGGCCGCTGAGGCCGTGCTCGCCTGGGCGGTGCGGGAGGGCGCCACCAACGTGCTGCGCCACAGCGGCGCGCGCCACGCGCGCATCGCGATCCGGCCCGGGCCGGCCGCGACCGAGCTCGAGATCTCGGACGACGGGCGCGGCATGCCGGCGGGCGGCGGCAACGGGTCTCCCGGCAGGCACGGGCTGGTCGGGCTCGGCGAGCGGGTGCACGCGGTGGGCGGCACGGTCGAGACCGCCCCGGCCCCCGAGGGGGGCTTCCGGCTGTGCGTGCGCGTGCCGGCCGCGGCGGCCGAAGCGGCGGCGTGATCCGGGTCCTCCTCGCCGAGGACCAGGCCATGGTGCGCGGCGCCCTGGTCAGCCTGCTCGGGCTCGAGGAGGACATCGAGGTGGTGGCCGATGTGGGAAGCGGCGAGGAGGTGGTCGAGGCCGCGCGCCGCTCCGGAGCCGAGGTGGCACTGCTCGACATCGGCCTGCCCGGCATGGACGGTCTCGAGGCGGCCACCGCGCTGGGCGCGGAGCTGCCGGACGTGCGGGTGCTGATGCTGACCACCTTCAGCCGCCCCGGCTACCTGCGCCGCGCGATGGAGGCCGGCGCCGCCGGCTTCCTGCTCAAGGACGCCCCGGCCGGCGAGCTGGCGCGCGCGATCCGGGCGGCCGCGGCCGGAGAGCGGGTTGTGGACCCGGGCCTCGCAGCCGCGGCGCTGAGCCAGGGCGAGAATCCGCTGACCGAGAGGGAGCGGGAGGTGCTGGCGGAGGCGCGCCGCCACGGGACGGTGGCCGAGCTGGCGGCTGCGCTGCACCTGTCGCCGGGCACCACCCGCAACCACCTCTCCTCGATCATCCAGAAGCTGGACGTGCGCACCCGCCTGGAGGCGATCCGGGTGGCCGAGGAACGCGGCTGGCTCTAGGCGCAGAGCGCCCCCCGGCGTCGCTCCGACGCGGTCGCTAGCGTCAGGCTCGTGACGCGCAAGGAGATCCGCAAGCGGCTGATCCAGCAGCTCCGCCGGGCCAGCTCGATGGAGCTGGCCGCGCTCACCGCCCTCGATCCGCTCGTGGAGGGCCCCGCGGACGGCGGCCTGGCCAGGATCGTCAGCACGCACCGCGCCAACGCCCGCCGCCACCGCGAGCGCGTGCTCGCACGGTTGCGAGCGCTCGGCGCGGGCGCGCCCGGCGGCAACAGCGCGGGCACGGGGATCCTGGCCGCCGCGCGGGGCATTGCCCGGGGCCGGCGCGGCGTAACCGAGGAGGAGCGGCTGCGCCAGGCGGTGCTGATGAAGCAGCTAGAGGTGGCGACCTACGACACCGTCGAGCGCCTCGCCGAGCGGGCGGGCGACGACGAGACCGCCCGGATGGCCCGAGAGGCCCGCGCCGACGACGAGGAGCTCGCCCGGCGCCTGGCCCGGCGCCGGCTGCGCCTGCAGCGGCGGCGGCGCTAGGTAGTCGGCTCGAACCCGGTCGGCGTGTAGACCGACATGATCTCCCGCATCATGCGGTCCCTGTCTCCGTCGTAGCGCGCCGGCTCGTAGCACCCGAGCGGGTTCTCGATCACGTTCACGAGGCACCTGTTGCAGTAGGTGCAGGGCCGCTCGGGGCGGTCCCGGCCCGCGGCGAAGGTCTTCACCAGGTCGTTGTTCGCGATCAGCGGGCGGGCGATCGTGACCGCGTCGCAGCGGCCCTCCTCGATCAGCCGCCGGATCACCGACGCGGTCTGGAAGCCCCCGGTGCACAGCACCGGGATCGACACCGCCTTCTTCACCGCGGCGGCGTCGTCCGCGTTGGCGCCCTCGACCTCCAGGCCGCGCACGGTCCGGTTCCAGAGGAAGCGAAACAGCGGCCGGAGCGGCGCCCAGCGCGCCAGCAGGTAGTTGCGGAAGGTGTAGAGGCCGCTCGAGAGCATCGTGTCGTAGGTCTCGCGGGCCACGTCCACGGGCAGGCCGCCTGCCGGGTTCCGGGGATGCGGGAACATGCTGCCGGTCGAGACGTGGATGGCGTCCGCGCCTGCCTCCTCGACCCACCTGCAGATCTGGACCGACTCCTCGAGCGTGTTGCCGCGCTTGTCCCAGAAGATCACGGCGTTGTTGTGGTCGACGGCGCTGATCTTGACCTGCAGGTGGAAGTCGTCGCCCACCTCGCGGCGGATGGCGCGGACGATCTCGAGCAGGAAGCGCGCCCGCCCCTCGAGCGAGCCCCCGAACTCGTCCTTGCGGTCGTTGATCGCCGAGCTCAGGAACTGCGTGATCAGGTACCCGTTGGCGGCGTGCAGCTCGACGCCGTCAAGGCCCGCGTCGCGCGCCCGGCGCGCGCCCGCGGCGAAGGCCCGGATGGTCTCGTGCACCTGCTCGCCCGTCATCGCCTGGCACTCGAAGCCGTGGAACGACTCCGTCTTGCTCGTGGAGCTGAGCGCCTTCCGGCCGATGTTCTCGACCCCGCCCACGTCCTGCTGGCGCCCCGAGTGGCTCAGCTGCAGGATGAACTTGCAGTCGTGCCGGTGGACCGCCTCGCCCACCTTCCTCCAGAAGTCGATGCGCTCGTCGCGGTCGATCGTCGCGTAGTTCGGCAGGATCCGGCCGCGCACGTCGACCGGGCAGTAGGAGGAGACGATCGCCCCCACGCCGCCGCGCGCGAACTTCTCCTCCCAGTTGATCCGCGCCTGCGTGCCGGAGCCGTCGTAGTTGTCGAACCGGCCCGAGACGTTCGAGCGCAGGATCCGGTTCTTGATCGTCAGGCTGCGAAACCGGAGCGGCTCGAAGAGGACGTCCTCGCTCACCAGGGCTCGTGCTCGATCGGCTGCCGGTGACCGAGCAGGAAGTAGCAGTAGAAGATGTGGAGGAAGGCCAGCTGGAAGTAGGCCTTGCACAGCATCAGGCTGTGGTCGCCGGGGTTCGGCAGGACCACGAAGTCGCGGATCACCCTGAACGGGACGTTGCGCCAGGTGTTGAGATCCACGTGGTAGTTGAAGTGGCCCGCGTGCCGGTAGGGCTTGTAGAGCCGGTTGGGCGGCTCGGCCCTGACGTCCGAGACGCGGAAATAACCCACCTGGATCGGGCGGCCGTTCTTCAGCTTGACCTCCCACTCGCCGCGATGGCCCTGCCGGTCCTGCCGGCAGATCTCGTTGTATCCGAGCGTGCGATCGCCCTTCCGGCGGAAGCCCTTCTTGAACTTCTCGCCCGACAGCCGGCCGACCCATTCGTGGTTCCAGCCGCAGTAGACGAACCCCTCGAGCTGGTCGAAGTCGGGCGGCGTGCCGGCCATCAGGACCTCCTCCAGCTCCTTCCGGTCCGCCTCCGCGAGGCTGTCGAACGTCCAGCTCATCGTTGCTCTCCAATCCCCTCGGCGGCGTAGTCGGCGAGCGCCATCACCGTGAGCTGCGGGTTCACCGTGGTCGCGGTCGGGAACACGCTCGCGTCGACGACGAACAGGTTCTCGAAGCCGTGCACGCGGAAGTTCGGGTCCACCACGCCCTTGCCCTTGTCCCCGCTCAGCGCGTTGCCGCCCTGCGGGTGGCCGGTGCCGATCGACAGGTAGCTGCTGTGGTCGACGTAGTGGTCCAGCTCGTCCACCTGGCCCTGGTCGGTGAACTCGTGGAAGCGGAAGGTCGAGGGCATCACCCGGCGCGCGCCGGCCGCCAGGTAGATGCGGCAGAGCAGCTTGAGCGCCTTGATCAGGGTCTTCACGTCGTCCTTCGCCGGCGTGTAGTCGATGTCGGCGCCGCCGGTGAGCGCGCTGCGCAGCCGGCCCGTCTTGGTGGTCCCCACGAGCACACCCGCGGCGGTGAGGTGCCGGAAGCGGTCCATGTTGCGGCGATGGTCGTCGAGCCAGCCCGGCATGTTGAGCGCCTGGCTCACGACCGGGTTGAACCAGCTCTCCATCACGAAGCCGCTTCCAGTGGGCGGTCGTAGGTAGTGGGAGATCTGGACGCCGTCGAACGAGTCGAGCACGTCGTCGAAGTCGGTGGTGATCGGCGAGGCGATGTTGAAGCCGAGGTTCCGGCCCGCTCGTCCCTTGGCGATGCCGCTCTCCATCAGCAGCCAGCTGGAGGCGATCGCGCCCCCCGAGACCACGATCGTGTTGGCCTCGACACGGATCTTGCGGCCGTCGCTGAGGCGCGCCATGACCGCCTTGGCGCGATTCCCGCTCGTCTCGATCCGCTCGGCACGGCACTCGGGCAGCACCCGGAGGCTGTCGACGCCGTAGAGCCTCTGGCCCTCGGGGAGCACCTTGTCGAGCATCGACAGCTTGCTGCCGACCGGGCAGCCGATGTTGCAGTAGCCGCTGCCGGGGCAGTTGTCGATGTTCGCCGCCACGACGTCGATCTCGTAGTCCGGCGGGGTCAGCCCCAGGTTCGCTGCCCCCTCGAGGAACTTGTCGGCGCCGAGCTGGAGCCGGTCGCTCGGCGGCTTGCGCACCCCCGTCAGCTCCTTCACGGCGCCGAACGAGGCGCCCAGGCGGCGCTCGTCGAGACCGGCGCGGTGGTCCGGGCCGTTCCAGTGGTCGAGCACCTCGGGCGGGAGGTCGAAGCAGACCGCGTTGTTCACCACCGTCGAGCCGCCGACGCACATGCCCTGCAGCACCTGGAAGCTGAAGTCGCGCGAGAGCTGCAGGGCGCCGTCCGCGTAGAGGCTCGAGATCATCTCGACCTCGTTCTCGCTGAAGTCCGACGGGTGCATGTGGAGCCCCCGCTCCAGCACCAGCACCTGGCGCTGCTGCTTGGCCAGGCGGTGGGCCACGATGGCGCCGGCCGCGCCGCTCCCGATCACCACGGCGTCCGCCTTGATCGTCTCCCCCACCTCGCCGTGCGACATGCACTCGACCCGCGGCAGGTCCTTCCGGTCCGGCAGCCCCCGGACCGCCTCGTCGTGGCGGGTCCGCTTGGAGAACGGCACGTAGCCCACGGAGGCGAACGTGTCCTCGTCGGAGTAGTAGCCCAGGTAGGCCATCTGCATCGACAGGCGGAACATGGCCTGGATCAGGCGGCGGCCGATCCGCACCCGGCGGAAGGAGATGTCCTCGATGAAGCGCGTCTTGACGAAGTCCCGGCGGGCGGCCGGGTCGAGCTTCGGTAGCGGCGCCTTGAAGAAGCGGAGCGGGTAGAGCCAGAGGCCGACGAGGGCGACCTTCACGACCCACTTGCGCTGGGCGCGGAAGCTGCCCATGTAGCTGTCCACGTTGGCCGCCACCTGCTCTCCCGGGAGGCGCTCCGCGTCCACGACCACCTCGGCCAGCGCGGCCAGCGCCTTGAAGCCGAGCCGGGGTAGGAAGCGACCATCCTGCCGGGACGGAGCTGACTCGATCGGGGCCGCGATCCTGATGCGCCGACTGTATGGCGCTGGCGCGGCCGATGGCAACCGGCGGCGCCCTCAGGTGGCCACGCCGTAGGCCTCCGTGAAGGCGTCCTGGGCGTAGGCCAGCGAGGCGTAGCCGAACCCCTTGTCGCCCCAGTCGGTCCCCCAGCTGTTCCTCACGATGAAGCGGTCCGGCGTGTAGCCGACGAGCGCCACCGCGTGGCCGCCGTCAGCCGTCTCCTTCCGGTAGCTGTCGAGATTGCCGCCCGTGTCGCCGGCCCGCTGCCAGGTGCGGTCCACATCCAGGCGCGTGAGGATGGGCCCGTTCTCGGCGATCCAGCGCCGCCACTGCTCGATGTCGCTCGCCCGCCGCAGCGACAGGTTGAAGTAGCTGGCGATCTTGTACTTGGCGGCCCGCGCGTAGAACTCCTCCTCCTCGCCGGAGAAGAGCGTCCCGGCATCGAACGGCAGGACCTTCTCGCGCACGGCGCCGTACTTGCGCGCCACGTCGAGCGCCGCCTTGATGCTCGTGCCCGCCACCTCGATGAAGGTGGTGGGCGCGGAGTGGAACTGGTCGGTCTCCTTGGAGGCCATCCAAGTGAAGCGAGGCGAGAGCATCTCGGGCTGCTTCAGGCGGCCGGCCTTGACGAAGTGCCAGCGCAGCACCCCGTCGGCCGTGGCCCAGCCGACGCACGAGCCGCTGCCGCCCTGGTCGCCGATCCTCCACCAGCGCTCGCGCAGGTCCTTCGAGGCCGGCGCGGCGGCCCGGCCGGTGGCCAGCAGTCCGGCGCGGTCGGCGTGCTCGAAGCGCCAGTCGCGCTCGGTCTCACGGGACGGGACGACGTTGAGGATCCGCTTGACGCGCCTCGCCTTGGGCATCGGCCACCTCCGGGTCGGTGATATGTCCCGCGCAGCGCTGGACTGCCGCCGCGAGGGGGTTCATAGTTACTACCAGCACGAGCACTGGCCCGCTCCACTCCCTCGAAGGAGGCCCCCAATATGCAGTTGAATCGCGTGGTCGCCCTGGCAACGCCGCTGTTCGCCGCGGCTGCAGGGTGGGTGTCCACCTGGCTCGCGGAGAACATCCCAGGCGTGTCGATCGACGAGGGCGCGCTCGAGGAGATCTTCATCGCCGGCGCGCTCGTGGCGCTCGCGCCCGCGGCCCAGTGGCTGCACGGCTGGCAGAAGTACGAGGCCCGCAAGGCCGAGGCCCAGACGGCGGTCGAGATCGCGAACGCCGCTCCGCCCACGCTGATCGCCGTTGAGCAGGACATCTACGAGACCGGGTTCGACGAGAGCGCGTTCGACGAGGCCGGCGAGCTCGACGAGCTCGAGGACCTGGCCGATCTCGAGGATCTGGACGAGCTGGACGAGGGGCTGTTCGAGGACGAGGAGCCCGCCCGGACGGGAGGCTGAGATGGCTTCGCCGAGGCTGATCGAGCGGCTCCGGGCCGAGAACGTGCTGCGCGCGCAGGCGGTCGTCGAGGAGGCGAAGCGCGCCGGCCTGCGGCTTCCGCTCGCCTGTGCGCTGCTCGAGAAGGAGTCGGGCGGCGGGCGGAACGTCTTCGGGCACGACCCCACGATCTTCGTGGGCGCCGGCGAGGTGACCCGCGCCAAGTACGCCGAGTACAAGCGGCGCCGGGTGGCGAGCGGCAACCGCATGATGCAGGGCGTGGGCCCGTGCCAGCTCACCTGGTGGGAGTTCCAGGACACGGCCGACCGCGAGGGCGGCTGCTGGCGGCCGGAGATCAACATGAGGGTCGGGTTCCGCCACCTGGCCGCCCTGATCAAGGCGCACGGCGAGGCCGACGGGGCGCGCCGCTACAACGGGAGCGGCGAGGCCGCCGAGGCCTACAGCCGTGACCTGCTGGCCAAGGCGAGGACGTGGGAGGCGCGGCTCGCCGGGCTCCCGGTCCCGGCCAGCGCCTCCGCGGGCCCGCGGCTGGTGCGGCGCGGAGACGAGGGCGAGCTCGTGGAGCGCATCACCGGCCGGCTCTCGCGGGTCCGCTCGCGGGCCACCGGCAGGCCGTACCTCGACGGCCGGCGCAGGCGCTTCGACGGCGAGACCGAGGCGGCGCTGAAGGCGTTCCAGCGCGAGCACCGGCTCGACCCCGACGGCGTCTTCGGCCGGGCCAGCGCGCGGGCGCTGAACCGCGCGGTGGAGCTGCAGCGGGAGCGAGGACCGGCGCGCCCCACGCGGCCCAAGCAAGGGGTCAGACCCCCTAAGTCGAGGCCACTCAAGGGGTCTGACCCCTCCCCCGGGGGGAGGCCCCAGCCGGTGCGTGCGAGCCGGCCCAGCCTGCCCGCCCTCGTCGGGGCGGTCCGGCGCGGGGATGCCCAGACCGACCGCTCCTGGCAGGAGCTGATCGCCTACGGCAGCCGGCGGCGCCGGCTGCTCGAGGAGCTCCGCGGCCGGGGCGTGGACCTCGGCGACCTGGCAACCGTGCTCCTCCGCATCGAGGACAAGCTCGAGGCGCTCGTCGAGATCGAGCAGGCCGAGGCCGCCGCCGCTGACGAGCCGCCGGCCGCCGCTCCGGAGCCCCCGGCGCAGGAAACGATCGTGACCGGCGCGGTGCCGGCCGAGGCGCCCGCTCAGGCCGAGGCCGCTCCGGCCGCCGCGCTCCCGGCCGTCCCACCGGCCCCGCCGACCCCGCCGGCGCAGGCCACCAACGGCGCGGGCGACCCGCCGCCGGGGCCGCCCCCCGAGGCGCGGCCCGGCCGGACGCTCGCGGACCTCTCGGACGCGGAGCTCGAACGCCGCGTCGAGCGGCTCGACCAGGCGATGGGAGTGGTGCGCGCCGCGCTGATCGCGCGCTACGCGCGGACCGAGAAGGAGCTGGCCCGGCTGCTTCCGAAGGAGCTGCGGCCGCCGCGGCCGCGCGGCGACGGGCCGCCTGTTCCGCGCCCGCGCGGCGAGGGGCCGACCGCGCCGCGGCCGCGGCCGAAGCCGAGGCCCCGCCCCCGCCAGCTCCCCAAGGCGCCCCCGCGCCCGCGCGTCAAGCCGACAAACCTGACCAAGGACGAGGTGCGCCGTCTGCAGAAGGGCCTCAATCGCTTCACGGAGCGCTACCTGGAGGGCGTTGGCCCGCTCCTGGTCGACGGCGTGAAGGGCCCGGCCACGTCCAAGCGGATCGTCATGGTGAAGTACCACCTCGGCTACACCGGCGAGGCGCAGCGGTCGGCCACGGTTAAGCCGGAGTTCGTGCGCCGGATGCGGCACGTCCGCTCGCCGCGCTGGTCGAACCCGGCGATGCTGACGCGGGCAGCCGCGCGGCGAGCGAAGCAGCGCAAGAAGGCGAAGCTCTCGGCCGCCCCGCGGACGGGCACCGCGATGTTCGACAGCCGCCCCGTGGCGGCGTGGATGAAGCCCTACCTCGAGTGGGCGCGCGCCAACGGATGGAAGGGCACGGTCACGAGCGGCTTCCGCGACCCGGCGCACTCCGAGCGGGTCTGCATGGAGATCTGCGGCGCGCCGAGCTGCCCCGGCCGCTGCGCCGGGCGCTCGTCGAACCACTCCGGGAGCTCCAAGCCGAACGGCGCGATCGACGTGAGCGACTACGTGACGTTCGGCCGGCTCATGCAGCGGTGTCCGTACTCACCCCGGCTCTACAACGCGCTGCCCACGACCGATCCCATCCACTTCTCGACGACGGGGAGGTAGAGCGGTCTCCCGACATCGGGAGCGCGCAAAGCGGTTCGAACTCCGCCCTCGAACAAACGTCCAGGTACCGTTGAGCCGCGCGGACGCGCGGTGTTAGCGTCGCTCGAGAGGTGCTCGAACAGGTCCCAGCCGCCCCCGTCACCACGGCACAGCCGCTCACTGCGCTCACGCCCACGTCCTGGGCGGCGGGCCGCGAGCTCGCCGTGGCCGAGTGGGTCGAGCAGGGCCGCTGCCTGGGCGCCATCGGGCGGGCCAGCGCCTGGTGGATCGGCGACTGGGTGCGCTACGGAAGCGCCCGCTACGGCGACCGCTACGCCGCCGCGTCGCGGGTCACCGGATACGACGTGCAGAGCCTCATGAACATGGCCTACGTCGCGAGCCGCTTCGATGCGGACCGGCGCCGGCCCGCGCTGTCGTACAGCCATCACGCCGAGCTCGCCGGCCTGGCGCCCGAGGACCAGGAGCTCTGGCTCGACCGCGCCGAAGCGGGCGGCCTGTCGGTCCGCGCGCTCCGCGCCGAGCTGCGCAAGGTACGGCAGCGCTCGGCCACCCGCGCGGCGCTGGCCCGCGCTCGCCTGGAGGCGGCGCCGGAGCACCTTCCCGAGCAGGCTCAGCCGCGCCGGCCCGGGGTCGCGGACGCCATGGTGTGCCCGCACTGCGGGCACATCATCGAGTCCTAGGCCCGCCTCAGTCGATCACGCGCCCCACGGTCACTCGGGTTACGCGACCGTTCCGCAGGAAGAACGCGGTGATCAGCTCGCCCGGCATGCCCTCGCCGCGCTGGCAGATGCGGGTGCCGCTGAACGTCTCGCAGCTCACGCCGGGCACGCGCTGCTCCACGGCGTTCTCCGTCGAGCGGACGCCCACTCCGCGGCTGGTGCGGTCGCCCAGTCCGGTCGTGGTCACGGCCGTGACGTTGGTGCGGCCCTGGAAGGTCACGGTGATGCCGCCCCTGTAGCGGAAGACGGTGAACGGGCCGAAGTCGTTGGTGCCGTTCCTCACCCGGTTCGGGTTGCCGAGCGCCGCCCTGACCTGCGCCTTCGTGTTGCCTATCCGAGCACCGGCGATGCCGCGGTCGAGTTGGATGATCGCCCCGCTGGACGCGGGCATCAGCAGCGACACAGCGAGGATCGAGATGGACAGGGCGAGGGCGCGCTTCATCGGCGTATCTCCTCGTGCTCGGGGGGGTGGGCGGCGCGAGCCTAGCGCAGCGCGCCGCGGCGTTTCGACAGCCGCACGACGGTCCCGCTCGTCCCGCGGCGCACGTCCACCTCGTCCACCACGGCGGCCATGAAGGCCAACCCGCGGCCGCGCTCCGGGAAGGGGTCGACGGACCGCGGCTTCGGCGCGAAGGTGCCGTGGTCCTCGACCTCGAACACGAGCGCGCCGTCCTCCTCCGCAACCGCCATGCGGATCGTCCCCTGCGGCGAGGGGCTGCCGTGCTCGATCGCGTTGCTCACCGCCTCGTTCACCGCGAAGGTGAACTCGTAGCGCTCGCGCTCCTCCAGGCCGAATCGCTCGGCCGCGCCGTCGGCGAAGCGCCGCGCGGTGGCGAGCTGCGACGGCTCCGCCACCAGCTCGAGCCGGGCCGCGGAGCGCGCCGCCGCCGCGACCCCCATGTCAGCCTGCGCTCGCAACGGAGCGCATCCCCATGATCTCCAGGATCCTCACCACGTTCGGCTCGTCGCAGACGATCTGCAGGGAGCCGCCCGACCGGCGCAGCCGCTCGCGCGCCCCGAGCAGCACGCCGATGGCGGTCGAGTCGATGAAGGTCACCTCGTTCAGGTCGACCACGACCGTGGACGCGCCCGCGTCGATCGCCGCGTGGATGGCGTCGCGGAACTCCGGCGCGGCGGTCATGTCCAGCTCACCGTCCACCGACACGGCGTGCCTGCCGGCCCCGGTCTCGCGCTCGCCGAGGATGTAGTTCACAGCGCCACCTCCGCCTCCAGGAAGTCCGGCTCGGCCGCGGGGCTGAGCGGCCAGCCACGCTCGTGCAGCACGTCCACGAAGCAGTCCACCAGCGCCGGGTCGAATTGCGTCCCGGCGCCCGCGCGCAGCTCGGACGCCGCCGCGGCCGGCGGCAGCGCCGCGCTGTATGGGCGGGTCGAGGTCATCGCCTGGTAGGCGTCGCAGACCGCGACGATGCGGCTGGCGACCGGGATGCGGTCGTGCGCGAGCCCGTCCGGGTAGCCGGTGCCGTCCCAGCGCTCGTGATGGAAGCGCACGACGGTCGCCACCGGCTCCAGGCCCGGCACCTGCTCCAGCAGCTCGGCGCCCCAGACCGAATGGCGGTTGACCAGCTCGCGCTCGGCGGCGTCGAGCGGACCGGGCTTGCGGAGGATCTCGTCGGGCACGCGCACCTTGCCGAGGTCGTGCAGGAGCGCGCCGAGCTCGAGCTCGAGCATGTCGGGCAGGCTCAGCTGCAGGCGCTCGCCGAGGGCGCAGCTCCAGCCCACCACCTCGCTCGAGTGGCCGGCCGTGTAGCCGTCGTGGGCGTCGATGCGGGCGACCAGATCGCGCACGCCGGCGCGAATCGCGTGCAGCGCCCCGGTCCGCCGCTCGGCATGCCGGAGCGCCGCTCCCGCCGTGCCGGCGAGCTCCTCGAGGACGTCCAGGTCGCGGGCATCGAAGCCCCGGCCGGTGGGAGGGTCGGCGCTGAGCGCCCCCTGCACCTCACCCTCCCACCAGGCCGGAAGCGTCGTGCCCGTCCCGTGCCGGCGCCCGCCGGCGGTGAACCAGTCGAAGGCCGGAAAGCGACTCCCCACGATCGCCTCTCGCCTGCCGCAGGCGGCCACCGCGATCGCCGTGTCCGGCAAGTGCCTGTCGCGGGCGAAGATCGAGCTCCCCACCGATCCGACCACCTGGCACGCCTGCCTGGCCAGCCGATCGAGAACGAGGGCGGCGTAGCCGCTCGTCTCTTCGGACCAGGTGAGCGAGGACAACCCCTTCTGCTGCATGCGCAGGGGGGAGGGTTCCCCCCGAAGGCGCGTTCCGGGCACGAACTGGACGAATGTTCAGCACGCTTGGACGAACGGCCGAGGCCGCCCGCCGTGCCGTAGAGTGCCCGGATCGCCGACGCCCGCAGCCACATGTCGCGCGGCCTACTCGCCGTCGAGCCCGCATTGCCGCTGACCGAGGTCGCCCAGCGGATGGTCTCGCGCGACGTCGGCGCGGCCCTGGTGGTCGAGGGCGAGCGCCTCGTGGGCATCCTGACCGAGCGCGACGTCCTGCGTGCGGCCGCGGCCGGCATCCGCGACGACACCACCGTGGCCGATTGGATGACGCGCGACCCGGAGACGATGGAGCCCGACGAGCCGATCCGTCAGGCGGCCGTGCTCATGATCCACGGCGGCTTTCGCCACATGCCGATCGTGGAGGGCGAGCGCGTGGTGGGGATGCTGTCCATCCGCGACCTGATGAGGGTCGTGCTCGAGGACTCCTCGCCGCGCGGCGCCTAGGCGCGCGGGCGGCCGGCCTTCCACTCGGCGTACCGGTCGGGCATGCAGACCGCACAGGGGCGGTAGCCCGCCGCCACTGCTGTGGCCTCGTCCGCGAAGAAGACGCGATGCCTCACGTAGTGCCCCTTCGCTATCCAGCGGAGCGCCGCCGGGCAGTCGAGGCGCCCGTAGCCCTTGCTGCGCCGGTGGCCGCCGAGCGTGCCCGGCGTCGGCGACTCGTACGGCCGGCCGTCCGCGCCGATCAGGGTCCAGGTGCGGCTCCCCGCCTCGAGGTCGAGCAGGAGGCGCTTCCGGGCGAGTCCTCCCCCGTAGCCGGTGAGCGCGCCACCCGCGCCGATCACGCGGTGGCAGGGGATCACGACGGCGATCGGGTTGCGCCCGTTCGCCGCTCCGGCGGCGCGAACCGCGCGGGGCCTCCCCACCGCCGCGGCGAGCTCCGCGTAGGTGATCGTGCGGCCGTACGGGATCTCGCGCAGTGCGGACCAGACGCGCTGCTGGAAGTCCGTGCCGCGCGGGGCGAGCGGGAGGTCGAAGTCGCGCAGCTCGCCGGCGAAGTACGCGCGAAGCTGCTCCGCGGCGTCCCGGAGCGCGGCCGGGTCGCGGCGCCAGCCGGGCTCGGGCGCACCGTCCATCTGGACGTGGGTGACGGCTCGCCCGTCGCCCGCGACGAGAAGGTCGCCGAGGGGAGATTCGATCGTGTCGTAGAGGGTCATCGCCATCACAACGCCCTCCGTGGGAGCGTTGTGAGGCACACATGATCGAGGTCCTGCGATTCCTGGCGCTCCGCGCCATCCCCGGGCTCGAGGACGCCGCCGGCGGCATCTACCGCCGTGCCCTGCGCCTGGAGCGCGGCGCCGGGGTGCTGGAGGTGAGCCCCGGCGTCCACCGCGTCCGCGTCGACGACGAGCGCGACCGGCCGGAGGCGCTCGCTCGCTGCCGGAGGCTCCTCGACCTCGACGCCGACACGGACCGGATCGACGCCGACCTGAGTCGCGATCCGGTCCTCGGGCCGCTGGTGCGGAGGCGCCCCGGCATGCGCGTACCGCGCTCGACCGACGGGTTCGAGCTGGCCGTGCGCGCAGTGCTCGGGCAGCAGGTGACGCTGTCCGCCGGGCGGCGCATCGGCGCGCGCCTGGTGTCGCTCTACGGCGACCCGCTCGGGAATGCGGCGGGCGGCGTGACTCATCTCTTTCCTGTCCCCGAGGCGCTGACGGAGGCGGACTCGCGCGCGCTCGGGATCCCGCGTGCGCGCGCGGGCGCGGTGCGGGCGCTTGCGGAGGCCGTGCTCGACGGGCGCCTCGACCTACGTCCCGGCGCCGATGCGCAAGGGGCGCTTCTCGCGCTGCCAGGGGTGGGGCCCTGGACCGCTTCCTACGTCGCGATGCGCGCGCTGGGCGACAGCGACGCCTTCCCGCCCGGCGACGCCGCGGTGCGGCGCGCGCTCGAGCGGTTCGGCCTCGACGGAAGCCCGCCGGCGGCGCAGCGGCTCGCGGAAGGCTGGCGCCCGTGGCGCTCCTACGCGCTCATGCACCTCTGGCGAAGCGCAGCCAATGGATCTGCACGACGCCCCGCACGCGCGTCTCCACCGTCCAGCGGCGGCGAGCCTCCTCCATGAACGCGCCGGCCGCGGGGCGGCCCGGGTCGGCGATCAGGGCGGCGGGCGCCAGGCGTGGGAGCAGCGACAGCAGCCGGGCGACGCTCTCCCGCTGGTACAGGACGTCCGCGGCGAGCACCAGGTCGAAGGGCGCGCGCTCCAACAGCTTCGCCGGCCTGGACCAGTCGATCCTCGCCGTCTCGACGCGTACCCCGTTCGCACGCGCGTTGCGGGCGACGAGCCTGAGCGGCTCGGCGCAGGCGTCGGTGGCGAGCATGGCGGCGCCCGCGCGCGCGGCGGCGAGGCTCGGCACGGCGAGCCCGCAGCCGAGCTCGACGATCCGGAGGCCGCGCGGTTCCTCGCCCTCCAGCTCGCGCGCGAGCGCCACGCCGCTTCGCCAGAGGACGGACCAGTAGGGCGCGACGGGCGCCCATTCGACGGGACCCGCGTCCGGGATCTCGGCCCCTACGTCCGGCTGCAGCAGGCGAAGCGCGCCGCTCGGCAGCTCGACCACGCGGCTGACGAGCGCCTCAGAGCTCGCGCTCGTAGAAGTAGTTGACCGGGCCGTCGGGCTTTCCCTCGTGATTGTCGAAACCAAGCTTCTCGTAGAGCGCGCGAGCCGCGGTGTCGGTCTCGGCCGTGCCCAGGTCCATGTACCCGGCGCCCCTCTGCCGCGCGTGCTCCATGGCGGCCTCCATCAGAGCCCGTCCAAGCCCCTGACCGCGCCGGGCGGGCACCACGTAGAGCTCCTCCAGGTAGCAGTCGAGCGATTCCGACCAGAGCGACGGCCTGAACCGGAGAAGAGCCAGACCGTCGGGGCCGTCGCCGACGAGCAGCACCGTCACGTCACCGGACGCGAGTAGCTCTCCGATCCGCTTCGCCACCGCGTCCGGGCCGGGCGTGAAGTCGTCGTATTCGGTGTTGAAGTCGTGCAGCAGCCGCCCGATTTCAGCGGCGTCGCCGCTCCCCGCCAGGCGCACGCTCATGTAGCCGCGACGATCTCGACCGTGTTGCGCCACGGATCGCTGCTGCGGAAGCCGCCCGGCCGCTCCTCGACCTCGGCCCCGGTGGCCTCCACCCGCTCGCGCACCGCGGCCACCGCCGGCTCATCCGGCAGCTCGATCGTCCAGTGGCGAAGGCCCACCACGCCGTCCGGCTGGGGCGGCACGCCCTCGCCGCGCCAGGTGTTGAGGCCGAGGTGGTGGTGGTAGCCCTCGGCCGCGATGAACGCCGCGCTGGGGAAGCGGGTCATGACCTCGAAGCCGATGCCGTCGCGCCAGAAGGAGAGCGCCCGGTCGACGTCCCCCACGTGCAGGTGCAGGTGCCCGACCGCGAGCTCGGGCGAGGCCGCGGCGGGCGGCTCCTCGTCGGCAACCGACCCAAGCAGATCCCGCAGGTCGAGCGGCGTGGGTCCGCCGATCCGGGTCGGGTCGCCGAGGTCGCCCCAGTACTCGCGCGGGCGGTCGGCCGCGAGCTCGATCCCGTTCCCGTCCGGGTCGGGCAGGTAGATCGCCTCCGAGATGTTGTGGTCGGAGGCCCCGCTGATCGGCGTGCGCGTGGCGAGCAGCCGCTGCATCGCGCGCGCAAGCTCGCTCCGCGAGGGATGGAGCAGCGCGAAGTGGTAGAGGCCGGCGTGCCGGCCGGCCGGGCGGGCGCCGCGCTCCTCGTGGAGCACGAGCAGGTCCCGACCATCGACCCCAAGCGCCACGTCTCCCCCCGGGGGGAGGGTCAGACCCTCACCCCTGGGGGGAGGGTCAGACCCCTTGAGGCCGATCGAGGCTTCGTAGAAGCGGACCGAGCGGTCGAGGTCGGTCACCGTGAGGTGCACGGGGCCCAGCCGGAGGCCCTCGAGGCTCACGCCCGCGTCCTCCCCCGGGTGGCTTCCCTGTATGCCACCGGCGAGTCGCCGAAGTGGCGCTTGAAGGCGCGCGAGAAGTAGAGGGGGTCGTCGTGGCCCACCTGGAGCGCCACCTGCTGCACGGTCAGCTCGGTGAACCTCAGCAGCCGGGCCGCCTCGATCATCACCTGGTCCACGACCCATTCCTTCGTGCTGCGCCCGGTGACCTCGGTGAGCGCGCGCGAGAGCGCCGCCGCGGGGACGCCCAGCTCCTCCGCGTAGTGGGCCACGTCGTGGTGGCGCGCGTAGTCCCTCGTCAGCACGCGGACGAAGCGCCTGACGAGGTCCACGTCGGCGTCGTCCGACTCCGGACGCTCGGCACGCACGTCGTCGTACCAGCGGTCGAGGAGCAGCAGGATCGCTGAGATCAGGTGACTCTCGAGCTTGGAGGAGTCCGGGCCGGCGGGGCGGCTCAGCTCCTCGTCGAGCAGGCGCAGCATCGTTTCGAGCCGGTCGGCCTGCGCCTCGGGCACGGGCACGCTCCGCCCGCAGCGGCCCGTGAGCATCCAGGAGGCGGGCGCTCCGGTGGCATCGCCCACGAGCAGCTCGTCCCGTAGGCGCAGCACAGCGCCGTGCAGGTCGCGGCCCTCCTCGAACACGTGCACCTGGCCGCGGCCGATGATCGTGACCGTGCCCTCCTCGATCGGCACGGAGTCACCGTCGATCAGGTGTCTCCCGCTGCCCGAGCGGATCCAGATCAGCTCGTGGTAGTCGTGGCGGTGGGGATCGCGCCGGTCCTCGCCGCCGACGTCACGGCCATCCAGCCACAGCACCTCGGCCGGCTCGGTGGGGTCGGCAAGGCGGTCGAGTTCGAGCGTGCGGGCGCCAGAGGCCACCCACACATGGTGTCAGCCGGACGGTCCGGCCTCACCCGCCGAGTTGAAGAACGTGATCTTCAGATCGACCGTGTTGGCCGGCGGGCCGGCCCAGTTGTGCACCTCCACCCGGTAGCGGCCGGGCTGCAGGTTCGCCAGGCGCATCACCTCGTCGGTGAGGCTGCTCGAGGCGCCGGAGCCCACGTCCCCGGTCCACGAGCTGTCGGCGTTCCGCTTCTGCAGGTACAGGTCGATGTCCGCCGGCAGGGACGGGGTGGCCAGGATCTCGGTCGTCGCGTTGTCCTTGTTCGGCTCGACGTCGAACTCGAAGAACGCGCTGGTGAGGCCCGCCTGACGCTGGCCCGCGCCCGGCGCGGTCGGCGTGGCTGAGCCCTCGATCGTGGACTGCGCCTCGCCGGGCTCGACCGGCGTGCCGAGGCTGAGCGGCACGGTGTCCGGGTAGAGCACGGCGCTCGGGATCACCGGCACGTCGACCGAGGTGCCGTCGTGCCCGGTGAACACCGTCACCCTTGGGTCCACCGCGAACATCGGCACCTTGTCCGGGTCGCTCGTCGTGACCCGCAGCACCAGCCTGTGCCCGGCACGCAGGTGGTGCCCCATCGTGAAGCCGGGCGGGTCGAGCACGTAGCGCTGACCCGGAATGGCCGGCTGCGGGGTGGCCAGGCCTTCGCGCAGCTCGGGGTTGATCGCGAACTGGGTGATCCGCCGGCGGTCGCCGTCGGGACCCTCGTCGTACAGGTTCGCGATCAGGTGCACGCGCGGTGCGGTGGTCGACGACACGAGCCGCATCTTCGGCTCGCCCACGATCACGAGGTCCTGCTGCAGGGCGCCGGTGGCGAACTCCACGCCGCCGGTCGCCTGCGGGTCGTTCGCGCCGCTCGGGTCGCCGGTGAACGAGGCGCTGTTCTCGCCGCTGGGCGGTGCGTTCTGCAGCTGCCCGCCGCCGGCCGCCCAGAAGCGCAGCGGGGTGTCCTCGATCGCCCAGCGGTCGGAGGTGAAGACCTCGTCGCGGTCGCCGGAGCGGGCCTCGGCGAAGGTGCCGTCGGACATGAACACCTCGACCTTCGGGCCGGTGTCCACGGCGCGCTCGGCGAGCCACTTGTCGAACCAGGCGTGCAGCGCGTAGGTCCACTGGATCCCGCGCCGCGTCGGGCAGCAGCCCGAGCCGTGGTCCCACTGGCCGATCCACGCCTTGTCGAAGCGGCCCAGGTTTCGCTCGTGGCGGGTGTTGAACCAGTCCGCGGCGGTGATACGGGCCGCGTTGTCGTTCACGCCGTGCACCAGGAAGATCGGGATCGGCGCGGTGGTCACGCCCTCCTCGTGGTCGCGCTGGGCATGCCAGGCGCTGTAGGCGCCGGAGAGCTGCTCCTCGCCCGCGGTCGCGGACGAGTTGGGCAGGCCGCAGCCCGTCTCCTGCATGTTGTTGCCGAAGTCGTCGCCGCCCGGGAGCTTGCGCTCGAGGGCGAGCTGCTCGTAGGCCTCGATCGGTCCGGCCCACTGCAGGAAGAACGGCACGCCGGCCTGGAACTGGTGGTGGTACATCGAGGCGAGCCCGGCGCTCGGCACGATCGTGGCGAGGCCCTGCGGACGCTGGGCGGCGGCCACAGACGGCGTCGAGCCGACGTAGGAGTGGCCGGTCATGCCCACCTTGCCGTTCGACCAGCTGCGCGTGGCGGCCCACTCGACGATCCGCCGGAGGTCGTCCGCGTCGGCGTCGCCGAGGTGGTCGAGGCAGCCCTCGGAGCGGCCCGTGCCGCGCAGGTCGACCATCACGACCGCGTAGCCGCGCGGGGCGAAGTAGCCGGTCAGCCCGACGGACCTGCCGGCGTCGTCACGCGGCTCGGGGAGGATGCGCGTGCCGTCGCGGTCGGCAAGCGTGCCGTGGTAGGGACTCGCCTCGAGGATCACGGGCCGCCGGCCGGCTGCGCGCGGGCGCACGACCTCCACGTACAGCCGCTTGCCGTCGGCCATCGGGACGAGGATCTGCTCACGCACGATGTCCGTGAAGGTGGGCTGGCTCAGCCCCGCGGTCTCCGTGTAGTCGACCGGCGGCCCAGCGGTCGCCGCCATCGCTGTCGGTGCGCACGCAAGCGAAGCCGCGACGAGCACGCCAAGAAGCCAACGCAACATGAAGAAATCCCCCTGCCGTCTACAGATCCCGGGCTGTTATTCCCCGATTTCGCCCAACAGATGCACCTTGTCGCCGCCTCGCACCCGGAATCGCTCGGCGCGGCGTTCGAAGCTCACGGTGGCGGGAAGGAGGATCGGCTTGCGGAAGTGGACCGAGACCTCGTAGGCGGCGGGGAGCGTCGGCTCGAGGGCCGCCAGGCAGCGCGCCTTGGTCCACATGCCGTGAGCGATGGCCCGCGGGAAGCCGAAGGCCTTCGCGGTCAGCGAGTGCATGTGGATCGGGTTGCGGTCGCCCGACACCGCCGCGTAGCGGCGGCCCAGGTCGCCCGGCAGGCGCCACTCCGCGACGAAGTCCGTCTCGAAGTCGTCGGCGCGAGGCGCCTTGCCGCCGGAGCTGAGCATCGTGCTCTCCTCCTCCCAGGCGAGCTCGCCGCCGGCCCGCACCTCGGTGAGCAGCGCGAAGGTGCCCTCGCCCACCGCCTTCGGCCGCACCCGCAGGTCGAGCGGCTCCCCGAGCCGCAGCGGGCGCCGGACGGCGATGCGGTTCGCCACGTGCACGAGCCCGACGGCCGTGAAGGGGAAGCTCCCGTCGGTCATCAGCTGCATGTGGAGCGGGAACGCCAGGATGTGCGGATAGGTCGGGGGCAGCTCGTCGCGTAACCGGAAGCCGCACACGCGCGCATAGTCCGCCACGCGACCGGGCTCCGCCCGGAGGCCCTGCGCTTCGAGCTGAAGCTCGGGCATCTCCCCTCCGCCTCCGGCCACGAATGGGAGCCGTCCGGCGCCCGGCAGCGCGCCCAGCGCCGCCTTGAGGTAGACGGACACCTCAGGCCCCCAGCAGGCTCTGCCCACAGACGCGAACGACGTTGCCGTTCACCCCGCCGGAGGCCGGCGACGCGAACCAGGCAACCGTCTCGGCCACGTCCACGGGCAGCCCGCCCTGGGACAGCGAGTTCATGCGCCTGCCCACCTCCCGCGTGGCGAGCGGCATGCGCGCCGTCATCTCGGTCTCGATGAAGCCCGGCGCCACCGCGTTGACGGTGGCGCCGCGCGCCGCCGCCGCGGGCGCCAGCGCGTCCACCAGCCCGATCACGCCCGCCTTCGAGGTCGCGTAGTTGGTCTGGCCGGCGTTGCCGGCGATCCCGCTGATCGACGACACACACACGATGCGGGCCGCGTCCTTGAGCGCCCCGTCGTGCTCCATGAGCGCCGTAGTGATCCGCTCCGGCGCCGTCACGTTCACGCCGATCACGGAGTCCCAGCGCTCCTCGTCCATGCGGCCGAGCGTCTTGTCGCGCGTGATCCCTGCGTTGTGGACGATCACGTCCGCGCCGCCGTGCTCGCGGGCGAGGTGCGAGGCGATCGTGCGTGGCGCCTCCGGATCGGTCACGTCGAGCGCCAGCTCCATGCCCTCGCCCATGTCCGGCACGTCGAGCCCGACCACGTGCGCGCCGTCGCGCGCGAGCGTGTCCGCGATGGATGCGCCGATGCCCCGCGACGCGCCCGTGACGAGGGCGACGCGGCCGTCGAGCGGCCGCTCCCAGTCGGCCACGGGCGCGGGTGCCCCTGCTCCGATGCGGATCACCTGGCCGGACACGTAGGCCGAGCGCGGCGAGAGCAGGAACCGAAGCGTCGACTCGATGCCCTCTTCCGCGCCCGGCTCCACCAGCACCAGCTGGCCCGTGGCGCCGCGGCGCACCTCCTTGGCGACCGAGCGCGTGAACCCCTCGAGCGCGCGCTGCGCGATCGCATGCCCCACCGCCGGGCAGTGGGACGGCGGCGTGCCCAGCACGATCACGCGCCCGCTCCGCTCCACGCGGCGGATGGCCGGCCCGAAGAACGCGCGCAGCTCGCCCAGCTCGCCGGTCGACGCGATGCCGGTGGCGTCGAACAGGAGCGCCTTGAAGGACTCGTCCTCGGTCGCCGTCTCCGGGTTCCAGACGGCGGCGTCGAGCCCCGCCCCGGCGGCGGCGCCGCGCAGGTCGTCGCGCAGCTCGGTGGCCGCCTCGGCGCCGGCGCTCGCGAGCACGCGGGCGACCGGGCCGGCGAGCCGGCCGCCCGGCGCGGCCCCGAGCAGGACGCGGCCCCGGATCACCGGGTCGCCGGGCGAGTGGCGATCGAGCTCGACGGGCACGGGGAGGCCCGCCGTCTTGACGAACGACCCCACCACGGGGGCGTTCGCGATCTGTGCGTATCGGTCGCTCATCGGATCACCTTTCGAGAATCGCTACGACGCCCTGGCCGCCCGCCGCGCAGATCGAGATCACGCCGCGGCCCTCGCCGCGCTCGGCCAGGGCCTTCGCCAGGTTGGCCACGATCCGCCCGCCGGTCGCGGCGAAGGGGTGGCCGGCGGCGAGCGAGCCGCCGTTCACGTTGAGCCGGTCGCGGTCGATCTCCCCGAGCGGCCCCTCCAGCCCGAGCCGCTGCGTGCAGAAGACCGGGTCCGCCCAGGCCCTGAGCGTGGAGAGGACCTGGGACGCGAAGGCCTCGTGGATCTCGTAGAGGTCGAACTCGCCGAGCGTCAGCCCGGCCCGCGCGAGCATGCGCGGCATCGCGTACGCGGGTGCCATCAGCAGCCCTTCGCCGCCGTTCACGTAGTCCACGGCGGCGGTCTCCGCCTGGGTCAGGTAGGCCAGCACCGGCAGGTCGCGCTCGGCCGCCCACTCCTCGCTCGCGAGCAGCACCGCCGACGCGCCGTCGGACAGCGGCGTGGAGTTGCCCGCCGTCATCGTGCCGTTCTCCCCGCCGAAGACCGGCTTCAGCTTCGCGAGCTTCTCCGGCGTGGTGTCGGGCCGCAGGTTCTCGTCGCGGTCGAGCCCCAGGTACGAGGTGAGCAGGTCGTCCTGCCAGCCGCGCTCGTAGGCGGCGGCGAGGTTGCGGTGGCTGGCCGCGGCCAGCTCGTCCTGCTCCTCGCGCGTGACGCCCCACTCCGCGCCGGTGCGGGCCTGGTGCTCGCCCATCGAAAGACCGGTGCGCGGCTCCTCGTTGCGCGGGATGGCGGGGACCACATGGCCCGGCCGTAGCCGCGTGGCGACGCCTACCCGCTCGGTCACCGACCTCGCCCGGTTGAGATCGAGCAGCACGCCGCGCAGGTCCTCGTTGACCTCGATCGGCGCGTCGGAGGTGGTGTCCACCCCGCCGGCGACGCCGGACTCGATCTGCCCGAGCGCGATCTTGTTCGCGACCAGCACGGCGGCCTCGAGGCCGGTGCCGCAGGCCTGCTGGACGTCGTAGGCGGGCGTGTCGTGCGAGAGCCGGCTGCCGAGCACGCACTCGCGCGTGAGGTTGAAGTCGCTGCTGTGCTTCAGCACGGCGCCCGCCGCGACCTCCCCCAGCCGCTCGCCGTCGAGCCCGAAGCGGGCCACCAGACCGTCGAGCGTCACCGTCAGCATGTCCTGGTTCGACGCCTTCGCGTAGGCGCGGTTCGAGCGCGCGAACGGAATGCGATTGCCGCCGATCACGGCGACCCTGCGAGGTGCTGCGTTCATCAGGTCTCCCCTGTCGTGCGGGCCCGCAGGCCCGGCTCAACGGTGTCGATCAGAAGCTCGGCCGCCTGGCCGGCGGACAGCGCGCCGGTGTGGAGCCACCAGCGCGCGAGCGACTCGGCGGCGCCGAGCAGCGCCGTCGAGAGCGCCTCCACCTCCACCGCGGCGCGGCCGCGGCGGCCGCCCGGCAGGCGGGCGGTCACGAGCGCCGCCACCGCGCCCTCGAGCCGCTCGCGGTGCTCGGCAGCCCGGCGGGCGACCTCGCCGCCGCCTGGGATGGTCTCGTCGAAGAGCACTCGCCAGGCGTCGCGGTCGCGGTCCACGAACTCGAAGAAGGCGCGCACGCCGAGCCTGAGCGCGTCGGCCGGCCGCTCTGCCTCCGCGACGGCGCCGGCCACCGCCTCACGGAGGCCCTCGGCCGCGGGCTCCATGCAGGCCAGGTAGAGGCGCTCCTTGTTGCCGAAGTAGATGTAGAGCAGCGGCTTGGTCACGCCCACCGCCGCGGCCACGTCGTCCATCGTCACCTTGCCGTAGCCGCGCTCCGCGAACAGCGCGCGCGCGACGGAGAGCATTTGGCGCTCGCGCTCGACGCGCGGCAGGCGCGTGCGCTGGACGGCGCCGGTCACGCCGTCCTCCCCCAGCCGCCGAGGCAGTTCTCCGGGACGCCGAATGCCTCCACGAGCGTCCCGGCGTGTGGACGGAGCTCCGAACAGAGCGCGTTCACCGCCTTGATCACGGCCTTCGAGCGGGGCGACGAGAGCCGGCCGTGCTCCTGGTACCAGCCCCGCTCGCGCTCGATCGTGGCGAGCGCGTGCAGGCTGCACAGCTTGTCGAGCAGCTCGCGCGCCGCCGGGTCCTGGCAGTCCTCCACCGCAGCGGCGAAGGCCTCCAGCACAACGAGGTCGCCCCAGGAGCGGGCGGTCGTCAGCACGTGGTCCTGGCAGTCCACGAGCACCGCGAACGGGTCGGCCCCGGCGTCGATGCCGCCCTTGAGGCGGCGCGCGACGCCGGCCAGCACGTGCTCGTGGCGCCAGCCGAACAGCTCGAGCTGCGTGTCCCGGTCGAGCAGGTCCCGCTCGTCGTCGCGGCCCGGCAGGAGCTGGTCTCCGAGCCGCTCGAGCAGCTCCCGGAGCGCGCTCCGCTCCGCCACCTGGCTCGCGACCTGACCCGCCATGAACGTGGCGGTGCCGAGCGGGTCGAGCTCGCCGAACTGGTCGCGGTAGTCGGTGAGCAGGTTCTTGGCGGTGAGCTGGAGCAGGACGGTGTTGTCGCCCTCGAACGTGGTGAACACGTCGGTGTCCGCCTTGAGCGAGGCGAAGCGGTTCTCGCGCAGATAGCCGGCGCCGCCGCAGGCCTCGCGGCACTCCTGGATCGTGGCGGTGGCGTGCCAGGTGGCGAGCGCCTTGACCCCCGCGGCCAGCGTCTCGAGCTCACGCCGCGCGCGGTCCTCCGGGTCGTCGGCGGTGAAGACGTCGTGCAGCTGGCGGCGCAGCCGGTCCTGCGCGAAGTGCAGCGCGTAGGTGGTGGCCAGGGCGGGCAGCAGGCGGCGCTGGTGCACGCGGTAGTCGAGCAGCACGGCCTCCTCGCCGCCCGGCGGGCCGAACTGCCTGCGCTCGAGGGCGTGGCGCACCGCCATCGTGAGCGCCACCTTCGAGGCGCCGATACCGGCGCCGCACACGCTCACGCGTCCCTGCACGAGCGTGCCGAGCATCGTGAAGAAACGCTTCGTCGGGTTCTCGATCGGGCTCGTGTACATGCCCTCCGCGCTCACGTCGGCGTAGCGGTCGAGCAGCGCCTCGCGCGGTACGCGCACGTCGTGGAAGCGGATGCGCCCGTTGTCCACGCCGTCGAGGCCGAGCTTCGGGCCGCAGTCCTCGATCTCGATCCCCGGGAGCAGCTCTCCGCGCTCGTCGCGCAGCGGCACGAGCAGCGCGTGCACCCCCCGGTTCTCCCCGCCCACGATGAGCTGCGCGAACACCGCGGCGAGCCGCCCGTCCCGTGCGGCGTTGCCGATGTAGTCCTTCTGGGCCGCGGCGTCGGGCGTGTTGACGACGAACTCGCCGGCCTCGGGGTCGTAGGTGGCCGTCGTCCCGAGCGCCTGCACGTTGGAACCGTGGCCCGTCTCGGTCATGGCGAAGCAGCCGGGCAGGTCGACGCTGGCGATGTCGCGCAGGTAGCGCTCGTGGTGGCGCTCGCTGCCGAGGTGGTGCACCGCGCCTCCGAACAGCCCGAACTGCACGCCGCACTTGACCAGCAGGGAGAGGTCGCCGAAGGCGAGCGTCTCGAAGCCGGCGATCCAGGCGGCCACCGCGTCCCGGCCGCCGTAGGCCTCCGGGAAGCCCATCGCGGTATCGCCCTGGGAGGCCAGCTCCCTGGTCCAGGCGAGCACCCGCTCGCGGTACTCCTCGCGCGGGAGATCGTGCACCGGCTCGTTCCCGGGTAGGGAAAGCCAAGCGCGCACGCGGTCACGCACGTCGGCGTGCTCGCCGTCGAGCGCTCGGCGCAGGGTCCGGGTGGTGTCCTGGACGCTCGTCGTCATTACCGAGATATAAATTTATACCCGGGTAAGGAAGAAGCATGCGCCAGCTCACGCCACTCGACGCTCAGTTCCTGGCGGTGGAGACGAGCCGCACCTACGGCCACGTGGGCGGCCTGGCGGTCTACGACCCGTCCACCGCGCCCGGCGGGAAGCTTGGCATCCCCGAGCTGTGCGCGCTCGTCTCCGAGCGCCTGCACCTCCTGCCTCCCTTCCGCTGGCGCCTGGCGCAGGTGCCGCTCGGGCTCGACCTTCCCTACTGGGTCGAGGACGAGGACTTCGACCTCGACTTCCACATCCGCGAGTCCGCCGTGCCGCCGCCGGGCGAGGACCGGCAGCTCGCCGAGACCGTGGCGCGGATCTTCGCCCGCCCGCTCGACCGCGCGCGGCCGCTCTGGGAGCTCTACCTGATCCACGGGCTCTCCGGCGGTCGCGTGGCGCTGCTCACCAAGGTGCACCACTCGGTCGTGGACGGCGTGTCCGGCAACGAGATCCTGAGCGTCCTGCTCGACCCGAGCCCGGAGGGCCGCGACAGCCGCAAGCACCCGGCTCGGCCGGGTGCGCGCGGATCGGTGCCGCCGCCGGAGGGCGAGGGGCGCCCCCGGCCGCCGGGCGAGCTCGAGATGCTGGGCCGCGGCGTGGCGGG
>Ga0081538_10000238_pt1 | contig 62256 bp, 63 predicted proteins | sample TabmetS5T2R1_FD_71022 | JGI IMG/M metagenome (GOLD analysis project Ga0081538, IMG submission 71022) | Tabebuia heterophylla rhizosphere microbial communities from the University of Puerto Rico - S5T2R1 | ecosystem: Host-associated > Plants > Roots > Rhizosphere ...
CGCGGAGTTCAAGAAGGCGCAGGGGATCGACCTCGCGCAGGACAAGATGGCGCTCCAGCGCCTCTACGAGGCCGCCGAGAAGGCCAAGATCGAGCTGTCCTCGACGATGACGACGCAGATCAACCTGCCGTTCGTCACCGCGACGCCCGAGGGGCCGAAGCATCTCGACCTCCAGCTGACGCGCGCGAAGCTCGAGGAGCTCGTCGCCGACCTGCTCGAGCGGACCGTCGAGCCGACCAAGCAGTGCCTGGCGGACGCGGCGCTCGAGGCGAAGGACATCGACCACGTCGTCCTCGTCGGTGGCATGACCCGCATGCCGGCGGTCGTCGAGAAGGTGAAGGGGCTCGTCGGGAAGGAGCCGCACAAGGGCGTGAACCCGGACGAGGTCGTCGCCGTCGGTGCCGCGATCCAGGGCGGTGTTCTCAAGGGCGAGGTCAAGGACATCCTCCTGCTCGACGTCACGCCGCTGTCGCTCGGCATCGAGACCAAGGGCGGCGTCTTCACGCAGCTGATCGAGCGCAACACGACGATCCCGACCAAGAAGTCGGAGACGTTCACGACCGCCGAGGACAACCAGCCGTCGGTCGAGGTGCACGTCCTCCAGGGCGAGTCGGAGATGGCGAGCTTCAACAAGACGCTCGGCAAGTTCCAGCTCGTCGGCATTCCGCCGGCACCGCGCGGCATGCCGCAGATCGAGGTCGGCTTCGACATCGACGCGAACGGGATCATCCACGTGTCTGCGAAGGACCTCGGCACGGGCAACGAGCAGCAGATTCGCATCGAGGGCGGCTCGGGCCTGAAGGAGGAGGAGGTCCAGCAGATGATCCGCGACGCCGAGTCGCACGCCGACGAGGCGCGCAAGCTGCGCGAGCTCGCCGACGCGCGAAACGTGGCGGAGTCGCTGGCCTACCAGACCGAGCGCACGCTCAAGGAGCACCGGGACAAGCTCGACGAGGCCGACGCCTCGACGATCGAGGGCCGCGTCATGGAGCTCAAGGGCGTGCTCGAGTCGGAGGACGTCAACGAGATCCGACAGAAGACGGAGGCGCTCCAGGAGGCCTCGCAGAAGCTGGCCGAGGCGGTCTACGCGCAGGCGACTGCGCAGCAGGCGGCGTCGCCGTCCGGTGACGGTGCCGAGACCGGCGGCGACGAAGAGGTCGTCGAGGAGGCCGACTACGAGGTCATCGACGAGGAGGAGGCGAAGACCTCGTAATGCCGGAGGAAGTCGAGAACACGCAAGAGGTCCAGGAGCTGGAAGCACTCGCCAAGGAGCGCGACGAGCTCCTGGACACGCTCCAGCGCCTCCAGGCGGAGTTCGACAACTACCGTAAGCGGGCCGCGCGCGACCAGCAGAGCCTGGTCACGCGCGCCCACGAGCGGCTGGTGAAGGAGCTCCTGCCCGTGTTCGACGACCTCGAGCGCGCGCTCGAGGCCGCCGAGGCGCACGAGGAGGCGAAGCTGGAGGAGGGCGTCGCACTCGTGACGCGCGCGTTCGGCGACATCCTCCGCAAGGAGGGGCTCGAGGAGATCGAGACCGACGGCCGCTTCGACCCCCACGTCCACGAGGCGCTGCTCTCCCAGCCTTCCGAGGCGGAGGAGGGCAGCGTGATCGAGGTGATCCAGAAGGGCTACCGGCTCGGCGACCGGGTGATCCGCCCGGCGCGGGTGGTCATTGCTGCGCCGAAGGCGCCGGCCAAGGACGCGTAGCGTGGCGACGACGCCCAAGGACCTCTACAGCGCTCTCGGAGTGCCGAAGGGTGCTTCGGCCGACGAGATCAAGAAGGCGTACCGCAAGCTCGCACGGCAGTACCACCCGGATCGAAACCCGGGTGACGAGTCCGCGGAGGAGCGTTTCAAGGAGGTCCAGCACGCCTACGACGTGCTCTCCGACGCCGAGAAGCGCAAGCAGTACGACCAGTTCGGCTCGGCCGACGGCCGGAGCGGGTTCCCGCCCGGCGGCGACTTCCATTTCGACGTCGGCGACCTCGGAGACCTGGGCGATCTGTTCGGCGGCCTCTTCGGCCGCGGGCGCGCCGGTCCGGCGCGTCCGCAGAGCGAGCGGGGCGCCGACCTCGAGGTGCGGGTGAATCTGTCGTTCGAGGACTCGCTGAAGGGCATCGAGACGAAGATCCCGGTCGAGGTCGAGACGCCCTGTAGCGAGTGCGCCGGCTCGGGCGCGAGGCCAGGCACCGCGCCGAAGGTCTGTCCGGAGTGTCGTGGGCGCGGCGTGATCTCGGAGAGCCAGGGCCTGTTCGCGCTCTCCCAGCCCTGCCCGCGCTGTCGCGGCAACGGGACGGTGATCGAGGATCCGTGCCCGCGCTGTCGCGGAACGGGCCGAGAGCGCCGGACGAAGCGCTACTCGGTGAAGATCCCTGCGGGCGTCCGCGACGGCACTCGCATCCGGCTCAAGGGCAAGGGCGAAGCCGGCATCGCGGGAGGGCCGCCGGGCGACCTGTTCGTCGTCACCAGCGTCGCCCCGTCACCGATCTACAAGCGGCGCGGCAGTGACCTGGAGGTCGAGGTGCCCGTGTCGCTCGCGGACGCCGCGCTCGGAACGAAGGTCGAGGTGCCGACGCCGGACGGCCCCGTCTCGCTCAAGGTGCCGGCCGGCTCCGAGGACGGGAAGCTCTTGCGGATCAAGGGCCGAGGCGCGCCGAAGCTCAAGGGCGGCGGGAAGGGCGACGTGCTCGCCCGCCTCAAGCTCGAGGTCCCCAAGCGGCTGAACAAGAAGCAGCGCGAGCTCTACGAGGAACTGAGGAAGGCCGGCTGATGGACGACCGGGGCCGGTACATGATCTCCGTCGCCGCCGAGCTCGTCGGCATGCATCCCCAGACGCTTCGCATCTACGAGCAGAAGGGGCTCGTCAGGCCGAAGCGAACCGCGGGCAACACGCGCCTGTACTCGGACCTCGACCTCGAGCGCCTCCGCCTGATCCAGCGGCTGACGAGCGACTACGGGCTGAACCTCGCCGGCGTCGAGATGGTGCTCGGGCTCGAGGACCAGATGCAGCGGATGCAGCGCCGCCTCGAGCGGGTCGAGCGCGAGATGCGAGAGCGGTTGCACGATCTTGAACGCCAGTACAAGCGGGAGCTCGTCCTCTGGGAGGACCCGAAGTTCCCCGCGCGGAGGTCGTAGACATGGATTTCAACAAGCTGACGCTCAAGAGCCAGGAGGCCGTCGGCGGCGCGCAGGAGCTGGCACGGCGGATGGGCAACCCGGAGGTCTACCCCGAGCATCTCCTGCTTGCGCTCATGGACCAGGAGCTGCCCCAGCAGCTGGTCGCCGACCCGTCGGGGCTGCGGGCCGAGGCCGAGACGACCTTGCGAGGCAAGCCCGCCATCCAGGGCTCGCAGCAGCAGCCGACAGTGTCGCGCGCCTTCGCCGAGGTCCTCGACCGCGCGTTCGAGGAGGCGCGTCAGCTGGAAGACGAGTACGTCTCGACCGAGCATTTGCTGCTGGCCCTCGACGTCGTCCCGCGCGACGAGCTGCTCGCGAAGCTGAAGCAGGTGCGCGGCGGCCAGCGCGTGACGAGCCAGGACCCGGAGGGCACCTACCAGGCGCTCGAGAAGTTCGGCCGCGACCTGACGGAGCTCGCGGAGCAGGGGAAGCTGGACCCGGTTGTCGGCCGCGACGAGGAGATCCGCCGCGTGATCCAGGTGCTCTCGCGGCGGACGAAGAACAACCCGGTGCTGATCGGCGACCCGGGTGTGGGGAAGACCGCGATCGCCGAGGGCCTCGCCCAGCGGATCGTCGCCGGCGACATCCCCGAGGGGCTGAAGGGAAAGCGGGTCTGGGCGCTCGACATCGGCTCGCTGCTCGCGGGGTCGAAGTACCGCGGGGAGTTCGAGGAGCGGCTGAAGGCCGTCCTGACCGAGATCCAGGGCTCCGAGGGCCAGATCATCCTGTTCATCGACGAGCTGCACACGATCGTCGGGGCGGGCGCGGCGGAGGGCGCCGTCGACGCCGCCAACATGCTCAAGCCGATGCTGGCGCGCGGCGAGCTGCGGGCGATCGGCGCGACGACGCTCGACGAGTACCGCAAGCACATCGAGAAGGACGCGGCGCTCGAGCGGCGCTTCCAGCCGATCTTCGTCGGCGAGCCGACCGTCGCGGACACGATCGCGATCCTGCGCGGACTGAAGGAGCGCTACGAGGCGCACCACGGCGTGCGTATTCGCGACGCGGCGTTGGTCGCGGCCGCCGTGCTCTCCGACCGCTACATCTCCGACCGGCAGCTGCCCGACAAGGCGATCGACCTCGTCGACGAAGCGGCCTCGCGGCTCCGCATGGAGATCGACTCGTCGCCGATCGAGCTCGACGAGGCGGACCGGCGGGTCCGGCAGCTCGAGATCGAGCTCGCGGCGATGGGGAAGGAGGCCGAGGAGGTTCGCGAGCCCGTCGAGCGCGAGCTCGCCGAGGCGCAGGAGCGCCGCAACGAGCTCGCCGCACGCTGGGCGACGGAGAAGGAGGCGCTCGAGCGTGTCAAGGAGGTCATCGCGCGGATCGACGAGCTGCGGCTCGAGGCCGAGCGCGCCGAGCGCGGGGGAGACCTCCAGCGCGTCGCGGAGATCCGGTACGGCGAGCTGCCGCAGCTCGAGAGAGAGCTGACCGAGCGTGACGGTGCCGTCGTGGAGAACCCGATGGTCAAGGAGGAGGTCGACGAGGACGACGTCGCCGCCGTGGTCGCCCGTTGGACGGGCATCCCAGTCGATCGCCTCCTCGAGGGCGAGACGGAGAAGCTGATCCATATGGAGGAGCGGCTCCACGAGCGCGTCGTCGGACAGGACGAGGCCGTTTCGGCGGTTGCCAATGCGCTCCGCCGTGCACGCTCAGGGCTTCAGGACCCCAACCGTCCGATCGGGTCGTTCGTATTCCTCGGGCCGACGGGCGTCGGCAAGACGGAGCTCGCGCGGGCCCTCGCCGAGTTCATGTTCGACGACGAACGGGCCATGGTCCGGCTCGACATGTCCGAGTACCAGGAGCGGCATACCGTCGCCCGCCTCGTCGGCGCTCCGCCGGGCTATGTCGGCTTCGAGGAAGGCGGGCAGCTGACCGAGGCGGTCCGAAGGCGGCCCTACTCGGTCGTCCTTCTCGACGAGATCGAGAAGGCGCACATGGAGGTTTTCGACGTCCTGCTCCAGATCCTCGACGACGGCCGGCTTACAGACGGCCAGGGCCGAACCGTCGACTTCCGCAACACCGTGATCATCATGACCTCGAACCTCCGCTCGGCCGATGCGATGCGCGAGGTCTTCCGGCCGGAGTTTCTGAACCGGATCGACGAGGTCGTCGAGTTCCATCCGCTCTCGAAGGAGCAGCTCGCCGAGGTCGTCGAGCTCCAGCTCCGAAGGCTGCGCGATCGGCTCGCGGATCGCGGCCTCGGCCTCGATCTGACCGACGCGGCGAAGGAGCAGCTCGTCGAGGCCGGCTGGGATCCGACCTACGGCGCGCGTCCGCTCAAGCGGGCGATCCAGCGGCTCGTCGAGAACCCGCTAGCGCTGCGGCTGCTCGAGGGCGAGTTCGCCGAGGGCGACACGGTGCGGGTCGACGTGCAGGACGGCGAGGTCGTCTTCGCGAAGGCTGAGGCCGCCGAGCCCGCCGCCGCCTAGCGTTGTAAGCTCATAGCTGTGACTGTGCGGCGTTCTGCGGCCGCACTCGCTGCGGTCGCAGCCTTGCTCTTCCCGGCTCTCGTGTCTGCGGCACGGGGTGACCTGGATCCGACGTTCGGCTCCGGCGGCAAAGTCACCACCGACTTCGGCGGGAACGAGACGGCCTGGGGGGTTGCCGTCCAACCGGACGGTAAGGCAGTCGTGGCCGGGACTCGATTCGACATGGGTCCTTCGGACGACTTCGTGCTGGCTCGCTACACGGCGAACGGCGTTCTCGATACCACGTTCGACGGCGACGGCAAAGTGACGACCGACTTCGGTGGCAGGTCCGACGGCGCCGACGACGTCGCCATCCAGCCCGACGGAAAGATCGTGGCCGTCGGGTCGGGATTTCCTGCGCAGGTTCGCCCGGGCGACTTTGCGCTAGCGAGATACAACCGCGACGGCGCGTTGGACGCCACCTTCGGCGATGGGGGCAAGGTGCTGACGACATTCGAGCCGAGCAGCATCGACGGCGCGAACGCCGTCCTCATCCAGCCTGACGGCAAGATCCTCGCGGCGGGGCGCACGCGGAGCGGGCTGCGGAATGCGTTCGCCCTGGCGCGGTACTTGCCGAACGGGTCGCTCGACGCGAGCTTCGACGGGGACGGCCTCGTCGTGACTCGGATTTCGCCGGGGGACGACATCGTCTTCGATCTGGCGGTCCAGCCCAACGGCAAGCTGATTGCCGTGGGCTGGTCGAGCCCCGGCGGTTTCGACATCGCGATGGCCCGCTACAACCCCGATGGCACCCTCGATTCCGGCTTCGACGGAGACGGAATGGTCGTCGCGTCGTTGTTTCGCCCCGCCAGCACCTACGCCGCCCAAGTGCTCGTGCAGCAAGACGGGAAGATCCTCACCGGAGGCGCCGGGCTCGCAAGGTTCAACCCTGATGGGGCCGTCGATCGATCGTTCGGGGTAGGCGGGAGGGCGTTGACAGACGTCGGGCTGGTGACGCCGCTCCAGCAACCGGACGGGAAGATCCTCGCGGTTGGCAGCACGTCCGCGTCGGGCGGCGACGCGAGCGACTTCACCGTCGTCCGCCTGACCGCGGCAGGGCGCATCGACCCGAGGTTCGGGCGTCGAGGCCGTGTCGTCACGGACTTCCGTCCGCAGGACGCCGCAACCGACGCCGAGCTCCTGGCGACCGGGAAGCTCGTCGTCGCCGGCTACACCTCACAGGTTCCGTTCGCTGCGCCGGCGGACTTTGCGGTTGCGCGCTACGTCGCGATTCGCTTCTGCGTCGCTCCGAACGTCCGACGAAAGACGCTCACGGCCGCGCGTTCGACCCTGACGAAGGCGTTCTGCAAGGTCGGAACTGTCACCCGAAGGTATTCGCCAGGCGTCAGGGCAGGCCGCGTGATCTCCCAGCGCCCGGCGCCGCGAACGCGACTTCCCGAGCTGGCCAAGGTCAACCTCGTTGTCAGCCGCGGTCGCCGCTAGAGCTCGGCGCTGACGACCGGCGCGAGCTGCCGGCGTTGTGCCGCGGCGGGGAGCAGACGGACGATCGCGTTCCTGAGGCCGCAGGCCAGTCTCCCGTCCAGCTGGCCGGCCTTGTCGCCGCGTCTGGACAGCTTGAGGACGAGCGTCGCCCTCGGCCGGCGGCGCGACTCGTACGCGCCCAGGGCCGAGGCGAGCTCGCCCGGGGCGGCGAGGGCGCGACCCAGGACGACGGCATCCTCGATCGCCTGCGCCGCTCCCTGGCCGATGCCCGGCGTCGTCGCGTGGGCCGCATCGCCGAGCAGCACCACGCGGCTCCGACTCCACGAGTCCAGCGGGTCGAGGTAGTACACGTCGTTACGGAGGATCGAGCCCTCGTCCGCCGACTCCAGCACTTGCCGAACCGGCTCGTGCCAGTCCGAGAAGCGCCGCAGGAGCTCCGCGCGCCTCCCCGCCGGCTCGTCCTGCTCGCCTTCCGGAGCGTTCTTCGTCGCGAACCAGTACGTGCGCCCGCCGCCGATGTCGACGAGCCCGAATCTCTGGCCGCGGCCCCACGATTCCGTGAGCCTCCCCGCCTCCAGCGGGTACTGCGTCACGCCGCGCCAGGCGGTGTAGTCGGCGTAGCGCGGCTGCGCGTCCGGCCAGAGCCGGCGGCGGACCACCGACTGAACGCCGTCTGCGCCGATGACGAGGTCGCCGAGCTCCTCGGAGCCGTCGGCCAGGCGCACGGTCACGCCATGGTCGTCCTCCTCCACCGAGGTCACCTCGGAGTCGAGCCGGACCTCGCCGGCAGCCTCGGCGAGCACCTCTTGGAGATCGCCGCGGTGCGTTGCGGTGCTCTCGGCGAAGAGATCGGGCGGCATCTCCGAGAGCGTCCCTCCGTCCCGCGAGAGGATCGCCACCCGGCGAGCTTCCGCCGACCGCTCCGCCACGGCGTCACGAACGCCGAGCTGCTCGAGCCCGCGCATGGCGTTCCCGAAGAGTGTGATTCCCGCACCCGCGGCCTCCAGCTTGGAGGTTCGCTCCAGCACCGTCGTCTCGATCCCCGCACGCCGGAGCGCGATCGCCACACTCAGGCCTCCGATCCCGCCGCCGACGACGACGACGCGCATCCGTCAGACGGCGGAGTCCAGGAACTCGGCGCCTCCGCGCTCGGGCGGGGCTCCGTAGGCGAAGAGCACGAGCTCCGTGTCGCTCTCGTTGACGATCTGGAGCGGCGTGCCCGGCTCAACGCGGATGAGGCCGCCCGGTCCGACCTGGTGCCGCTCGGGCGGCTCGCCGAGGTACATCGTCAGCGTCCCGTTGACGACGACGAACGTCTCCTCCTGGATCAGGTCCTTGTGGCGGCGGCCCTTCGCGCCCGGCTCGTAGCGCCAGAGGTTCGCGCGGGTGTGTTCCCAGCCGGCGAGGTCGCTGAGCCCGGCGACGTGCCGCTCGGCGTCACCCGGCTCGGCGGGGCGCGTCGTCCACTCCAGCTCGTCGGGACGAATGACCTTGTAGCCCACGGCCCGAGTCTAGGGATAGCGTTGCGGCGTGGCGCGAGAGAGACAAGGCCTGCCGCCGCCTGCGGCCCCCGAGGAACGGACGGCCGGCCAGCTCGTCGGCGAGGCGCTCAGACTCTACGGCCGCCGCTTCTGGAAAGCGCTGGCACTCGGCCTCGGGCCCGTTCTGGTCGCGATCGGCATCACTGCGCTGCCGTCACCGCAGAACCTGATCTTCGCGGCGACCGGCGGCTCGATCGTGGTGACCCTCTGCTACGTCGGCGCCTGCCTCCTCGCCAAGGACGTTCCGACGACGCGCGCAAGCCTCGCGACGGCGGTCGTCGTCGGATCACTCGTCTTCGCGCCGGTGCCCTTTCTGACGCGGATCCTGGTCTTCCCGGCGGTCGTCTGGCTCGCGCTCTTCGGCCTGGCCGTTCCGGCCGCGCTGTACGAGCGCAAGGGGCTCCAGGAATCGCTCGTCCGCGCGGTGGCGCTCGCTCGGGCCGACTTCGTGCACGCGCTCGGCTCCCTGGCGGCGCTCGCCATCGTCGGATTCGTCAGCGCGCTCGCCCTCTCGGGGTTGCTGATCCAGTTCGGAGACCAGGCTCGGTCGACCGCGGCGCTCCTTCCGCTCTTTCTCATCTCTCCGCTGCTGCTGCTCGGTGCCGCGCAGCTCTACTTCGACCAGGCGGCGAGAGTGGCTCCCTCGGGGCTCAAGAAAGGCTTGACCAGCCCAGGCGCGCGCCGCGGGAAATAGAGTCGCACGGATCCCGACCGAAGGAGCCGTGCATGCCGACCTACATCCTGCTCTCGAACCTGACCGCCCAGGGCGTCCAGACCCTGAAGTCCAATCCCGACCGCCTTCGCGAGGTCAATCAGGACATCGAGGAGCTCGGCGCCAAGGTGCTGCACCAGTGGGCCACGCTGGGCCCGTTCGACTTCGTCAACGTCGTAGAGGCTCCGGATACGGCGACGATCGCCAAGGTGTCCGTCACGCTGGGGGCGAGAGGCAGCGCGAAGTTCCAGACGCTGAGCGCGCTCTCGATCGACGAGTTCCTGGACGCCGTGTCGTAGCAGTCCCTAGTTGTACGAGCTCAACTTCGGCCAGTTCCTCGTCGTCGTCGCCCTGTCGGCGGCGGCCTCACTGGCCGTCTTCGCCCACGCCGACCGGCACGGGAACCGGCATGCGACGGCCTGGGGCATCGCCACCTTCCTCGCCCTCGGGGTCGCCGTTCCGCTCTACTTCATCCGTTACTGGCTTCGGACTCGGCGTCGACGCAGCTGAGCACAGCGTCCCAGGCGAGCTCCGAGGCGACGAGGCCCAGGCTCATGCTCGGCAGGTCCTCGTTCTCGACCTCGCCGGTCGACACGGTATAGAGCACGTCGCCGTCGACGAGCGCGTGGAACGGCTGGATCGCCCGGGCGAGTGACGCGTGCACCTGGACCCCGAGCTGCCGCAGCTCCCCTCGGTCGAGGCGCTGATTCGTGACGACGAGTGTGAGCGTCGTGTTGCCTGGAGCCGCCTGCGGCAGCTGCTGCTCGAGCGCCTCGACGAGCGGCGATCGCGTGCCGCGCTCGGGGTCGTAGTGGCCGCGGACGACGTTTCCCTCCCGGTCGACGATCGCGCCGAACGCGTTCACGACCGTGAAGACGGCGATCCGCGTCGGGCCGACGATCCGAAACGCGCCGCCCTGGCCCGAGAACTCACCTTGCTCGAGCCCGAACGTCTTGCCCACGGTCACCGATCGGCCGGCGCCGCGCCGGCCCAGCGGGAAGACCCCCTCGCGAGCAGCTCTGAGCGCCGCCCGGCCGAGCTCGGCGTCGGGGTAGATCGCGTTGTCGCGTCGCCCGAAGTCGTAGACGATCGCGCCGAGCGTCAGCTCGACATCCGTCCAGCCGACCGTGTACCCGCGCATCGCCATTAGCTCGGCGCTGACGCCACACGCTGCCTCTAGCCCGTAGAGCGATCCGCCGGCGAAGCAGACCGCGTGCGCCCACTCGTAGTTGCCGATCGTGCCGGGCGAGCCGCCCCGGATGTCCACGGAGCACGCCGCCCCTCCGGGCGGCAGGTGGAAGACGGTGCAGCCGGTCGGCCCCTCCTCGTACTCGGCGACGCCGACGCGGAGCCCGGGGAAGTCGAAGCGGAGCTCGCGGCTCATGGGGCAGCCTCTGCCCCATGAGCTGGGGAGGAGTGTTGCGGGGGGAACCGGGAGGTTCCCCCCGCCACCCGGGAAGGGGGCACGTGGGGGAAACGGTTCGTTTCCCCCACGGGACTGAGCCGTAGGCGAAGGACGCTCATGGGGCGTGGGCGACCGCGACCTCGGCGGCGAGCCCAGCGTTCGCCACCGCCAGCTTGCGGTTGGCGTCGAGCGTGCGGCCCCCGCTCTCGGCGTGGAGCCGGGCGAGGACGAAGGGCGTCAAGCCCTGGCCGGTCGTCCCGAGCTCCTCGGCCTCGGTCAGCGCAGTGTCGATCAGCGCCTCGACGTCGATGCTCTCCGGGGGCGGGTTGGCGAGCAGGAGGCCGGCGCCGCCGAGCTCCCAGTGGCCTGCCGCGATCGTGGCAGCCTCCTCGGCGTCGTCCACCCGCTGGGAGACCGGCGGGCCGCCGGCCTCGTCGTAGAAGCGGGGGAGCGTGTCGGTGCGCCAGCCGAGCACCGGCACGCCGAGCGTCTCGAGTAGCTCGGCGGTCGCGTCGACGTCCAGGAGCGACTTGGCGCCGGACGAGACGACGACGATCTGCGTTCGCGCCAGCTCGACGAGATCCGCCGAGACGTCGAAGCGGTGGCCCCGGTGGACGCCGCCGATCCCGCCGGTGCCCATGAAGCGGATCCCGGCCTGACGAGCGGCGGCGAGCGTGCCGCCGACTGTCGTCGCCCCCGTCTCGCCCGAAGCGACGCACGCGGCGAGGTCGCGGGGGCCGACCTTGCGCGTCTCCGCCGTGAACCGCTCGAGCTCGTTCGGCGCCAGGCCGATTCGAATCTCGCCGTCGAGGACGCCGATCGTCGCGGGCACCGCGCCGGCCTCCCGAACTCTGCTCTCGCTCTCCAGCCCGACCTCGACCCCTTCGCCGGGCGGGAAGCCGTGCGCGACGATCGTCGTCTCGAGCGCCACCACGGCGCGCGCCTCACGCACCTCGTCGGCGACCCGGATCACGGCATCGTCCCGAGCTGCGCGACGCAGCGCGCGGCCGCGTCCATCGCGAGACCGGGCCCGCCGACGAGGTAGCCGGCCGCCAAGGCGTCCCCGGCTCCGGTCGTGTCCACGACCTCGCCCGGCACGGGTGGATGGTCCTCGCCGGCGATCGTCGCCCCCCGCGGGCCGCGCTTGACGATCAGGTTCTCGCCCGTGGCGGCGAGCTCGGCGTGCTCCGCCTCGTTCCCGAAGATCGCATCGGGCCCGATCCGGGCGAGACGCTCGGCGAGACGCCCGGCCCCGAACTCCCGAATCACGTTGACCGAGGACAGGTCGACACTGACCTGTGCCCCGGCCGCACGGGCGAGCTCGGCCGCTCGTTCTGCCGCGGAGCCGATTGGCTCGCGCATCAGCGAGTAGCCGGAGAGGTGGAGCCAGGCGGCGCCGGCGAACCACTCCGGGACGATCTCGCCGGGCGCGAGCTCCGGCGCCACGCCACGATCGGACGCCATCGTCCGGTTGCCGTCCAGCCCGACGAGCGAGACGACGACGCCGTTGCGTCCAGTCGGCGGTGGCCCGAGGACGTCGACGGCCCGCCGGAGAAGATCGTCCTCGACCAGCTCGCCGGCAGCGTCGGCGCCGCGCTTTCCGACGAACCGAGCCTCGGCGCCGAGCGCCGCCGCCCAGGCAGCGACATTCGCCGCCTGTCCGCCGGCTCCGACCCGCGTCTCGGCGCCGGTGTCGTCGCCGTCCTCGAGCGGCTTCGCGAGCTTGACGACCACGTCGAGGAGCAGGTCGCCGAGGGTGCACACCACCATGCTTCAATGCTTCCATGGACGACGACGCCCGCGCACGACGCCTGCGCTCGTTCCTGCTCGGCAGCCTCGTCGGCGCCTCCGCGGCGCTGTCCGTCACGCGCCGTCGTCGCCGTCGGCGCGATCGGCGCCCCGCCGGCCTGGCCGCGTTCGAGGGTGCTCCGTGCTACCAGGAGACGCTCGAGCAGCGCGATCGGCGCGCCTGAACCGACAACTGCCACGGCTATCCTTCGCTCAGGGATGCCGATCTACGAGTACAAGTGCCCCGACGGGCACATCTTCGAGTCGTTCCACGGCATCTCGGAAGAGCCGCCGGGGGCCTGTCCCGTCTGCGGCAAGGGGCCGCTGACGAGGGTGCTGCACCCGGTCGCCGTCCACTTCAAGGGCTCGGGCTTCTACTCCACCGACTACGGACGCGGCGGCCGGAAGGCCGCGCGGGACGGCGACAAGCCGGACAAGAGCGATTCGGGCACGGAGACGAAGAAGGAACCGGAGAAGAAGGCCTCGGCCGAGGCCTGAGCCGAATCAGCTCGGCAGAACCACCGAGCCGTCGGCGGTCAGCGTCCAGCCCGGGTTGTGGGCGACCTCCCACGGATGCCCGTCGGGATCGACGAACACGCCTGAGTAGCCGCCCCAGAACGTCTCGGCGCCCTCGCGTGCAATCCGCGCGCCGGCGGTGCGCGCCAGGTCGATGACAGCGTCCACCTCAGCGGGCGAGCGAACGTTGTGCGCGAGCGTGACGCCGCCCCAGCCGCCGCCGTCGACGACGCCGGAGTCTTCCGCGAGCTGCTCGCGGCTCCAGAGCGCGACGACCAGTCCACCCGTCTGAAAGAAGACGACGTCGTCTTCAGGCTCCGCCTCTGTTACCCACCCGAGACCTTCGTAGAAGCTGCGGGCACGACCGAGGTCGGCGACGCCGAGCGTGACGAGGCTGACGCGCTGCTCCATCGGGGCCCATCGTCGCAGATCGGAGTCAGCAGGCCGCGCGACGAGATAGGCGCAATGTGCGCGCAGGAGGCAGTCACGGATCTCCGACTCGTCAAGCGGGAGGAAGAGCAGGTAGCCACGCGCCTGAACTCGACGGACGATGAACTCGTCGATGCCCAGGCGCGCGGCGATCGTGCGAATGTCGCTCGTGTTCACGGCCGCTGTGCAGCTGCACGTGCCGGCCGACGGCGCCGCAGACGGTTCAGCAGAGCCGCCGCGATGGCGCGCTCGGCCTGCTCCGGCCGCGGCTCGCGCGCCTTCGGGGCGCGCCGCGCGTCGCGGGCCAGGTTGGCCACGTGTTCACGGGCCAGCTGGCGGCGGGCGTTGTCGTCGTAGGGGTGCATGGTTCCTCCTTCCAAGCTCCGGCTCGCTGAATTCGGTCGGCGCGTTGGGGCTCACGGGAGCCGGATCGCGAGCCTGCACCGAAGCGGCGGTGGAAGCTCCCTTCATGCGTTACCTCCTTTCGGCGAAGTTCCAGGCAGAAGTGAGACAGAACCACCCAAAATTCCGAGTGGAAATGCAGCAAAAATTCGGTCGATGCTTTCTCGCGGAGATCCGCGACTCACGTGAAGCTGGAAATCCTTATGACGATCTCTCTTCCTCCTGTCGTGTCGGCTCCAGAAACGCCGAGAGCGACCCGATGGGTCGCCCTCGCATGAAGCTGCTATCCCGCTAGTTTCCTAGCCTGTGCACCTCCAAGCGAAGGTTGCCATCGACCCGAGCCCGTCGCCGACCGAGCACGTCGCGTGCCGGTCCTCGAGGCCCGAGAGGGCGACGAAGCCGGTGGAGCCCGCACGGACGCCGGGCCGGACCTGTGGGTAGGTGGTCATGTTGAACATCGAGCCTGGGATCGTAGCGCGGTCCAGCGCACGATGCAAGGGTCAATTTCGAGAAAAAACGATCGAATATCCGACGCCGAATTTCGGCGTTACGAGAGCGGCGTGCCCCTGAGGCAGCCTGCGCCCGAGTTCGGGCTCGGCGGCTGAATCGCCGAACGGTCGCTGAACATCAGCAGGACGGCGGCGTTGTCGTCGCCGTCGCCGGTGACACCGAGCCGGCAGTAGATCGTGCTGTCCTTGGAGGCTCGGAAGCGCAGCCAGCCCAGCTGGAAGACTTGGGGCGTCGTCAGGTCGGTCGCCAACGGGCTGACGAGCTCGTCGCCGATGAACGGGAGCCGGGCGAAGGTGCCGACGCCGACCATCTTCCCGAGCGTCGCCTGGAGGACCTGCTGCTGGCGCCCGGTCCGGTTGAGGTCGTCCTCGCCCGGGCTGAGGTCGTTCTTGCGGATCCGCGCGTAGATCCGCGCGCGCTTCCCGTCCATGTGCTGGATCCCGCGGCCGAAGCGCCAGCCGGTCCACCGCCGACATTGTGCCGCGCTCGGGTAGGGGCATTCGTGCTTAGTCACGGCCGGCGAGCGGACGTCGACGTCGATGCCGCCGAGTGCGTCGATCACGTCTTTGAACGACGTCATGTCGAGCACGATGATGTGGTTGACGTCGAAGCCGAACGCCTCGCGGATCGTCCGGATCATCAGGGACGGGCCTCCGAGCGGCAGCGCCGAGTTCACCTTCTCGTGACCGAAACCGGGGATGTCCACCTGCAGGTCGCGGGGGACCGACAGGTAGGCCATCCGGTGGCGCTCGGGGTCGGTACGGATGAGCATGATCGAGTCGGCGAGCCGGTTCCCCCGCCTCGTCGGATGGGTGGAGTGATCGCTTCCGACGACGAGGATCGTGCTCGGTGTGGAGATCAGCAGCCCGTCCTGGGGAGTCAGCTGCGCCTTCGCCCGCTCGCCTAGGCGTTCGTTCGCCTGCTGGACGCCGCTGCGGACCGCCAGGTATCCGGCGATCGTCCAGCCGATCAGGAGCAGGATCGTCAGGATCGCGGCGAGGAGGACGATTCTGCCGGCGCCCCAGCGGCGCTCGCGCTTGACGGGCCCCGGACCGCGGTACTGCTCGGGCGGTCGCCCGTCGGCAGTCGGTCTGGGTGGAGTGGGCCGCGGGCGCCTCGTGAGGGTCGGCACGCCGCCCTTGGCCCGGCCTCCTTTGTAGACGCGGTACGGCTTGTCTTCCCGGGCCATTCGGCGGGGTATCGTAGCCGCCGCTCGTGATGCCCCAACGCGCACTCGGGGTCGACGTCGGCGGTACGAAGATCCTCGCGGGGGTCGTCGACCGCGAGGGCGGTGTGGAGCGTCGCGAGGGCCGACCGACGCCGAAGACGTCGCAGGAAGACCTGCTCTCGGAGCTCGACTCGGTCGTCGAGGTGCTGCTCGGCGACGACGTCGCGGCGCTGGGCTTCGGGCTCCCGTCGACGATCGACCAACGCCACGGCCGGGCCGTCGCCTCGGTTCACATCCCCCTCGAGGAGATCGACTTTCGCGACCGCATGGCCGACCGCTTCGGACTGCCGGTCGGGCTCGACAACGACGCGAACGCCGCGGCGATCGCCGAGTGGCGGCTCGGCGCGGGCCGAGGCGCCTCCTACGTGGTCATGCTGACCCTCGGGACCGGAATCGGCGGTGGGTTGATCCTCGGCGGAAAGCCCTACCGCGGCTGGACCGGCGCAGCCGCCGAGCTCGGTCACATGGTGCTCGACTACGGCGGCCCGCCGTGCGGTCAAGGGTGTACGGGCTTCGGCCACTTCGAGGCGCTGGCCGCGGGCAAGGTCGCCGACGAGGCCGCGCGCCTCCGCTTCGGCATCGAGGCGAACGCCCGTCGACTGGTCGCCGAAGCGCGGGCGGGACACCGGCAGGCACAGGACGATCTCGCCGAGATTGGACGCCGTCTCGGAGCGGGGCTCGGCTCGCTCGTCAACATCTTCGATCCCGAGGTGATCGTGCTCGGCGGCGGCTTCGCCGAGGCCGACGAGTTCTTGCTCGGCCCGGCGCGGGAAAGGCTTGCAGTCGAGGCACTTCCTCCCGGCCGCGATCACGTCAGGATCGAGTGGGCCGAGCTCGGCCCCGATGCCGGCATGATCGGCTCGGCCCTCGTCGGGTTCGAGGCGCTGGACGCCCGCGGGTAGCCGTGCCGCTCGCGGTCTGCGCCACGCCGATCGGGAACCTCGACGACGTCACACTGCGGGTGCTGGCCGAACTCCGCGGGGCCGACCTCGTCCTCTGCGAGGACACCCGCCGGACGCGCAGGCTGCTCGAGCGGCACGGCATCGCGGCGCGACTCAGCAGCTACCACGAGCACAACGAAGCCGAGCGAACTGCCGAGGTGCTTCCTCGGCTGGAGGCCGGAGAGCGCGTGGCCCTCGTCAGCGACGCGGGCATGCCGGCGGTCAGCGACCCAGGCGCGCGGTTGATCGCCGCTGCCGTCGAGGCCGGCGTGGACGTGACCGTGCTGCCGGGACCGTCGGCGATCGAAACCGCGCTCGTCGTGAGCGGATTCGGCACAGATCGGTATCAGTTTCTCGGCTATCTGCCTCGGACCGAGAGCGGGCGCAGGACGCTGTGGGACGAGCTCGCCCGCTGGCCTCACGCCGTCGTGGCCTTCGAGTCGCCGCAGCGGGTCGGCGCGGCGCTCGCGAGCCTCGCCGAGGCGCTTCCGGGTCGGCGAATCGCGGTCTGTCGCGAGTTGACGAAGCGCTTCGAAGAAGTGGTCCGCGGGCCCGTGAACGAGGTCGTCGAGCGGTTCTCGGGGGACGTGAAAGGTGAGATCACCCTCGTGCTCGGGCCCGCCGAGGTGGGCGCGGACCTCGACGAGGAGGCCGCGGCGGCGGCCGTGACGGAGCTCGTCGCCGCTGGATCGTCACGGCGAAACGCCGCGGACGTGGTCTCACGGCTGACCGGCGTCGCTCGGAACCGCCTCTACCGTCGCTCGCTGTAGCCATCTTTGACAACGACCGACCCGCTTGCTACGGTCGTCGGGACGATGTTGACGAAGATGACAACGATCGTTCTTGTACTGGCCATCGGGCTGGTCGTGCCGGCACCGGCAGCGGCCTGGTCCTGGCCGACGCACGGAAGCGTGCTGCGGGGGTTCGACTTCGGCGGCCCGGAGTACCGAGAGCGCGGCCATACGGGCATCGATGTCGGTGGCGATGCGGGTTCCGACGTCTTCGCACCGGCGGGCGGACGCGTGTCGTTCGCCGGCCGGCTGCCGACGCACGGGCAGACCGTGACGATCAGGACATCCGACGGCTACGCCGTCACGCTCCTCCATCTGGGCTCGATCCTGGTCAGTCCGGAGGACGGTGTCGCCGAGGGTGAGCCGATCGGCACGATCGGGCCCTCCGGCGACCCTGAGCAGGCCGCGCCCTATGTCCACCTAGGGATCCGGCTCGCCGACGACCCGAAGGGCTACGTCGACCCGCTGAGCCTGCTGCCGCAGCGCCGCGTCGAGGCTGCGCCGCCGTCGTCTCCGGGGTCATCTGCGCCCGTCGAGACGTCGGCGCCGCCGGATGCCCTGCCGGCGCCGATTGCGTCGGAGGCCGCTGTGCCCGCTCCTCCGGCGCGCGTTGTCGAGCGTCAGCCGGCGCCGGCCGCGCCTGTTGGCTCGCCTGCGCGTTCCACGCGGCGGGCGAGAGCGGGGGCGTCGGAGGCGGTGCCGCCCCTCCCTGCGGTGGTCCCGTCCGGGGCGCCTCGGTCGCAGGGCCGCACTCGCCGTGCGACGCGGGCGAGGGCCGTCACGACCGCGGCACCCACACCGCGGCGGCGCGCCCAGACGCCAAGGACGTCCCGTGCCAACGCCGCGGCTCCGGCGGGCGCTGTCCGCGTACCGGTCGTTGCCGCCGCTGCTCCCCCGGCCGAGCCGACGGTCGAGCGTGTCCGTCGCGTCGAGCAGTCGGCGGACGGGTTCCCCTGGCAGCTCGCGGCCGCCGCGCTGCTCTGCCTCGCCGGCGTCGTGCTCGTGCGCCGCCCTGGCCGGGACGACACGAATGCCGCTCGTAAGATGATCGAACCGCAACCTTCTGTGGACGGAGAACACGATCGCCGAACCGCGCCAGATCCTGATCGCGCCGGCCTGGCCGTACGCGAACGGCCCACGCCACATCGGCCACGTGGCGGGGTTCGGAGTGCCCGCGGACGTCCTGGCGCGCTACCACCGGCTGCGCGGCGACAACGTTCTCATGGTGAGCGGCACGGACGAGCACGGCACGCCGATCATGGTCGCCGCCGACCAGGAGGGGCGCTCGTACCGTGAGACCGCCGACCACTACAACCGGATCATCCGCGAAGAGCTCCGTGACCTCGGGCTCACCTACGACCTGTTCACGCGGGTCACGACGCGGAACCACTACCGCGTCACCCAGGACCTCTTCCGCACGCTCTACGAGAAGGGCTACATCGTCGAGCGACCGATGCAGGTGGCCTTCTCGCAGTCCACCGGCAACACGTTGCCGGACCGGTACATCGAAGGGACGTGTCCGCACTGCGGATTCGAGCACGCGCGAGGCGACCAGTGCGACAACTGCGGCCGCCAGCTGGATCCAATCGATCTGATCGATCCGCGGTCGACGATCGATGGCCAGCCGCCGGTCTTCCGGGACACGAACCACCTGTTCCTCGACCTCCCGGCCTTCGCCGATCGACTGCGAGCGTGGATCTCTGGTCGAGAACACTGGCGGTCCAATGTCCGGCAGTTCTCGCTCAGCCTCATCGAGGACCTGAGGCCGCGCCCCGTCACTCGGGACCTCGACTGGGGCGTGCCGATCCCGGTCCCCGGTTACGCCGAAGACGAGCGCAAGCGAATCTACGTCTGGTTCGACGCGGTCATCGGCTACCTGTCCGCGAGCATCGAATGGGCTGCAACCACCGGCGATCCAGATGCGTGGCGCGATTGGTGGCAGGACCCCGATGCCCGCCATTACTACGTCATCGGCAAGGACAACATCACGTTCCACACGGTCATCTGGCCGAGCATGCTGCTCGGCTACGGGTCGGGGGGCGAGTTCGGGGCAGGGCGCGGAGACCTCGTCCTCCCGTACAACGTCGTGGCCAGCGAGTTCCTGACGATGGAGGGCAAGCAGTTCAGCACGAGCAGGAACGTCGTCATCTACGTCCGGGATGTCCTCGATCGCTATGACGCCGACTCGCTCCGGTACTTCCTCGTCGCCGCCGGGCCGGAGACGCAGGACACGGACTTCACCTGGGCCGAGTTCGTGCGCCGGAACAACGACGAGCTCGTGGCGACCTGGGGGAACCTGGTCAACCGGACGCTGACGAATGCCTACCGCAACTTCGGAGCGGTGCCCGAGCCCGGGGAGCTCCAGCCCGAGGACAGTGCTCTCCTCGAGTCCATCCCGGCGAGGTTCGACGCCGTTGGCGCCGAGATCGAAGCTGCCCGCTTCCGCGCGGCGCTGTCGACGGCGATCGACCTCGCGCGGGATGCGAACCGCTATCTGAACGATTCAGCCCCGTGGGCGTTGATCGAGTCCGATCGCGAGCGCGCGGGGACGATCCTCTACACGGCGCTGCGGACTGTCGACAGCCTGAAGACGCTACTGACACCGTTCCTGCCGTTCTCCTCGCAGGCGCTCCACGAGCTCTTGGGGTACGAGGGCGAGCTCGCGGGCCCGCTCGAGTTCCGCGACGTGACCGAGGAAGGCGGCGAGTCGCACGCCGTCCTCACCGGGAACTACGAGACCTGGGTGGGATCGTGGGCGCCGAGCGAGCTGCCGGCCGGGCGTGAGCTTCGCGAGCCGCGACCGCTCTTCACGAAGCTCGATGCGGCCAAGGTCGTTGAAGAGGAGCTCGCACGGCTCGAGCGGGCCGCGGAAGACACAGCGGCGCCGGCGTGATCGATACGCACGCGCACCTACACGCGGGGGCGGATCCGCCCCTGGAGCTGGTCGAGCGCGCGCGAGCGGCGGGGGTCGACCGGGTGCTGGAGGTCGGGGCCTGGCCAGAGTCGTGGCAACAGGTGGCCGACTTCTGCGCCGACACCGACGGCGTCTTCCCGATCCTCGGTGTCCATCCGCACGAGGCCGGCAAGGCGGGGCCGGGCGCACTCGCGTCGCTGGAGCGCCTCGACCCGGTCGCGATCGGCGAGACCGGGCTCGACTACTACCGCGACTATGCGCCCCGGGACCTCCAGCGGCAGCTCTTCCAGGCGCACCTCGCGGCCGCGGAGGAGCTGGAACGGCCTGTCGTCATCCACTGTCGCGCCGCGGACGCGGACGTCGCCCGTGCCCTCATGGATTTCGGCGGGACCGTCGTCCTGCATTGCTTCTCGTCGCCGGGACTGCTCGAGCCGGCACTGGAGCGGGGCTACTACGTCTCGTTCGCCGGCAACGTCACGTACCCGAACGCCGACGACCTTCGCGCCGCGGCGCGCGCGATCCCGGCCGACCGTATCCTCGCCGAGACCGACACTCCGTACCTCTCGCCGCAGCCGCGCCGCGGACGGCCGAACGAGCCCGCAAACGTTGTCCACATCATCGCCTCGCTCGCCGAGACGCGCGCTGAAGATCCCGACGAGCTTGCGGCCCGGATCGACGCCAACGCCTCGCGGGCCTTCGGCCTGCCGTGAGCGTGCCGGTCACGCCGAGCAAGGAGCTCGGCCAGCACTTCCTCGTCGACGAGAACATCCTCGGCGTCATCGGCCGACTCGCCGAGCTCGAGCCTGACGACGTGATCCTCGAGATCGGCCCCGGGCCGGGCGGTCTCACCGGGTATCTCGCCGAGCGGACCCGGCACGTCCACGCCGTCGAGCTCGACCGGCGCCTCCAGGCTCACCTCTCGGATCGCTTCGGCGATCGGGCGAACGTCGAGGTCCGGTTCGCCGACGCCGTCTCGCTCGATCCCGGCGAGCTGGACCCAGCGCCGACGAAGCTGGTGTCGAACCTCCCCTACAACGTGGCGACCCCGATCGTCGTCGAGAGCATCGACCGCTTCCCGACCATCCGGCACTGGACGGTGATGGTGCAGCGCGAGGTCGCCGACCGGTTCTTCGCCGAGCCGCGGACGAAGGCCTACGGCGCGGTCTCCGTCCTCGTCCAGCTCGCCGCCGAGCGGACCGGCTTCCATCCGGTCTCCCGGACCGTCTTCCGGCCGCAGCCGAACGTCGACTCGGCGTTGGTCGCCTTCCGGCGGCGTCCCGAGCCGCCGCCCCTGAGCTGGCGCGAGCTCAAGCGCGTCGTGGAAGGGGCCTTCGCCCACCGGCGCAAGCGGCTTCCGAACTCGCTCGAGCTGGCCGGGGTTAGCGACCGCGCGCATGCCGAGGCAGCCCTCGCGAGCATCGGCCGAGGCGCTCAAGCCCGGGCCGAGGAGCTCGAACCTGACGAGTTCGTGCGACTCGCCGCCGCCCTGCGGTGACCGAGCTCCTGGCCCCGGCGAAGATCAATCTCGCCCTCGTCGTCGGACCCACGAGGCCGGACGGACGCCATGAAGTGGCGACCGTGCTCCAGCGGATCTCGCTGGCGGACCGGATCGGGCTCGAGCCGGCGGATGAGCTCTCGGTCGAGGGCTTTGCCGAGGACACACTCGTCCTCCGCGCGCTGGAGGCGCTCGCCGCAGCGGCCGAAGTCCCGCCGCGCTGGCTGGTGACGATCGAGAAGCAGATCCCGGTCGCGGCCGGGCTCGGGGGAGGTAGCTCGGATGCAGCCGCAGCGCTCCGGCTCGCGAACTGGACTCTCCGCCGCCCCCGGTCGGACCGCGCGCTGCACGAGCTCGCGGCCGGGCTCGGTGCCGACGTCCCCTTCTTCCTGACGACCGGGCCGCAGCTCGGCGAGGGAGACGGCACCGACCTCAGTCCGCTGGAGGTGCCGCAGGACTACTGGATCCTGCTCGTGCTGCCGCACGGCGAGCGCAAGGCGTCCACCGGCGCCGTCTACGACGCCTTCACGGGCGAGGAGGGTTTCGAGGACCGCCGCGCGGCGTTGCTCCGCGCCCTCGCCCTGGGCGACCTCGCCGGGATGCCTCCGAACGACCTCGCGTCGTCGCCGCTGGCCGAGAGGCTGCGGGCGCACGGTGCGTTCCGGGCGGACGTCTCGGGCGCCGGGCCGACGGTCTACGGCCTGTTTGCGGAACAGGACCAGGCGCTCGCCGCACACGCTGCGCTTGCCGGGGAGGGGCAGGCCTGGGTCGCAGCACCTGCCTGGTAGCTTCAGTCGAGTGATGCTCGATCAACCGGTCCTGGAGCACGGGCGGAACAGGACCAGGCGCTCGCCGCACACGCTGCGCTTGCCGGGGAGGGGCAGGCCTGGGTCGCAGCACCTGCCTGGTAGCTTCAGTCGAGTGATGCTCGATCAACCGGTCCTGGAGCACGGAACGACTCGGTCCGAGCGCTGGCTTCGCCGCTACCGGACGCGAATCGCCCTCTGGATTGCCGTCGTCGAGGCGATCCTGCTCGTCTTCGGCCTCGTCGACCGGTGGGCCGTGCTGCTCTTCGCCGTCATCGCGATCGGGGCCTACTTCGCCCTCCTCCGTCAGCTGCGTTCGCGCCTTGCCCGTGACGTGGGCTGGGTCGCGGCGGTCTCCCAGGCGCTCGTCGCGCTCGTCCCGATCCTCGTCATCCTCGTCGGGACGCTCGCGCTGATCGCCGTCGCAGTGCTGGCCGTTGTCGCGCTGGTCTTCCTCATCGGCGACCGGCGGTAGACTGCATGTGTTCGCACCCTTTTTACTTTGGGGCGTAGCCAAGCGGTAAGGCAACGGGTTTTGGTCCCGTGATCCCAGGTTCGAATCCTGGCGCCCCAGCCATTCGGAAGCTCCAATGACCACATCCGGAGTCGCAGCCGTCGTCCTGGCAGGAGGCCTCGGAACGCGCATGCACTCCGAGACGCCCAAGCACCTGCACCCCCTGCTCGGCCGGCGACTCGTCGATTGGGTCATCGACGCTGCGGACGCCGTCGAGCCCAAGCAGCTCGTCGTCGTGGCCGGGCCGGACCACGCGGACGCGTTCGAGGGGCTCACGGTGGCCGTGCAGGCAAAGCCGCGAGGCACGGGTGACGCGCTCGCGGCAGCCCGGACGGCCGTCGCGGGGCACGAGGGAGACGTGCTCGTGCTCGCCGGCGACGCGCCCCTGCTGCGCGGTGACACGCTCCGCGGCCTGCTCGAGACGCACCGCAGTGCTGACGCGGCAGCGACCGTCCTGACCACGCAACGCGAGGATCCGGCCGAGTACGGCCGGATCGTCCGAGCAGAGGACGGCTCGGTGAAGGCGATCGTCGAGGCCGTCGACGCGAGCGAGGAAGAGCTCGCGATCCACGAGGTCAACTCGTCGATCTACGTGTTCGACTCCGCGCAGCTGTGGCCGACGCTCGAGCGTCTCGACCCCGCCAACGCGCAGGGCGAGCTGTACCTCACCGACGCCGTGCGCCTGCTCGTCGAGGGCGGTGCGCGGGTCGTCGCCCATATCGCGGACGACGAGGACGAGGTGGCAGGCGTCAACACTCGCGTCGAGCTGGCCGCGGCAGGGGCCGTCCTGCGGAACCGCATCAACGAGGAGCACATGCTCGCGGGCGTCACGATCGTCGATCCGGCGACGACCTGGATCGAGCCCTCGGTCGTGCTCGAACCCGACGCCACGATCCATCCCTTCACCGTGTTGCGCGGCCGGTCCCGGGTCGCCGCTGGCGCCGAGGTGGGGCCCCACGCCGTGGCCGTCGACTCCGAGATCGGCCCTCGCGTACTGGTCGGCCCCTTCTGTTACCTTCGCCCCGGCACGGTTCTCGAGGCGGGCGCGAAGGCGGGCACGTTCGTGGAGATCAAGAACTCGCGCGTGGGCGAGGGAACGAAGATTCCGCACCTCTCGTACATCGGCGATGCCGAGATCGGCGCGGGCACGAACGTCGGCGCCGGAAACATCACCGTCAACTACCCGCACCAGCCGGGCCGGCCGAAGAGTCGGACGACGATCGGCGACAACGTCAGGACGGGTGTCCAGAATGCATTCGTTGCTCCGATCGAGATTGGCGACGGTGCTTGGGTTGCGGCGGGCTCGGTCCTCACGAAAGACGTCCCGCCCGGCGCACTCGCCGTCGCGAGGGCGCAACAGGAAAACAAGGAGGGGTACGCCGCACGTGGAGACGACGGAGACCACGGAGACGCCGGTGACGACGACTGAAGTCGCCCCGCTGCCCGGCTTGGAGGCGCCGGCGACCAGTGCCGAGCCGAAGCCGCAGAACTGGCTCGAGCGCGGGCCGTCGAAGCGGCTCATGCTGGTCTCGGGGCGCTCACACCCCGATCTCGCCGCCGACATCGCCGAGAAGCTCGGCATCACACTGAGCCCCGTCGAGCTCAAGACGTTCGCGAACGGCGAGGTCTACTGCCGTTACGAGGAGTCGGTGCGTGGCGCCGACGTCTTCATCGTCCAGTCGTGCGCCGGGGTCGGGAAGGTGAACGCGTACCTCTGGGAGCTCCTGGAGATGATCAACGCCGCCAAGCTCGCGTCGGCCAAGCGCGTGACCGCGGTCATGCCCTGGTTCCCGTACTCGCGGCAGGACAAGAAGTCGGCGCCGCGCGAGCCGATCTCCGCTCGCCTCCTGGCAGACACGTTGGAGAAGGCGGCGTGCGTCGACCGCGTCCTCACGATGGACCTCCACACGGGCCAGATCCAGGGCTTCTTCACGATCCCGGTCGACCACATGACCGCGCTCCCGCTCTTCGCGCAGTACTTCCGGGACAAGGGCCTCTCGGGCGACGACGTCGTGTCCGTGTCGCCTGACGCCGGCCGGGCGAAGCTCGCGCGGCGCTTCGGGCAGATGCTGGACGCTGACCTCGCGATCATGAACAAAACGAGGCCGGCGCACGACCAGGCCTCGATCACGGAGGTGATCGGCGACGTCGCCGGCAAGACCGCGCTGATGGGCGACGACATGATCCTCACCGGCGGCACGCTGCGCGCCGGCGTGAAGGCTTTGCGCGAGGCCGGCGCAAAGGAGATCTACGTCTTCGCCACGCACGGCCACTTCGTCGGCGATGCGCTCGAGCGGCTCGCCCACGCCGACGTTACGGAGATCGTCGTAACGGACACCGTGTCGCTGAGCCCGCTGGAGCGGCCGGACAAGCTCACGGTCCTGCCCGTCTCGGGCCTGCTGGCCGACACGATCATGAACGTGTTCGCCGACGAATCGGTCTCGGCCGTCTTCCAGGGCGCGAACCAGCTCTTCTAGTCGCCCGAGAGTGCTTCGCACTTTCGGCCGGATAGGACTTGTTGCCGGCCTCTGCGGGTTCCTTCTGTACCGTCTCGCGCCGGACGTACGAGGCAAGGCGCTCTACGAGGACGAGGCGATTGCCGGACTGATCGCCATGCGACCGCTGCCCGAGGTGCTCGACACCGTGCTCGTCGACCGCGGCGGCGCACCGATCCATTTCGTGCTCGCCCATATGGTGTTCTGGTTCGACACGAGCGCGGAGGCGCTGCGCGGGCTGTCTGTCCTCTTCGCTCTCGGGACGATTCCGCTCTGCTTCGAGCTCGGGCGCCGACTTAGCGGTCCTGCGGCCGGTGTCGTCGCGGCAGCTGTCGCGGCGTCCTCGACGGCGCTTGCGGTTTACGGGAGCTTCGGCCGGATGTACGCGCTCCTGGCCTTCGTCGCGGCGCTGTTCGCCGTCCTCTATGTCCGCGCGCTCGAGATGCGCACGACCGGGGCGGTGGCGGCCGCCGCCGCGGCCGGTTGGCTCCTGGCCGCCACGCATCCCTACGGTGCGATCCCCGCGTTCGTCGCACTCGTCGCAGCGGCAGTGATCTGGCGCGGGCGGCCGCTGCGCGCAGCCTGGCCGGTGGCGATCGCGGTGCTCGCCGCCCTCCCGCTCCTCGTGGCCGACGTGCAGCTCGCCGACCGCGCAGCCGTCGGTGCCGGCGGCGACCGATCGCTTGCGTCTCCGAGGGACGCCTGGGCCGAGCTCGTCGCGGCCCTGTCCGCGTTCGCGGGCGGGGACGGCCTCCCGTTCGTGTTCCTCACGGCATTGGCGCTCGTCGGGCTGGCCGCTCTCGTGCGCCGGAGTCCCGGTGTCGCCGCCGTCGCGCTCTCGACCGCGATCCCGCCGCTCCTCTTCGTCCTCGTCCGCACCGACGCGACGCCCGACCTCTCGCCCCGTCACCTCTTCTACGGCTTGCCGCTCTGGGCTGCGGCGATCGGCGTCGGGGCGGCGAGGCTCGCCGAGCCGCTCGGGCGCGGGCTCGGGGCGCTCGCGCTTGCGGCCGTCGCACTCGTCGCGCTCCTCGCGCCGCCGAGCTCGCTTCGCGATCCCCGCGAGCTCGGCTTCGGGACGACCATCGTCGGTGCGGATACCGGCGTCCGTGCCGGGACGAACGACGTGCTCGTTCCCTACTCGACCGTCTTCCTGGCCTCGCTACGCGACGTCGACGGCGCGCTGGCGCTGCCGCACGCCCCGGGGGACGAGATCGTTCGGGCGCTGGAGCACGCCGGTGAGCCGATCGAAGCCGTCTACGTGGCGATCCCGACGGAACCGTGGACGGTCCGGCGGCTCGCGGGCCCGTTCGACAAGCCCGGTGCGATCACGGCGGCCGCAACGGCGCTCGCCGACGCGGAGCACACGCAGCGTCTCCGCACGTGGTTCGCCTGGATCGAGCCTGGGCTCTGCGAGGCCCTGCGGGAGCTCAATCGGCCCTGTCCTTAGAGGTGCCTCGTCCAGCAATACATGCCGGCCTCTGGCCCGCGATCACGCTGCGCCAGAGACCACTCTCGCCCTTACCAAGGCTTGCGCAGCCTTGGCTGCGGACGAGTGCGGCCTCTGGCTTGGTGCTCGCGAGCCAGAGCCGCGGCGGCATTACTGGACGAGACACCGCTACACTCGAGCGCCGTGGCAGGCGAGCGAGTCAAGATCGAGGTTCAGGAGCGCGAGCAGCGCGGCTCTGCCGCGTCCCGCCGGCTCCGGCGGGACGGTCAGATTCCCGGCGTCCTCTACGGACGCGGGAAGAAGCCCCATGCCATCTCCGTGGGCGAGCGTGAGCTCCGCAGGGCGCTGACCGGGCCGGCTGGGCTCCACGCGATCCTCGACGTCGTCCTCGAGGGGCAGAAGACGACGCATCCCTCGATCCTCAAGGACTACCAGGCGGACGTCATCAGCGGCCGGCTTGCGCACATCGACCTGCAGGAGGTCCGCCTCGACCAGGCGATCCAGGCGCAGGTCGTGATCGAGCTCGTCGGCGAGGCGGCCGGCTCGATCGAGGGCGGCGTGCTCTCGCAGGTCACGCGCGAGATCAACGTCGAGGCGCTGCCGCTCGAAGTGCCCGAGCGGATCGAGGTCGACGTCACCTCCATGCAGATGGGCGACACGCTCCGTCTGGCCGACGTCGCCGCCCAGGACGGCGTGACGTTCCTCGACGACCCCGAGGAAACGGTGATCGCGACCGTGACCGTCCCGACGCAGATCGTCGAGCCCGAGCCCGAAGAGGAAGAGGAGCTCGAGGAGGGCGAGGAGCTCGCCGAGGGCGAGGAGGCTCCCGAGGCCGCGGAGGGCGAAGAGCCTGCCGAGGGCGAGGAAGCCGCCGAGCAAGAAGCCTCAGAGGAGTAATGCGCTTCATCCGTCGGGGCGAGCCGGCCTCGACGCTCGATCTGCTGGTCGCCGGCCTCGGGAACCCCGGCCGCGAGTACGAGCGCACGCGGCACAACCTCGGCTGGCTCGTCGTCGACGAGCTGGCGCGGCGCTACGGCGGCTCGTTCCGCTCGAAGTTCTCCGGGCAGCTCTCGGAGGTCCGGCTGGGCGAGGACAGGGTCGCGCTGCTCAAGCCGGAGACGTACATGAACGAGTCGGGTCGCTCGATCGCCGCGGCGACGCGGTTCTTCAAGGTCGACCCGGGCTCGCTCCTCGTCGTCCACGACGACGTCGACCTCGAGCCCGAACGCTTCCAGGCACGGCTCGGCGGTGGGCTTGCGGGCCACAACGGCCTGCGCTCGATCGCCCAGGCCCTGGGCACGAACGAGTTCCTGCGTCTCCGGCTCGGTGTCGGGAGGCCGGGGCGCGGCGATCGCCGGAGCGTCTCCGACTACGTGCTGTCCGGGTTCGACCCCGAGACCGACGTCGAGGCCCTGGTCGGGAGGGCGGCAGACGCGGTCGAGACCGTGCTCGCCGGCGGCCTCGAGGAGACCCAGCGCCGGTACAACTAGGGGCGTGAACACGTTCGTGCGCGGGGGAGGCGGAGACGGCGCTCGTCCGCGCCGCGACGGCCCGGAGCCGGGCCCTCGCCGCGGCCGCACGTGGTGGGAGGTCATGCACCCCGAGGGATCGCAGGGGACGTGGCGCGACCTGCCGCGCCTCCTGCTCGACTCGCTGAAGCTCGTCTGGTCCGCAGGCCGTATGACGTTCCTGCTGACGTCGGCGCTGAGCCTGCTCTCCGCGCTCGGGATCGTCGTGCAGCTCTTCGTCGGCAAGGCGGTGCTGGAGGCCGTGCTCGGCGCGAACGGAGAGGTGCAGCTGAGCGAGCTCGTGCCCGCGCTCGCGGCGCTAGTGGCCGTCACGGTTGCGCTCGACCTCGCGGGCGCGATCCGGAACGAACAGACTCGAGTTCTCGGCGAGCTCGTAGGGCGCAAGGCGATCGACCGTGTGCTCGACGTCTCTACGAAGATCGATCTGCTGGCGTTCGAGTCGCCGGAGTTCTACGACCGGCTGCAGCGGGCTCGGTCGCAGGGGCAGTTCCGAGCGCTGCAGACTGTCAACGGGCTGTTGGGGATCGTCAACGCACTCGTGACGGCGATCGGAATCGTCCTGGCGCTCGTTGCGCTCCAGCCGCTGCTCCTGCCGTTCGTACTGATCGGGTACCTGCCGCTCCTCGTCGTCGCCTCCCTGAACACGCGCGACCTCTACCACTTCTCGCGTGGCATGACCCCGAACGACCGCCAGCGGAACTATCTGCAGAGCGTCCTCATGGGCCGAAATCCGGCCAAAGAAGTGCGCGCGTTCAACCTGGCGAGCTTTCTTCGCACCCGCTACGACCGGCTCTACGACGAGCGGATCGACGAGCTGCGCAAGCTCGCAAGACGGCGGACGGGCCGCTCGCTGCTCGGCTCGCTCGCACAGACGGCGGTGACGGTCGGGACGATCGCGATGCTCTCGTGGCTCTACGTCAGCAACCGGATGAGCCTGGCCGCTGCAGGGGCGGCGGTCTTCGGCCTCTACCAGCTGGCGAATCAGCTCCGCCAGCTGAACTTCAGCGCGACCTCGCTCTACGAGGCGACGCTCTTCATCCGCGACTACTCGTCCTTCCTCACGCTCGAGCCGGCAGCCCAGGCTGTCGGCGCGAGCAAGCCGCCGGTCGGCTTCGAGCGGCTGTCGGTCGAGAATGTCTCGTTCACGTACCCCGAGTCGGAACGCCCGGCGGTCGACGGAGTCTCGCTCGAGATCGCCCGCGGGGAGATCGTCGCGCTCGTCGGGGAGAACGGCTCCGGCAAGACGACGCTCGCGAAGATGCTTGCAGGTCTCTACCGGCCCGAGGCCGGGCGGATCCTCTGGGACGACGTCGACCTCGCCGGGGTGGACGCAGACGAGCTGCGGCGCTCCGTCGCCGTCATCTTCCAGGACTTCGAGCGGTACCTGCTCCCGGCGCGCGAGAACGTCGGGCTCGGTCGGAAGGAGCAGATCGAGGACTTCGACGGGATCGTCGAGGCGGCGCGGCGGGCGGATGCCGACGAGTTCCTGTCCTCGTTGCCGGAGGGCTACGAGACCATGCTCGGGCGCGAGTTCTCCGGCGGCTTCGACCTGTCGATCGGCCAGTGGCAGCGGGTGGCGCTCGCGCGCGCGTTCTTCCGTGACGCGCCGTTTGTGATCCTCGACGAGCCGACGGCCTCGCTGGACGCCCGCGCCGAGAGCCGACTCTTCGAGCGGATGCACGAGCTGCTGGAGGGACGGTCGGTAGTGCTGATCTCGCACCGTTTCTCGAGCGTGCGGTCGGCGGACCGGATCTACGTCATGCACGAGGGGCGTGTCGTGGAGCACGGGTCGCACGACGAGCTGATGGCCGAGGAAGGCCTCTACGCCGAGCTGTTCACGCTCCAGGCGCGCGCGTATTTGGAGGATCCGCGACTGGCGCTGCCGGAGCAGGCGCCGCCCGGCGACGAGCAGATCGAGCAGGTCTTCTTCGGGCAGCCGTAACCCGCCGAGCGGCTCTCAGCTCGAGCCCGCGAGCCACTTTCGGCTCAAACCCGGCTCGAAGCTGTCACCGACTCCCCGCTACCCTCGAACGCCCCGTGGGTGGGTGGGGGCTAGGGATGGGCCCGTGGGGCCGAGTGCGAGCGCGTACCGGAGCACCTCCGGGCGGGGCGGAAAGGCCGACCGTTGCCGCTCGCCGTCGTGCCGCCAGCGGCGGCGCTCGTAGAACTGCCGGGCCGCCTCGTTTCCCTCCAGCACCCAGAGCCTCGCGCCGGCGCCCCGAGCCCTGAGCAGGTCGACCGCCTCGTCGTGCAGCGCGCTGCCCACACCTCGGCCCCAGGCCTGCGGCACGACGAACATGCTCTCGAGCCAGCCCGGCGAGACGACCGCGAAGCCGGTCGCGACCCCGTCGAGTTCGGCGATCACCGCGGTGACATCACTGTCGCCAAGCCGCTCGACCCAGTGCGTCCTCATCTCCGCCTCCGGGAACGGGTACCGGTCCTGCGGGAAGATCGGCGCGTACGCGACGAGGACGCTCTCTCGGTGGATCTCCGACAACGTCTGCGCGTCGCCACGACCGCCTGACCTGAGCGTGATACCGGCCACCGCCGGGGATTCTCGCCCGCGTACCATTGTCCGGCCCGGAACCTTGCCGTTCCGGCTTTCGTCATGGACCAACCGGTACTTCACACCCTGACGCGGGAACTCGCCGGTGGCGACCGCTTCCAGGCGTTCCTGGACGAGCTGCGCGCGACCCACCAGGGGCTCGCGGTCGAAGCGGCCGACCGGCGCGGGCCGCGGGCACGGGTCTCCGAGCCGGCGCTGCCGCTCGTCCTCTCGGCGCTCCACACCGAGCTCGAGCGCGGGCTCGTCGTGCTGCTGCCCGAGGACGCCGACGCCCGCGACGCGGCCGAGGCGGCATCGTGGTTCCTCGTTTCCGACCGCGTCGCGCTGCTCCCGAGCCGCGGCGTCCGCTGGGAGTCCGGACTCGACCCGGCTCCGCACCTCGTCGGCGAGCGCGCGCGTGCCCTCGACGTGCTCGCGGCAGGCGGCCTCGTGGCCGCGTCGGCCACCGCCCTCGCCGAAGGCCTGCCGCCGCTCGCCGAGCGCCCCGACCCGATCCGCCTGCCCGACGACGCGGAGAATCTGACGGAGCGCCTGGCCCTCGCCGGGTACGAGCGCGTCGAGCGTGCCGAGGAGCGTGGCCAGTTCGCGGTCCGCGGCGGCATCGTGGACGTCTTCCCGACGACCGGCCGCGAGCCGCTGCGAATCGAGCTGTTCGGAGACGACGTGGAGTCGATCCGCGCCTTCTCGCCGTTCACCCAGCGCACGCTGCACCCCGTCGACGAAGCGGTGATCTATCCCGCCGCCGAACGGCGCACCGACCTCGTCGAGCCGACCCTCGTCGACGAGGACGAGCCGATCCCGGTTCCCGACGACCTGGTCGCGCCGCTCGACCGAGCGCCCGACATCGTCTGGCAGCCGGATGCCGTCCGTGAGCTCTGGGAGGAGGAAGAGCTCAGGCCGCAACCGCTCGAAGGCGCTGCGGAGCTCGATCCGTTTCCGAGCGGACAGCCGTTCTCGTTCGAGGCGCAGCGTCCGGCGATCGCGGCCCGTGGCCTCGCCGAGGCCGAGCAGGAGCTCGGCGGGCTCGTCCGCGCCGGGCTCCGGGTCGTCGTCGCCTTCGCGCACCGCGGCGAGGCGCTGCGGAACCAGAATCTGCTCCGCCGTGTCGAGGCTCGCCTGTTCGACCCAGGCGAGGAGCTCCCACGGGAGGCCGAGCTCCTCTACGCGGTCGCTCCGGCGCGGCGTGGGTTCGTCTGGCGCGACCTCGGCATCGCCCTGCTCCCCGACACGCAGGTCTTCCGCCGCAAGCCACGTGCCGCGGCCCGCGTCGGCCGCTCGCTCCAGTCGTTCGCCGACCTCCGCACCGGCGACCACGTCGTCCACGAGGACCACGGCGTCGGCAAGCTGCTCGGCTTCGAAACGAAGGAGGTCGCGGGGGTCACCCGCGACTACCTCCTGCTCGCCTTCCGCGGCGACGATCGCCTCTACGTCCCGCACGAGCAGCTCGGGAAGGTCTCGCGCTACGTCGGGATGAACGGAGCGCCGGCGCTGTCGAAGCTCGGCGGCAAAGCCTGGCAGCTGCTGAAGAGCCGCGCCCGCGAGGGCATCCGCGAGCTCGCCGGCGAGCTGCTGCGCCTCTACGCGCAGCGCCAACGGGCACCGGGGTTCGCGTTCGACCTCCGCCACGAGTACCTCGAGCAGCTCGAGGCGAGCTTCCCGTATCGCGAGACCGAGGATCAGCAGGCGGCGATCGAGGCGGTCAAGGAGGACCTCGAGGCGCCGCGCCCGATGGACCGCCTCGTGTGCGGGGACGTCGGCTTCGGCAAGACCGAGGTCGCCGTGCGCGCCGCGTTCGCCGCGGCGCTGAACGGCCGCCAGACGATGATGCTCGTCCCGACGACCGTTCTCGCCCAGCAGCACTGGAACACGTTTCGCGAGCGCTACCGCGACTTCCCCGTCCGCGTCGAGATGGTCTCGCGCTTCCGGAGCGCGAAGGACACGAGGCGGGTGCTCGCCGACTTCGCCGAGGGGAAGGTCGACGTCCTGATCGGAACACACCGCATCCTCTCCCGCGACGTGATCCCGAAGAACCTGGGGCTCGTGATCGTCGACGAGGAGCAGCGCTTCGGCGTCGCCCAGAAGGAGCTCCTCCGGCAGCTGCGGCTCGAGGTGGACGTGCTCGCGCTGACGGCGACGCCGATCCCACGCTCGCTCCACATGTCGCTCTCGGGGCTACGGGACATCTCCGTCATCGAGACACCGCCCGAAGGGCGCCGCCCGATCCGAACGTACGTCGGCGAGTTCGACGAGGATCTGATCAAGCAGGCGCTCGAGCGAGAGGTCGCGCGCAGCGGCCAGGGCTTCTACCTCCACAACCGAATCGAGACGATCGACGAGCGCGCCTCCTGGCTCCAGGAGCAGCTGCCCAACCTGCGCTTCCTCGTCGCCCACGGGCAGATGCGCGAGCGGGAGCTCGAGGACCGGATGCTCTCCTTCCTGCGCGGCGATGCCGACGTCCTCGTCTCGACGACGATCATCGAGTCCGGGCTCGACATTCCCCAGGCGAACACCCTGGTCGTCGAGCGCGCCGATGCGCTCGGCCTCGCCCAGCTCTACCAGATCCGGGGCCGGGTGGGACGATCCGACGTCCTCGCCCACTCGTATCTCTTCTATCCCGACGCATCGGAGCTCACCCCGGAGGCACGAGCCCGTCTGGCCACGCTCGCCGACCACACCGAGCTTGGCGCCGGCTTCGCGATCGCGATGCGCGACCTCGAGATTCGCGGTGCCGGCGACCTGCTCGGCGCCGAGCAGTCGGGCCACGTCGCCGCGCTCGGCTTCGAGCTCTACGTCGAGCTACTCGCCGAAGCCGTCGCCGAGCTCTCGGGCGAGCGCCGGCCCGCCGCCCGTCCGGTCCGCATCGACGCGCGCGTGGACGCGTATGTCCCGAAGACGTACGTGGACTCGGAGGCGCTGCGCATCGACCTCCACCGCCGCCTCGCCCTGGCCGAGACGGAGGACGAGCTCCGGGAGCTCGAGGCGGCGACGGTCGATCGCTTCGGCCCGCTGCCGGACCCGGTCCGAAGCTTGTTCGGGATCCAGGAGGCGCGCATCAAGCTCTCGCGGATCGGGGCGGACTACCTGGTCTTCCGGCAGGGCAAGGCGACCGTCGGCCCGCTCGTTCTCGGCTCCGGAGAGCTCAAGGAGCTGCGCCGCCGCGTCGATACAGCCGTGTACACAACTGCTCGAAAGGAGGTATCGCTCCGCGGTGAAGACCTGCCGGGAGCAATCCGTTTAGTCGATGCTATCCTGGGTACGCGCCAGGCAGCGTAACGGCGCTCTTTCTATGAGAACACGCGCATTTGCAGGAGTTTTTGCTGTGGCTTTCGCCCTTCTGGCTGTCGCCTGCGGCACCTCGAGCGACAGCGGCGACGTCCCGTCGAACTCCGTCGCGGTCGTCGGTGATCGCGCGATCACGAAGGCCGAGTTCGACGACCTCGTTCAGTACGCGAAGCGCAGCTACACCGCGCAGAAGCGGCCGTTCCCGAAGGTGGGAACGCAGGAGTACGCGCAGATCCGCGACCAGGCCGTCCGCTTCCTCGTCCAGCGGGCGCAGTTCGAGGTCAAGGCCGACGACCTCGGCGTCAACGTCAGCGACGGAGAGGTCGACAAGCGCGTCGAGCAGTACAAGAAGGAGCGCCACGGCGGGAGCGAGAAGAAGTTCCAGGCCGAGCTCAAGGCCCAGGGCCTGACCGAGGAGCAGGCGCGAGACATCATCCGCGCGAACCTCGTGCAGGAGGCGATCTACAAGAAGGTCACCGCCGACGCGAAGGTCACCGACAAAGAGATCCAGGGCCACTACAACAAGAACAAGGCGCAGTACGGCACGCCGGAGACGCGCGTCGTCCGCCACGTTCTCGTCAAGGACAAGGCGACCGCCGACCGGCTGTACGACCAGCTGCGCGCCGGCGGCGACTGGAAGGCGATCGCGAAGCGCTACTCGCAGGATCCTGCCTCGAAGAACCAGGGTGGACGAATGACTGCGACGAAGGGCGCGCTCGTCCCCGAGTTCGAGCAGGCCGCCTTCTCCGTGGGGAACAACGGGATCACGAAGCCCGTGAAGACCCAGTACGGCTGGCACGTCATCCAGGCGCTCTCGCCGGTCAAGAAGAGCACGACGACGCCGCTGAACCAGGTCCGGGAAGCGATCCGCCAGCAGCTGATCCAGGACAAGAAGAACAGGGAGATGCAGGGCTGGGTCGAGGACATGCGCAAGGACCTCGACGGCGAGACCGCGTACCAGGTCGGCTACAAGCCGACGAGCCCCGAGACTCCCACCACTGGCTGATCAGGACAGGCTCGCTGAGGCCCTGCTCGGGCTCCAGCGCCTGACCGAGCGGCTCCGCCGGGACTGTCCCTGGGACCGCGAGCAGACCGCGCGGACGATCGTCCCACACACCGTCGAGGAGGCTTACGAGGTCGCCGACGCAGCGCTGGCCGGCGACGACGCGAAGCTCGAGGACGAGCTCGGCGACCTCCTCTTCCAGACCTACTTCCTCGCGCTGCTCCTCGAAGAGCGGGGGGAAGGCGACCTTGTCTCGGTCGCAACGCGCGTGCACGACAAGCTCGTGGCCCGTCATCCCCACGTCTTCGGGGCGGCCGAAGCGCGGACACCGGGCCGCGTCCGCGAGAACTGGGAGCGGATCAAGCGTGAGCAGGAAGGCCGGGAGGAGATCTTCCACCACGTCCCTGAGACGCTCCCTGCCCTGCTGTACGCGCGAAAGCTCCAGCGCCGCGCGGCGGCGATCGAGTTCGAGTATCCCGACACGGCCGGTGCGCTCGCCGACCTCGACGACGAGCTCCGGGAGCTGAAGGAGGCGATCGCGAGCGAAGGGGAGCGGCCTCCGGAGACCGAGCCCCACCCGCGCGTGTTCGAGGAGCTCGGCGACGTCCTCTTCGCCGCCGTCAACGTCGCGCGCCGCCTCAACGTCGATCCCGAGCTCGCATTGCGGGCCATGTCCGAGCGCTTCGCGGCCCGCGTCGAGCGGGCCGAGCAGCTCGCCGCCGCGGCCGGCCGTGACTTCCGCGAGCTCACGCTCGTGGAGAAAGACCGATACTTCGACGCCGCCAAGGAGGAACGCCGTTGAGTAGCCCGATCGCCGCCGTCCGCGCCCGCCAGATCTTCGACTCGCGCGGGAACCCGACCGTCGAGGCCGACGTCGAGCTGCAGTCGGGCGCGGTCGGCCGCGCCGCGGTACCGTCGGGTGCGTCCACCGGGCAGTTCGAGGCGGTCGAGCTCCGCGACGGCGACTCGAACGCGTACCTCGGACGCGGCGTGCAGCGGGCGGTCGCGAACGTGTCGGAGATCGGCGAAGCCCTGACGGGGATGGATGCGGAGGATCAGGCCGCCGTCGACCGGGCGATGATCGACCTGGACGGCACCGAGAACAAGGGCCGTCTGGGCGCCAACGCCGTGCTCGCCGTCTCTCTCGCCGTCGCCAAGGCCGTCGCCGCCGAGGCGGGCGTTCCGCTCTACCGCTGGATCGGCGGCCCCGACGCGCACGTGCTGCCGGTGCCGATGCTGAACGTGGTCAACGGCGGCGCCCACGCGCGCAACTCGCTGGACCTCCAGGAGTTCATGATCGTCCCCGGGGGCGCCGCGAGCTTCTCGGAGGGGCTGAGGATCGCGGTGGAGACCTTCCACACGCTGAAGAAGCTGCTCGACGAGCGTGGGCTGGCCACGGCGGTCGGCGACGAGGGCGGCTTCGCCCCCGACCTCGGCTCGAGCGAGGAGGCGATCGAGGTGATCCTCGAGGCCGTCGACCGGGCCGGGCACCGGGACCGGATCGCGATCGCTCTCGACCCGGCGATGACGGAGCTGATCGGCGAGGACGGCGTCTACCGGTTCGAGGGACGCGAGGCGACGGCTGAGGATCTGCAGGGCTTCTGGGCCGACCTCGCCGAGCGCTTCCCGATCGTGTCAATCGAGGACGGTGCCGGCGAAGAGGACTGGGACGCCTGGAAGGCCTTGACGGTCGGCCTGGGCGGGCGCGTCCAGCTCGTCGGCGACGACCTCTTCGTGACGAACGTGGATCGGCTGCGCCGCGGAATCGAGGCCGGCGTCGCCAACGCGATCCTGATCAAGGTCAACCAGATCGGGACGCTGACCGAGACCCTGGAGGCGATCGAGCTCGCCCGTTCGGCCGGCTACGGCTCCGTGATGTCGCATCGCTCCGGCGAGACCGAGGACACGACGATCGCGGACCTGGCCGTGGCCACGAACGTCGGCCAGATCAAGACGGGTGCACCCAGCAGGAGCGATCGCGTCGCCAAGTACAACCAGCTCCTGCGCATCGAAGAGGACCTCGGTGCCGACGCCGAATACCCCGGCTGGAATGCGTTCCCTAGGCGCTCTTAGCCTCGTCTCGGCTCTGCTCTTCGCCGGCTGCATGGGCGACGAGGACTCGGCCATGACCCGGACGACTCAGGAGACCGCCACCACGCCCCAGGCCGAGCTCACACTGTTCTTTCTGCGCGACGGCAAAGTTGCGCCTGTTTCCCGCGGTGTCCCGGGCGGACCCAATCTGATGGCTACTGCTCTCGAGGAGCTCTTCGAGGGCCCTGAACCTGACGACGACGGTCTCGAAACGGCAATCCCAACCGAGATGACGTCAATCTCGATCACAGCGGAGGGCAACAACGTGGCGAGCCTGGGCGTCTCGAAACCATTAAGCCAGCCTGCGCGCGCTCAGATCGTCTACACGCTGACGCAGTTTCCGACGGTGAAACGGGTCTCGATCAACGAGGCCCGCCCGGTCGGAAGAAAATCCTTCGAGGACCAGACGCCGGCGATCCTGGTCGAGTCGCCGCTGCCCGGCGAGACGGTGCAGCCGGACTTCGAGGTGACGGGGACGGCGAACACGTTCGAGGCGACCTTCAACTACGAGCTATGGGCCTCGGGGACAGTACTGGCGAAGGACTTCGTGACGGCGACGTCGGGGAGCGGGACACGCGGGACGTTCGCGTTCAAGGTGGGCTACGCGGTCGACGAGCCGACAGCCGGAAACCTCGTCGTCTTCGAGCTCTCGGCCGAGGACGGCTCCCGCATCCACCAGCAGCAGATCCCGCTGAGGCTCGAGTAAGCCCGCTCGGTACTCTCCAAGGCGTGGTGCCGATGCTGCCTCGCCGCACCAAGATCGTTGCCACCCTGGGGCCTTCGACCGCGACGCAGGAGCTGGTCTCCGGGCTTGCCGGAGCGGGCATGGACGGCGCGCGGCTCAACTTCTCCCACGGAACGCGGGAGCAGCACGCCGAGTATGCGCGCCTCGTGCGCGCCGCCCAGGACGAAGTCGGCCGTCCGATCGCGCTGATCGCCGATCTCCAAGGGCCGAAGCTGCGCATTGGCGAGCTGGAGCACCCGGTGCAGCTGACGGAAGGCGAGGAGGTCGTCGTCACCGGCGACGAGGCGCGGGACAGCGAGCTGCCGGTGCACCCTGCCGTTCTCGGCCAGGTGCTCCAGCCCGGACACGACGTCCTGATCGACGACGGCCTCGTCCGGCTTCGGGTCGAGGCGGTGGCCGAGGGGAAGGCGCGGTGCGCGGTGGTCGTGGGCGGCCTCGTCGCCGCGCACAAGGGCGTCAACGTCCCCGGTGTCCCCGTCCCGATCCCGGCGTTGACCAGAAAGGACGCCGAGGACCTCGAGTTCGCGCTCAAGCTCGACGTCGACTTCGTCGCCCTGTCGTTCGTCCGCTCGGCCGCCGACGTTCGCGACCTTAAGGCGCTGATCGAGCAGGCGGGCTCGCCGGCGCACGTGATCGCGAAGATCGAGAAGGCCGAGGCCGTCGACGCGCTCGTCCCGATCCTCGACGAGGCGGACGCCGTCATGGTCGCGCGCGGCGACCTCGGCGTCGAGATCGGGGCCGAGGTCGTCCCGCTGCTCCAGAAGCGAATCATCAAGGCCGCGCTCGACCGTGGGAAGCCGGTGATCACGGCGACGCAGATGCTCGAGTCGATGGTCCACCAGCCCGAGCCGACGCGGGCCGAGGCGAGCGACATCGCGAACGCGATCCTCGACGGCACCTCGGCGGTGATGCTGTCCGAGGAGACGGCGATCGGCGAGCACCCGCTCGACACCGTCCGGACGATGGACCGGATCGCGAAAGCGATCGAGCCGACCATTGAGTACCGGCACCAGTTCCCCCAGCCCGGCGACGAGCCGTCGGTCAACCAGGCGATGTCGAACGCGGCATGCGACCTGGCCGAGGCGCTCGGCGCGAAGGCGATCCTCGTGCCGACCTTCAGCGGCCGGACGGCCTCAGTCGTCGCCCGGCTGCGCCCGCGACGTCCGGTGATCGGGCTCTCCCACCACGACTACGCGCTCCGGCACATGGCGGTCGAGTGGGGAGTGACCCCCGTCCGGATGCCGGAGGCCGCGGACGTCGAGGAGCTCTGGGCGAGGTCGCTCGAGTCGGGCAAGCACACGGGACTGCTCGAAGAGGGCGACCTCGTCGTCCTCACCGCCGGGACCGCGGTCAACATCCCCGGCACCACGGACATGATCAAGCTCGCCTACACCTAGTGTGCCCCTCCGGGCGGCCGAGTGCGCGCTCTGGCTTGGTGCTCGCGACCCAGACGGGGAGCAGCATCACCTGAAGGGGCACTAGCAGGACCCCCGCGCGGAATCCCGAAAAGCTCGCGCATGCCGAGGCGCTCACGGAGGCGGATGCCCGTCATGCGCTGGGCGGCGGTCGCAACCCTGGCCGTCGTCGCGCTGCTCTACTACCGCCCGCTCCGCAGCTACGTCGAGACCCGGAGCTCCGTGCAGGAGCGCCAGGCCGAGGTGCGGGAGCTGCGCGCGAAGCGCGACGAGCTCGCCCGCCGGCTCGAGGAAGCCGACACGCCCGAGGCGCTCGCGCGTCGAGCCAGGAAGCTCGGTCTCGTCAAGCCCGGAGAGGAGCTCTACATCGTCAAGGGAGTCGAGGAATGGCGCCGCCAGGCGCGCACTAGGATCGGAGGCGATGGATGACCGGGCCGTCGTCGAGAGCCAGCTCGGCCGGACGCCTCGCGCGTTCCTGCGCGTCGCCGTCCGCTGCCCCTTCGGCGCGCCGGCGGTCACCGTCCAGGCGCCCTATGACAGCGCCGGCGAGCCCTTCCCGACAACCTTCTACCTGACCTGTCGCCATCTCGTCGCCGGCGTCTCGCGCCTCGAGGCGGCCGGAGGAATCGAGCGTTGGACGGCGGCCGTCGAAGCGGATCCGTCGCTCTCGGCGAGCCTCCAGCGCGCGACCGCGGATCAGCGCGCGCTCCGTCGCGAGCTCGCCGGCGACCAGGTCGGGCGGGAGGGTGGCGCGTCGCTCGAGCTCGGCATCGGCGGCGCTTCGCGTCCGGAGAAGCTCAAGTGCCTCCACGCCCACGTCGCGTTCGCCCTGGCGAGGCCGGGCTACGAGCTCGGCGAGCGGATCGTCGCCCAGCTCGAACCACTCTGGCCCGACAGCTGCTGCACCCTCGGGCGACAGGGGTAGCGAGCCGGTGGCCGCCGTCGACGTCGCGAGGCAGCAGTGGGCGGAGGGAAACCGCCGGTTCGAGTCAGCGGCTGCCGATCCCGAGGCCTACGAACGCCTGCAGGCCCAGCTGGAGGTCGCGACCGAAGAGCTGCGCAAGCGCGTGGGCGAAACCTTCACGCTCGCCCAGCTCGCTGAGACCTACGACGCGGCCGACGGCTGGATGCGGGAGGCGATCGAAGAGCGGGCCGGTCTCCCGGGCTGGGCGCGGCACCTCTCGGTCGTGCAGGACGCCGCTTTCCATCGCTTCGCCCGGGGAGCGACGGACTACTCGCCGTGATGCCTCCTTCCTCGCGCCAGCGGCGAAGGCGCGGTCTGCCGGCAGTCGCCCGCTGGCTCGCCGGCATCGCGATCGTCGTGCTCGTGTTCGCCCTCGGCATTGCCGTCGGGCAGGCACTCGAGGACCGCCCGCCCGAGGGGGATCCGGTCACCAATATCTCCACGATTCGCCCCTGGACCGAGACGACCCAGCCCTGAGCCCGCGCGAAGAAAGTAGAGCTTTGCTTAGATTCGGCGGCGTGGCCGAAAGTGGGGGAAAAGCGCGGCGGCAGCCGCCCGGGAACGGAGGCACGGACTGGCTGACCCTCGGCCAGGCCGCGCGCTACCTGGGCGTTGCCCAGAGCACGATCCGCAAGTGGTCCGACCAGGGGCGCCTCTCGGCCTTCTACACGCCGGGCGGGCACCGGCGCTACCGCCAGCGCGACCTCGACGCGTTCGTCGCCGGCTCGGCCGGCGGTGCCCCTGCCTCGGGGCCGCGTCCGGCCCCGCTCGTTCTGGTCGTGGACGACGACCCGCGCATCCGCGAGTTCATCCGGGTCAACCTGGAGATCGACGGCTACTCGGTCCGAGAGGCGGGCAGTGCGGAGGAAGGACTGGCGGCGCTCGAGGAGGAGCCGCCCGATCTGATTCTCCTCGACGTGATGATGCCCCAGGTCGACGGCTGGGAGATGCTGAAGCGGGTCCGCGAGCGCCACGGCGTCGACTCGATCCAGGTGATCATGTTCAGCGGCCAGGTGGACGACGACGCCGACCAGGCGAGCAGAGGCGGCGCGCAGGCGTTCATCGGCAAGCCGTTCAACCCCCAAGAGCTGGTAACCCGGACTAAAGACCTTCTCGGCAGTTAATTCGGCGCGGAGCGGGCGGTGCTGTGTAGCTTCGGCTGAGCCCGTCTGCGGTCCGATCGGCTGATGAGGCTGGCGGGCGGCGGCGGGGTGGCCGACGGCTTTGCTGGCTTTTTGTGCCTTCAAGGGGATCTGTCTGCCGCTGCCGCCCGTTGGACTGGCCGGTGAGCTGATAGAAGCGTGCGTCGTCGCTCGACGCAGGTCCGCACCGAGACGGCCATCCTCAATCAGCTGCTCGCGGTCGTCGTCGCCGCGCCGGCACCAGTCCGAGAGCGGCTCGCCGGTCTGCGCGGGCGGCGCCTGCTTGCGGCCTGCGCGCGCTTGCAGGCTGGCGGCGGGCAGGAGCAGGTCACTGTGGCCGTCCTCCGCCGCTTGAGTCGCCGCGGGCGTTCGCTGGCACGCGAGCGGCAGGCGCTGGACGAGCAGCTCGGGCGGCACGTCGCCGGGCTGGCGCCCGAACTGCTCGCCGGGTGCGGCGTCGGCGCCGTCTGCGCCGCGCAGCTTCTCGTCTCGAGCGGCGACCCGGCGCGGATGCGCAGCGAGGCGGCGTTCGCGGCGCTAGCCGGCACGAGCCCGGTCGACGCCTCCAGCGGCCGCCAACGTCGGCACCGCCTCAACCGTGGCGGCGACCGCCAGCTCAACCGCGCTCTCCACGTGATCGCACCCGCCCGCGTCCGCCACCATCGCGAGACAGCCGGCTACTACCGACGGCTGCTCGCAGCAGGCAAGACCAGCCGCGAGGCCCGTCGCTGCGTCAAGCGAGCCTTGGCCCGCTACTTCGACCGCCAGCTCTCAGCACCCAAGCTCCAGCAAACAGCCTTGACAACATAGAAGCGTCCCGCTCCGCCGCTGCGGCTCCTCGAGAAGGAAGTGTCGCCAAGCTCCTGGGCCGCGCGGCGCGAAGCGGCGCCCGGTCTCGATACGGTCGCTGAAAGTCGAGAGACTTTCAGCGAGAGGGCATCAGAGTTCCTCTGATGCCCTCAAAAGGCCGGCCACGATCACCAGGATCGCGGCGGCGAGGCTGATCCAGATGCCGATGCCGCGGCTCGCGGGCTGGAACTCCTCGGGGATCGAGATCAGCCGGACGAGCACGAGGATCGTCGCGAGCGACCCGAGCACGATCGTGATCAGGCTCTCGGGGACAGTCGCGGGCAGCTCGAGCCCGGCCTGGCGCATGAGGGTGAGCGCGATGACCGCGAGCCCGATGACGAACACGATCTTCGCGATCGCACCGGTGTGCCAGCCGATGATCGCGATCGTCGGGTCGTCGATGTTCCCGACGTACCAGCCCATCAGCGTCGAGAGGGTGAGGACGAGACCGGAGAGCCACGCCAGGCGCTCCCCGGCGCCCCAGACCCAGGCGACATCGGGCGAGAAGCGCTCACTCCGCTCGGCGTAGGGCTGCTCGGGTGGGAAGGGCTCAGGCGTCTGCACGGGCGGAAGTATCGGAGATCGATACGAGCACTAGAGGCCGAAGAGCTGCTCGATCTGGCGCCAGACGACGATCGAGAAGTAGGCGGTCAGGACGACGAGGACGAGCAGCACGGTCCAGAAGCGCGCGCGGGCGAGGCCGCGCTCGCGAACGCGTTCCTCCCGAGCCCGGCGGCGGGCACGGTGGAAGCGGTACCTGCGATCGATCGCCGCCGGATCGTACGCGGGCGGGTCCTCGAGGGCGTCGCGGCCCCGGGCCGGCTCGACCATCCCGGCACTATAAATGGCAGGACATGACGTCGCCGACAGCGCAACTCGAGCCTCTCGCCGCCGTTGGCCGTGAGCTGTCCGACGCGACGTCGCTCGACGAGGCGCTGGCTCTCCTGGCCCGCGCCGCGGCCGAGGCGACCGGGGCGGCGGTGGCCGTCGCCCGGGTCCCGGACCATGTGGGAGGCTTGCCTGCACGCGGGGTCTGGTCCGCGTCCGCCGCGCTCGGCGCCGAGGTCGAAGGCTCGCGCCTGCCGGTCGAGGAGCTCGACGGAGCCGACAAGGGATCGGACGAGCTCCCGCTCTCGCTGCGCCGCTTGGCCCAGCGCTGCGGGGCGGTCGGCGTGATCTTCGCGCCGGAGTTCGCCGACGGGAGCGTGCTTGCGAGCCTGGAGCTGATGCGGCCGGCGGAGGAGTTCTCGTCCGGGGATCGGATGCTGGCGAGGGTCGTGGCTCGGGAGGTCGGGCTGCTCGTCCGCGCCTTCGAGCGATCCGCCGGGCTCGGGGCCGGCGAGCCCCTGGCCGCACTCGACCTCGCCGGCCGGGCGATCACGGCCGGAACGGAGGAGGACCGGAGCGCAGAGCGGATCGCCAGGCTCGCGGCCGAGGTGACGCAGGCCGAGTCCTGTCTCGTCTGGCGCACCGAGAACGGAGAGGCCGTCCTCGTGGCGGCCGTCGGGCGGGAGGATGGCGCCGCCGCGCTGGTGCTGGAGGCCGAGCGGGCGCTCGCCGACGAGAGCGTCGCCGTGACGGAGAACGATGCGGGCTCGGTCGTGCTCGTACGGCTGGGAGACCCGATGCGAGGAGGGCTCCGGCTCGAGCTCGCGGGCGAGCCACCAGGGCCCGAGGAGCTCGAGCGGCTCGCGGCCTTCGGGGCGCGCGCCGCGCACGCGCTCCGGGTCGGCGAGCGGACGACGCAGCTGACGCAGGAGCTCGAGCGGAGCCGGGCACTGCTCACGATCGTCGGCCAGGCGATCGCCGAGCTGTCGCTCTCCCACACGCTCGACACGGCCGTCGACCGCGTCGCCGAGCTCCTCGCAACGGAGCGGGTCGCGGTCTACCTCAGCCGCGGCCGCAGCCTGGAGACGGCCGCCGAGCGCGGCCTGGCGGGACCACACTTGAGGATCGCCGAGGTCCTCTACTCGCTCGCGCAGGGCCGTCTTCGGTCGCGCCCCGTGCACGAGATCCCGTCAGCCGCGGATGATCCGGCACTGGCCGGCGTGCGGGACGCGGTCTCGGAGTCCGGGATCGAGGCCGCCGCAGCAGTCCCGCTGCGGGCGGGGAACGAGCTCATCGGCGTGTTGGTCGCCTATCTGCCGAGCGGGCGCCGCCTGGACGCGAACGAGTCGGCCCTCGTGGCCGCTCTCGCCGGGCAGCTGGCCGTGGCGGTGCAGAACGCCGGGCTCCACGAGGAGACGATGCGCCTCGCCCGCGGCCGCGAGGAGGCGCTCGAGTCGGAGCGCCGTGCCGCCCGGCGGCTGGAGGCGTTCTTCGAGATCTCGCGGTCGTTCTCGGAAAGCCTGGATCTGGACGAGACCGTGGCGGCGGTCACGCGAACCGCCGTCGAGCTGCTCGGGGTCGACGCCGCCGTGCTGCGGATGCCGGAGGGACGCGGTGAGAACCTCGTCGTCCGCTCGCTCCATGTCCCCGACCCGACCCTGGCGCAGGCACTCGGGCCGATTCTCGGCCGCCCGCAGCCCACGGACCGGCTGACGGGCCTCGGGCTGGGGCGCGCCCGCCGAGCGCTCGTCCTCGATCCCGTCACCGCCGAGCATCTCGGCGGGGGGCACGAGCTGCTGGCGCCGTTCCTGCGCCGCGGCTCGAGCGCGGTCGTCGTCCCGATCGTCGCCTCGGGCGAGGTGATCGCGGCACTGACGATCGTCGCCCTCGATCCGGCCCGCACGATCGGCGCCGAGGAGGTCGAGACCGCCCGGTCGCTCGCGGGCCAGGCGGCGCTTGCGATCGACAACGCCAGGCTCTACCAGCAGCAGGCCGGCTTCGCGGACTCGATGCAACGTTCTCTACTGCCTTCGGCCCCGCCGGTTCTCGAGGGCATCGACGTCGGCAGCGTCTACGAGTCGGCGGCGCGGCTCGAGGTCGGCGGCGACGTGTTCGACTACGCGACCCTGCCCGACGGTCGGCTCGCGGTCGTCGTCGGAGACGTGACGGGCAAGGGGATCGACGCCGCGGCCGACATGGCGATGACGAAGTTCGTCTTCCGGTCGCTCGCGCGCGACCATCCCGACCCGGCCGACTTCCTGCGCGCGGCCAACGAGGTCGTGGTCGACGAGGTCGAGGAGGGCAAGTTCGTGACCATGGTCTACGTAACCGTGGACAGTCGGACTGGAGAAGTGGTGTGCGCGACCGCCGGTCATCCGGTTCCCCGGCTCGTGGGCCCCGACGGGCGTGTCCTCGAGCTCGCCGCCAGCGGCCTCGCCCTCGGCATCGCGCGCGACCAGACGTACACCGAGGCGCGTGAGATGCTGGAGCCGGACGCGGCCGTCGTCCTCTTCACGGACGGCGTCACCGAAGCGCGACGGGAGAGCGAGCTCTTCGGCCACGGCCGTCTCGACCGGCTCCTGGCGGAGAACCGGGGTCTACCGGCGGGCGAGCTGGCCAAGGTGGTCGTCGACGGCGCGCGCGCCTTTGCGGGCGGCGGGCTCTCCGACGACTCGGCCGCCGTCGTCGTCAAACGCAAGGGGTGAAGCTTTCCCTCCAGGCAACGCTCACCGGCGTCGTCTTCGCCGCCGGTGTGGGGTCGCTGGCGACCGAGATCGCCGCTTCGAGGCTGCTGGCGCCGTACTTCGGCAACTCGACGATCGTGTGGGCCAACGTCATCGGGCTCGTGCTCGCCTCGCTCTCGCTGGGGTACTGGCTGGGCGGCCGGCTCGCTGACCGGAGGCCGACGCCGCGGATGCTGGGCGCGGTCGTGGCCGCGGCGGCCTGCCTCGTCGCGGTCACGCCGTTCATCGCGAGGCCGCTGCTCGACCTGTCCGTCGAGGGGCTCGACCGCGTGTCGGCCGGAGCGGCGATCGGCTCGTTCTTCGGCGTCCTCGTGCTCTTTGTTCCGCCGGTCATCCTGCTCGGGATGGTCGCGCCGTTCGCGATTCGCCTCTCCCTCACGGACCTCGAGAGCGCCGGATCCGTCGCGGGCCGCCTCTACGCCGTCTCGACCGTCGGGAGCCTGCTCGGGACGTTCCTCTCGGCCCTCGTCTTGATCCCGGCGATCGGGACCCAGCGAACGCTGCTCGTGAGCGCCGCGCTGATCGGGCTCGGCGGGGCGCTGCTCCTGGGTCGCCGCTGGCTCGTCCTCGCCGCGGCAATCGCGGCGCTGGTACTGATCCCGCCCGGCGCGGTGAAGCCCCAGGAAGGCGTGCTGTTCGAGGACGAGTCCCGCTACCAGTTCATCCAGGTCGTCGAGCGTGAGGGCGTCCGGCGCCTGTACCTCGACGAGGGGCTCGCGACGCACTCCGTCTGGCGCCGAGACGACGTGTTGACCGGCGGGGTCTGGGACACCTACCTCGCCGTTCCGGACCTCCTCGGCCGGCAGCCCGAGCGCGTCGCGATGCTCGGGAACGCCGCGGGGACGGCCGCTCGGGCGTACGAGCGGTACTACCCCGCGGCCCGCATCGACGGGGTTGAGATCGATCCTGCCGTCAGCGACGCTGGGCGCCGGTTCTTCGGAATGGGGAAGCTCGAGCGGCTCGACGTCCACGACATGGACGCCCGAGCGTTCCTCCGGCAGAGCGACGAGCGGTACGACGTCATCATCGTCGACGCCTACCGGCCTCCTTATGTCCCCTTCTACCTGGCCACTGAGGAGTTCTTCGAGCTCGTTCGCGACCACCTGACCCCCGGGGGCCTCGTGGCGCTGAACGTCGCGACGACACCGGACGACCACAGCCTCGCGGAGGGTGTCGGCGGGACCCTGGCCTCGGTGCTGCCGAGGGCGTACGCCTGGCAGCCGCTCCGCTTCAACCAGATCGTGATCGGGCAGAACGGGCCCCCGACCGGGTCGGCGCGGCCGGCGCCGCGGGACGTCGAGGTGCTCGTCGACGACCTCCGCGCCAACCTCCGCGACGTCGCGCCCTCGGACGATCCCTGGACCGACGACCGGGCCCCCGTCGAGTGGATCACCGACCGCATGATCGTCGAGTTCGCCGCCAGGGGCGGCCGGTTCGACGAAGAGCCGCTGCCGACGGCGCCATGACGCGAAGGACGGACACGCCGGCAAGGCCGGCATGTCCTCCAGGCGGCATCGCAAGCGACGCCTTAGCGCCTGATTACACTGATATGCGGCATGAAACGCGGGGTCCTGCTGGTCGTGTCCGCCTTCGCCTGCCTGCTGGCCGGGCTGTTCAGTGCCGCCGTCCTCGCGTCGAACGGCCCGCTCGGGATGCTGACGACGACCACCACCGGGACGACGACCGTCGGGACCACGACGGCGCCCCAGGCCGAGCTGATGCCCGCCGGGGTCTACGTCGGGAAGGTCGAGGTCGGCGGCCTGACGCCCGCCTACGCGGCCCTCCTCGTCAAGACCGAGTTCGACGAGCCGCTGTCGCTCCGGTTCGGTCACCGGACGATCCGCGTCAGCCCGCAGCGGCTGGGAGCCGCCGCCCGGATCCGGCTCGCCATCGACCAGGCGCGCCGCGCCGAGCCGAAGACGCGGGTCCCGCTCTTCGTGACCCTCGAGAAGGGCCGCGTCAGCCGCTACGTGAAGGCACTGGCCAAGCGCTTCGACCGGCCGGCAAGAAGCGCCGAGCTCGTGGGTCTCCGCAACCTCCGCCCGTGGATCACGAAGGAGCAGACGGGCCGGGTGCTGAAGCAGCGTCCTGCCGTCCGGGCGATCGTCGCCGACCTGCGCACGCACCGCCGCATGCCGACGCGGATTCGTGCGGCCCGCGTCGATCCGGCCTCGACCCGGGCCGGGTACGGCCCGATCATCGTCATCCGCCGCGAGTCCAAGGGTCTGCATCTCTACCGCGGGATGCGGCTCTGGAAGCGGCTCGGGGTCGCGACGGGCCAGTCCCAGTACCCGACCCCGCTCGGGCGCTTCGCGATCGCCACGATGCAGCGCCACCCCTGGTGGTATCCGCCGGACTCCGATTGGGCGAAGGGCGAGAAGCCGATCCCTCCGGGCCCGGGCAATCCCCTCGGCACCCGCTGGATGGGGTTGACGGCGCCGGGCGTCGGCATCCACGGCACCCCCGATGCCGCTTCGATCGGCTACTCCGCCTCGCACGGCTGTATCCGGATGCGGATTCCGGAGGCCGAGTGGCTCTTCAGCCGCGTGTCCGTCGGTGTGCCGGTGTTCATCGTCGGCGCGTAACCTCAAGGACGTGGCAGGACGGCTGAAGCTCGGCGCGCAGGTGCTGGCGCTAGCACTCGTCGCCGGCCTGTTCGCGCTCCTTGTCTGGAAGGTCGCCTCAGAGGACGAGGGCGCCTCCAGGAAGCTCCAGCGCGGCGAGACGCCGCCGGCGCCGGCGTTCAGCCTCGATCGGCTCGACCGCCCCGGCAAGCTCTCGCTCGCGGCGTACCGCGGCCGGCCGGTCGTCCTCAACTTCTGGGCCTCGTGGTGCGTGCCGTGCAAGGAGGAGGCACCGCTGCTCGAGGCGGTCTGGAGGCGGCACCAGGACGAGGGCCTGGTCGTGCTCGGGGTCGATATCAACGATCTGCGCAGCGACGCGCGCCGCTTCGCGCGCGAGAACCGGATGAGCTACCCGCTCGGCTTCGACGGCATCGGCGAGACGTCGACCGACTACGGACTGACCGGCGTCCCGGAGACGTTCTTCGTCGCCCGGAGCGGCCGGCTCGTCTGTGAGCGGCTCCAGGCCGGCGTGCACCTGGAGGAGAACCGCGACCGATTCGACGAGTGCGTCCAGGAGGTGCTGGCGGCGTGAGGCTCGTCCTCGCCGTTCTTGCGTCGTTGATCCTCGCCGGTCCCGCTGCGGCGGCCTGCCCGAGCGTCACCGACCTCGAGGGCAAGTTCATCTGCCCGACCTGCAAGACGACGCTCGACCAGTCCGATGCGCCCGCCGCGCGCCGGATCAAGGCGTACCTCGCCGAGCGGGTCGCCGCCTGCGCCTCGGAGGAGCAGATCGCCGACGAGCTGGTCGCGCAGTTCGGCCCCGCCGTCCTGGCCGCGCCGCCGCGCGAGGGCTTCCACTGGCTCGCCTGGCTGCTCCCGCTGGCCGGCCTCCTCGGCGCCGCGATCGTCGTCTCCATCTTCGTCTGGCGCTGGAGCCACGCGCGCACCTCGGAGACAGCGGCCGAGTCGAACGGCCGCCCGCCGCTGGATCCCGAGCTCGAGCGTCGGCTCGATCGGGAGCTGGCGCGCTTCGATGGCAACTGAGCTTCCGGTCGCTTTCCTCGCCGGCGTGCTCTCGATCATCACCCCGTGCGTGCTCCCGCTGGTGCCCGGCTATCTCTCCGCCGTCTCGGCCGTCGAGGCCGACCGGCTCGGCGAGCCAGGGGTCGGCCGTCGGGTCGCCCGCTCGAGCATTCCGTTCGTCCTCGGCTTCACGATCGTCTTCGTCGCGCTCGGCGCGGGGGCCGCGGCCCTCGGCGGGCTCCTCGACCTGAACCGGCGCTCGGAGCTCGCCGGCTTCGTGCTCGTCGTGCTCGGCCTCGCCTTCATGGGCCTTTTGCCGTGGCCGGAGCGGATCGTCGCGCCGGGGCTTCTGAGCGGCGCCCGCAACCGGGGCTCGAACGCACTGCTCGGCGCGGCGTTCGCGGTCTGCGCCGCGCCCTGCATCGGGACGGTGCTTGCGTCAGTACTGGTGCTGGCCGGCAACACCGAGACCGCCCTCAAGGGCTCCGTCCTGCTCGCGGCGTACTCGGCGGGCCTCGGCATTGCGTTCGTCCTGGCCTCGGTCGCATTCGTCCGCGCGATGAGCGCGTTTCGGTGGCTCCGCGACCACTACCAGGTGATCCGCCTGGTGAGCGGGGCGGCGCTCGTCGTGCTCGGCCTCCTGCTGTTCTTCCACCGCGACGCCTGGCTCCGCGTTGGGCTCAACCGCGCGCTCGAGGTCGTCGGGCTAGGGACGTTCTAGATCCGCGGCGGCGGGAGCTCGAGCGAGCCACCCGCGACGATCTCGGCTGCCTCGTCGACCGAGCCGAGCACCGTCGCGACATCCACGCCGCGATGCTCGGGGACGAACGCGGCCAGGCGGCGCTGCGCCTTCTCGAGCTGACGCTCGCAGCCCGGTCGATTGCCGCGGCGCGCCTGGTACCAGGCGACGGTGACATGGACGAGCCCCTGGAAGAAGTCCTTCTCCGTTGGCTCAGCGGCGCGCCACGCGTCCTCGAACGACTCGTGCGCCTCGAAGTACCGGCCGCTCCGTACCTGGTCGAGCCCGCGACGAAGCTCATCGTCCACAGCCGGGAGTGTTACCCTCGAGGAGCCGTGGCGACGATCTTGTTGGCCGGCGTCGAGCTCTTCTTCCGGGGCAAGCTCGAGGCGACGTTGCCTGCCCATCACTTCGTGACGGCCGACAGCGCCGACCTGCCGGACCTGGTCATCGCGGACGTTGCGCGGATCGATCCCGAGGAGGTCGCAGACGCCTTCCCGGCTACGCCGATCCTCGGCTACTCGAACCACACGGACACCGCGGGATTGCGGCGTGCGCACGAAGCCGGCTTCGACCAGGTGGTCGCGAAGTCCGCGCTGGCCGAGCGGGCACCTCAAATCGTCGAGGAACTCATCGCTTAGCTAGGCTCACTCGGCGTGACGTACATCATCGCCGAGCCCTGCATCGACATCAAAGACCGCTCCTGTGTGGACGTCTGCCCGGTCGACTGCATCCACGAGTTCGAGCGGATTTTGATCATCGATCCGGAGGAGTGCATCGACTGCTTCGCGGGAAGCGAGCAGCTGCTGACGAGGTACGGCCCACGCTCGTTCGAGGAGCTTGAGGGTCAACCAGTACGCGTGCTCACCGACGCCGGATTCAAGCCCGCACTGATCAGACGCTTTCGGCGAAAGCCCCTCGTCTCGATCGCGTTTGCGCCCGCGTTCGAGGAGCGGGATCGCTACGGCGGGACACGGTTGACGACCCGGAACATCTCGCGCTTTCGGCGGTCAGTCTGGGCGACTTCCACGCACTCCTGGGTCCTCGCTGACGGCGAGCGGACGGACTCATTGTCGGCGGGTGACTTCGTACCCGCGATGCGGAATCAGCCGAAACGCGATGGGGAGAGCTACCGGCTCGGAGTGCTGCACGGCCTCGTGTTCGGCGACGGAAGCTGGGCTCGGCAACAGATCCGGTCGCATGACCACGTTCACGAAGTTGTGTTGTTCGGCGAGCGAGTCGCGGCATTCCGCGACTTCTTCGACAAGGTCAAGTTCGAGCCGTCGCGCGACATCCACCCCGGATATGCCGGGACAGGTGTCGTGTACGCCGGCGTAAATCTGAAGCGTGCGCTTCCGGAGACCGCCGATCCCGAGTACATGGCCGGCTTCGTCGACGGGTGGCTTGCTGCGGATGGGGATCCCGGGAAAGCAGGTTCTTGGCGTCTACGATCTACTGACCACGAGGCCCTCGCATGGCTCGAAGCCGTGGCTCCTTACGCGGGCTTCGTGACGGTTGGCTCCGGTGAAGAAGCAAGCCGCGAAACGAACTTCGGCGTCCGAAACCGGACTATCCGATGGGTCTACCTCGCCACGCGCGAGACGTACTGGCGCGTGATGAGCGTCGACGAACGCGACGCGGACCCCGAAGATACGTTCTGCGCGGTCGTCCCCGAGAAACATGCGTTCACGCTCGCGGCCGGCATCTTCACTTCTAATTGCGGTGCCTGCGAACCCGAGTGCCCGGTCGAGGCGATCTTCCCCGAAGACGCGCTTCCGGATAAGTGGGAGCCGTTCGTCAAGATCAACTACGCCTACGGTGACGGCGCGGAGGTCGTGAACCAGCTCACCGACGAGTACGCGACCGAGCACAACGTCCAGAACCCGCCGCTGGAGTAGTTAGCCCGCGCGCTGAGCGGGTAGGTCCCGCTGGGCGAAACAAGGAGGGTCTACATGCCTCAGCAGGCTTGGAGCAACAAGCGCGAACGGCAGTACGAGCACGTCAAGTCGAGCGCGAAGAAGCGTGGCGCCTCGACGAAGCGGGCCAAGGAGATCGCCGCCCGGACCGTCAACAAGGAGCGGGCGCGCTCGGGTGAGGCCAGCACCTCGTCTCGGACCTCGAGACGCGACATGTCGTCCGGCCGACGCGGCGGCCAGCGCTCCGGCACCAGCCGGCCGAAGGGCCGCACGAAGGAGCAGCTGTACAACGAGGCCAAGCGGATGAACATCTCCGGGCGCTCGAAGATGACGAAGCAGCAGCTCCAGCGGGCAGTCGATCGGCGCAAGTCGAGGTAAGAAATCCTCATTCGGTGACACGGAGTCGGGTGGCTATGCTCCCGGCTCCGTTGCGCCCGAAGACCCTCGACCACGTCGCGTTCTGGACCGACGACCGGGACCGGATCGCGGAGTTTGTGACGACGCATCTGGGGATGCACGTGATCGAGCGGACCGACGCGTTCACGCTCGTCGGGTCCGACGCTCGACGCGGGAAGCTGACGCTCTTTGACGCGGAGGGCCCGCGCGAACGCGGCGCGCTCAAGCACGTCGCGCTCCGTGTCAGCGACCTCGAGGCCGCCCTGAGGGAGCTTCCGGTCGACATGCCCGTCGAACGGAACGACGGGGCCGGGATCGTCGATCTCGGGGACGGCGTCCGCCTGGGCCTCGTCGAGGCTGAGACGGACACGGAGTACGACCTCGACCACGTCGCGCTGTTCTCTTCCGATCCCGAGGGAACAGCTGCGCGGTACCGCGACTACGGATTCGACGCGGCCGCCGAGAGCGCGGCCGGCGCGCCGCGCGTCGAGGTTTCCGGCGCCTATGTCGAGTTCCACGAGGGCACTCCCGGCGACCCCGAGAAGCCGCTGCTGAACCATCTCGCCGTCCTCGTCGACTCGGCCGAGGAGCACCGACGGGCGGCGGAGACGCGGAATATCGAGGTCCAGGACTTCGTCGACGCGCCGAACACGCTCGCGGTGTTCGTCTGGCTGCCCGAGCGCGTTCGCCTCGAGTACGTCGAGCACAAGCCGACGTTCGCGCTGCAATAGGCGAGCCCGTCATCGCCGGGGCCGGGATGGCCGGTCTGGTCGCCGCCGGCCGCGCCCGCGAGCTCGGCGCCGAGCCGGTCGTCTACGAGAAAGGCACGAGGCCGGGCGGCTCGATGCTCCTCTCCAGCGGCTTCATCTGGCGTTACCGCTCGCTCGACGTGCATCTGGAGCAGTGCCCTGCGGCGGACGAGGCGCTGGCGAGGACGATCGTCGAGCGTTTCGACGACGCGCTCGACTGGCTGGAGTCGCTCGGGGTGGTGCTGCTCACCCGCGAGACCGGCAACCCGCTCACGGTCGGCGGGCGGTTCGACCCACGGCAGCTCGTCGAGACGCTCGTGCAGGACGTCAGGCTGGGGGAGACGACGGCCGAGCCGACGATTCTCGCCACCGGTGGGTTTCCGGTGCGGCTGGCGCGCGACCGTGGACTGCTCGCGCGGGCGAACCCGTGGAGCGAAGGCGACGGCCTCGAGCTCGCGCGTGAGCGGGGCGCGGCGGTCGTCGGCGACCTACACGAGTTCTACGGGCGCGCGATGCCGGCTGTCCCGGAAATCGCCGAACAGGACTTCGTCCGGCTCACGCAGCTGTACGGGCGCTACGCGACGGTGACGTCGAAGGACGGCCGCGAGCGATTCGAGGGCCCACCCAGCTGGTCGGAGACCGACCTCGTCCAGGAGATCTCGCGCTGGCCCGACGGGGTCGCCTGGTACTCCGTCGAACGTCGAGACCTGGAGCGGCGCGTGCGCGAACGCACGGTTGCCGAGATGATCGAGGCGGCTCGTGAGGCCGGGGCCGAGGTGCAGGAGGATGACGGGGCGATCCGCGTCCTCGTCCGCGCGTCGGTCACCCAGACGATCGGCGGCATCGGCATCGACCAGCGCGCCCGTGTCCTCGGCGCGAGCGGCGAGCCGATCGACGGTCTCTTCGCCGCGGGCGTCGACACCGGCGGCTGGGCGACGGGCGGCTACGCCAGCGGCCTGTCGGCGGCGCTGGTCTTCGGCCGGATTGCGGCCGAGAGTGCACTCGGCTAGACGCTCTGGAGGTACGCGCAGCGGCGGTCGTCGCCCGGCAGGGGCGAAGGCGCGACGCGCGTGACGACCATTCGTCCGACGCCCTCCACCTCGACGACCGCGCCGACCGCCGGCAGCTCACCGTCGCCCTCGCGGAGCTCGTACCCGGTCGGCTTCGAGACGAAGAGGAGGTGCTTCACGCGGCGGGACTCTAACGCTGGGCTGTATAGGAAGGCAGCGTGATTCGCACGGTGGTGCCCTCGCCGCCGGTGCTCGTCTCCACGGCGACGCGGCCCTGGAGCGTTCGGGCGCGCTCCTCGAGCTCGTCGAAGCTCCGACGGCGCCGCTCGCCGGGGCTGTCGTCCACGATCACCGTCTCGACCCCGCCGCCGTCCAGCGACGTCACGCGGACGCTGATCCGGGACGGCGGGCCTCGCCTGACGGCCTGGTCGATCGCCTCCCGGATGATCTGGTACAGCGCCGCCTGCGCGCGCTCGCTGAGCGTCTCACCGGCCGCGACGTCGAGCTCGACCTGGATCCGGTGCGAGATCCCGACCTGCTCGGCCAGCGCCTCGACAGCGGGGCCGAAGCCGCGGTCACGGAGCACGACCGGCTCCAACGCGAACGAGAGGTCGCGTAGCTCCCGGATGGTCGCCCGCTGCCGTTCGACCGCCAGCCGGAGAATTCGTTGCGCGTCGTCCGTCGCCCCGCGCTCGACGGCGTCGATCACACCGTCGAGCATCAGCGCGATCCCTGACATGGCCTGGACGGGCACGTCGTGAAGGAACAGCGCGAGCCGCCGGCGCTCCTCCTGCTCGGCACTGACCAACTGATCCGAGAGTCGAGCGCGCTCCGCTTCGACCAGCTCATGCCTCCGGCGCTCGCGCACGTGGAGGTACCGCGCGAGCAGCGCGACACCGGCGGCCGCGATCACGAGGCCGCTGGTGCCCCTCCAGGCGATCCCTGCCCGCCTCTGGAACCCGATCACGCTGCGCCAGAGCCCACCCTCCTCCTCACCAAGGCTCTCCAGCCTTGGCTCGTCGGAGTGCGGCCTCTGGCTGGGTGCTCGGGCCCCAGAGGCTGGGCAAGATCACCTGAATGAGCACTAGTCGATGATCGCTTCCCGAAGCGCAATCGCCACCGCGTGCGTTCGCGTGTCGGCCTCGAGCTTGGTGAGGATGTGCCGGACGTGGCTCTTCACCGTCTCCTGGCTGATGAAGAGCCGGGCGGCGACGTCTGCGTTGGACATGCCGTCCGCGAGCAGCTGGAGGATCTCGCGCTCGCGGGGAGTCAGCATGTCCTCGCGGTCGCCCGGCAGGAACGCCGGCATCAGGGCCGGGTCGACGTACCCGTCACCCGCCGCGACCTTCTCGATCGCCCGCACGAGCGTCTGATGCGGAGCTTCCTTGAGGATGTAGCCCTTGGCGCCGGACTCGAGCCCGCGGCTGAGCAGGCTGCGCTCGCTGTAGGCGGTGAAGATCAGCACCGAGGTCTCCGGCACCTTCACGCTCAGCTCCTTCGTCGCCTCGAGCCCGTCCATGCCGGGCATGCGCACGTCCATGATCACGACGTGGGGCTTGCGCCGCTCGGCCAGCGACACCGCCGAGGCGCCGTCGGACGCCTCGCCGATCACGCGGATGTGGGGGGCCCGGGACAGCGAGAGCCGAAGGCCCTCGCGGACGACCTCGTGGTCGTCCACGATCAGGCAGGTGATCTCTGGTGCGCCGCCGGAGCCGGAGTCCTGGGTCAAGGCGGGAGATTCTAGGCTCGTGCTCGGATTTCGTGCCTAGACCGAAAGAGCCAGCTGCTCGTCGTGATGCGTGCCGTCGAGCGGCCTGCGGCGCCGATCTTTGATCGAGTACTCGCGGGCCAGGTCGGCGACCTGCCGGCGCACCGGCTTCCCCTCCTCGCTCGGGAGGTACGCCCGGCCTTCGTACAACCGTTCGTAGTGCTCGACGAGCTCCGGCCAGTCCGCCGCCAGGTGCTCGAGGAAGTGCTCCCGCGTCCCCGGGCGCAGGAAGAGCAGGTTCGTCCAGACCCCGGTCGCCCCCGCCTGCCGCGCCGCCTTCACGACCTCGCGCAGCTGCTCGGGCCGGTCCGAGATGCCCGGGAGGATCGGCGCCAGCCCGACGCCGACCTTGATCCCCGCATCGACGAGCTCCTTCACCGCACGCAGCCGCTGGCGCGGGTGCGCCGTGCTCGGCTCGGTCTTCCGCCAGACCTCGTCGTCGAGCGTCGGGATCGAGAACGTGATGGAGACCTCGGCGCGCCGAGCCGCCTCGGTGAGCACGTCGAGATCGCGGACGATCATCGGCCCACGGGTGATCAGGCTGAAGGGGTTCACTGCCTCCGCGAAGGCCTCGATGCAGGCGCGCGTCAGCCGGTAGCGGCCTTCAGCCGGCTGGTAAGGGTCGGTGGCCGCCCCGACGACGACCGAGTCTCCTTCCCACGAGGGCCGGGCCAGCTCCCGGCGCAACACCTCAGCGACGTTGACCTTGACGCGAATCGAGGTCCCGTACCGCTCGTCCGACGGCCGGTCGGCACGCTGCTCGAACGCCCGGACGTAGCAGAACGTGCAGCGGTGCACGCAGCCCATGTACGGGTTGAGGGACCAGTCGAAGGGCATCCCTTTGACCCGGTTGAGGGCGCTCCGGCACGGCTCCTCGCGGTAGTCCACGCGCACGCTCCCAGTCTAGAACATACGTTCGAACCGGGTCTCCGTCCTGGCCGTTCCTATAATCGGATGACTTCCTTGGACGACGACCGACCGCCTAGTACCCGGGCCCGGAAACGCCGGGCATGAGCGATCTCCTTCGCATCGTCGTGGTTCTCCTGCTGGTGCTGGGGAACGCGCTGTTCGTCGCGGCCGAGTACGCGCTCGTGACCGCGCGGCGGGCTCGGCTGCAGGAGCTCGCGGAGTCGGGCCGCCGGGGCGCGGGTCATGCCCTGCAGCTGATGGACAACCCGGTGCGGTTCATCAGCACGGTCCAGGTCGGGATCACGATCGCCGGCATCGCGATGGGCGCGATCGGGCAGCCGCTCGTCCAGGACTGGTTCACCTTCGTGCAGTCCGACACGGTCGCGTTCCTGATCGCGTTCTTCCTCCTCACCTACCTCAGCGTGTCGCTCGGCGAGCTCGTCCCTAAGGCGATCGCCCTCCAACGCGCGGAGCGCTTGGCGATTGCGCTCGCGTGGCCGATCGACCTGCTCGGCCGGATCGCCCACCCGCTCGTCTGGCTGCTCCAGACCTCGGCGAACGCCGTCGTCCGGCTCTTCGGCGTCGAGCCGGCGCCGACGGGCGTCGTCGTCCAGACACGCGAGGACGTCCGCGCCTTCCTCGCGGAGGCCGGGAGTAGCGGAGCGGTCGAGGGCGTCGAGCAGGAAGTGCTGTACGCCGCCTTCAAGTTCGCCGAGAAGGAGGCGCACGACGTCATGGTCCACAAGCCCGAGGTCGTGGCGATCTCGGTCGACCTGCCGCCGCGCGACTGCCTGGCCGCCGTCGTCAACTCGCCGTTCACGCGCTATCCGGCCTACCGCGAGTCGCTCGACCACATCGAGGGGATCCTCCACGTCCGCGACCTCTTCTCGGCCCTGTTCGCGCAGGGGATCGACAACGTCGTGATCGCCGACCTCCTCCGCGAGCCGTACTTCGTGCCTGAGACGAAGGACCTCGCGCCGCTGCTGGCCGAGTTCCGCGCGCTGAACCAGCACATGGCGATTGTCGTCGACGAGTACGGCTCGATGCAGGGGATCGTGACGCTCGAGGATCTGCTCGAGGAGATCGTCGGCGAGATCGAGGACGAGTACGACCTGCCCGACGAGTCGCTCGAGCGGCTCGACGACCGGCGGATCCGGGTGGACGGCACCTTCCCGATCGACGACTTCAACGAGCGCTTCGACGTCGAGATGCCCGACGAGGACTACCACACGCTCGCAGGCTTCGTCTTCGGGCAGCTGGGCCGGGCGCCGAAGGCCGGCGACGAGCTCGACTGGAACGGGCTCCGCTTCGGGGTCATCGACGTCGAGGGCACCCGGATCCAGAAGCTCCAGGTCGAGTTCCTGCCCGAGGAAGCCGAATCGGCGACCGCGGAGTCCGCCTGACGCTGCGCGGCTTCGCGGGGGCCGATCCGCCTCCGTCGTGGCCGACGCTTCCCGGGACGCCGAGGCCCGAACGGCTCGGCCTGGGGATCGAGGTGCTTCGCGGCGTCGGCCCGACGGTGAAGCGGCGGCTGGGCAAGCTCGGGCTCGAGACGGTTCGCGACGCGCTCGAGTACCGGCCGCACCGGTACGAGCCGGCCGCGCCGGAGCGCCGCATCGTCGAGCTCTTCGGCGAAGAGGAGGCCGTGATCGCGGGCGAGGTGCGCAGCGTCCGGCTCCAGCGGGCGCGGCGGCTGAAGCTCGTGAAGGCGCGCGTCGCGGACGACAGTGGAGAGATCACGGCGGTGTGGTTCAACCAGGCCTGGCTCGCCGATCGGCTGTCTCCGGGCCTGCAGGTCCGGCTGCGCGGGAGTCTCCGCGGCCGCGACTTCGCGGTCAGGTCGTACGACCTGGGCGGAGTCTCGTCGACCGCGGACTTCGCCCCCGTGTACCCGGCGACCGAGGACGTCACGGTCAAGAAGCTCCGCGAGGTGACCGGCGGAGCCCTCGAGTTTGCTCGGGACGTCGTCGACCCGCTTCCGGCCGAGTTGAAGGCCTCGGCGGGGCTGCCGGCCCGTGCGGACGCATTGGTCGCGCTCCACCGGCCGCGGGCGGAGGCCGACGGCGAGCGGGCGCGCCGCAGGCTCGCCTTCGACGAGCTGTTGACGCTCCAGCTCGGGCTTGCGCGGCGCCGGCAGGGACAGGAGCTCGAGCGCGCGCGTGCGCTGGGCCGGCCCGACGGGCTCGTGAAGCGTTACCGCGACATCCTTCCGTTCGAGCTGACGCGCGACCAGGAGCGGGCGATCTCGGAGATCGACGCGGACCTTGCCGGCGAGCGGCCGATGGAGCGGTTGCTCCAGGGTGACGTCGGCTCCGGGAAGACGGTCGTGGCGCTCTATGCGCTCCTGCGGGCGGTGGAGGCCGACCGGCGCGGCGCCCTGATGGCCCCGACGGAGACGCTCGCCGAGCAGCACTTCCTGACGGTGGAGCCGCTCTGCCTCGAGCTCGGCGTGTCGTGCGCGCTCTTGACGAGCTCGGTTGGCGCACGGGCCAGGCGTGCGGCGCCGAACGCGCAGATCGTCGTCGGGACGCACGCGTTGATCCAGGAGGGCGTCGAGCTGACCGACCTGGCCGTGGCCGTCGTCGACGAGCAGCACCGCTTCGGCGTCGAGCAGCGCGCCGCGATCAAGGCGGGTCGCAGGCCGCACACGCTGCACATGACGGCCACGCCGATCCCCCGGACGCTCGCGCTGACCGTCTACGGCGACCTGTCCGTAACCGAGATCGCGAAGCCGCCCGCGAACCGCAAGCCGATCGTGACGCGATGGATTACCGAGGATCGGGCCTCGGACGCGTACCGCCGCCTCACGCGGCTGCTGAAGGACGGCCGGCAGGCGTACGTCGTGTGTCCGCTGATCGAGCAGTCGGAGACGAGTCGGGCCCGGGCGGCGGAGCAGGAGGCCGAGCGGCTGCGGGCGGGCGAGCTGCGCGGCTTCCGGGTGGGCTGCCTGCACGGGAGGCTGAGGCCGGACGACCGCCGTGACCTGATGGCCAGCTTCAAGGCCCGGGAGCTCGACGTCCTCGTCGCGACGACGGTCATCGAGGTCGGCGTCGACGTTGCGAATGCGACCGTGATGATCGTCCAGGAGGCCGATCGCTTCGGCCTCGCGCAGCTGCACCAACTGCGCGGGCGGGTCGGGCGTGGGGCGGAGCAGTCGTACTGCCTGCTCGTCTCTCGGCGCAGGGAGGAGCTGACCGAGGGCGCCGTCGCCCGGCTGGAGGCGCTCGTGGCGACGACGGACGGGTTCGAGCTCGCCGAGGTCGATCTCGAGCTCCGCGGGGAGGGCCAGCTGCTCGGCACGCGGCAGTCCGGGCTCACGGACTTCCGCTTCGCGAAGCTCCGCGCCGACCGCGACTTGCTCGAGCAGGCGCGGGAGGCGGCGGAGGAGCTGGTCGGCTACGACGGGCCGCTGAACGACGAGGTCGAGCGTCTCTTCGCCGAGCACGACCTCGCCGCGTAGCGACCGAGCCGGCGACATGCCTCTCTGGGGACAACTCGTCACACTTTCGGCACAGACCGACCTTGACGCCGATCGGGGTCCGACACCGATCGCCCCGGCTTGGCTCATCGGGAAGCTCGAGCGCCTCTCGCTGAGCCAAGTTCTCGCCGCGTCACGAAGAGCGCGAGGTCATGTCTGGCGGTGGAGAATCCGTCTCCGATCCGGCACAGACCACCCTTGACGCCGATTGGTGTCTGACACCCAGCGAAGCGCGCGACGCGTCGCCCCTGACCCGAGGGGACAATGCCGGCATGCGGATCATCGCCGGCGAGAAGCGGGGCGCGAAGATCTTCGCCCCAAAGGGGCACGACACGCGGCCGACCTCGGACCGGGCCCGCGAGGCCGCGTTCAACCTGATCGGGCCGGTCGACGGGGCGTCCGTTCTCGACCTCTTCGCCGGGTCAGGCGCGTACGGGCTGGAAGCGCTGTCGAGAGGCGCCGCGTCGGCCGTCTTCGCCGAAGCCGACCCGGCCGCGTGTGAGGCGATCCGTCGGAACCTCGAGAAGCTCGGGCTCACCGCCGCAACTGTGCTCTGCCGTGACGCGATCCAGGTTCTCTCGGAAGAGGTCGCCGCAGGCAGGCGCTACGATCTCGTCCTCGCCGACCCGCCCTACCGCATGTTTTCCTCCGTGCAAACCGGCCTCGCCACCTACCTTCCTCGTGTGCTCGCAGGCGACGGTCTGGTCGTCGTCGAGACCCACGCGAAGGAGCAGCCGGAGCTCCCGCTCGTCGTCCGCACCAGCCGCCGCTACGGCTCGGCGCGGCTGACGCTCTTCGAGCCGTGATCACGGCCATCTACCCGGGCACGTACGACCCCGTCACGAACGGGCATGTCGACGTGATTCGCCGCGCCGCCGGCATCTTCGACCGCGTCGTCGTCGGCGTCGTGGGGACGCCGACCCACAAGCAGCCGACCTTCTCGGTCGACGAACGGGTCGAGTTCCTCGAACAGGCCCTGACGGAGCTGGACAACGTGGAGGTGGACGTCTTCAAGGAGCTCGTGGTCGAGTTCGCCCGAAAGTGGGACGCGAAGGTGATCGTCAAAGGGCTGCGCGTGATCTCGGACTTCGAGTGGGAGTTCCAGATGAACCAGCTCAACCGGACGCTCGCCCCGGAGATCGAAACCGTGTACGTGATGGCCAGCCCGGAGGTCAGCTTCGTCTCGTCCAGTGGGATCAAGGAGATCGCCGCGTACGGCGGAAACGTCGACGAGCTCGTGCCGGAATCCGTGGCCAAGCGGCTCCGGGTCATGTACGGCGACGGTCGTCCAGGCGCTCCCGTCCCACCCTCTGAGTAGACTCCTGAGCCATGGACGTCCTCGTTCTCATCGACAAGCTCGACGACCTCGTTCACAACGCAAAGGCCGTGCCGCTCACCGACCAGGTGCGGATCGACCGCGAGGAGATCTACGAGATCCTCGACCAGATGCGCGCGACGATCCCGGAGGAGATCAAGCAGGCCCGCTGGATCGTCAAGGAGCGGCAGGAGATGCTCGCC
>Ga0081538_10000239_pt1 | contig 62223 bp, 59 predicted proteins | sample TabmetS5T2R1_FD_71022 | JGI IMG/M metagenome (GOLD analysis project Ga0081538, IMG submission 71022) | Tabebuia heterophylla rhizosphere microbial communities from the University of Puerto Rico - S5T2R1 | ecosystem: Host-associated > Plants > Roots > Rhizosphere ...
TCGCGTTGCGACTCACCCTGGCGGCATCCTCGGTCACCAAGCTGAGTTTCACAAGCTCGTCGTTGGTGGCGCGTACGGTGCCGCGCAATTCGGTCAAAATCGGCACCGACTCGTGGCCGATGTCACGCACCGCGAGCCGTAGCTCCTCCAGTACCCGCCCGAGCTTGAGCAGCGGCACGGCCGTCAGTGCCACCAGGGCAACGAATGCAACGGCGGCGATCAGACCTGCGATCTCTCCTCCGGACATTGGATTTCCTTCTCGTTGTAAACAGCGCGGAAGCACCCGCGCGCCGTGACTATGTGACCTTACCCTGCCTGGACCCAGGCAGGCCTACGATTCCCAGCCCTCTATTCATCAGACCGACCAAGTAGCTCCTCAATGCGTGCCAGCCTGGCCGCAAGCGCTGCCTCAGCACCGTGCTCGGTTGGAATGTAGTACCGCGCAGCAGCAAGCTCGTCGGGAAGGTACTGCTGCGCAGCGATACCGTGCGGCTCGTCATGGGCGTACGCGTAATCCTGACCGTGTCCCAGCCGTTTGGCGCCGGCGTAGTGAGCGTCGCGCAGGTGCCGCGGCACCAGACCGATCCTGCCGGCGTTGACATCATCAAGTGCCGCGTCCACCGCCTTGATCACCGCGTTCGACTTCGGCGCCAATGCCAGCGCAATGACTGCTTGAGCAAGGTTGATCCGGCCCTCTGGCATCCCGATGAACTCAACGGCGTGGGCTGCCGCGACTGCTGTCGGCAGCGCGGTTGGGTCAGCCAAACCAATGTCTTCCGATGCCAAGATCACTAGGCGCCGGGCGATGAAGCGCGGGTCCTCCCCTGCGGCAATCATGCGTGCGAGGTAGTGCAACGCCGCCTGGACGTCCGAGCCGCGAATCGACTTGATGAAAGCGCTGATCACGTCATAGTGCTGATCACCTGCTCGGTCATAACGAACGGCTGCCTTGTCTACGGCCCGCTCGACAAGATCGGTAGTAATCAAGTTCTGGTCAATGGCCGCCGCTCCGGCGGCTGCCTCTTCGAGGAAGGTCAGGGCACGCCGCGCGTCGGCGCCAGCAAGCCGGATGATCATGGCGCGGGCCTCCGCGTCGAGCTGGTAGGCGCCGGCAAGACCACGGTCCTCACTCAGGGCACGATCCAGCAGAGTTTCGATGTCGTCATCGGTGAGCGGCTTGAGCGTCAGCAACAAGGATCGGGAGAGCAGCGGCGAGATCACCGAAAAGCTGGGGTTCTCCGTAGTTGCGGCGATCAGGGTAACCAACCGGTTCTCCACTGCTGGCAGCAGCACGTCTTGCTGAGTCTTAGAGAAGCGATGCACCTCGTCGATGAACAACACGGTTTGTCGAGCCGTACGTAGATCGCGGCGGGCCTGATCGAGCACCGCCCGCACCTCTTTCACGCCGGCGGTGACGGCAGACAATTCCACAAATCGTGAATCGCTTTGCTGTGAAACGACCGCAGCAATGGTTGTCTTGCCAACTCCTGGCGGTCCCCAAAGGAAGACCGACATCGGCTCGCCGGCAGCCAACCTCCGGAGCGGTGACCCTGGCGACATCAAATGATCTTGACCGAGAATCTCCTCAAGGGTTCGGGGTCGCATCCGTACCGCGAGTGGCAGCCCGGCTCGGCCGGTGTCGGCCAGGCTGCCGCTTGGTACGGCCGTCGAACCGCCGACGGTACCGCCGAAGAGATCCTCACTCATCGCCTGAGATCCTACGAACACCCTCCCAATACAAGGAGCATGATGCCCGCCGTGAGTGAGCAAGAAGTAAGGGCCCTCTACGACAGCCTGACCGCAGCTTGGAACGATCATGACGGCGCCGCCATGGCGGCACAGTTCGCGGAGGACGGCGTAGTGATCGGATTCGATGGCAGCGTGAGTTCGGGTAGCCAGACCATCGGCATCGAGATGTCAAGGATCTTCGCCGATCACGAAACGGGACGTTATGCGGTAAAGGTTCAGTCCGTTCGGGAGTTGGGGCCGCAGGCTGCGATCTTGCGAGCCATTGCCGGACTGGTGCCACCTGGCCAGACTGCGATCAGGCCGGAGACGAACTCACATCAAACCCTTCTCGCCGAGAGGCAGCAGGGCCAGTGGAAGATCGTACTGTTCCAGAACACTCCGGCACAGTTCCATGGGCGCCCTGAGTTGGTCGAGGACATGACACGCGAACTGCAGGCGGTCGCCGACTCCTAGGCCGTGACCGGGTGGTTGGAGTGGAAGATGTTATCGGGGTCGTAGCGCTGCTTGACCTCCCGAAGGCGGCTGAGGACATCTGGCGGGAAGATCTTCGTTATGTCAAAGGACTCCTCGACGAAGTTGAAGTAGCGTCCGGCGTCGTAGGGCTCGAGTGCGGCTTTGAAGGCGCCTAGCCAGGCGCGAGTTGGCGCCATGGCCTCCGGCACAGGTACGAAGCCGACCCCGACGGCAATAAAGGAGCCTGGCAGAGTGGCGAGCGCTCCGGCATCTTGTGGTGCCCGCGATGAAGCGCCGCCGCCATGGCGCAGTTCGACAGAAACGAGTTGCGAGCCCGAGCCTGGGCCAACCGCCTCGACCAGCGAGTCAATTGCTGACGCCGGTAGTTCGTGGGTCAGCAACGACTCGGTGGTATAGGGCACCGGCGCCGGCGGGTCCATGTGCAGCTCGGCGATACCAGCCGGCGGTTGAGCCTGAATCGTGTCCAAGCCGACGTTGCCCAGTTCGCGCAGCGGCGCCACCAGCTCTGGACCGTCTGCCGGGTCACCACAGTAGATGACCTCGAGGACGGCAAAAGATTTGCCGCGGAGGGCGTCAGGCAGCTCGGGAACCGGCGGGAAGTTCATCAAGCGACCAACCGAGGTCATCTCCTCTGGCATCCAGGCCGTCCACTCGCGCCACCCCTGCAGTACCTCGCGGGCCTGCTCAGCAGGGAACAACAGAGCGCCCGCAAAAATCTCGGGCAACCGAAGCAGATCGAACTCGAGCGCGGTGACGACGCCGAAGCTTCCTCCGCCTCCGCGCACCGCCCAAAACAGATCAGGCTCATTCTTCGCATCGACGCGAACCTGCTCGCCACCGGCGGTCACGAGCTCCATCGCAGTCACCCGGTTACAGGCCAGGCCGTGTTTGCGAACGTAGAAGCTAAGACCGCCGCCAAGTGTGTAGCCGGCGATGCCGACATTTGGAGCCGAGCCGTGAAGGGCAGCAAGGCCGAACTCGGACGCCCGAGGTATCACATCACCCCAGAGGGCGCCGGAACCGACCCGTGCCTTGGCAGCATCGGCATCGATCTCTACGCTGCTAAGCCGGGCCGTGCGCAACAGCACGGTGTTGGCGAGTGAGCCAAGCGGCTCCGCATTGTGTCCAGTGCTCTGGGCAGCGACGCGCTTACCGTCAGCGGCCGCAGATCGGACCACGTCGCTTACCTCGTCGGCGTTCTGCGGCACTGCGATTGCGGCCGGTTGCTGATCGACCAGAATGTTGAAGGCGGCGCGCTCAAGGTTCCAGTTGGCGTCCTGGGCCGTCAAGAATGTCGCTGTCATACCTGTTCCCTTCCGCATCGGACGGCTGAGACCCGGGCGGCTAAATTTACTCGTCTCCGTTGAAATTGACGATCAGAAAAGTGCTTCGAGGTTGGACTCGCTCTCAGACCTCCGGTTGAACGTCGATTCCCGCCTCTTTGCGCTGCTCGGGAGTGATCGGCGCCGGAGCGTCGGTGAGTGGGTCCACGCCGCCACCCGTCTTCGGGAAGGCGATGACATCGCGAATCGAGTCTGTTCCAGACAGCAACGCACAAATCCGGTCCCACCCGAAGGCAATCCCGCCGTGCGGCGGGGGTCCGTAATTGAATGCCTCCAACAGGAACCCGAACTTCTCCTGCGCCTCTTCCTTCGGTAGCCCCATGACGGCGAACACCCTTTCCTGGATGTCCCTGCGGTGGATACGGATCGATCCGCCGCCGATCTCGTTGCCGTTGCAGACGATGTCGTAGGCATACGCGAGCGCTGAGGCGGGATCGCGGTCAAAGGTTTCCAGATCCTGGGGAGCGGTAAACGCATGGTGTACTGCGGTCCAGGCACCGGCTCCAACGGTGACATCCCCGGCTGCCAATGCCACGGTCGCCGGTTCGAAGAGTGGAGCGTCGACCACCCAGCAAAAGGCCCAGGCATTCTCGTCGATCAGCCCGACGCGGCGGCCTATCTCCAGCCGGGTGGCGCCGAGCAGCGACTGCGCCAAGACGCGCGGTCCAGCAGCAAAGAAGATGCAGTCTCCTGGTACGGCACCGACTTCAGCGGCCAAGCCCGAGCGCTCCGTCTCCGAGAGGTTTTTTGCCACCGGTCCGCCGAGTTCGGCATCCTCGCCGACCAACACGTACGCCAGGCCGCGATGCCCGCGCTGCCGAGCAAACTCCTGCCAGGCGTCCAGCTGTTTGCGCGGCTGGCTAGCACCACCGGGCATCACCACCGCACCGACGTACTCCGCCTGGAACACCCGGAACGGTGTCTGGGCGAAATAGGTCGTCAGATCCAGGATTTCTTGCCCAAACCGCAGGTCTGGCTTGTCGGTGCCGAAGCGGTTCATCGCCTCCGCATACGACAGCCGTGGCAGCGGCGTCGTAACCTCGACGCCGATCAGGCGCCAGATTGCGGTGATCAGTGCCTCGGTGAGTTCGATGACGTCGTCTTGGTCGACGAAGCTCATCTCGACGTCCAGCTGGGTGAACTCCGGCTGCCGATCGGCCCGAAAGTCCTCATCGCGATAGCAGCGGGCGATCTGAAAGTAGCGCTCCATGCCGGCCACCATCAGCAGCTGTTTGAACAGCTGCGGGCTCTGCGGCAGCGCATACCAACTGCCGGGTTTGAGTCGCGCCGGAACCAGGAAGTCACGCGCTCCTTCAGGAGTGGAGCGGGTCAGGGTTGGCGTTTCGATCTCGATGAAGCCGCGCTCGGTGAGCAGCGTACGAGCCACCCGATTGACCTCGCTGCGTAGCCGGATTGCTGCTGCCGGCGCCGGGCGCCGCAGGTCGAGGTAGCGATATTTCAGGCTGATCTCCTCGCCGACATTTACCCGCTCATCTATCTGAAAGGGCAAGGGCGCCGACGGGCTCAGCACCTCAAGTGTGCTGGCGACCACTTCCACCTCGCCAGTCGGCAATTCCGGATTGGCATTGCCCTCCGGGCGCCGTTCGACCTCGCCGGTAACCAGAATGCAGTACTCGTTGCGAAGATCATGGGCATTTGATGCGGCCAGCATCTCGTCACGCACCACCACCTGGACCAGGCCTGATGCATCCCGAAGATCAAGAAAGGCGACCCCACCATGATCACGCCGGCGAGCTACCCAGCCAGCCAGAGTTACTGGAGTTCCGACATGCTCGGCACGCAAGGTGCCGGCGTCGTGGGTGCGCATCACGAGCTGTTGGTCCTTTCGCGCTTTTAGAGCTGCTCGCGTAGTACCGACGCTCGCAGCTTGGAAGAACTTCGATCTTACGGGCCGTCCAGCCTGCCTCCGCTCCTTTTTTAGCTGCTCGCAGCCGAACGGACGGGTCGTTTGTCGATCAGCACCAACTGTTTGTGTTACACCCCAAGGCCGCCGAGACTTACCACATGACCAGGCTCACGCTGCGCCTGCTCGTCCTGGTGGCCTCAGTGCTGATCGGCACATGCGCCGCGATGGTCGATCCGAGGCCAGCGTTCGCCTGTAGTTGCGCAGGCATTTCCACAAATCGGGCTCTGCGGGAGGCGGACGCTGTGTTCCGCGGCAGCGTGATCAACAAGGAAAGCGTTGGGCGTGGTGAGAACACACGCACCGACATCCGCTTCGCTGTCGACTGGGTTTACAAAGGGGCGGTCTACCGCGAACAGATCGTGGCGTCCCGACACGATGCCGATGGCTGCGGCCTGGACCCACAGGTTGGCAGCACCTGGGTGATCTTCGCAATTGAGGGCATCGAGGGAGAGGGCGACCGAGCCGTCAACCGGCTCGTCACCTCGCTATGCAGCGGCAATCTGCCGACCGGTGTTGGACCCCCCGTTCTAGGCAATCCCAGACCACCGCTCGCTGGAGCATCCGACCGTGAGGAAAGATCCACCAATACGGATCGGATCATCTCTCGAGGACTGGCCGTGGCAGGGATTGGCGGGCTCTGCATCGTTGCTGTTGCGGTGATCGGCGTCGCAGTACTTTGGCGACCCGGCCGCTCCGGATGATCCCTCAGGGTCGAAAAGCTGAGCCGGTTCTGTCCAGCGCTCCATCGGTGACCGGCAAGGCTCCCCGACGTACCGCTTTCACCAATGCCGCATGGTCGGCCTCGGTCTGGTCGGCGTACGCGCGGGCAAACTTCGCCAGTGCCTGATCCAACTTGTCGCTTGCTCCGGCATAGCCGGCGATCATGGACGCGCCGCTGGTGCGCGCGTGGCCCTTGGCCAGTAGGTGACCAACGATGCCGGCGTAGTCGGTCAGCGCAGCTGCATCGATGGCGTCGAGCGGGATGGTGCCCTTCATGTTGCGGAACTGCCGCACGTAGTACTGCAGGTCGCCGATTGTTGTCCAGCCGAGCAGCGGGTCGCTGACTGTTTGCAGGGCCTGCTGATACTCCACGACCCGCTGGCCCTGATGAGCGTGCCAGGCGGAATCGCCGTGCACATAACGTGCAAGCACTGAACGCCGCGCCTGCTTGAGCTGCAGGAAGATCACGTCGTCCGGGCTGCTGCCTTCCAGCAGTGCCACGTACGCCCGCAAGCCGACGCTGCCAACGCCGACCACCTTGTGCGCAACATCGACGATGGTGTAACCGCCGACGACCCGCCGCCAGTGCGGCGCGAGGGTGTGCAGGTAACTGTCCAGCGACTCTGCGACAGCTTCAGCGTCCTGGACGCTCAGCCGGGTGATCAATGGTGGCTCTTCGACGATATGCCGCTGCCCGTCCCGCTCGGCGGTAAAGCGCGGAAGGGCACGATCGCTGGTTCGTGAGCGGGCGCGCTTGGCCGATCGCTCGATCTCTTCTCGAAGCGACTTCTCAGTCGCTGTTTCGTGGAGCCGGCTGACGTCGAGGCGGTTGTAGCTGCGCATCAGCAGCGGCTGCTCAGCCAAGAACCTGACTTCATAGCGGTAGGCCGCCACACAGGCCAGCACAGCAGCGCGGCACTGGTCCTCCGATGACCTGTTCTCCCGGCCGGCGACCCAGATGCTGGCGACTAGCCGACGCAAATCCCATTCCCAGCTCCCGGGATGTGCCTCGTCGAAGTCATTCAGGTCGATGACCAGCTCGCCCTCAGGTGAGGCGTAGAAGCCGAAGTTACCTAGATGAGCATCTCCACAGACCACTGGATTGATGCCGGTCGCAGGAAGTCGCGCAACGTCGTCGGCCATCACGATTGCCGTGCCACGCAGGAATCCGTACGGCGAGGACACCATCCGCCCCACCCGGATGGGGATCAGCCAATCCAGCCGGCCTTGATGCGATTCCTTGATCAACTCGATGGGGTCGGGGCGGTCTTCAGCAGGGCGCCACAGCGCCAGGCTTTTGCGGGGCACCTCGCGCCGCAGTGCCCGGCCCATTGCATACCGCTCAGCACGTGTACTGGGACGCTTGCGGATCGAGGCATAAACCTCGCTGTCCGCCGACGCTAGAACGGTGTGGCCGGACGGCCGCACGGACACGATCTCCTCCTCGGCTGAATTGCAGGTCACCCTATCGGCCTGCTTCGCTGTCAGCCAGCCATTGTCAGCTCCAGTTCCTTCCCAGCAAAGGTCGCCAGGTCGCCAGCCGCAGTCTCGATCAACGACCTGGAGCGGGTTAGAACGCCCGGCGCAAGCGTGATCTCCATGATCATCTTTGAACCTTTGAAGGTGCGACGCCATAGGCCGACATTGGTCTCGTCGATGATCACGCAGCCGATGAACAGATCTTGACCGGGCTGATGCGGATGTCCATGCGCGGGCGGGAAGTTGATCGCCGGGTAGCTCAACGTGACCTCGTCGTACAGCGGCAGCAACAGCGCACCCGGGGCCGCCTGCGCTTGAGCCGGCTCGGTGGTGTCGAACCACAAATCGACTCCTTCGACCGTCGCGCACTCCAGCCGATCCTTGACCGCATCCACGGCTTCGCGGCACTGAGTGAGCGTTAGGGAGGACCAGCGCGCCAAGTCCTGAATGCTTGCCGGGCCATGGCCAAGGAAGAAGCGATAGGCCAGCTCTGGGGCATCGCCGGTCGAAGCTGCGGTACGCGGCACCCGCTCATCCACCAAGGCGTAAGTCTGTTGCGCACCGCGCATCGGGCCGCTGCAGATCAGCCCTTCCAGCTCGGCATTCATGACGATGTAGGCCAACCGCAGACCTTGGCTGACCAGGTCTCGATCGGCCAAGGCTTGGGCCAGTTCGGCGCGGGTTCGACATTGGCCGCCGCGCAGCTCCTCCATAATCAGCGCAGCGCTGCGCTCGAGCGTGGCTGGATCGAGGCGCTCCTGGCGGTAGATGTTCTGATTGAGCCGCTGCACTCGCGGTGCAGTGAGCTGCTGGATCCAACGGATGTCCTCTCCAGCCACGAAGTGCCATGTTGGGCGGAGGATGTGGGTTCTGAGGAAGGCGCCGCGGTCGAACTCGGCCTGCACCTCTGTTGCCATCAGACCAGACGTCCGCATGCCCAGCGACCACAAGGCATGGGCGTATTCCTGGGACTGCACACAGGTCAACAGTCGGACCGCCTCGGCAGCCGACGGCAACCGTTCACCGTGCAGCCGCTGGTTTGCAAGGCGTCGGCGCAGCACATCCCGGCGAGTCATAGCTGTCAACACGATCTATGGACATTAGCCCTTCCGTCGATACCTGCCGCGATGCCGGGCTTGGAGTGAAATTCCGACACACCGGGCTACTTTGTCGATTTCCGCATGTCGGACCGCGCGCTGACTTAGACTCCCCACGGCAGGTACCCCCAGACGCGAGGATGCCCCCCTGTATGCCTCAAATCCTGATTCGGGCACACAAGAACCCGTTTAACGTTGCCGATGCCGATACCACGTACCGGCAGAACCTCATCGGTAACAACACCGGCAACCTGGTGTTCAGCCAGGCGGTCTATCGGCTGCTGTCGACCGCTGACGCGGACCTTGAGACCTCCCGCTTGGCCAAGAGCCACCCTAGGGTAATCAACTCGCGCTTCGACCACGTCGTGATCCCGCTGGCCAACGCCTTCCGACCCAGCTACGTTGACACGCTCAATGCACTGAGCAACCTCATAGAGCAGCTGACTATCCCGGTTACCGTGCTCGGCGTTGGTGAGCAGGCTTCCTTGAACGGCGTCTACAAGGATGCTGACAGCGTCAATCCTGCCGTTTCGCGATTCGTCCGTGCGGTGCTGGACCGTTCGCCATCAATTGGGGTGCGCGGCGAGCGCACCCGTGACTACCTGAAGTCGCTTGGCTTCGGTGAGGAGCATGTCAAGGTAATCGGCTGCCCCTCGATGTTCATGTACGGGCCCAACCTGAAGGTGGAGCCGAAGGTGGAGTCGCTGAGCTACGACTCGCAGATTGCCTTCAACGTCTCGCCGTATGTACCAGAAATGGGTCCGATTTCTCTGTACGTCGCCGAACACTTCCCAAACCTGGTGTACATGGCTCAGAACATCCAAAGCCTTGAACTGATGCTGTATGGCAGCTATCCCAAGGGCAAATTAATGACCTCCCTGGTCGCCTCGGGTGCGCCGATCACACTCGACCACCCGCTGATCCGCTCCGACCGCGTCCGGTTCTTCCTTGACCCCAAGACCTGGTTCGAGCATCTGGCCCAATACGATTTCTCCTTCGGCACCCGGATCCACGGCAATATTGCCGCCCTGCTGGCCGGAATCCCGGCACTGCTCTTGGCCCACGACTCTCGCACCTTGGAGCTGGCCGAGTACCACGAGATCCCGCACCGCACCATCACCACCATCGAGGATGACGCCGACGCCATCAGCCTTTACGCCGAATGTGACTGGAACCGGCTCAACAAGGCGCATCCGGATCGCTGGGATACGTTCGCGGCATTCCTCCAAGATCATCGCCTGACACATATCTATGACGAGGGTCAAAGCACCAGCGCCTTTGACGAACGGCTGGCGGCAACCGAGTTCCCGCCCCCAGTGCGGACGTTAATGGGATTCTCCCCTGAAGAGCTGTACGAGATGCGGCGCGTCGTTACCGACCTCGGCCGGGAACTGCATATCGCCAACAACGACATCGACGCGGCAGCGAAGAAGAAGGCACGCGGCCCGCGCAAGTTGCATCAGCGCGCGTGGAACCGGATCGACCGGGCAGTCCGCAGCCTCAGCATGATGGCGTAAGGCTGAGAACCGTCGGCTTCAAGTCTTCGGCGCTCGGCATCCAGGAGTCTGGGTCAGCGCCGACCTGCCTACCGGTCCGGATGTCCTTAACTTCCCCGCCGACTATTCCACCGAACCATACATACGGGATGCGGCGCCGGTCGGCGTAACGGATCTGGCGGCCGAACTTCTCGGCTCGGGGTGCGACTTCTGTCGGGATTCCGCGGGCCCGCAGCCGTTCAGCAACCTCGATCGCTGTTGCTCGGGTGTCCTCGCTGTCGACAGCGACTAGTACTGCCGTAGGAACGGGTCGCGAGGCGCGCAGCATACCCCTGGCCAACAGTGGCGCCAGCAGTCGCGTTACTCCGACCGAGAGCCCAACACCTGGGTAGGTGACCCGGCCGTCACTGGCGAGGGAGTCGTAACGCCCGCCGGAGGCAATCGAGCCCCAGGACTCAAACCCGACGAGTTCGGCTTCGTAGACCGTGCCGGTGTAGTAGTCCAGTCCTCGCGCGATCTTGAGATCAGCGATTAGGCGGCCGGGGACATAGCGGGCAGCAGTGGTCACTACGTCGGTTAGCAACTCCAAACCTTCCGTGAGCTGATCATGTTCAACTCCGAGTCGCTGCACCTGATCGACGAATGACGCGTCCGCGGAGCGGATCTGGGCCAGCTGTACGCAACGTCGCGCTTGCGACTCTGTGATCTTGACCTCATTGATCAACTCCTCGATCACGCGCGCCGGACCAACCTTGTCGATCTTGTCGACCTGGCGGAGCACTGCCGCAGGATCGCTGATACCCAAGCCGAGATAGAAACCCTGGGCGAGCCTGCGGTTGTTCACGCGCATCAGCACAGGTGGCAAACCAAGATCAACATGGAGTCGCTCGAGGGCAGCCAAGGCCACCAACGGCAACTCGACGTCATGGTGCGCGGCAAGCGTCTCGGCATCGACGATATCGATGTCGGCTTGGGTGAACTCGCGATAGCGGCCTTCCTGCGGACGTTCACCTCGCCAGACTTTCTGAATCTGATAGCGACGGAAAGGAAAAGCCAGCTGATGGGTGTTCTCGAGCACGTATCGGGCGAATGGCACGGTCAGGTCGAAGTGCAAACCAAGATCAGCTGGTCCGTTCTCACCGTGCAACCGCTGTACGGTATAGACCTCCTTGTCGATCTCCCCTTGCTTGGCCAGGCGGTCCAGCGGCTCCACGGCGCGGGTCTCGATGGAGGCGAACCCGTGCAGCTCGAAGGTTTCGCGGAGCCTGTCGAGTACGAACTGTTCGATGATCCGGACCTCCGGGGTGTACTCCGGAAAGCCGGACAGCGGCTTAGGGCGACTCACGCTACTCCTTGATATCAGCCGGCCGCAGAGCTGCCGGTGGGGGCTGCTCAGTCAGATTTTGCAAGTAAGGGTTACCGACGCGCTCGCGGGCCATCGTGGTTTGCGGGCCGTGTCCGGGAAGCACGGCGACCGTATCCGGCAACGGCAGCACTTTGTTACGCAGGCTCTTCAGCATGTCGGCCAGGTTTCCACCTGGCAAGTCAGTTCTGCCGATCGAGCCGGCGAACAAGACATCGCCGGAAAACACCACCGAGTCGATATCAGGGTGCGCTGGGTAGGCAGTCTGAAACATGGTGGAGCCAGGCGTATGGCCTGGTGCATGGAGCGCCTGGAAGTTCAGGCCAGCGATCGACACCTCTGCCCCATCAGTCAGCTCCCGTACGTCGTCCGGCTCGGTGAAGGTTGCCGAGCCGCCAGTCAAGCGCTCGAAGAGTATTTGGGTCTCCATTCCCATGGCACGTAAGGGATCTGTCAGCAACACCCGGTCCTCCGGGTGCACCCAGCAGCTCGAGGCATACGAGCGGCACAGCGGAGTCACCGAGAACATGTGATCAAGATGCCCATGAGTCAGCAGTACCGCCACCGGCTTGAGCCGATGCTCCAAGATCAACTCGGCCACACCGGCTGCCGCATCCATCCCTGGATCGATGATCACGCACTCCTCACCAGGTCTGGACGCCGCCAGGTAGCAGTTGGTTTGCCAAGGCCCAGCAGGAAATGAGGCTAGGAGCACACGTTCGAGACTATCGAGACAATCGGGCAGGATTGAGCTATGACCGAACGCGCTGGGCCTGAAAACACGGGCCCGGCCGCCTTCGGCCGGGTCGATAGTGATGGCACGGTCTACGTCCGGACCGCGGATGGGGAGCGCGCCGTCGGCCAGGTGCCCGGGGTCCCGGCTGAGGAGGCCTTGGGCTTTTTCACTCGCAGATTCGAGGCGTTGGAGCTGGAGGTGGCCCTACTGGAACGGCGCATCGCCACTGGGGCGTTGTCGCCCGATGATGCCGTCGCCTCCATCAACAAACTCCGCCATGCGATCGCTGAGGCCCGGGCTGTCGGTGATCTGGATCAGTTGCAGGCCAGACTGGGTGCATTGTCGCCGGTGATCGCCGACCAGCGAGCCGCTCGGCGGGCGGAACGGGCCCGGCAGCAGGAGGAGACTCGAGCGGCCAAGGAGCGGTTCGTTCTTGAGGCAGAGCGCCTCGCCGCCGGGAACGACTGGCGCGGCGGCGTCAACCGGTTTCGAGCCTTACTAGAGGAATGGAAGGCGCTCCCTCGCCTGGACCGGGCAACTGACGATGCACTCTGGCACCGCTTCTCCAGCGCCCGAACTACCTATACGCGGCGCCGCAAAGCCCAGTTCGCTCAACAAAATGAGCAGCGCGAGGCGGCGCGGGTGATCAAGGAGCAGCTGGTCGCAGAAGCCGAGACTCTAGCCAATTCCACCGACTGGGGACCGACTACGGGTGCCTACCGCGATCTCATGGCGCGCTGGAAGGCGGCCGGACCAGCTCCGCGGGACGTCGACGAGTTGCTGTGGAAGAGATTTCGCGGCGCCCAGGACCGCTTTTTCATGGCCAAGCAAGCGGCACTCGCCGAACAAGACACCGAGTACCGCGGCAATGCGCAGGCGAAAGAAAAGCTGCTAGCCGAGGCCGAGGCGCTGCTGCCAGTCCGTGATCCCGGCGCTGCCCGTGCCTCGTACCGAGACATCCTCCAGCGATGGTCCACCATCGGCAGGGTACCCCGCGACGCGATGCGCCCCCTTGAGTCTCGGCTCCGGGCGGTCGAGAACGCAATCAGGGCCGCCGAAGAGGAGAGGTGGCGGCGGAGCAATCCCGAGGCCAGGGCGCGGGCCACTGACACCGCCGCCAAGCTGGAGGCACAGATTGCCGCGCTGGAGGCCCGCGCGGCGCAAGCTGAGGCGCGCGGCGATCATCGCGCCGCCCGGGAAGCGGCCGCCTCGGCTGCCACCTATCGTGAGTGGCTAGCGCAGGCCCAGCGAACAGCAAGCGATCTGGGGGGTTGAAACACCTCTACTGGTGGATCCGGTAAGCCTCATAGACCGCGGGGACGCTTCGCACAGCGCGGAGCACGTGATCCAAATGGGTGGGATCTGCGGTCTCAAAGGTGAATTTGGCCCTGCAGATGCGGTCCTTGCTGGTGTTCAAGGCGGCGGACAGGATGTTGACGTGCTGGTCCGATAACGCGCGCGTGATATCGGAGAGCAGCCGGTTTCGATCTAGAGCCTCAATCTGAATCGCTACCAGGAATGAGCTCTTCGCATTCGGCGCCCATTCCACGGGGATTAGGCGCTCCGGCTCGGCCTTGAGGCTGGCCGCATTACTACAGTCGTCGCGGTGTACGGAGATGCCCGAACCTCGCGTCACGAAGCCTAAGATCTCATCGCCAGGTACCGGCGTGCAGCACTTCGCCAGCTTCACCAGCAGATCACTCGCGCCGATCACCCGGATACCGCAATCGATGCCACCGCTACTGCGCCGACGCCGACCGGTAACAACGCGATCTTCGTTGATCTCCTCAGCAACCGTCTCGTCGCCGCCCTCAACGGCAATCAGCCTGTTCACCACCGCTTGGGCACCGACCGTGCCCTCGCCGACAGCGGCATACAAGGCGCTGACATCAGTCAGCTTGAAGAATCCCGCCACTGCCGTCAGATGCTCAAGGGTCAGCAGACGCTGCAGTGGTAGTCCGCCCTTGCGCAGCTGCCGAGCGAGCATCTCCTTGCCGTTTTCGATCGACTCCTCGCGGCGCTCCCGGGTGAAGTAATGCCGGATCTTGTTGCGTGCCCGTGGGCTGCGAACAAAGGTCAGCCAATCTCGGCTCGGCCCGGCATTCTCGGCTTTGGAGGTGAAGATCTCCACCACGTCGCCATTCGCCAAGACTGACTCCAGCGGAACCAGGCGACCATTGACCCGGGCGCCGATGGTCTTGTTACCGACCTCAGTGTGAATCGCGTACGCGAAGTCAATCGGCGTGGAGCCCTGCGGCAGGGAGATCACGTCGCCTCGTGGCGTGAAGGCATAGACCTCGTTGGTGTTGATCTCGAAGCGCAGCGAGTCCAAGAACTCACTGGGGTCGGCAGTCTCGCGCTGCCAGTCGAGTAGTTGTCGAACCCAGATCAGCTCGCCGGCATCGTCGGCACCCTTGACCGGGAGCAGCCCGCCGCCCTTGCCTTCCTTGTACTTCCAATGAGCCGCGACGCCGTACTCCGCACGACGGTGCATGTCGTCGGTCCGGATCTGCAGCTCGACCGGCTTTCCCTCTGGTCCAAGAACCGTGGTGTGCAAGGACTGGTACATGTTGAACTTCGGCATGGCGATGTAGTCCTTGAACCTGCCGGGCAGCGGGTTCCACCGAACGTGTAGCACGCCGAGAGCGGCATAACAGTCCCGATTGGACTCGACCAGGATCCGCAGACCCACCAGGTCATAGATCTCTTGGAAATCTCGGCCCCGGACCACCATCTTCTGGTAGATCGAGTAATAGTGCTTCGGTCGTCCTGTCACAGTCGCTTTGATCTTGGCAGCACGGAGGTCGGCCAAGACCTGGTCGGTGACCCGGGAGATGTACTGATCACGGCTTGGGGCAGCCTCGGCCACGAGGCGCACGATCTCGTCGTAAACCTTGGGGTACAAGGTGCCAAAGGCCAGGTCTTCCAGCTCCCACTTGATGGTGTTCATGCCGAGCCGATGAGCCAGCGGAGCGAAGATCTCAAGCGTCTCTCCGGCGATCCGGGATTGCTTGTCGGGCCTCAGGTAGTGCAGCGTCCGCATATTGTGCAACCGGTCGGCCAGCTTGATGACCAGAACTCGGATGTCCCGGCTCATCGCGACGACCATCTTGCGGATCGTCTCGGACTTCGCGGACTCGCCGTACTTGACCTTGTCCAGCTTGGTGCAGCCGTCGACGAGGAGCGCGATTTCCTCGCCAAACTCATGGGTCAATTGCGCAAGGGTGTAGTCAGTGTCCTCCACCGTGTCGTGCAGCAATGACGCGCAGAGCGTGGCCTCCGTCATTCCGAGCTCTGCGAGGATGGTCGTTACGGCGAGCGGATGGGTAATGAAGGCGTCTCCGCTCTTGCGCGTCTGCCCGGCATGCAGCCGCTCCGCCTTGCGGTAGGCGCGCTCAACTAGTGCCAGGTCGGCCTTCGGATGGTTCGCGCGGATGATCTTGAAGAGCGGATCGAGGGCCGGTGTTTGCGGACGGTTGGAACCAAAGCGGGCGATACGCTGACGCATCTTGATCCGCTGCTCGGGGCCGGCGGTTTTGCCAGGAAGGCTGCTGGGCTCGTTTCCGTTTGTTTCGGCCTCGGGCACGATAAGTGCCCGTCGCGGCTCATGCGCGACGTGGCCTCTAGGCCCTGATGGCTTGGCATCTTGGGCAGGAGACGGCCGGATGGCCGCTCCGTGATCGCTCACAGCGCGTTCCTCCTCAGCAGGATGCCATTCTAGACACCAGCAGGCAGCAGGCGGCAGACATCGCCGCCTGGGCCGCCCGGCTTTGCAACTAGGTTGCGGAGTTGGCTGTGAGAGCGATCATCAGCGATTGTGCGGCAGCCATGGATCTGCGGCCCCAGCTAGCTGCTACTAGGGCGACTGCCCCACTCGGTTCCGACGACCGGCGTTGATTGTCTCCTGCTCAACTTCGTCGGCCGCGTGACGTACAACAACGACCTGGTCGCCCCCCTCGAGATGCGCGACGGTGGGGTCGTAGAAGCGGCGCAGCGTCTTGTTGCGGACCACGGCGATGACGCGTTCTCCCTCGACTTCAGCTGGAGAGCGACCGATCTCCTCCTTCGTCACCGGCCGTTCCGCTACCTCCAGGCCCTCCTTGCTCGACAGTAAGTCCTCGATGATCGCGCCCAGGTTGGGACTGACCGCAGACAACCCAAGAACCCGTCCGACCGCTTCGGAGGATGTCACGACAGCGTTGGCACCTGACTGACGCAGCAGCGAAGCGTTGGCATCCTCACGTACTGCAACCACTACGTGCGCGCTGGGGTTCAGCTGCCGCACCGTAAGCATGACCAAGATGGCTGAGTCGTCCCGGTCGACGGTGATCAGGACCTCCCGTGCCTTGGAGATCTCGGCGCGACGCAAGATGTCCCGCCGGGTGGCATCACCTTCGATGGCGGCGTACCCACGGATGTTGGCATCGGTAATGGCGGATGGCCGGCTGTCGATGACGACCACCTGCCCGGCATCGGCGCCAGTGTTCAGAAGAGTTTCTACGGCACTCTTGCCCTTGGTGCCAAAGCCGACCACGACGACGTGATTGCGCATCCGTTTCCTCCAGCGTGCGTCTTTGAAGATGCGACGGCCGTGGTGCGCCAGCACCTCGAGGGTCGTTCCGACCAACAACACCAGGAACGCCAGCCGCAAGGGGGTAATAATGACCGCGCTGATGACTCGGGCATGCGGAGCCACCGGAGTGATATCCCCATAGCCCGTTGTAGTGAGCGTCACCGTCGCGTAATAGACCGCATCAATGAGACCGACTCGACCGTCGTAGTTGTCGGTGTATGAATCCCGGTCGACCCACACGATCACGACCACAATCAGTAAGAGCAGAACCGCCAGCAGAAAACGCTTGAGCAACTCCAGCCCCGGTGATGTGCCACGCGCAGGCAGGCTGACCAGCGCCTCATTCGACCAGGACCGACTCGACCCGTCCCGGCGGCGCGCCGGCTCGGTTAGGCTCATGTACCTACTTCTTCCGCTGACTGCGCGGTTTGTTCTGCGGCTGGGGACGCTTTGCCGCCCCCTCGCGATTTGCCCCCTCGCGATGGGACCGTACGTCCGGCTTCATGCTCATCTCGACCGATCCGACACGTTTGGCGCCGTTCCCGACAGCTGAGCTGGCCTGCTCCAGTTCTGCGTTGCTCGGTTCGAGGCCCTCGGCAACCTCTGGTTGAGATGCCTCTGGGCTGGGAATCGGCGTGGATGAGGCAGGCGTGGGTGAGGCAGGCGCAGATGAGGCAGGCGCGGCCACCCGCTCCTTTTGAGCCTCCTTGGCACGGCGAGCTCGGACCCGCGCCGACAGCTTCTTCATATCGGGCTCCCGCTCCTTCATCTGAGCCAGGAGCGGTGTCGCGATGAAGATCGAGGAGTACGCGCCCGACACCATGCCGACGAAAAGCGCCAATGCGAGGTCCTTCAGCGGTCCCTCGCCCAAAATCACGGCTCCGGCGAACAGCAGCGCGACGACCGGTAGCACTCCGATGATGGTGGTGTTGATGGATCGAACCAGGACCTGATTGACGGCGAGATTGGCAGCCTCTGAGTAGGTCCGCGTGGTGCTAGAGCGTATGTCGCGGACATTCTCACGAACCTTGTCGAACACAACCACGGTGTCGTAGAGGGAGTAACCGAGGATTGTCAGCACGCCGATCAAAGTGGCTGGTGTCACGGTGAAACCGACGAGGGCATAGATGCCAATGGTCAAGATCAGGTCGTGCCCCAGCGCGATCAGTGCAGCGGCCGACATTTTGACGTCTCGGAAGTAGATCCCAATGACGAGCGCGACCAATGCCAGAAACACTGCTAACGCAATCAGCGCTCGCTCGGTGATCTGGCCGCCCCAGGAGGCGCCAATCAGGTTGTAGGCAACCTGGTCAGGCGGTATTCCGACCTCGTTGGCGATCGCAGTCCGCACCTTCGGCACTTCTTCGGTCGGATCCAGCGTGCGGGTCTGCACCCTTACCTGGTTGTTGCCAATGGTGTTGACCGTCGAGTCGTCGAGATTCGGCACACCGGAATTGCGGAGCGCGTCTTTCATCGAGTCGACGGTCTGCGCATTGACGGTGGTTGCCGCTTTGAAGTCGGCGCCGCCTTTGAATTCGATGCCGAAGTCCAATCCCCGCAATGCCAGCGCAAGAATCGAGACCCCGAGCAAGATCGCCGAAACGATGTACCACCGGCGGCGGTGCCCAATGAAGTCGTAGGAGACCTCGCCGGTATAAAGGCGGTGGCCGATCACGCTCAGCTTCGACATCAGGCCCCCTCTTCGCTCAGCGCTGCTGGGCGCGCCACAGCTGGCCGGCGAGAACGGGTACCGGGCAAGGCCTGAACGCCAAGGTGCCCTGGATCCAGGCCGGAGAGTGGATGGCCGCCACCATAGAACTTGGTCCGCGCCAACAGTGTCATCAGCGGTTTGGTGAAGAGGAAGACCACCGCAACATCGATCAGCGTGGTAAGGCCCAGTGTGAAGGCGAATCCCTTTACTGCACCGATTGCCAGCACGAACAACACCAGCGCCGAGAGCAGCGAGACTGTGTCGGCGATGAGAATCGTCTGCCGGGCCCGCCGCCAGCCGGTTTCCACTGCGGTACGCAGGCTGCGACCGTCGCGTACCTCATCACGGATGCGCTCAAAGAAGATGACGAAACTGTCTGCGGTGATGCCGATGGCGACGATGGCGCCGGCGATGCCTGGGAGGTTCAGGGCAAAACCGACGGAGCTGCCGAGCAGCACCATGCTGGCGTAGGTGATGACCGCGCCAATAGCAAGTGAGGCAACCACGACGATGCCGAGCCCGCGGTAGTACAAGAAGCAATACCCGACGACGAGCGCGAGGCCGATGATGCCTGCGATGATGCCGGCTCGCAGCTGGTCGCCGCCGAGGGTGGCAGAGACGTTGTTCACTTCGGAGACGTCGAATGCCAGTGGCAGCGCACCGTACTTCAGCACATTCGCCAGCTCCGTGGCGCTCCTCTGAGTGAAGTTGCCGGAGATTTCCGCTCGCCCGCCCGGTATGGGCTCATTCACCGTCGGAGCCGAGATCGAGACGCCGTCCAGAACGATGGCGAAGCGGTTTTCCGGCTCGGTCTTCTGGGAAAGCTCGCGCGTGGCCGCTTCAAAAGCCGCGGAACCTTCGGAGTTGAACTCCAGGTTGACCACCCAGTTGACATTGTTCTGCGGAATGCCGGCGACGGCGGTCGCCAGCTGGTTGCCCTCGATCAGCGTGGGACCGAGCAGGTATTTCTCAGTCTTTTCCTGATTGCAAGCAAACAGGCCCTGGTCGGCGACCTCGGTGACCTTGGTCTCGCAGGTGAACTCGGCGAACGCCGACTGGCATGCGTCGGATGGCTGCCAGTTCAGCGCCTGGTCTGGCGGAGTTCCCTTGCCGTCGGCTGGTACGCATGCCTTGTCCAGCGGGACAGGTGGCGCTGTCGGCAGGGCTGGCAGCGGCATGTTATTGGCGGTACTGGTGGCGCCGGGTTCCGGGGCCTTGGTCGTTTCCGACCCGCCGCCTGCACTGGGCTCACCCGTTGGTGGGGCGGTTGCTCCTTGTGTCGGCTCGGCTGACGGGAGGGGCGTCGGCGGGGCCGGCGGCTGCACCTGCTCGGCCGCGTAAACCGCCCGGAATCGCAGCACCGCCGTCTGGCCAACCAGCCGGACCAGCTCGTCTTGCTGCACGTTGGGCACAGTCACGATGATCTGGTTGTCGCCGGAGGTCGTCACCTCTGATTCGCCAACACCGAGGCTGTCGACCCGGCTTTGGATGATGGTCTTGGCGAGCTGAAGGCTGTTGGGATCTACGGTCCCAGCGCCCGTCGTGTTCCTGGCGGTCAGCGTAATGGTGGTGCCGCCCCTGAGGTCGAGCCCAAGCTTCGGGGTCCAGTTCCCACTGACGGCAAGCAGGGTGATCAGTCCTGCGACCAGCACCGCCAAAACAATCAGGATGCGGCCAGGGTGACCAGTCGTGGTTGCCACTCGTGTATGTGTCCTAGTGGGTGCCTAGCTGTCCGTGCGGGAAGCTCAGTCGGCGGTTTGCTGCTTGGAGTTGCTGGTTTTCGGGGACTCCGGCTCGGCAACCGGCTCGGTGCCTGCTGTCGCTGTTGGCTCCTCGGCCGGACGCCCAGCCTGAAGTTCTGGCTCCGCTGTGGCCGTGTCCTCGACGACCGCCTCATCGGAATCCAGCTCCTCTTCCTCCTCCAGATTGTCTTCATCTGCGGCTGTGACAATCCTGCTAACCGCCTGTTTGAGCACTGTGACCTCAGCACCGGGCGAAATCTCTAGTACAACCTGCCTCGATCCCACCGAGATAACGGTGCCGAAGAGCCCGCTGGCCAACATCACTCTGTCGCCGGGGCTAAGCGCGTTCATGGTCTGTTGCATTGCTTGCTGGCGCTTGCGTTGTGGCCGCATGATCAAGAAGTAGAAGGCCAGCACTAATAGCGCGATAAAGATCAGGGTCGAGTATTGCTGCATCGCTCCGGCATCCATGGTGGGGTGCTGCGCAGCTTGCGCAGTACCGAACGGTTTGTGAATTTGTTGTGCGCGTCGTTGGTGCTGGGCTAAAGGCACCGACCGCCGTACTCTACCTAGTCTGCTCCCAAAACCGGCATTGCTCAGGTGAAGAGATCAGGTCCGACCTCGGCACCGGTCAGCGAACTGGGCGCCGCCAAGCCGAGATGGCGCCAAGCGGCTGGTGTTGCCACCCGCCCGCGCTGAGTTCGCATCAAGAAGCCCTGCCGCACCAGGAATGGTTCGGCGACCTCTTCAACGGTCTCGCGCTCCTCGCCAACTGCAATAGCTAACGTGGACAGCCCAACCGGACCGCCGCCGAATCGGCGGCACATTGCGTCAAGAACCGAGCGGTCCAGCCGATCGAGGCCGAGCTCGTCCACTTCATAGAGCTCCAAAGCATCTTGCGCGATCTGGCGCGTCACCTGGCCATCTGCACGGACCTGGGCGTAGTCACGTACCCGGCGGAGCAGTCGGTTGGCAATGCGCGGAGTACCGCGAGAGCGGCGTGCGATCTCCGCGGCCCCGGTCGGCGCTAGCGGAACCCTGAGGAGTTCGGCGGAGCGGTGCAGGATGTGCTCAAGCGCCGCAGCGTCATAAAAATCGAGCTGAGCGGTGAAGCCAAAGCGATCACGCAACGGGCCTGGCAGCAGCCCGGCCCGTGTGGTCGCGCCAACAAGGGTGAACCGCGGGATGTCCAGTGGGATGGCAGTCGCTCCGGGACCCTTGCCAACCACCACGTCAACTCGAAAATCCTCCATTGCGAGATAAAGCATCTCCTCGGCGGGCCGCGACATGCGGTGTATCTCGTCGAGAAAGAAAACCTCGCCCTCCATCAGCCCGGACAAGATGGCTGCGAGGTCGCCGGCGTGCTGGATGGCGGGGCCACTGGATATCCGCAGCGGCGCATTCATCTCGCTGGCAATGATCATCGCGAGCGTGGTCTTGCCGAGGCCCGGCGGTCCGGAAAGCAGGACATGGTCCGGGACGCCACCCCGGTGCCGGGCTGCTTCCAGAACCAAACCGAGCTGGTCGCTAACCCGCGGCTGACCCTCGAAGTCGGCCAGCGTACTCGGGCGGAGCATGGTCTCGGCGGCCCGCTCGGCGGGATCGGCGTAAGGACGTACCAACGCGGCGAGCTCCTCGTCGCTGATTTGGCTCACTGTCGTCTACCTTCGCGCCAAGGTCTGCAGAGCGGCTCGCATAAGGACCGCAATGTTGATCTGCGGGTCCTCACGTGCCAACTGCTCGACCTCGTTACAAGCGGTATCGGCGTCCTTCGCCGACCAGCCCAACCCCTGGAGACCCTGCATAACTTGCCCGCGCCAGACTGCGGGGGCTTCTTGGCCGGCAGCCGGTGGCGAATCCTCAGGCTGGACAACTGTGTTGATCTTGTCCTTCAGCTCGATGACGATGCGTTGCGCGCCCTTGCGTCCAATGCCGGGCACCTTGCACAGCTGGACCAGGTTTTCGGTGCCAATCGCTCTGCGCAACTCTTCAGGGGTAAGCACAGCAAGCGCCGTTTGCGCCAGCTTGGGTCCGACTCCGGTCGCCGTCAGCAGCAGCTCAAAAAATTCCCTCTCGTCGGTTGAGGCGAAGCCGTACAGCGTAAGAGAGTCCTCTCGGACAACAAGTGATGTCGCCAGGGTCGCGCGCTGACCCAACCGAAGTCCTGCCACCGTGTTGGGACTGCAAACCGCCTGAACGCCGAAGCCACCAACTTCGATGATTGCCGATGTAGGACCGACCTGAACGACTTCACCGGTTAGCTGGGCGATCATTCCTGCCTCCTCGGGGTGGCCGCGCGGTCCTACCAAAGGCACCTCGGCGCCGCGCCGGATGATTCGCCGCAGCTTCCACAGCTGCATTCAGCCGCGCGGTCGTGCTACCGCGCCATACATGGCAGATGGCAAGTGCGAGGGCATCCGTCGCATCGGCCGGCTCTGGCACATCCTCGAGCTTGAGGATCTTGGTCACCATGGCACCTACCTGTTCTTTGGTGGCGCGGCCGGATCCGGTGATGGAGGCTTTGACTTCGCTGGGTGTATGCAGGCCCACCGGGATCGCGTGCCGGGCAGCCACCAGCATTGCCACTCCGGCGGCTTGTGCAGTGCCCATCACGGTCTGCACATTGTGCTGGGCAAAGACCCGTTCAATAGCGACCGCCGTGGGCCGATAACGCGCAATCCAGGCCTCGATTGTCTCTTCGATGGAAACAAGACGGCGTGCGACATCCAGGTCCGATGCGGTGCGCACCACATCGACAGCAACCAGCAGCGGCTGGCGCCCTGGAACGCCGTCGACCACGCCCAGACCGCATCTGGTCAGGCCCGGGTCGATCCCCAGCACCCGCATGCGTGCCCCTAGCTGCCGCGTGACCGGATCGCCCACGCGATCCCCCTTGCCCTGAAATAAACGAACAGATGTTCGGCAGCCTATGTGGCTCTCCTGACGTTAGCGACCGCGACACGCTGTCCGTTCGCAACTAGTGTTGCAGCCGCGCTGCCTTGCCGACGGAGGGTGTCCCGAACTGTCAGAGAGCTGAGCGGAGTCTGGCACGCGAGCCGGACGCAGCGCCCGTCGCGAGAGGAACCGGAGGATCGAGATGACCGCACCTGCCCGTCCGCCGTTCGACGCCGAGCTGGAATCCGCACTTGACGCGGTGCCCGGGTTCTTCACCACACTCAAGCCAGACTCCATTGCCGAATTCCGAGTGGCGACTTCGCGTCCGTCATCGCTCGATGACGTCATCGCGGGGCGGCCGGTCGAGCTGACCGACCACGCGGTGATCGGTCACGGTGGCGGCGAGATCGTCGTCTCGGTGCTGCGGCGCAGTGGCCATGAGAGCGCGGCGGGTCCGGGCGTCTATCTGCTACACGGTGGCGGCATGGTCGGCGGGAGCCGATGGTCGGTGGTACCGATGCTCGTCGAGTGGGTCCTCGAGTACGGCGCCGTCGCGGCTGCCGTTGACTACCGGCTAGCGCCGGAGTTCCCCGACCCGGTGCCCGTTGAGGACTGCTACGCGGGGCTGGAGTGGTTCGCCGGCCACGCTGATGTTTTCGGCTTCGACCCGCGACGGATGCTGATTGGAGGGCCGAGTGCAGGAGGGGGGCTCAGCATCGGGACGACGCTGCTCGCCCGTGATCGCGGTAGGCCGCTGCCGGTCGCGATGCTGCTGATGTGGCCAATGCTCGACGATCGGAACGAGACGGTCTCAGCCCAACAGATCGACGGCGTAGGAATCTGGGATCGCACCAGCAACGAGACCGGATGGACCGCCTTGCTCGGTGACCGCCGAGGCACAGCCGACGTGTCGATCTACGCGGCCCCGGCACATGCAACAGACCTGTCGGGCTTGCCGCCGGCCTACATCGAGGCCGGCAGCGCCGAGGTGTTCCGTGACGAGGCCGTCGCCCTAGCGAGCCGGATCTGGGCGGCCGGCGGCAGCGCCGAATTGCACATCTGGGCCGGCGGCTTCCACGGGTTCCAGACGATCGTGCCGGCGGCTGCGGTGTCCCAGAGAGCCGTCCAGACCCGCGAGTCCTGGGTGCGCCGCGTACTAGCGCCGTAACTGTCGTGACGTTTCTTTAGCTGATGCGAGCTAGCACCTCGTCTGAGGCATCGAAGTTGGCGTATACGTTTTGGACGTCGTCGGAGTCCTCGAGCGCGTCGATGATCTTCATCAATTTCTCGGCCGTCGCCGCATCCACCTCCTGGGTGTACTGCGGCACGAAAGAGACCTCGGCCGACTCGTAATCCAGTCCCGCTTCCTGGACTGCGGTGCGTACCGCCACGGTGTTGCTTGCTTCGGTAATGATCTCGAAACTGTCACCGAGATCGTTGATCTCTTCAGGGTCGGCATCCAAGGTCGCCTCCAGAAGATCATCTTCGGTGATACTGCGAACGTCTTGCTGCTTGGCGACGATGACTACTCCCTTACGCGTGAACATCCGGGCGGTAGAGCCGGCGTCGGCCATGCTTCCGCCGTTTCTGGTCACTGCGACTCGGACGTCGGACGCGGAGCGGTTCCGGTTGTCAGTCAGGCATTCGATCAGCATTGCGACGCCGGCAGGCCCGTACGCCTCGTACATCAACGTCTCGTAGTCCGCACCGCCGCCTTCGGCTCCGGAACCCCGCTTGATCGCACGGTCAATGTTGTCGTTGGGTACCGAGCTCTTTTTCGCCTTCTGGATTGCGTCGTACAGGGTTGGATTTCCGGCCGGGTCGCCACCACCGACTCGAGCCGCAACCTCGATGTTCTTGATCAGCTTGGCGAACAGCTTGCCGCGGCGAGCATCGACGACGGCCTTCTTGTGCTTGGTCGTAGCCCACTTGGAGTGACCGGACATATGCGAAATCCTATGCCGAGGTCAGCGGCGCCAGATGTGCAGTTCGGGCAACTTGCCACCCTTGACCGGCGGATCGCTTTGCTGCCAGATGCGCCGCCAGCTGGCTGCCGGGGGCTCCGGCAGGTGCGCGACGCCGCGTTGGACCTTCCACCATGAGGCAGCATCTTCAGCGAGGAGCTTCTTGGTCGCCTCAGCGATCGTGGCCGCAAACTTGGTTACCTCTTCAGCTGGCCGGGGCGCGATCGGTGATCCATACCGCACGCTCACTCGGGGACGTCCCGGGACCGGCCAGTAGCTTCCGCGCGGCATCGCCGCGTACGTCCCAAGAATCCCAACGGGAACGACCGGAACCTGACACTCGACGGCCAGTTGCGCAGCGCCGAGCTGAAACGGACGCACGAACCCGTCGCTGGACCGTGTGCCCTCAGGGAAGATCACCACACTCCAACCCTTGGCCAGCAACCTGGCAGGTGTAGTCGTCAATGCGCCGCCCTGCTCGATCGGAAAAGCCCCGATCGGAGAGGTCCCGATTGGAAAGGCATTGAAGGCAATGGCAGAGGCACTCGTCCGTACCCAGCTATCGAAGAAGTACTCGCTGGCGACCCCTACCGCGGTACGGCGGCGGCGATTTGCGGGCAGTGTGGACACCAGCACCGCGGTGTCCAAATGCGAGGCGTGGTTGGCCACGATCAAGGCCGGCCCTTTGAGCTGGCTCAACTCGTCCAGCCCATATACCTCTACCGACAACTCCTTACGCACCACATTCTTGACACCCGCAACCTGAACAAACTCCCGGAGCGCGCGAACCGGGGCCAAACGTGCCCAACCGGTCCGCCTCGCCGGCCGACCGTTTCTCATTTCACGTCAACCATGATTTGCGGCGGGGCGTGCAGATAGCTGATCGAGGGCGTATGACCGACCGTTGACGCTACGATCTCGAGGGCATCGCCAAGTGTGGATGCGGCCCGAAAACCCAACCGAGCTGCGATTTCCCGATTCGCACCAACCCACACGATGTCGCTGCACTGCTGCTGCGCTGTCGCGATCTGGTACCACAGGTGCATCGGATGGACGCCGTGGAATGCCTGGCTGGTGCGGTACAGATGGACATACCAGGAGTCGTTGGCGAACTTCTCTTCATAGTCGGCCGAGATCCGTTCCGGATCGGTGGTGACGGTGAGTACCTCTGCAAAGAAGTCAACATAGGACGGATGGTGCAGTGGTGAGAACTCGGCCTGAAGCGGGTGATAAACGATCAAGGCGCCGCCGGGGCGGACCAACGGTGTGCCAGTGTGTGAGCCGAAGCTGGCCGCGAGTCCGCTCCAGGCAGCCAGGATCGGGTTGATCACCGAGGCGACGCTGTAGGGCGTCTGAGCGCCCACTCCTAGGACACCGACATCGGCCGGCGCCGGCACTTCGACCAGTTGCTGCGCTGTTACCTGTACTGAGCTGATCTTTTGTACCGCAGCAGGCGCACCGGCTGCGACCAAGGTGGCGTGATAGTCGGCTTCGGTCCGATTCAACAGCCGCCGGCGAGCGCGTTGCGGTGTCCATTCCAGCCCACGGTTTACGGCAAACCAGGTGGCCCTGTCCCTCAGGCTCCACTCCCATTCGCGTTCACCCAGAAACTCCAGGGGTGGAGCAAAAACGTCGTTGTCCAACACGGCATCAATCTCAAGCACAGGGACGGCAGCCGAGACCAGACCAGCAATCTCAGCCGCAGCCGCATCGCTGCCCCGGGACCGCAGCCCGGACAGTTGACGGATCGTAGCGGTCGAACCCAGGCCAGCGGCGATCTCTGCTGCGCCTCGGCGGCGCGGCGAATCTGCCAGATGTACGAAGATCAACAGATCCGAGCGGGCAGCGCGGGCATTGAGGGCAACATCCCCAGCGGCGGTGCTCCCGATGGAGACCAGGTTGTCAGCGTCCTCGGCGTCGTGATTGGTCAGCAGGCCATCGGCGTAGAACGACCGAAAGACCCGCTCCCCTACGATGCGCTCCAGTTCGTCGGAGGTCATCCGGCGGTTCAACCCATTGGCACTGACGAGCGCGACGTCGTCAACTCCGGCCTCGGCCGCCCGGGTCAAGACGGCCTCGATCACCTTGCCGCGGATATCGGGTTGCCGCATCTTCGGCATCGGACTGCCTATGTCATCGAACGCGATCGTCAACCGCATCGTCGCTTGCAGCAACGCTGACAGGGGTTCTAACTGCAGCGGCGCATCGAGTGCGGTATTGATCGCCTCACCTAGATCCGGGACCCGAGGAAGTGACTCCGCGGGATAGATCACCCGGCTACCAGGGGGAAACTTCTCGAGCCGGAAGCGATCACCAGCCGGCACCAAGAGTGGCGGAGTGCGCTCATCGACCTCAAGGACGAAACCGGGTCTGCCCATCTAGCAATCTCCTTACGTCGGCAGCGCCCAGCGCGGCATGATCGGCTTGATCTTCCACTCCACCACTGACCACTGGTTACGTGTCGCGGCCCGCATCAGGGCAATATCGGGACTAACCGCCACGGCGTTCCCTACTGTTTCCAACATCGGCAGATCCGAATGTGAGTCCGCATAGGCAAAGCTACGGTCCAAGTCGAGGCCATGTTGAGTCGCGTAGTGCTTTAGCCATGCGGCTCGAGACTCTCCCACCACCGGGGGGCCGGTGAGGAATCCGGTGCAGCGGCCGTCTTCATCGACACCAAGATCGGCGGCAACGATGACATCGAACAGCGGCTGGATCGGCCGAGTCAACGGTCGCACCACTCCGGTGATCAGAATCGTCGTGTGACCGGCGACCCGGTGCTCTCGAATCCTGCGAGCCGCCTCCGGGGAAAGCCTGCTCAAGATGTGTGGCGCCATCGCGGTGTCGACGAAACGCTCTAAGGCGGCAAGATCAGCACCGCGATAGCGACGGTAGACCGCTCGAAGGAACGTGCCGCGATCGCGTTGCTCGGCGCGCAGGTAGGCCGGAAGACGGCGGATGACCTGGCCCAGCTCTGCTAGTTGCTGAGTGCGAGTTAGCTCTGGCAATCGCGCCCATAGATACTGCTCGATCACATTGGTCGACATGATCGTGCCGTCCAGGTCGAAGATCGCGAGTGCCGCAGAGCCGGTGGTGTCGGGCTCCAAGTCCTTCATAGTGGTCGGCCGGTTGCCGCGCTTGCTTCGGATCGCATCCATCCGGCGTACCGGTGCAGTGATCGATGGGCAGTGCACTTCTTGGATGTAGGTCTTCCAGTCGAAGACTGCGGTATCGAAGGCGAAGCTGGCTTGATCATCGGGGTGCAGCGCACGGGTGAGGGCAAGCGTGTTGTCGTCGACGAAGTGCAGCTCGGATTGCGCGTACTCCTTGTAGAGCGTGTGATAGCGCCGTAAGAAGTCGAGCCGGACACCGGTGCGGTCCAAGTCCTTGGCGATCTTGCGTGTCCTGTCTGAACGCGGCGCCCGGGATACCACGCGTTCGGCCAGCTTGTGGGCACGCTCCGATGTAGACAACAGCCGCTCGATTGACGAGCCTCCCGGGAACTTCCACTGTGGCAGCCGGGCCGCGCCGCGTGGACCGCCCTCGAAGGGGTACTCCAGAAAATAGGCGCGGGTGTAGTCGTAGAGGTTCTTGAAGGTCAGTGGGTTCCGAGCCCCAGAGTTGATGTGGTAGTACTCCGGAGTACCGATATTGGGTTGCGTGGCGCATACCGCGAGGATGGCGTTAACCACAAGATCGCAAGGCACAATGTCAACGACCGCTTCCGGCGTCGCAGGGAATTCCGGAAGCTCACCTCGCCCGTACGCCAAGATCAATGGCTCGGCCATCTTGAAGCCCTCAATCCAGCCGGGATAAGGATGCAGCCAAGAGGATTCGACTATCGCGGGCCGGACGATCGAGACGTGCAGATCACGGCACACGTCCGCGACTACCCGCTCGCCGAGGGCCTTGGTGAAGGTGTACACATCGGTCCAGCCCAGCGAGCGGGCTCGTTCGGTGCCCGCCTTCACAAGCTCCGCTTCGACCCAGGCAATACGGCGCCGCTCCGTGTCCGCCGCGGTGGTCAAGAAGCCCGCCTGTCGGTGCTCGCGTTCAGCCTGCTTCCGGAATTTCGCCAGCTGAACCGAGGTACGGGACTCCTCTTCGATCAGGTCTCGCATGGCGATGCCGGCGGCGGCCTCGGCGTCGTAATCGATGTTGTGAACTTGCGGCGCCTCAGGGATCGCGCCGCGGCGTCGACCCGCCGTATACGCGGTAGAGATATGCACGTAGTGCGGCACCTTGAGCCACTTGCCATGATCATCGGTCACTGCCTCGACCATCCGGTCGAGCAACGCCTTGGTGCCGATCACGTTCGTGGTGAATGCCTGATCGATCGGTGGATCGAAGGAGACGTCGCCTGCGCAGTGCACCACGATGTCGAGGTCGAAAGGCAACCTGGGCACATTCGGCAGATCGCCCTCGATGATCTCGATCCTGCTGTCGAGAAGTTCCGCAGCTCCTCCGGCTGCCTCACGAAGCTCGGTGAAGATCGGCTTCTTGACAACCGCGATCATGCGGTCTCGAGCACTCGCTGACCCCTTCCGTCGGACAAGCACCGAAGGTGCGGTCTGGGGCAGCTCGGTGAGGATCTTCCACAGCAACTGCTCGCCGATGAAACCGGTCACACCGGTCATCACGATCTTTTTGTCAGCCAGCAAGTCATGTAGCCGGCCGTCAAGCCGTCGCACCTCGGACCGGCGAGCCTCTACTGGCACCGCGGCAGTCATACCCGGTTGCTCCCTGTCGTACTGCCGAGCTGTGCCGCCACCAGAGCCTCCTCCAGCGTGAAGCGTCCGAGGTAAAGCGCGGTGCCGATGATGGCACCTTCCACACCGAGCTCGACCATTTCTCGAAGCGCCAGGATGTCTTCAAGGCTTGAGATACCACCGCTGGCAATCACCGGTTTGTCCGTCTCTTCACACACCTGGCGGAGCAGCTCCAGGTTGGGCCCACGCAGCATGCCGTCAGCCGAAACGTCGGTCACGACGAAGCGCCTACACCCTGCTCGGTCCAGCCGATGCAAGGTCTGCAACAGATCACCGCCCTCGCGCGTCCAGCCACGCGCGGCGAGCTTTCTGCCTTTGACATCCAGCCCGACGGCGATCCGCTCGCCAAATTGATCAATGATTTCTTCACACCACTCGGGGCGCTCCAGTGCGGCCGTGCCAATGTTCACGCGGGCACATTTAGTCTCCAAGGCCCGCTCCAGCGACTCGTCATCTCGGATGCCGCCGGACAACTCGACGTTGAGGCGCAAATGGGTGGTGAGCTCGGCAATGATCTCTGCATTGTTGCCGCGTCCGAAGGCAGCGTCCAAGTCAACCAGATGGATCCATTCGGCTCCCGCGTCCTGCCAGCGTTGAGCAGCAGCCCGCGGGTCTCCGAACCGCTTCTCCGACCCCGTACGGCCCTGTACCAGCTGGACCGCCTGTCCTCCGGCGATATCGACCGCAGGTAACAGAACGAGCCGGTCGGAGCCGGGCTCCGCATGGGAAGGACTTGCCGAATGCACCAGAAGACCCTATCGCCCGTCCGGAGCTAGGCCGGACGCTTGGACTTTGGCAGCTTGGCCACAACGAGGTCGTAGGAGGTGTCGATCAGTTCCTTCATCTCCTCGGCGGGGATGGTCCCGTTCAGCTGGAAGGTGTTCCAGCCATGCTTGCCGATATATGCCATCTTGGACGCCGCACCCTGATAGCGATCCAGCAGCAGGTCGGCAGTCTCGCGGTCGCCACATTTCAAACCGATCGACGTCGGGTTATCGGCAGCGCCCAGGAAGGCAAAGATCTTGTCGCCAACCTTGACGACCACATCACCCTCCCAAGGCTCGTCTTGCCAGGCACCCGGCTTGGCGAGGCAGTAGTCCAGCCACCGCGTGCTCCGTGACATGTGGAAAGCCTTTCATGCTCCCAAGGTCGCGACCCAGTTGCTGATCAAGCGAGCGCCGGCGTCACCGGACTTTTCGGGATGGAACTGAGTCGACCACAGCGACCCGTCCTCAACCCCAGCCACGAAACGGTCGCCCTCATGCTCGGCCCAGGTGATCCGCCGTTCCGTGGCAGGCGGTAAGGCGCGTACCGCATAGCTGTGCACGAAATAGAAGTGCTCTGATTCAACGCCGGCGAACATCCGGCTGCCCTCCGCCGCGTCGATGGTGTTCCATCCCATGTGCGGCAACCGCTCGGCATGTAACCGCTCCACCAACCCCGGCCACATGCTGCAGCCTTCGGCGCGTACGCCGTGTTCGATGCCGGCCTCGAACAGCACCTGATGACCGACGCAGATGGCTAACGTCGGCCGCCCTCCTGCCATGCGCTCCGCAATGATCTCCGGCCCGCCAACAGCGGCCAAGCCCGTCATGCAAGCGGCGAATGCGCCAACGCCCGGCACGACCAATCCATCGGCCGCCGCAGCGCGCCGGGCATCGGAGGTCACGATGACCTCTGCCCCGGTGCGGGCGATAGCGCGCTCGGCGGAGCGAATGTTGCCTGAGCCGTAATCCAGGACAACAACGGTCGTCACAAGGCTCCCTTGGTGCTGGGTACACCCCTGACCCGCGGATCGAAGGCGATCGCGTCTTTGAGTGCGCGGGCCAGGGCCTTGAACTGGCACTCGATGATGTGGTGCGGATCCCGACCGGAAATCACCGTCAGGTGCAAGCAGATCTGGGCATGGAAGGCGAACGTCTCCATAACGTGCCGGGTCAGTGAACCGACATACGGAACGCTGCCTGGAGCGCCCCCTAGGTGTTTGACACTGCCTCCTGGCGAGCCGCCGATCAGCACGTACTCCTGCCCAGCCGGTTCGCCGCTGTGGACGCAGTAGGGTCGCCCGGACACGTCGACCACAGCCTGCGCCAACGCCTCGTCCAGCGGCACCAACGCACTTCCGAAGCGCCGAATCCCGCGCTTGTCACCGAGTGCGGATCGAATCGCCTGGCCTAGCACGATCGCGGTGTCCTCGACGGTGTGGTGCGCATCGATGTGCCAGTCGCCGGCGCTCTCCACCTCGAGGTCAATCAGCGAGTGCACGGCGAAGGCGGTCAGCATGTGGTCGAAGAAGCCGACTCCGGTCGAGATCTGAGGCCTGCCGGTGCCGTCGAGATCAAGGCTGACCCTGACCTTGGATTCCGAGGTCTGCCGTTCCAGCGTTGCGGTACGGGACTGAGTCATGCAATCTCCTTGTTTCTTTCGGTTTCGAGTACCGCTACCAGCGCGTCCTTAAAGGCTTGCATCTCCGCCGGGGTGCCGGCCGATACCCGTAGCCAGCCGTCAGGTCCGGTTTCCCTAATCAAAACGCCGCGGTCCAAAAGCGCCTGCCACACGCTATGCCGGTCGGCAAACCGCCCGAAAAGGACGAAGTTGGCATCTGATTCAGCAACCAGCAGTCCTTGGGCGGTGAGCCATTTCGCAAGATCATCGCGCGCCTGGCGCAGCTGGTCGACCTTGGCCAGCATCTCGGGCGCATGTGCCAGAGCGACCCTGGCTGCGGCTTGGGTAAGCGCCGACAAGTGGTAGGGCAGTCGTACGATGCGCAGCGCCTCGATGAATGCTGGAGCAGCGGCCAGATAACCCAATCGACCGGCTGCGAAGGCGAACGCCTTGGACATAGTCCGGCTGACTGCCAGACGCGGGTAGTCAGGGAGCAGCTCAAGCGCGCTCGGTGTGCCAGCCCGTGCGAACTCGTAGTAGGCCTCATCGATGACAACGACACCCGGCGCCACGTCACAGATGGTCCGAAGGGTGTCCAAGTTGACGGCAGTTCCGGTTGGGTTGTTCGGACTGGTGATCAGGATCACGTCCGGCCGGATTTCCACAACTGCCGCCCGGGCGGCATTCGGGTCGATAGTGAAGTCGTTACGGCGGGGGGCCGTGTGCCACTCGCTATGCGTATCGCGGGCGTACTCGGGATACATGGAATACGTCGGCGCGAACGACAGCACCCGCCGTCCTGGCCCGGCGAAGGCCAGTAGCACATGCAACATCACCTCATTGCTGCCGTTTGCCGCCCAGATCTGCTCGGCTGTCAACCCGTGACCGAGGTATTCGGCCAGGTCGGTACGCAAGCCAATGGCGTCCCGCTCCGGATATCGATTCATCGATCTGCTGGCCTCCGCAACGGCAGCAGCGATCTTGTTGATCACCTGCTCACTAGGCGGGTAGGGGTTCTCGTTGACGTTGAGGCAGACCGGAACGTCCAGCTGAGGCGCTCCGTACGGCTTCTGACCAACCAGCTCAGGTCGCAACGGAAGCTCATCGAGCGCCGGACGAGCAGTAGCCCGCCACATCACCGGATCCGTGTCGATGGGAAGAACCTCCGAGCGATGGCGGCGCCGTGCGCCGGTAAATCCTCTGCGTCGGCGAAGACCTCCACCTTTCGTGCCACCTCTTCGAAGGCGGTCTGGGTGTAGCTGACGACATGCATCATCTTGAGGAAGCTACGCACGTTCAGTCCCGAAGAGTGGCAGGCGCACCGCCCGGTTGGTAGCACGTGGGTGCTGCCGGCGCAGTAGTCCCCCAGCGATACTGGCGACCACGGTCCGACGAAGACCGCGCCGGCATTGGTGATCATCGATGCGACCCGCTCCGCGTCGGCCGTCTGGATCTCGAGGTGTTCTGCCGCGTAGCCATTGGCTACCTCGATGCCTTGCTGGATGTCATCCACCATCACAATGGCCGATTGCCGTCCCGCCAAGGACTGCACGATGCGTTCCACATGCTTGGTCGCTGGAACCTGAGCCGACAGTTCGGCCAGAGTGCCCTCGGCCAGCTCGTCCGAATCGGTGATCAACACCGCGGCCGCCAGCGGGTCATGCTCGGCCTGGGAGATGAGGTCGGCGGCTACATGGACTGGATCGGCGCTGGCGTCGGCGAGTACGGCGATCTCGGTCGGTCCGGCTTCGGAATCGATGCTGACGCGGCCCTTGACTAACCGCTTCGCCGCGACGACGTAGATGTTGCCCGGGCCGGTGATCAAGTCGACCTGCCGGCAAAGGTCAGGGACGCCGTAAGCAAACATGGCGATCGCTTGCGCACCACCGACCGCATAGACCTCATCGACGCCGAGGATGTGGCAAAGCGCCAGGATGTTCGGATGTGGCAGACCGCCGAACTCGATCTGCGGCGGCGAGGCGAGCGCGATGGAAGGTACTCCGGCGACCTTGGCTGGCACCACGTTCATGATCACGCTCGAGGCCAGCGGCGCCAACCCGCCGGGGACATACAAGCCGACCCGGCCGATCGGAATCATGCGGCGGCGAATTACCGCGCCAGGCGCGACACTTACCTCACCACCCGTGTCGCCGAGCTCGGTCTCGCAGACCCGGCGGCGCCGCTCGATCGCGGTTGCAAACGCCTTTCGAAGGTCGGGATGCAGCCGTGCTGCAGCGTTCTCAAGGGCCGTACTTGGTACCCGAAACGTGGTGGGCAGCACTCGATCGAAACGCATCGAGTAGTCCGCCAGAGCTGCCGCGCCACGACGCGCGACATCTTCACAAATCGGCCGCACGATGTCTGTCGCAGCGGCCACGTCGAAATCGGCCCGAGGCACAATGCCGGCGTAATCCAGGCGCTCGCCGGCCGCCCGGCGGCCGCGAAGGTTGATCACCCGAAGCACGGGGAGATTCTACGGCCCAGGCGCCTTGCGCCGACCGATAATCAATTGCCGGTCTGGACGGCAGATTAATATTCTCACCCGGCGGAGTTGCCGGTTCGGTTGAGGAGGTTCATGGAAAAGCCGCTGCCAGAACGCGGCGCGATCCTACGGGCTGCTATCGGCATCGGATTCTATGCCATGGCTTTCGGCGCCTCCTTTGGCGCGATCTCCGTCGGTTCCGGATTGAGTCTGCCGCAGACCATGGTGCTGAGCCTGGTGATGTTCACCGGCGCATCCCAGTTTGCTTTCGTCGGCGTAGCGGCAACGAGTGGATCGCCGCTCGCGGCAGTACCAGCAGCTCTGCTGCTCGGGGTGCGCAACGCCTTCTATGGCGTGCCCGTTTCGGAGATCTTGCACCCTCACGGACTAGCCAGAGTCTGGACCGCACATTTCGTGATCGATGAGACGACCGCGATGGCCATCAGTCAAGCCACCGCTCGGGCGCGCCGCTTTGCGTTCTGGGCCACCGGACTGATCTTGTTCGCGCTCTGGCAACTGGGCAGCCTCGCCGGGGCACATGTCGGCCGAGCTGTCGACCCCGACGCGGTTGGGCTCGATGCCGCGGCCCCGGCCGTCTTCTTGGCTCTGCTCTGGCCGTCGCTGCGACGCCGTGAGGCCCGCTGGGTGGCGTTGGGTGGCGTCGTCGTAGCGCTGGCATTGGTGCCGGTGGCTCCTCCTGGCATTCCGGTGGTTGCAGCGGCCGGTGTAGCGCTGGTTGCCGGTCTGCTCCCAACACGAGAGGGTGCTGAACAGATACCGGATCAGGGCCGCACGTGACCCCGCTATGGGTGGCGATCATCATCGCGGCAGTCGGCTGCTATCTACTGAAGCTGGCCGGAGTGTCTTTACCTGAGTCGATGTTGAACCATCCCAAGGTGCAGCGAGTTGCGGAGTTCCTGCCTGTAGCGATGCTCGCTGCCTTGGTCGCGGTGGAGCTCTTCGATGGCGGCGGCAGATACGCGCTGGATTGGCCAGTCCTGGCCGGTGTTGCCGCAGGGGTCATCGCCCTGCTGCTACGACGCGGCTTCCTGGTGGTGTTCTTGATCGCAATCTCGGTGACAGCGCTATTGCGGCTGATCAGTTAAGCGGTGCGCCGGCGTAGCAAGGGGCGCGGCTCCTCCTCATCACGGCCCAGTGAGGAACCCAGTAGTACGGGGATGACCGCGAAGAACGGCCAGGTGAGCAGCGACGCTTGGGCCCGCAGTGTCAGCGGGATGGGCACCAGCTGTCCAGGTTGAGCCGCTGCCAGCCGAGCCGAGAAGTCGCCGGGGCCCAGCCGGTAGCCGACCAGCCAGCAGGTGAGCGCGGCCGCCACCGCGCACACCAGCACCACTAGCACCACGGTCCAGCCGATGCTGCGTAACCAGCGCCAAGCCGCCAGGCCGATCAGCAGGCCGACAACCACGCCAATTGCGCAGAACCAGGCATCGCCGGAGATGAACTCGGTAAGGCCACGCTCTGAGGTAGCAGCTCCACCGTTGCTGTTCAACTCATACGCCGGCGGGTTCACGACCAGCCACCAGAGCACCCCGGCTGCGGCGCCTAACCCGAGGGAAGCGGCCGCAAATGCCAACAGCCGAATAGCGAGTCGAGGAGCTTGCCGGCCCTTCAAAGCAGGCTCATCGACCGAGGTTGGCACCCGGGAAGTCTATGTCTGCCCCGATTGTGAAGCTCCCCGGCGCAGGTCCGCGGCGTGGGGCCCTTGATCAAGACACCAGGCACGACGGTCCAAGCAAAGCCTTCAGATCAGCCATCAGCGGCTGTGACGGGGTCACCCGCAGCCGCTCGTCGAGCTTCATCACAGTGGTCTTGTCTGCCGATCGAAGCCGGAGCCGTACCTCGGTAAGCCCAGGATGTGAGGCCAACACGTCGCGCAGCTGTTGGACCAGTTGAGGCGTACACCGTGTTGCCGGCAGGGAGATAACTACCGGGCCAGTGGAAGCCTGCGTAAGGTCAGGCAGGCTCAGTTCGGAGGCGTTGAGCGAGACCACGTCATCCTCGACCTTGACCTTGCCTTTGATCTTGACCACGGTGTCGGTGGCCAACACCGTGGACACCATCTCGTACGCCTTAGGGAAGAGCAAGACCTCGATCGATGCCTCTAGGTCTTCAACGGTGATCACTGCCCAGATATCTCCGCGTCGAGTGGTCTTGCGGGTGATATTGGTGATCATTCCGGCGATGGTCACTGTGCTGTCCCGCGGCCCGTCGTCGGCGAGCAGCTGGCCGATGCCGATGTCCCGTTCTGCCGTGAGGATGTGCTCTAGCCCCTGTAGTGGATGGTCGCTGACATAGAGGCCGAGCATCTCGCGCTCGAACGCGAGCTTGGTTCGCTTGTCCCAGTCCGGCAGGTCCGGAACGCTGCCGGTAAGCACCGGATCGGTCTCCCCCAGCTCCCCGAATAGATCGTCCTGTCCATTGGCCTCGTTGCGCTTCAGGTCAAGCACTGCGTCGACCGCCGCCTCGTAGATGCTCATCAGCGCCCGACGCGAGTGGCCCATTGACTCAAAGGCTCCAGCTTTGATCAACGACTCGATGACGCGTTTGTTGCAGACCACTAGCGGCACCTGATCAAGGAAGCCGTGGAAGTTCACTGCCTTGCCGCGGGCCTCGCGAGCGACAACGATCCCTTCCACAACGTTGTGCCCGACATTGCGTACTGCGGTTAGGCCGAAGCGGATGTCAGCACCGACTGGGGTGAAGTTGGCTGCCGATTCGTTGACATCGGGCGGCAGCACCTGGATGCCCATCCGGCGGCACTCATTGAGGTAGATGGCCATCTTGTCTTTGTCGTCGGCAACCGAGGTCAGCAGTGCGGCCATGAACTCAGCCGGGAAGTTGGCCTTCAGATAGGCGGTCCAATACGAGACCATCCCGTACGCCGCCGTGTGGGCCTTGTTGAAGGCGTAGTCGGAGAAGGGAACCAAGATGTCCCAGAGGGCTGTAATTGCGGCGTCGGAATAGCCGTTGGCTCGCATGCCCTTGGAGAACGGGACGAACTCCGCGTCGAGGATCTCCTTCTTCTTTTTGCCCATTGCCCGCCGCATGTTGTCGGCTTGGCTGAGGGTAAAACCGGCCACCTTCTGGGCGATCGCCATCACCTGCTCCTGATAGACGATCAACCCGTGAGTCGTACCCAAAATCTCTGCCAACGGCTCGGCCAGCTCAGGATGAATAGGAGTGATCTGCTGGCGCCCGTTCTTGCGCAGCGCATAGTTCGTATGACTATCCGCGCCCATCGGGCCTGGTCGATACAGCGCAAGGACCGCAGAGATGTCCTCGAAGTTGTCTGGGCGCATTAGGCGCAGCAGCGAACGCATTGGCCCGCCATCGAGCTGGAACACACCGAGTGTCTCGCCTCGGCCGAGTAGGGCATACGTTGCCGCGTCGTCTAACGGCAGGTCTTCTAGGACTAGTTCGAATCCGCGGTTGAGAGCGATATTGGCGACGGCGTCGTCGAGCACGGTGAGGTTGCGCAGGCCGAGGAAATCCATCTTGATCAGGCCCAGCGCTTCGCAAGTCGGGTAGTCGAACTGCGTAATAATCGCGCCGTCCTGCTCGCGGCGCATGATCGGGATGATGTCGATCAAGGGGTCGCTCGACATGATCACCCCGGCAGCGTGTACGCCCCACTGCCGCTTCAGGCCCTCCAAGTCCTTTGCCGTATCAACAACGGTTTTGACGTCTGGGTCGACCTCGTAGAGGGCCCGGAACTCCCCGCCCTCGCCGTAGCGAGGATGATCACGATCGAAGAGCTTGGCAAGCGGCACATCCTTGCCCATCACCGGCGCTGGCATCGCCTTAGTGATCTTCTCACCAACACCGAATGGGTAGCCGAGGACTCGGGAGGCATCCTTGACGGCCTGCTTGGCCTTGATCGTTCCGTAGGTGACGATCTGGCTGACCCGGTCGTCACCGTACTTCTCGGTGACATAGCGGATTACCTCGCCCCGCCGACGCTCGTCGAAGTCGATGTCGAAGTCGGGCATCGAGACGCGATCGGGGTTGAGGAATCGCTCGAAGATCAGGCCGTGGATCAATGGATCAAGATCAGTAATCCGCATCGCGTATGCCGCAATCGAGCCGGCACCAGAGCCGCGGCCAGGACCAACTCGGATGCCATGCTCTTTGGCCCAGTTGATGAAGTCTGCGACTACCAGGAAGTAACCAGCGAAGCCCATTGAGATGATCACGCTGGTCTCGAAATCCGCTTGTTTGCGGACCTCCTCGGGAATCCCGCCGGGATACCGCCGATGCAGGCCAGTCTCTACCTCATGAAGGAACCAGGAGTCTTCGGTCTCCCCCTCCGGGCACGGGAAACGCGGCATATAGGTGCCGTTACCTTCGGTAAACGACACGTTGCACCGCTCGGCAATAGCCAGGGTGTTGTCGCAGGCCTCCGGCAGTTCCGCGAAAAGCGCACGCATCTCGGCAGGTGACTTGAGATAGTGCTGGTCCCCTTCGAACTTGAACCGGTTCCCATCCGCCATGGTTGAGCCGGTCTGAACGCAGAGCAACACCTCATGGGCGGCGGCGTCAGACTGATTGGTGTAGTGCAGATCGTTCGTCGCCACTAGCGGCAACTTCAGATCCTTGGCGATCTTGAGCAGATCGGCACGGACCCGATTCTCGATGCTCAGCCCGTGGTCCATGAGCTCAACGAAGTAGTTACCGGGACCGAAGAGGTCGCGGAACTCCGCCGCGCTGGCAAGCGCGTCGTGGTAGCGCCCCAGCCGCAGGTAGGTCTGCACCTCTCCGCCGGGGCAGCCTGTGGTTGCGATCAGTCCGACGGCATACCTGGCAAGCAGTTCGCGATCGACCCGCGGTTTGTAAAAGTAGCCCTCCAGGGACGCCCGGGAGCTCAGCCGGAACAGGTTGTGCATGCCTGGGGTGTTCTCGGCCCAGATGGTGAGGTGGGTGAACGCGCCTCCTCCGGACACATCATCCGCGCCACCGTCACCCCAAAGCACCCGGCGGCGTTCAGCGCGGTGGGTCTTCGGTGTGAGATACGCCTCTATCCCGACGATCGGCTTGACTGATGACGCCTTGCCGGCCTTGTAGAACTCGTACGCGCCAAAAGTGTTGCCGTGGTCGGTGACGGCGATGGCAGGCATGCCCATCCGCTCACAGCCGGAAAACAGGTCGGGTATACGGGCCGCCCCGTCGAGCATCGAATATTCGGAATGGACGTGCAGGTGGACGAATGAACCGTCCCCAGGTTGGATGCTCCCCGGCATACCTTCACCAGTCAAAGCGCTCCAAGCCTCCAAAATCGAACCTGCGTGCTGTATTGCGGGACGCGCCCGGTACCGGACGCGAGCGGGGAAGCTCAGCGAACGCCTACATTAGTCGGCTGATCTCCCTGTACCAGTTTGCGACGCGCCTCTGACAGAACAGCCGACAACCACTCACTCCGAATCGACTGGAAGAGCGCGGCTAACCCGCACACATAGCCAGTACCTTTTCGACAGTGCGGATGTTGCGCACTGTCGAGCTCACGCCAATGATGTCGCTGAACTTCTCGGCCAGTTTGCTCCTCCCGATGCCTTGCGAGTAGTGCACATAGACCTCCTGGCCGGCAAAGCTGAACGGCTCATAGTCCTTCGCGACCGCGGCCACCTTGTCCTTGGCGTCCTTGGGCGGCGCCTTGGTGAGGAAAGCGACCGTAACCTGGCTCGGATTGCCGTCGGGGTATGGGTTCTCGGCCAAGATCTTCCTCAGTTGCGCTGGTGTCCGCACAGTGAGGTCGATCGGGCGTCCGAAAGTTTTCTTGATTGCGTCAGAGATCTCCTGCTCTACTGTCGCGGACTTCTTTGGCGAACTAATGATCAAGTTGCCACTGTTGATGTAGGTCGCGACATCGGTGTAACCCAGATCTTCGGCCATGGCGCGTAACGCCGGCATTGAGATCTTGTTATTGGGTCCAAGGTTGATACCACGGAGGAAGGCGACGTAGGTAGCCACAGCGCCATCCTTGCCCATGGCGCCGGTCGTGGCACATTCGAGGGCGTTGGCTGGTTTGCCGGCTGGTCAGCACAGACCCAGATGCATTTCAGCGCGGCATGATCGCCCGCACCAGGGCCCGCATAGCTGAGTCAGAGGTGCGGGTCGCCGTCGGACCGAGCGCGGTCAGGCTGGCGATGAGAGCTGCGATTTCCTCGAATGTGAGGTGCACGGGATCCGGCGCAGCATTTCGCTGCAAGCGGCTGCCTCCGTAAGGACCTGGTACGGACTCGATCGGCACACCGGACTCCCGCAGCCGGGCCAGATCTCGCTCCACGGTCCGCAGGCCTACCCCAAGTTGGCGCGCCAGCACCGAGCTTGGGACCGGCTCATGCACAGCACCGAGGAGCTCGACCAAACGTTGCTGCCGCTCCACCCGCCTAAGGGTGAGGTGGTTGTCACGTGACTCGGCGGCGAGGCGCACAGCGGCCTCGCTCTGAGCGCTCATAACGCGAAGCTACCCGCGATTCCCGCCACCGGCGCGACGGCATTGGGCCATAGCGTCGGCACTATGCAGACAGTTAGCACTCCAACCGAATCGATTGACGACTTCTTCGCCCGCTACACCGGCTATCTCACCGATGGAAACATCGAAGGACTCGCAGGCATTTATAACTACCCCTCTCTCGCGGTCACCGCCATGGGCTGCCTGGCGATCACCGATCCTCAGCAATCACGCGACTTCTTCAGCCAGGGCCAGCAGTTCTACCGCAGTCGCGGGATCCACGGCGTACGCGCGCGCGACATCGTGACCGACATCGAGGTGCCAGGCATCTGGGTAGGTCGCCTGGTCTTGGAGAACCTCGATAACAATGGGGCGCCCGTTGGTCTCGAGCGCAACGCCTACCAGGTTGTGACAGCTGCCGACGGAACACGTCGGATAGCCGTATCAACCCCGCTCGACGACGTCACGTCGTAAGTGGGTCAATGTGGACACAGAACCGGGCGGGAGCATGTCATACGCGACCACCTTGTGCGCGCGGTTACCGCACCAAGCCGAGCCGATCGATCGAGCTAGCTATTCCCGTGGCGCCAAGGGTTGACAAGTCGTACCCCGCAATCTGCGAAGTCACGCTCGTTACGTGTCGCGATCGTCGCGTCGCGGCACGCTGCGATGCAAGCGATCTGCGCGTCCATCGGGTCCATCGCTATTCCGGCACGTTCCTTGCCGGCGACGAGTGGGCCGTACAGCAGTGCGGCCTCCACCTCGAACGGCAGAATCTGATCGGCCATGGCAACGAAGATCGATTGGTAAGACTGTTCCAAAGACTCGCGTCGTCGGCCTCGTGGGAGCCGTTCCAATCCGTAACTGATCTCGGCAGTCGTGATCACTGTCGAGAACAGCTCACGTGGCGGCTGTGCCGCAAACCACGCTATGACCGCTGCATCAGGCTGAGACCGCATGAGTTCACTTGTGACGTTTGTGTCGAGGATGATCACGTGAGATTAACCGGCCGTTGGCGCCGTCGATGCCGTGGAAGATCGAGCTCGACACCGCCATGCTCGAGGCTCACCGCTCGGATCGCGTCGAAGAGACCGATCGGTCGTTGCTCAGCGACCGCTTCGGTCAAGATCGCGCGGATCTCCGCCTCCATCGATCGGCCATGTTCTGCAGCTCGCACGCGGAGCCGCGCTTTGACCTCAGAATCGAGATTGCGAATGCTAATCGCTGTCACTGCCTTCACCTCTGACAGCTATGCTAGCACCGACAGCAATGCTAGCACTCGCAGAGATCACACCAGCATTGGCCGAGCGGTGGGTGGGATTGGCTTAGGCAGCTTGGTGGTACCGGACAGGTACTGATCAACGCCAGCGGCACAGGCGCGTCCCTCGGCGATGGCCCAGACGATCAGCGACTGACCGCGACCTGCGTCCCCGCAGACGAACACACCATCCACATCGGTGGCATAGTTCTTGTCTCGCGCCACATTGCCGCGCTGATCAAGACCCACCCCGAGCTGGGAGACAATGGTGTCCGTCTCGGGGCCCGTGAAGCCCATCGCCAAGAGGACGAGCTCGGCCGGAATCTCCCTCTCAGTGCCTTCGATCGGAACGATCTTGCCGCCCTCAAACCGGACCTCCGACATTCGCAGCGCCGCCACGTTGCTGTGATAATCACCGATGAACTCCGAGGTGGACACGGAGTAGACCCGCTCCCCAGCCTCCTCATGCGCCGAGGAAACGCGATAGATCATCGGGTAGGTCGGCCACGGCTGGTGTTCCGGTCGCTCCTCCGGCGGCGTTGGCATGATCTCTAGTTGCACGATCGACTTAGCGTGCTGCCGGATGGCGGTACCGAGGCAGTCGGCGCCGGTGTCCCCGCCACCGATGATCACAACATGCTTGTCCTTGGCAGTGATTTGGTTTTCCACGTGGCGCCCGAGCGCGACGCGGTTGGCCTGCGGTAGGTACTCCATTGCCTGATGGATGCCGTTGAAATGGCGACCCGGCACTGGCAGGTCGCGCCCGACAGTGGACCCAATCGCTAGCACGATGGCGTCGTAACGCTCCCTGAGTTCCGGGCCGGTGATCTTGACACCAACCTCAGTCCCGCAATGGAAGTTGGTCCCTTCATCGAGCATCTGCCGAATCCGGCGATCCAGCACCGATTTCTCCATCTTGAACTCGGGAATGCCATAACGCAGCAACCCGCCAGGCTCATCCGCCCGCTCGTAAACCGCGACGGTGTGGCCGGCACGGGTGAGCTGCTGAGCGGCTGCCAACCCGGCTGGTCCCGATCCGACAACCGCAACCCTTTTGCCGGTGTGCCACTCCGGCGGCTGCGGGTCGACCCGGCGCTCATCCCAGGCCCTGTCGATGATCGCGACCTCAACGTTCTTGATCGTCACCGGTTCGCGATTGATGCCCACCACGCACGCGGTTTCGCAAGGCGCCGGACAAAGCCGGCCGGTGAACTCCGGGAAGTTGTTGGTGGCATGCAGCCGCTCCAGCGCTTCATCCCAATCGCTGCGCCACACCAGGTCGTTCCAGTCCGGAATGAGGTTGCCCAACGGGCAGCCGGTGTGACAAAACGGGATGCCGCAGTCCATGCAACGACCGGCCTGCTCGGAGATGATCGGCAGCACAGCCCGACCCGGCGTACCCGGATAGACCTCTTTCCAGTCGTGGATGCGCTCCGCGACCGGCCGCCGTGCAGCAACGCGCCTCGGGGTGGTCATGAACCCTCTCGGATCAGCCACGCTTAGTCTCTTTCAGCTGGAGAGGAGCGATGGCGCTCCACCGTTTGGGCCGATCGGCGAAACCTAAGATGCTCGAATCCTGCTCGGCACCGACCGCACCCAACGGCAAAGCGCAAGCAGGGCGTTTCGCCGGTCGGCCCAAACGGCGGAGCACCGGCGCGACGAGCTCATCCATGGGCCGCTTCCATCATCTTGCTGGTGATCTTGGCCTCGTCGAGACCCTCCGACTCACCTTGCTGCCGGGCAGCAATGACTCGCGCAAAGTCGCGCGGTAGCACCTTCGTGAAGCGCCTGGCAGCCGCATGCCAGTCAGCAAGCAGAGCCTCGGCCACATCGGATCCAGTCTCTTCCTGATGCCGAACGATCAGCGATCTCAGCAAGTCAAGATCAGCTTCCGATGGCACGAGGGCGTCCACCATCTCGGTGTTCAGCAGCGTGGGGTCCAGATCAAGGAAGTAGCCAATACCACCCGACATGCCGGCCGCGACATTCCGACCCGTCTTGCCAAGCACCACAGCGATACCACCGGTCATGTACTCACAACCGTGATCACCAAGGCCCTCAACGACCGCGGTCGCACCCGAGTTGCGTACGCAGAACCGCTCGCCCACCTGGCCGCGGATAAACAGTTCCCCCGACGTCGCGCCGTAGGCGATCACATTGCCGGCGATGATGTTGTCTGCTGCGACAAACTGCGCGGTACGCGCCGGCCGGACCACTATCCGACCACCCGAAAGCCCCTTGGCCAGGTAGTCATTCGCGTCGCCCTCGAGGCGCAGGGTGATTCCCGCAGGTAGAAAGGCTCCGAAGCTTTGCCCCGCCGAGCCCTCGAAGGTGATGTCGATCGTGCCGTCAGGCAGACCATCACCCCTCGTTGCCTTGGTGACCTCGTGGCCCAAGATCGTTCCCACGGTGCGATGGACGTTACGAATCGGCAGCGAAGCCCGGATGGCCTCGCCAGTCTCCAGCGCCGGCCGGCAGATCCTGATCAACTCCTGGTCCAGCGCCTCAGCTATCCCATGATCTTGGGTGGTGGTGTTGTGCAACACTGTGCCTTCTCCAAGATCAGGCTTGTGCAAGATCGGCCGGAGATCGAGACCGTGCGCCTTCCAATGCTGCTCAGCACGTGTAGTATCGAGCACTTCGACATGGCCGATCGCCTCGGCAAGCGTCCGAAAACCCAACGCTGCAAGGTGTTCCCGCACTTCTTCAGCGATGAATTCGAAGAAGTTGATCACGAATTCTGGCTTCCCGGAGAACTTGGAGCGTAGCTCGGTGTTCTGCGTTGCAACGCCTACCGGGCAGGTATCCAGGTGGCAAACCCGCATCATGATGCAGCCGCTGACTACCAATGGCGCAGTTGCAAAGCCGAACTCCTCGGCTCCCAGCAGGGCGCCGATGATCACGTCCCGACCAGTCTTCAGCTGACCGTCGACCTGCACCACGATCCGGTCCCGGAGCCCATTCAGCAACAGCGTCTGCTGCGTCTCAGCCAGACCCAGTTCCCATGGTCCCCCGGCATGCTTCAACGAGGTCAGTGGAGCTGCACCAGTGCCACCATCATGGCCAGAGATCAGCACGACATCAGCCTTGGCCTTGGACACACCAGCCGCGACCGTGCCCACACCCACCTCAGCGACGAGCTTGACATGTACCCGCGCTGACGGGTTGGCGCACTTCAAGTCGTGGATCAGCTGCTTGAGATCCTCGATGGAGTAAATGTCGTGGTGCGGCGGTGGGGAGATCAGTCCGACACCGGGTGTGGAATGCCGGGTCTTGGCGATCCACGGATACACCTTCTGGCCGGGCAGCTGGCCGCCCTCCCCCGGCTTCGCACCCTGAGCCATCTTGATCTGCAGATCGGATGCGTTGGTCAGATAGTCCGAGGTCACCCCAAAGCGACCCGAGGCAACCTGCTTGATCGCACTACGCCGCTCCCGGTCGTACAGCCGGTCCTTGTCCTCTCCCCCTTCACCGGTGTTGGATTTGCCACCGATTCTGTTCATGGCAATAGCCAGCGTCTCGTGCGCCTCCTTGCTGATGGAGCCGTAGGACATGGCTCCGGTGGAGAAGCGCTTGACGATCTCGCTGACCGGCTCGACTTCCTCGATCGGGATGGGGTCGCGGTCAGAAGAGAACTTCAACAGTCCGCGGAGTGTCATCAACCGCTCAGACTGCGTGTCGATGTGATGGGTGTACTGCTTGAAGATGTCGTAGCGCCCGGATCGAGTCGAATGCTGCAGCCGAAAGACCGTTTCGGGATCGAAGAGGTGCGGCTCGCCCTCGCGACGCCATTGGTATTCCCCACCGACCGGCAGCGTGCGGTGCGCTAGTGGGATCCCATCGAGCGGGTACGCGGTGAGATGGCGCTTGCGGACCTCCTCGGCGATCTGCTCCAAGGTGACACCGCCGAGCTTGCTGGTCGTCCCAGTGAAGTACCTGTCGACCACCTCTCGAGACAATCCGAGCGCCTCGAAGATCTGAGCACCGGTATAGGAGGCGACAGTCGAGACGCCCATCTTGCTCATCACCTTGAGCACGCCCTTGCCCAGGGCCTTGATGACATTGCTGACCGCCTTCTCCGGCGTGACGTTGGTGTAGACCTGATGCCGCGCCAGATCTTCCACCGACTCGATCGCCAGATACGGATTCACCGCGGCGGCGCCGTACCCGATGAGCAGCGCGACGTGGTGCACCTCGCGTACGTCGCCGGCCTCGACGATCAACCCGACCTGGGTTCGGGTCTTCTCCCGGACCAGATGGTGGTGCACGGCCGCGGTGAAGAGTAGCGAGGGAATGGGCGCTAGCTCGGCATTAGAGTGCCGATCCGATAACACAATGATTCGGGCACCATCGGCAATAGCCGCAGAGATCTCGGCGCAAAGCTCATCCAGCCGTGCAGTCAGCGCGCTGGCTCCGCCGTCCACCGAGTACAGCCCACGGGCCACATAGGTCTGATATCCGGGCAGGTCACCTTCGCGGTTGATCTTGACGATCTTGGTAAGCGCATCGTCGTCCAGCACGGGGAATGGCAGCACCAAACGACGACACGAGGCTGGGCCTGGGTCGAGCAGGTTACATTCCGGGCCGATCGTGTTGTACAGCGATGTCACCAACTCCTCGCGGATCGCGTCCAACGGGGGGTTGGTCACCTGTGCGAACAGCTGGGAAAAGTAGTCGAAGAGCAGCCGGGGCTTGTCACTGAGCGCCGCCAATGGGGTGTCGGTGCCCATGGAACCTAGTGGTTCTACGCCGGTGGTAGCCATCGGCGCCAAGATCAGCCGCAATTCTTCCTCGGTATAGCCGAAGACCTGCTGGCGTCGAGTGACCGAGGCATGGGTGTGGACCACATGCTCCCTGTCCGGCAGGTCAGCCAGCAGAATCCTGCCACCAACCAGCCATTCACCGTACGGTGCCGCCTCCGCAAGCTGTGCCTTGATCTCTTCGTCGGAGATGATCCGCTGCCGGCCAAGGTCGACGAGGAACATCCGGCCTGGCTGTAGCCGGCCCTTCTGGACGATCTTGTCCGGCGGGATGTCCAACACTCCGGCTTCTGAGGCAAGCACCACCAGCCCGTCGTCGGTGACCCAGTAGCGGCCAGGTCGTAGGCCGTTGCGATCCAGCACGGCACCGACGACCGTGCCGTCGGTAAACACCACCGCGGCAGGGCCGTCCCATGGTTCCATCAGGCAGGAGTGAAAGGCGTAGAACTCGCGCCGCGCGTGCGGCATTGAATCGTTGTTTTCCCATGCCTCCGGGATCATCATCAGCATCGCGTGTGGCAGCGACCGCCCACCCAAGTGCAGCAGCTCCACCACTTCGTCAAATGAGGCCGAATCTGAGGCGTCGGGCGTACAGATCGGGAACAACCGTTCCAGATCGCCGGGTATGACATCGCTGGTGAGCAACGCTTCTCGAGCACGCATCCAGTTGCGGTTGCCCATGACGGTGTTGATTTCCCCGTTGTGGGCGATCATTCGGTACGGGTGGGACAGCTCCCAGGCCGGAAACGTATTGGTGGAGAACCGAGAGTGAACGACGACAAGTGCGCTCGCCATCCGATCATCGAGCAGCTCCGGGAAGACCTGAGGCAGCTGCTGGGTGGTCAACATGCCCTTGTAGACGATGGTGCGGGCGGACAGCGAGGCAAAGTAAATGCCGGTCTCATGCTGGGCTCGACGACGTAGACAGTAGGCCAGCCGGTCCAGCGCGATGCCCATCAGCGGTGCGCCCTTGGCAGTAACGAACAGCTGCTCGAAGTAGGGCATGTTGGAGCGCGTAACGTCACTCAGCGAGGAATCGTCGGTCGGCACGTGGCGCCAGCCCAGCACGCGCAGGTTTTCCTCCGCGGCGAGCTGCTCAATGCTGGCTTTTGCCTTATCGGCGAGATCACGGTCGGTGGGGAGGAACGCGTTTCCTACCGCGTAGGCCCCCTGGCGCGGAAGCTCGAAGTCCACCTCGCTGCGCAGGAAACCGTCGGGAATCTGTAGCAACATCCCGGCGCCGTCGCCGGTCTTCGGATCGGATCCAACTGCACCGCGATGGTCAAGGTTCCGCAGCGCCTCCAACCCCTGGGCGACGATCGAGCGACTCGGCACTCCCGTCAAGGTTGCCACGAAGGCGACACCGCAGGCGTCATGTTCGAACGCCGGATCGTAGAGACCCTCAGCCTTCGGGGCCCGAGGAAACGCATGAGCGGCCGTCATGGACAAACTCCCGTCGTCGAAGCCGGTACGCAGAGTCGGCGGCCTCTGCCACGGTCACGGCTGAGCGGGCACAGCGTCGGGGCAAACGTGCACGCCACAGAGCTTGCAGGACAACATTGGCCCAAAGTTGATGGAAAGGGTAACGCACCCAGCACGGATCGTGGAACGTGAAATTGCTCTGCGGAGGTTGACCTTGGAGCACCGAAATCACGGTGTGGCTGTCGGGTCCTTGTTTGACTCTGTCGCCGAATTTTCGGCTGATGGCTCGTCGGCCTCAATTTCTTTGGTAGACGTTCCTCCGGTCGAACGGTCTTCGCCCTGAGGCTCAATAGTCAGGCCAATTCCTTCGACAACCTCTTCTCGACCAGGTCGGTTGCGGATAAGCCAAAGCAGCCAAATGAGCGCCGCGAGGAAGCCGATGAGTGCGGTGTAGTTATTGAGCCGGAAGCCGCCGATTTCGTTGACCGTGTCGATGCGGAGCGCCTCTATCCAGAAGCGGCCGCCGGTGTACAGCAGAACGTAAAGCGCGAAGACCTTTCCATGCCCGAGCCGGAACCTGCGATCCAGCCAGACCAGAAGGACTGCCGCGACCAGATTCCACAGAATCTCGTACAAAAAGGTCGGGTGAAATGTGGTGAACTGCTCGTAGCCTGCGGGGCGGTATTGCGGTGCGATTTCCAGTGCCCAGGGCAATGTGGTGGGGCGGCCGAACAGCTCTTGGTTGAAGTAGTTGCCCAGCCGACCAATGGCTTGAGCCACCAGAATGGCTGGTGCTATCGCGTCAAGGACAGCGGGAAAGGCAATTCTCCGACGTCGTGCGACCAAGTAGCCACCCAGCAGGCCGAACCCGATCGCACCCCAGATTCCCAGACCACCTTCCCAGATCTTGAGTGCATTCAACGGATGCCGACCTGGCCCGAAGTAGAGCTGATAGTCGGTGATCACGTGATACAGCCGGGCTCCGACGATGCCGAACGGCACGCCGACCATGACCATTAACTCCATGCTGTCGGCGGTACCGCCCCGGGCTCGCCACCGCCGAGTCGCGATGATCATTGCGACGATGATGCCGGCGATGATGCACAGCGCATACGCCCGTAGCGGCACTGGGCCGAGGTACCAGACGTTGGTGCCAGGGCTTGGGATGGACAGCACAGCGTGCGCCCACGTGGTCCTCACCGCACTGTCCCCTTCTGAGCTGCGTCGCTGATCATGGTTTGGAGTGCCTCCGGAGTCAGCGCCGCGATATCGACTTGCTTGCCGTTGATCAACATGGTCGGGGTCTGGGAGACGCTATTGCTGTCCGCGGCGGCGTTGACCGATGTCACCCAGTCGGCATGCGCCCTTTGAGCCACGCAGTTCCGGAACGTATCGGATGCTGACCCCCCGACCTTTGCTGCCAGGTCAATCAGCTGCTGATCACTCCACTTCAAGGTGTGGTTGGCGAAAAGTCCCTGATAGTAGGCCTGACCCAAACCTGCCTCGGCAGCGCACGCCATAGCATTCGCCGCCGCCACCGAGCCCTCGTCGATGAATGCCATGGGATAGAGCTCGACGCGCGCCGTTCCGGCCTGCTGAGCTTGATTGATGATCGGTCCGAACTGCTCTTCAAAATCAGCGCAATGCGGGCAGTGGAAGTCCTCGTACAAGGTAATCGTGACTGGAGCCTCGGCTGAGCCGAGAGCGATCGGGCGACCACTGGTGATGGCGACAGGACTGGCTGACACCGAGGCGGAAGGCGAAGCCGATGGTGCTCGGCTGGTACGCCAGGCCTGGAATCCGATCCCGCCCGCAACCACGACCACCAGGAAGATGACGATCACCATGATCAAGATCCGTCGGTCGCGCTTCCGAGCGGCGGCCTGCTCGGCAGCCAGGCGGGCGCGTCCCCGAGCATTTTTGGACGTACTCAATGCTGATCCCCCGTCCACCGTCCCAAAAACCGATCCAGTGCCAACCGGCTGCTCGGGTGCCACGTCAGCCAGATCGCCAGCAGCAGCAAGCCGAGATCACGAACAATCTCGATGCCGTACGCGGTTTGTCCAGGTGCCACCTCACCGCCACCACCGAAACATCCACAATCGATGCTCAGGCCCCGCACCGCGGCGGAGACGACCGCCGCCATGAATACCACCAGCAGGACAGCAGCCACTGCTGCTGCGACTCGGGTTGCGATGCCTGCCAGCAGCAAGATCCCGAGCGCGATCTCAGCGAACGGCAGCCCCCAGCCGACAATGGTGGCGACCGGGTCCGGCAGCAGGCGGTAGGCGCGCACCGCGGCAACCGAGGACTGCGGATCGACGACCTTCAGCCATCCAGCAACGAGGAACACACCGCCAAGAACGAGCCGCGCAGCAGTTGACACCCATGGCGCAGTTGCAGCAAGCCGCGGCTTAGTGGCGACGGATGACATCACTGGGACCGTTCCACCAAGAGGGCGAAGTCATGCTTCAACGCAGCGATCGGAGTACCGGGCGTCCAGATCACGACTCCGGAGTCACGGCTAAAACCAATGACCTGCGCTGAGTGACCAACCTCGTAACCCCCGGTGGGCAGCTTCTTTACCCCTTCGATGTCAACTCCGACTTCGGTCGCAGCCGTCTTGATCGTCGACAGTGGACCGGTAAGGCCGACGAATGACGGATTGAAGCGATCGAGATAGCGCCGGATCTGCTTCTCCTTGTCACGGGCCGGGTCGGTGGTCACAAAGATGAACTGGATTTGATCTCTATCCGCTGCGGCCAGCCGCTGCAGGGCCAAGGCGACATCAGAGAGCACCGCAATACACACATCGGGGCAGTTGGTGTAGCCGAAAAACAGCAAGGTAACCGGCTTGGACGGCGTTGTGGCCAGGTTGTACGGCCGACCAGAGGTGTCGGTCAAAGAAACTTCCGGCATCGCGTACGGCTCGGGCAGCGAGGATCCGCCGGTGTAGCCCGCTGGATCGGCATTCCGCTGGCCGGTCGGCCCGCTGGGTGCCGCGACACAGCCTGTGACCAACAACAGCGCAACCAAAGCCATCAGCGAACAGGCCGCGGTGCTGATCCGTACCGTGCCAGCAATGGGGCCGGATTGGGCGGCGGGGCGGCTCACGTCCCGACTAACCCTGGCGATCGCTGTGAAGTTCCCGATTCTGTCTCGGCCCGGTGCTCGCCATGGCCGCGTACCCCAGCAGCAAGGTCGGCGACTAGCGCTCGGAGGCCGGCCAAGTCTTCAGCTTGCCCGGCGTCTTCGGCATCCAGCAGTGTTCTCACCAACGCCGAGCCGACGATCACTAGATCGGCGAAGGTCGCCACTTCACGAGCCTGGTCGCCATTGGATACCCCAAGCCCCACTCCGACCAGCGCAGCAGGATCGACCTCGCGAATCCGCCGTACCAGCTCCGGAGCGGCAGTTGAAGTTTGGGCGCGAGGGCCGGTGACCCCCATTAGTGCGGTGGCGTAAACCCATCCTCTGCAGGCTGCCACGGTCGCGGCTAGGCGTTCGTCAGTTGAAGATGGCGAGACTAGGAAGACGCGATCTAGATCATGATCATTAGAAGCTGCGATCCACTCTGCTGCCTCATCGGGAGTCAGGTCCGGTGTGATCGCGCCCGCACCGCCGGCCGAGGCAAGATCGCGAGCAAACCGGTCGGCGCCGTAGCGCTCCACCAGATTCCAATAGGTCATCACAAGTGCCGGTGTGCCGGTGCTCGCTACCGCCTCCACAGCGGCAAATGCATCGCGGGTCCGTACGCCGCGCTCCAGCGCCTTGGTTCCGGCACGTTGGATGGTGACCCCGTCCATCACCGGATCGCTATAGGGAATCCCCACTTCGACGAGGTCTACGCCTTCGAATTCACCTTCGCCGGCGAGTGCCTTCACGGCCCGCAGTGATATCTCAACCGTTGGGTAACCCACATGAAGGAAGCCAGCCAGTGCTCCACGACCCTGGTCTCGGACCTTCAGCAGCATCTGCCCGGTGTGCCCGAGATCGGCCATCACCGTTCCGGCCCGGTCTCACTCGACGCAGACTCCGACGATGTGCCGGCGGTATCCAGGCCGAACCAGGAGATCGCGGTATCAACATCCTTGTCGCCGCGGCCAGATAGGTTGACCAAGATCAACGGCGGCTCGCCGGATGCGGTCGGCCTCAGGCGCGGACCCAACTTAAGCGCCCCCGCTAGTGCGTGCGCCGACTCGATCGCCGGGACGATTCCCTCGGTCCGGGATAGCAGCTGGAAGGCCTCCATGGCTTCGGCGTCAGTGATCGGCTCGTAGTGCGCCCGACCCGCCTCGGCAAGCCAGGAATGCTCGGGTCCGACTCCCGGGTAGTCCAGTCCGGCGGAGATGGAATGGGAAGCTTTGGTTTGGCCGTCCTCGTCTTGCAGGACAAAGGTGCGCATGCCGTGAAGCACGCCGATCTCCCCGGCCGAGATGGTCGCGGCGTGCCGGCCGGTTTCGATACCTTCGCCGCCCGCCTCGAATCCATACAGCGCGACGTCGCTGTCGGGGAGGAAGTCGGCGAAGATGCCGAGCGCATTAGAACCGCCTCCAACGCATGCGGTCACTGCATCTGGCAGCCGGGCGTAGCGATCAAGGACCTGGGCGCGGGCTTCCGCGCCAATAACCCGCTGGAACTCCCGGACCATCATGGGGAAGGGATGTGGTCCAGCCACCGAGCCGATCAGGTAGTGAGTGCTATCGACCGAGGCGACCCAGTCACGCATGGCGTCATTCATCGCGTCCTTCAGTGTCTGGGTGCCTGACTCGACCGCGATCACCTCAGCTCCCAGCAGCCGCATCCGGGCAACGTTGAGCGCCTGTCGCTCGGTGTCGATCTTGCCCATGTAGATCGTGCACTCCAAACCGAACAATGCTGCCGCCGTCGCAGTGGCTACCCCATGCTGACCAGCACCGGTCTCGGCTATAACGCGGGTCTTCCCCATCCGTGTCGTCAGCAGTGCCTGACCGATGACATTGTTGATCTTGTGCGAGCCGGTGTGATTCAGATCTTCGCGCTTTAGCACGATGATCGGGAGCTGTCCGCTGGCGGTGCGCGCGGCGTGCTGGCTGAACCTCCTTGCCTCGGTGATTGGGCTTGGCCGCCCGGTGTAATCGGCTAGCAGCTCACTGAGCTGGACCTTGAAAGCTGGATCCGCCATGGCCGCATGGAATTCCTGCTCGAGCTGCTGCAGCGCCGCGTAAAGCGCCTCAGGGACGAATCTGCCACCGAACCGGTCGAAGTGGCCCGCTGCGTCCGGCAACGAGGCGCCCGGCTGGGATGTGAGGCCCGAGCTTGCGCCAGGCTGCGGCGGCTGCCCCGAGGTCGGCCCCGGCTGCGGCGGCAGCCCTGAGGTCGCAATGGACTGCCTTGACAACTCGGTTCCTTACTGTGATTTCCGAAGGCACTGGCGCCAGCGTTTAGGGCTTGTGCACCGCCGGATGCGCTCCCGCGGCCACCAAGTCCGCTACACCGCTGCGGGGATCCCGACCCGTAACCAGTGCCTCGCCGACGAGTACCACGTCTGCGCCGGCGCGGGCCAAGTCGATCACATCGTGCGGTCCGCGTACCCCGGACTCCGCTATCCGGACAATATTGGCGGGAATCAGCGGCGCCAGTTGGGCGAAGATCGAGGGATCGACCTTGAGGGTCTGCAGGTTTCGAGCGTTGACTCCGATGATCGAGGCGCCGGCGTCTACGGCCCGTCGTACCTCCTCAGCGGTGTGTACCTCGACCAATGGCGTGAGCCCGATGGAACGGGCTCTTTCAATCAGCGATACCAATTCCGGGTCGGATAAAGCAGCAACAATCAACAGCACCAGATCGGCTCCGGCGGCACGCGCCTCGAAGAGCTGATAGGCGGTAAGAATGAAGTCCTTACGGAGAACGGGAATATCGACGGCGCAGCGGACCCGGACAAGATCATCCAACGACCCTGAGAAGTGCCGCCCCTCGGTCAGCACCGAAATCGCGGCCGCACCGCCAGCCTCGTACTCCACCGCGAGCGCCGCAGGATCGGCAATCTCTGCCAAGGCGCCCTTGCTGGGACTGGACCGCTTGACTTCGGCGATTACCGCAACTCCAGGACCCCGGAACCGCGGCATCGGATCGATGGCCGGGTCTATGTGTTGACATCGTTCCTTGAGCCGGTCTAGCGGAACCTGGCGCTGTTGATCTGCCAGATCCTGCCGGACCCCGGCAATGATGTCGTCTAAAGCACCCACAATCAGTCCGATCAGTGTGCGCCGTAGCCCATGCGCTGCAGCACCACGGTCACGATGATGGCCACCACCGCCACGCCGACGGCCACCCAAAAGAGTGGCCAGTTCCGTCCGGGAATGACCAAGGCGATCGCGCCGAGGATGAAGGCCACCAGCGCGATGACGGATCCGACCCACGCCGCCAGCGTGCGGCCGTGGTGCACATGCTTGCCGCGCCGGTTCTTCGGATGTACTGCGTCTGAGTGCTGTGCGGGCTGCTGTGCTGTGCCTGCCATCGTTCCCTCGTTTCTGCTGATCGGGATCTGCATTCCGAGCACATACCGTCCAGGGCTGCGCTACACCTCGCGCTCCCCGCGCCCTTGCTGCACCCGGCCTGTGCTGTTGCCAATATGGGGGCTCGTCGGCGCCCAGGGTAATTGCTGCGCCTGTTCGGTGCCATCCATTGTGTCTCCTGCACTTCGATCGCGCATCTCGGGGTCCTGCACCGGCAGCGTGTCGTGATCATCCGTCTCTCCAGCTGCTGTCGGGTCGAGTCCGGCATCCATTGCCTTCCACAGCTCTACGGGCTCGTCAGAGGTAGCGGGCTGTGCTCTGCCCGATTCCGGTTGGAAACGGCCGGCAGTTGATGGCCAGCTGCCTGCGGTGATCACGGTCAAGGCTCCACCTGCAGCGACCAATGCCCCAGCCAGGACAAAGATCCAGGGCCATACCGTTGCGGTCAGGCGGAAGCTATCTAGCCAGCCGGCATGATCCAACTGGCCGCGGACAGCGTCGGCACGAGGCTGCATCCAAAATCCGCCGATCAGTGCAGCGCCAATTCCCGCCAGCAGCAACACCCCGCCCAACACCCGGCGGCCGCGGCCTCGCAGCCCCAAGATCAACAGCGTTCCGGCGAGCGCGACTATTGCGAGCGCTTGACTTAGTCCTGCGGTGACCTGGGTTCCGGTGAACTTCACGGCCACGCCCTCGCCCTGACCACGCCACCACGGCTGCGTGCCCGCCAGCATCGCTAGCGCCCCACCCACCCCGAGGCAGCCGAGGGCCAACCCTCTGCCTTTTAGCCAACCGCTATTCATCGGCCACTCTCATCCCACGCCAGTGGCCGAACCGCTGCGAAACTCTCTGCTATCGAGATCGCCCGAACCACAGCTGCTGCCTTGTTCTGGGTTTCCTGATCTTCGGTCCCTGGATCAGAGTCGGCCACGATGCCGCCACCGGCTTGGACATAAGCCACGCCGTCGCGCAACACCGCTGTACGGATAGCAATCGCTGCATCGGCGTCGCCAGCGAAGTCGAGATATCCCACTACCCCGCCGTAGAGACCGCGCCTGGAAATTTCCAGTTCGTCGATGATCTCCATCGCGCGGACCTTCGGCGCCCCGGACAGTGTCCCAGCCGGGAAGGCCGCCAGCACTACGTCGAGCGCCGTGCAGTCAGGGCCGATGGTGCCGGTGACTGTGGACTCGAGGTGCATGATGTGGCTGTAGCGGCGGACCTCCATGAACTCCACCACCTCGACAGTGCCCGGCTGGCAGACCCGACCAAGATCATTACGACCAAGATCGACCAGCATGACATGTTCGGCCCGCTCCTTGGGATCTCCCAATAGCTCGGCCTCCAAGGCGGCATCTTCGGTCGGCGTGGCGCCGCGCGGCTTCGAGCCGGCAATGGGATGTGTGACGGCTGTGGTTCCTTTCACGGTGACCAGCGCCTCGGGCGAAGACCCGATGATGTCGAAGTCTTCGAGCCGCAGCAAGTACATGTAAGGGCTCGGGTTGGTCAGGCGCAGCACCCGGTAGATGTCAAGTGCATCAGCAGTGGTATCGACCTCAAACCGCTGGCTGACGACGATCTGGAATGCCTCACCAGCCTTGATTTCTTCTACCGCGGCGCGGACCGCCTGCTGATAATCCTCGGAGGTGCGCTGCCGGCGGATCGGAAGGTTGGGCTGATCGAAGCTGGCAGAAACTACGCCAGTTGGCGTGGGTTGGGTGAGGAGCTCTGTCATGGCTGCAACCCGAGCAGCAGCATCGGCGTACGCCTCATCGAGGTGTTCATCGGTGTTGTCGAAGTTGATCGCATTGGCAACCAGCCACACCTCGCCGTTGTGATGATCAAGGACGGCCAGATCCGACGCCAGCAGAAAGGCGAGTTCGGGAATCTTCAAGTCATCAATGCACGAATCAGGCAACCGCTCTACCCGGCGTACCGCGTCGTAGCTCAGATAGCCGACGAGGCCGGAGGTAAACGGTGGCAAGTTGTCACTGCGGGGCGTGTGCAGCTGCCGGAGCGTCTCGCGTACCGCAACCAATGGGTCTCCGCCGGTCGGTAGCCCGAGAGGAGCATGCCCTGTCCATTCGGCTTCGCCGTTCTGCTCGGTCAGCGTCGCTGCAGCGCGAACCCCGACGAAGGAGTACCGCGACCAGACGCCCTGCTCAGCCGACTCCAGCAGGTAAGTACCGGGAAGGTTTCTTGCCAACTTGCGATAGAGCCCAATCGCGGTCTCGGCGTCTGCCAGCAGTCGGCGGTAGACCGCGATCACCCGCCGTTCTACGGCCAGCTTGCGGAACTCTTCGAGTGTGGGAGAAAGCTCGGTCACCGACCTGCTTCCTCAGATCGCTGAGTGACCAACGCGGGCAGCCGGCGGCCGTCGAAGCAGCTGCGATCGCCGGTATGGCATGCAGGTCCGTCTTGATGCACCTTGACCAGTAGGGCGTCGCCGTCACAGTCGAGCCGGACTTCGCGTACCCACTGCCGGTGACCACTTGTCTCGCCCTTCACCCAGTACTCCCCCCGGCTCCGTGAGAAGAAGGTTGAACGACCCGTGGTCAGGGTCTTGTGCAAGGCCAGGTCGTCCATCCAGCCCACCATGAGAACCTCGCCGGTGGCGTCCTCCTGAATGACGGCCGTGATCAATCCAGCATGATCGCGCTTGAGCAGTGCCGCGATGGCGGGATCAAGGGTGCTGGCGCCGGCAGCCGGGACTGGGTCTGTCACGCGCCCATTGTTCCAACATCGACCCCTACGGATCGTTAGGTTTCTCGAGCAGTGAGGAGTGGCCTCGAGTTGACTTGGCTCGCGCATCGCTTTGGGCGCTGCGACAGCACGGAGGCTGCCAGGCGCTACCGCTACCATGGACGCTCGTGACGTTTGCCAGGTCCGAACGAGCAGAGCTGTGTGACCTGCTCGATAAGGTCGGACCGCACGCACCCACGCTATGTGAGGGTTGGAACACCCACGACCTTGCCGCCCACCTGTGGATTCGCGAGACTGACCCAGTCGGTGCGAGCGGCATCGTCGCCAAGCCGCTGTCCAGCTTGTACGAGCGTCGGATGGCCGAAATCAAGCAGCGATGGGAATATTCCGAGCTCGTCGACCGAGTCCGCCGGGGTCCTGCACGATTCTCGATTTTCGCGATCCCAGGGGTGGATGAGGGTGCGAACACCACAGAGTTCTTCATCCATCACGAGGACGTCCGCCGGGCTGGTGACTCCCCACAGACCTCTCGGCACCTCGATGACGATGTCGAAGAATGGATGTGGCGACGGCTCAAGCTGCTCGGTCGAGCATGGTTCCGACGAGTCCAGGTAGGAGTCGTCCTGGAGCGCCTCGGCTCGGCCGCCGCAGACGGAGCGCCCGAGACAATCCGGGCCGTGAGCGGCACTTCGACCGTCACGCTTGTTGGCAATCCGAGCGAACTGATGCTGTACGCCCACGGCAGGACCGGTGTCGCCGAGATCAAGCTGGTCGGCGAGCCTGATGCGATAGAGATCTTGAATTCATCGGATTTGCGGACTTGAGAGCTGGTTTTGAAAACGCAGGCCAGACTGTGGTGGTGACCGCGACCCCGATGCTGCCAAAGCACCGCGTCCGGCGATCAAGCGTTCTTGTTGCCTGCGCTGCCCTTTTGGTCTTCACCAGTTGCACGAACGCGGTCAATGAACCGAATCCGGAGACTCGTACGGCTGGAGCGAGCCCGGCGGGTTCAGCGCCGCCAGCAAGCGCGGATTCGCTCAGCCCGCGGCCCACCAGTCCCTCCCCCAGCACTGTGCAGGCGCGCCGCGATCCCAGCGCCCGGGAGATTGCCTCCAATCTCGAGGCGCCATGGGGTCTAATCCCGCTCAGGGATGGCAGCTTCCTGATCAGTGAACGCGACACCAGGAAAATCGTCCGTGTCAGGAATGACTCGACTTCGACGGTCCGGACGATCGAACAAGCCGATCCGGCTGGGGAAGGTGGCCTCCTCGGTCTGGCCATTACGCCGGACGAGAAGACGGTCTTCGCGTACTACACCGCAGCCAACGACAATCGGATCGTCTCCATGAGCTGGAACGGCCGAGATCTCGGCTCACCGCAGGTGATTCTCGACGACATTCCCAAGGGCTTCGTCCACAACGGTGGCCGCATGGTGGTGGGTCCGGACGGCTTTCTCTACGTGGGGACCGGGGAAAGCGGAAGCGGCCGACTCTCGCAAGACAAAGACTCGCTCGGCGGCAAGATCCTCCGACTGCGACCTGACGGCAGACCGGCGCCTGACAACCCGTTCGACAACGAGGTCTTCAGCTACGGCCATCGCAACGTTCAAGGGCTCGCTTTCGATGCTGAAGGCCGACTTTGGGCCAGCGAGTTCGGCCAGCAGAGTTGGGATGAGCTGAACCTGATTAGAAAGGGCGACAACTACGGGTGGCCGGACGTTGAGGGCTCCGGCAACGTCAAAGGAATGACCAATCCCAAGGTCGTGTGGCGCACGAATGATGCTTCGCCCTCAGGTTTGGCGTACTGGCAGGGCGATCTGTGGATGGCCGGACTGCGTGGGGAACGGCTGTGGCAGATCCCGTTGGATGGCACCAAGGCCGGTGACCCACGTGCGCACTTTAGAGGTGACTATGGGCGATTGCGGACTGTGGAAGTCGCCGCCGATGGAAACAGTCTGCTACTCGGCAACTCCAACACCGATGGCAGAGGCGATCCAACCGGCGACGACGACCGCCTGTTCCGAATCACCCGCTAGCGATGAATTTGAGCCGAGATTCCTGACATGAAATCTGGGGTGTTACGCACGATCGTTCTGATGATCGGCGGGCTCGCCGTCCTCGTCGGCGGGCTCTGGATTGGCCAGGGTGCCGGTTGGATCAAGGGCAGCTTCATGACAGGCAGTCCAACTTGGCTGGGTATCGGATTGGTTTGTCTCGTGGCCGGCCTGTTTTTGATCTACTTAGCGGTGCGGCGTCGCTCCGATGAGAGCGCGGGACCGAAGTAGCTTGAGTCTCGGGCGAGCCTCAGCCGGTCCAGCCTTCGCTGACATCTCCGGAACCGCCTAGCGCTTGCGCGTAATTGGGCAGCTGCTGCACGGCCCATCGGTTGCCGTCGGGATCGGAGAAGAACACGAACGACCCCCATGGCTGCACGTCAACCTCGCTGACATCGACGCCGCGCTCCGCGAGTTCTGTTCGAGCTTGGTGAATGTCGCTCACCACGACCTGGAGGTTGTCCAGCGTGCCCGGCGTCAACTGCGTTAGTCCTTTCCCGATGGCGATCGAGCAGGCAGAACCAGGCGGCGTCAACTGCACAAAGCGAACATCATCGCCCACGGTGTGATCATGGTCGAGGACGAAACCGGCCTGATCGACGTAGAAGGCTTTGGCACGGTCGACGTCGCTGACTGGCACTCCGACAAGTTCGAGTTTGAAGTCCATGTTTCGACGTTAACGGCAGGCTCAGACACTTTTCGCGTACCTGTTCCCTGACCTGGCCGCGCTCCTATGGAAGCCTGTCCCCATGACGGCCGGTCGACTTCCCAAGGCCCTGTCGTGGACGGTGCTTGTTCCGATACTCTCGGCGGTCTTACTCGCGCTCGCCTGGGGTCGCGATCTCCCATTCTTCGTGCAAATTCTCGGGGCGTTCGCACTAGCTGGCGCCATTCTGGCCGCGGTCAATCATGCCGAGATCATTGCCCACCGGGTCGGTGAGCCATTCGGCTCGCTTGTGCTAGCCGTCGCCGTGACCGTCATTGAGGTCGGCTTGATCGTGATGCTGATGATCTCAGGTGGCAAGGGCAGCGAGTCCTTGGCTCGCGACACCGTGTTCGCGGCGGTAATGATCACCTGCAACGGCATTGTTGGCATCGCTCTACTTATTGGGGCAGTGAAATATCACGTCACAATTTTCAACGCGGAGGGGACGGGCGCCGCATTAGCCACAGTCACGACATTGGCCACGTTGAGCTTGGTGCTGCCGACGTTTTCGATCAGTCGGCCAGGGCCTGAGTTCACTCCGGGGCAGCTGGCTTTCGCGGCGATCGCATCACTAGCCCTGTACGCAGTATTCGTCATTACGCAGACGGTTCGGCATCGGGACTTCTTCCTGCCCATAACCTCAGAGGGCGAGGTTGTCGAGGCCGAGGAACACGCCGATCCCCCGAGCGATAGACGGGCTTTGGCCAGCCTCGGTCTGCTGGTGGTGGCATTGGTCGCCGTCGTTGGCTTGGCAAAGGTCGAGACACCTGCGATCGAGGCCGGCGTTGCCGCAGTCGGGTTTCCTCCCTCGTTCGTCGGCGTAGTGATCGCGTTACTGGTCTTGCTTCCGGAGACGCTGGCAGCCGCGCGGGCAGCGACTCGAGATCGAATCCAGACCAGCCTGAACCTCGCTTTTGGCTCAGCAATGGCCAGCATTGGGTTAACGATTCCGGCTATCGCAGTCGCCACGATCTGGCTTGAGGGGCCGCTCGTGCTGGGCCTGACTTCCACGCAGATGGTGTTGCTGGCGGTAACCGTTGTGGTGGGGATCCTCACCGTGGTGCCCGGTCGCGCAACGCGACTTGAGGCGGCGGTTCACCTGGTGCTGATGGCTGCTTTCCTCTTACTGGCAGTCATCCCTTAAAGACACATACAAGCCGTCCTCGATGCTCCAAGTGATGATCAACGTCTCACTCGGCGGTCCACACCTGGAGGTGGCCTTGATCGTGATCTCGCCGCCACTGCCGCTGCACCCCCGCCCCCGAACGCGTGTCTGTGGCGTGTCGCGACGGCGAGTTTTGTCAGTCGGCAGGTCTAGTATCAAATCTATGTTCGATTCGGGGGTGGAACCGGCGCCGCTTGGGGCACCGCAGTCGGAACTGCCGCCGTTGGGTGCGGCGCAGCTGGCTGGGCTGATCGAACAAAACCATGCCGAGCTGAAGGCCGCCGA
>Ga0081538_10000240_pt1 | contig 62124 bp, 67 predicted proteins | sample TabmetS5T2R1_FD_71022 | JGI IMG/M metagenome (GOLD analysis project Ga0081538, IMG submission 71022) | Tabebuia heterophylla rhizosphere microbial communities from the University of Puerto Rico - S5T2R1 | ecosystem: Host-associated > Plants > Roots > Rhizosphere ...
GGAGCCGCACAAGGGCGTCAACCCGGACGAGGTCGTCGCCGTCGGCGCCGCCATCCAGGCCGGCGTCCTCAAGGGCGAGGTCAAGGACATCCTCCTGCTCGACGTCACCCCGCTCTCGCTCGGGATCGAGACGAAGGGCGGCGTCTTCACGACGCTGATCGAGCGGAACACGACGATCCCGAAGAAGAAGTCGGAGACGTTCACGACGGCGGAGGACAACCAGCCGTCCGTCGAGATCCACGTGCTCCAGGGCGAGTCCGAGATGGCCGCCTTCAACAAGACACTCGGCAAGTTCCAGCTTGTCGGGATCCCGCCGGCGCCGCGCGGGATGCCACAGGTCGAGGTCGCTTTCGACATCGACGCGAACGGCATCCTGAACGTCTCCGCCAAGGATCTCGGCACCGGCAACCAGCAGCAGATCCGGATCGAGGGCGGCTCCGGGCTCGAGGAGTCCGAGGTCGAGCGGATGATCAAGGACGCCGAGGCCCACGCCGAGGAAGCGCACAAGCTGCGCGAGCTCGCCGAGGCGCGGAACCAGGCCGAGACGCTCGTCTACTCGACCGAGAAGAGCCTCGCCGAGCATCGCGAGTCGCTCGACGAGGAAACCGTCAAGGCGATCGAGGAGCGGATCGAGGCCCTGAAGGCCGTTGCCGACGGTGACGACGCCGCCCAGATCCGCGCCAAGAGCGACGAGCTCATGGAGGCCGCGCACTCGCTGGCGCAGGCCGTGTACGAAAAGGTGCAGGCCGAGCAGGCCGCCGCCCAGCCGACTGCCGGCGACGGCCAGGCGAGCGACGACGAGGTCGTCGAGGAGGCGGACTACGAGGTCATCGACGAGGAGGCGAAGCAGTCGTAATGGCCTCCGAGGAGACCACCGGCCCGAAGCAGGCCGAGAAGGCCGACAACGCCGAGAAGGCGATCGCCGAGCTCGAGGAGCGCCTGGCGCTCCTCGAGCGCGAGCGCGCCGAGGTCATCGACGACCTGAAGCGCGTCGCCGCGGACTTCGACAACTACCGCAAGCGGGTCGCGCGCGACCAGGAAGCCCTGGTCGCGCGGGCCCACGAGCGTCTCGTGAAGGAGCTCCTCCCGGTCCTCGACGACCTCGAGCGCGCGCTCGTCGCCGCCGAGGAGCATGAGGAGGCGAAGCTCGAGGGCGGCGTCCGGCTCGTCCATCGCGAGCTGCGCGACGCGCTCTCAAAGGAAGGGCTCGTCGAGATCGAGACCGACGGCGAGTTCGACCCGCACGTCCACGAAGCGCTGCTCACACAACCCTCCGAGGAGGGCGACGGCGCCATCCTCCAGGTGATCCAGAAGGGATACCGGCTCGGCGACCGGGTGCTCCGGCCCGCGCGCGTCGTCGTGTCGCAGGGGGCTCCGGAGTGAGGGACCTGTACGAGGTCCTGGGCGTCCCGAAGTCGGCCTCACAGGACGAGATCAAGAAGGCCTACCGAAAGCTCGCCCGCAAGCACCATCCCGACTCGAACCCGGGAGACGCCGAGGCGGAGGAGCGCTTCAAGGAGCTCCAGGACGCCTACGATGTCCTCTCCGACCCGGAGAAGCGGAAGCAGTACGACCAGCTCGGCCCGCGGATGTTCGAGGGCGCGCAGGCCGGCCCGGGCGGCTTCCAGTGGTCCGGCAACCTCGGCGACCTGGGGGACCTCGGCGATCTCTTCGGCGGCCTCTTCGGCCGCGGCGCGGGCGGAGCGTCGAGGACACGGGAGCGCGGCCAGCGCGGCGCCGACGTCGGCGTCACGCTGACGCTCTCCTTCGAGGACTCCCTCAACGGCCTGACGACGAAGATCCCGGTCGACCTCGAGACCGTCTGCTCGACCTGCAAGGGCTCCGGCGCCGAGCCGGGCACGAAGCCGATCATCTGCCCCGAGTGCCGGGGCCGCGGGGTGACGTCCGAGGACGAGGGCTTCTTCGCCTTCTCGCGGCCGTGCCCCCGCTGTCACGGCAACGGGACGGTCATCGAGAACCCGTGCCGGACGTGCCGCGGCACCGGCCGCGAGCGGCGGACCAAGCGCTACACCGTGAAGATCCTCGCAGGGGTCAAGGACGGCACGCAGATCCGCCTCAAGGGCAAGGGCGAGGCCGGGTACGGCGGCGGCCCGCCGGGCGACCTGATCGTGACGACGCGCGTGACGCCGTCACCGCTCTTCGAGCGCCGCGGCGCCGACCTCGTCATCGACGTGCCGGTCACCTATGCGGAGGCGGCCCTCGGGGCGGAGGTCGAGGTGCCGACTCCAGACGGGCGCATCTCCCTCAAGGTCCCGGCGGGCTCGCAGGATGGCAAGCTTTTGCGCGTCCGCGGCCAGGGCGCGCCGAAGCTGAACGGCGGCGGCAAGGGCGACCTCCTCGCCCGCATCCACGTGGACGTCCCGACGAAGCTCACGAAGGCCGAGCGCGAGGCGATCGAGGCGCTCGGGAAGGCATCCGCCCGCGACGTCAGAGAGAAGCTGAGGACGTGATGGACGACCGCCCCCGCTACATGATCTCCGTCGCCGCCGAGCTCGTCGGCATGCACCCGCAGACCCTGCGCGTCTACGAGACGAAGGGGCTCGTGCGGCCGCGGCGCACGCCCGGGAACACGCGCCTCTACTCCGAGGCCGACCTCGAGCGGCTGCGGCTGATCCAGCGCCTGACCGGGGAGCTCGGTCTCAACCTCGCAGGCGTCGAGACCGTGCTCAAGCTCGAGGACGAGCTCGGCCGGCTGCGGGGCCGCCTCGAGCGGCTCGAGCGCGAGATGCGCAATGAGATCCAGCGCGTCCACCGCCAGTACCGGCGCGAGGTCGTGCTCTACACCGACCCGAACGACACCCTTCCCCAACCCACCAAGAGGACATGGACTTCAACAGGCTGACCATCAAGTCACAGGAGGCCGTCGGCGCAGCCCAGGAGTTGGCGCGCCGCAATGGCAACCCCGAGATCTACCCCGAGCACCTCGTGCTCGCGCTGCTCGACCAGGAGCTGCCGCGCACCCTCGTCGAGCGAGCGGGCGCGTCGGTCGCGGACGTCCGCGCCCGCGCCGAGGCGGCGCTGTCGGCGAAGCCGTCCGTCCAGGGCGCCGCCGCACAGCAGCCGCGCGTCTCGACGGCGTTCTCCGAGGTGCTCGACCACGCCGAGGAGGAGATGCGCAAGCTCGAGGACGAGTACGTCTCCACCGAGCACCTCCTGCTCGCCCTCGACGTCGTCCCGCGCGACGCCCTGCTCGCCGCGCTGAAGGAGGTGCGCGGCTCCCAGAGGGTCACCTCCCAGGACCCGGAGGGCTCCTACCAGGCGCTGGAGAAGTTCGGGCGCGACCTCACCGAGCTGGCCGAGCAGGGCAAGCTCGACCCGGTGATCGGGCGCGACGAGGAGATCCGCCGCGTCATCCAGGTGCTCTCGCGCCGGACGAAGAACAACCCGGTCCTGATCGGCGACCCGGGCGTCGGCAAGACGGCGATCGCCGAGGGCCTCGCCCAGCGGATCGTCGCCGGCGACGTTCCCGAGGGCTTGAAGGGCAAGCGGGTCTGGGCGCTCGACATCGGGGCCCTCCTGGCCGGCTCGAAGTACCGCGGCGAGTTCGAGGAGCGGCTCAAGGCCGTGCTGAACGAGATCAAGGAGTCCGAGGGGGAGATCATCCTCTTCATCGACGAGCTGCACACCATCGTCGGCGCGGGCGCCGCGGAGGGAGCCGTCGACGCAGCGAACATGCTGAAGCCCATGCTCGCGCGGGGCGAGCTGCGCGCCGTCGGCGCGACGACCCTCGACGAGTACCGCAAGCACATCGAGAAGGACGCTGCCCTCGAGCGGCGCTTCCAGCCGATTCTCATCGGCGAGCCCTCCGTCGCCGACACGATCGCCATCCTCCGCGGCCTGAAGGAGCGGTACGAGGCCCACCACGGCGTCCGCATCCGCGACGCGGCGCTCGTCGCCGCGGCGGTGCTGTCCGACCGCTACATCTCCGACCGCTTCCTGCCGGACAAGGCGATCGACCTGGTGGACGAGTCCGGCTCGCGCCTGCGCATGGAGATCGATTCCTCGCCGCTCGAGCTCGACGAGGCCGAGCGGCGCGTTCGCCAGCTCGAGATCGAGCTCGCGGCGATGGGCAAGGAGTCGAAGGAGGTGCGCGAGCCGGTCGAGCGGGAGCTCGCCGACGCGAAGGCGCACCACGACGAGCTTGCCGCCCGCTGGGCGAAGGAGAAGGAGCAGCTCGACCGCGTGAAGGAGATCACGCAGCGCATCGACGACCTGCGCATGGAGGCGGAGCGCGCGGAGCGCTCCGGCGATCTCCAGCGCGTCGCCGAGATCCGCTACGGCGAGCTGCCTTCGCTCGAGGCCGAGCTGGCCGAGCGCGAGGAGCAGGAGTTCGAGCCGATGGTGAAAGAAGAGGTCGACGAGGACGACGTCGCCGCCGTCGTCGCGCGCTGGACTGGCATCCCCGTTAGCCGCTTGCTCGAGGGCGAGACCGAGAAGCTCATCCACATGGAGGAGCGGCTGCACAGGCGCGTCGTCGGCCAGGAGGAGGCGGTCGAGGCCGTCGCCAATGCGCTCCGCCGTGCGCGCACCGGCCTGCAGGACCCGAACCGGCCGATCGGTTCCTTCGTCTTCCTCGGGCCGACCGGCGTCGGGAAGACCGAGCTTGCCCGTGCGCTTGCCGAGTTCATGTTCGACGACGAGCGCGCCATGGTCCGCCTAGACATGTCCGAGTATCAGGAGCGGCACACGGTCGCCCGCCTCGTCGGCGCGCCACCCGGCTACGTCGGCTACGAGGAGGGCGGCCAGCTCACCGAGGCCGTCCGCCGACGGCCCTACTCGGTCGTCCTCCTCGACGAAATCGAGAAGGCACACGGCGAGGTGTTCGACGTGCTCCTCCAGATCCTCGACGACGGCCGCCTCACCGACGGCCAGGGCCGCACGGTCGACTTCCGCAACACGGTCATCATCATGACCTCGAACCTCCGCACGCCGGAGGCGATGCGGGAGTTCTTCCGCCCCGAGTTCCTGAACCGGATCGACGAGGTCGTCGAGTTCAAGCCGCTGACCCGCGAACAGCTGGGTGAGATCGTCGAGCTCCAGCTGGAGCGCCTGCGCGCCCGCCTGGCCGAGCGAGGGCTGGGCCTCGAGCTCACGGACGCGGCCAAGGAGCACGTGGCCGAGGCCGGGTGGGACCCCACTTACGGCGCCCGCCCGCTCAAGCGCGCGCTCCAGCGCCTGGTCGAGAACCCGCTGGCCCTGCGCCTGCTGGAGGGCGAGTTCGCCGAGGGCGACACCGTCCGCGTCGACGTTGCCGACGGCGAGCTGACGTTCGCGAAGGCGCCGGCTCCGGAGCCCGCGGCCGTCTAGCCCTACGGCACCGGGTCGAAGAATTCGGACTTGCCGGTCTCCGGCGGCGCGCCGTAGATGAAGAGGACGACCTCGTCGTCGCCGGCGTTGCGGAGCTGGAGAATTGTGCCCCGCTCCACGACCACGACCCCGCCGCGCTGCACCTCGTGGCGCTCCGGCGGGTCGCTGAGGTCGATGGTCAGCGTCCCCGCGAGGACGACGAAGACCTCCTCCTGGCCCAGGTCGCGGTGGCGCCTACCCTGGGCGCCGGGCGGGTAGCGCCAGACGTTGGCACGCGACGCCGAGAGCGCGTCTGACAGCGAGGCGAGCGAGCGCGGGTCTTTCTCGGCCCGCGGCTCGAACGCCAGCTCGTCGGCCTGGAACACGGTGTAGCCCACGGCCCGTAGCCTACTGAGCCGTCAAACTGGGAGCGTGAGCCAGATCCTCGCCTTCCTCGGCGTCTCGGCGCTCGTGATCATGACGCCGGGCCAGGACACGGCTCTGACGATCAAGAACACGCTCGCGGGCGGCCGCCGCACGGGCATCCTCACCGCGCTCGGCGTCTCGACGGGCCAGGCCGTGTGGACGCTCGCGGCGAGCGCGGGCGTGGCCGCGCTCCTGGTCGCCTCCGAGCCGGCGTTCCTTGCCCTCAAGCTCGCGGGCGCCGCCTACCTCGTCTTCCTCGGTGGTCAGGCCCTCCTCGCCGCGATCCGGGGCGCGCCCGCGCACGACGTGTTCGGTGTCGCGCCGCGGCGCCTCGGGCCGGCCAGCGGCTACCGGCAGGGGGTCGTCTCCAATCTGGGGAACCCGAAGATGGCCGTCTTCTTCACGAGCCTCCTGCCGCAGTTCGCCCCGGCCGGGGGCGCCTCGTTCGCGACGATGCTCGCGTTGGGCCTCGTCTTCTGCACGTTGACGTTCCTGTGGCTGACCGCGTACGCGGCGGCGATTGACCGCGCCGGCCACGTCCTGCGGCGGACCGGCGTGCGGCGAGCGTTGGATGCGGTCACGGGCACGGTTCTCGTCGCCCTCGGCCTGCGCTTGGCGAGCCAGGAGCGCTAGAGGCGCTTCTCGAAGCAGACGCTCTTCGGGTCGTTCGCGAACGGCCCGTAGCGGGGGATCGGCTCGAAGCCCGCGGAGACGTAGAGGCCGATGGCCGCGGGCTGAAGCTTGCCCGTCTCCAGGCGGACGAAGGAGTAGCCGAGCGCCCGTGCCTCGTCCTCGAGCGCGCCGAGCACGCGGCGGGAGAGCCCGCGGCCGCGTGCCGACGGCACTACGTACATCCGCCGGATCTCGGCGGTCGTGTGGTCGTAGCGTGCGATGCCGCCGCAGGCGACCGCCTCGTCGTCGATCCGGCCGACGAGGAACGCGCCGCCGTTCGCCGCCTCGAAAATGGACACGGCGGGCAAGCCGCCCGAGCCGGGCTCGCCGTCGTAGGTCGCGAGCAGCTCTTCCTCGAGCGCCTCCGCGAGAGCGGTGACGGTCCCCGAGTCGAACGTCTCGCGACGGATCTCCACGGCACCAGACTAGACACCTGCCCGGCGCCGCTCGCACTCACGGCTGGCGACTGCGATACGGCGCCGGATCGCCGCGCTCGTCCTCCCCCGTACCGGTGGGTACGGGCTCCGGCCGATCGCGGCGCCCGGCTTGATCGCAGCCGTCCCCGACGAGCGCGTTCGACACCGGGCACGTATCTAGAGTTCTCGCACGTGTCGTCGCCCGATCGCCCGCTTTCCCTCGGCGAGCTGCTCTCCGAGACCATCCGCATCTACACCGTGCACACGTGGGCAGCGCTCGGCCTCGGCCTCGTCGAGGGCGGGGCCTTCCTCCTCGCCCGGCTGACGCCCGACCTCTTCGACGTGCTCGTTATCGCGATCGCCTTCACGGCGATCTACGGTGCCGCCGCGCGGCTGGTGTCCGGCGACACCTTCACCGAAGCGTGGGCGCAGGTGTTCGTCCGCGCTCCGACCCTGATCGTCCTCACCTTCGTGGTCGCCGTGCCGGTCGTCATCGCCATCCCGTTCCTCTTCCTGCTGGTCGTCGGCGCCCTCTGGATCGCGCTCATGGGCTTCGCCATTCCGGTCGCGGTGCTCGAGCGGGATCCCAGCGTGACGAACGCCTTCGACCGGATCGCCTTCTCGCTCCTGCGCTCGATCCGGCTGGCGCGCGTCGAGTACTTGCACGCGCTGGGGGTGATCGCGGCTCTCCTCCTGATCTACCTCCTGTTCGGGATCGTGCTGGCGCAGGCCCTCGTCGGGTTCGCCGACAACGGCCAGGTCATCGCCGCGGCGCTCGTCCAGGTCGTGCTCGCGCCCTTCTTCTTCCTGGGCCTCTCCGTCCTCTACTTCGAGCAGCGGGCGCGCGCCGCTGTATCCTCGCCTTCCGAAGCCGCTTAGAGTTCCTGACGTAATGAGGTCCCGTCGCCGAGCAGCGCGGCCCGGCGGCACAACACCTCTTTGTGTCAGGAGCTCTTCAGGAGGAGAGATGCCCAAGTACCTGATGCTGTCCACTCTGAGCGAGCAGGGCCTCCAGACGCTGCGCGCGAACCCCGATCGCCTGCGCGAGGTGAACAAGGACGTCGAGGAGCTGGGCGCAAAGGTGCTGCACCAGTGGTTCGTCCTCGGGCCCTACGACTTCGTCAACATCGTCGAGGCCGAGAGCGCCGCCGTCATCGCCGAGGTCTCGATCTCGCTCGGCGCGCGGGGGAGCGTCCACACCCAGTCGTACGAGATGCTCGAGGTCGACGACCTCATGAAGCTCCTCGGCGGGTAGCAGCGCCTGATGGACGAACCCGCGCGCCTGCCTGACTGGCTCGCGGCGGAAGTGGCGTCCTGGCCGCAGGACGCCTGGGGCGCTCACCAGACGCGGCTGCTCCTGCGCGACGGGCGCGTGATCGGCCCGGTCGCCGTGCTGCCGAGCGGGGACGTCGTTGGCTGGGGCGAAGCCGGCTCCGAGAGCTTCGAGGCCGAGGACATCGTCGCCATCGAGCGCATCGACGAGTGACCGCGGCGCAGCCGCCTTGGTGGCGCGACGCCGTCCTCTCCCAGGTCTACCCGCGCTCGATCGCCCGGCGGCGATAGTCAGTCCGTGAAGACGTAGTCGGCGTCGGCGCCGACGTGGCAGCTCCAGCAGACCGCGCCGCTCGCCTGCTCGCGGAAGCGCTCGCTGCGCGCCTCGCGCGTGTACTCGACGAAGACCCAGTCTCCGTGGGCGGGATCGGCGCCTCGCTCCTTGCGCATGATCGCGATCAGCCCAGTGAAGTCGGCGCCCGGCCGGATCGCGTCCTTGACCACGATCGTCCCCGCGGGAAAGCGGCCGCTCGGCCTGCGCTCCTTCGACGCGTAGACGTTCTTCGTTCCGTTGTGCGGGTCGGCGTCCCGCGGAGGGATCGGGGCGTCGTTGAGCTTCACCCAGTCGCGGTAGCCGGCGACGAAGCCCGGGACGCCGGGCGGAGCCTTGGCCGCAGGGGGCGGAGGCGCAGCTTCCCCGGTTGTCGTCTCGGCCGTGGTCGTGTCCTCCGCGGTCGTGCTTTCCGCCATCGCCGTCTCGGACGGCGGCGGCGGCGAGGCCGTATCGGGATCGCCGCCGCACGCGGAACACGCGACCAGGAAGGAGGCGAGGAGCAGCAGGCACCTCACGCCGCCGACGATAACGCTCCTGCCTTACGCGGGCCTTAAATCACTCCAGACGCGAGTACGCGACCGCCACCTCGGCGGCGAGCGCGGCGTTCTCGACGATCAGCTTCTTGTTCACCTCCACCGTGGCGCCGCCGCTCGCCTCGTGGAGGTAGGCGAGCACGAACGGCGTGACGTCCTGGCCGCGAACGGCTTGGCGTTCGGCCTCGGCGACTCCCTCCTGGATCAACGGCTCGACGTCGAGGGTCTCGTCCGGTGGGCGGGCAAGGAGGAGCGCCGAGTGCCGCCCTAGGCGCCAGTGGTACTGGGCGATCCTGGCCACCTCCTCGACTGTCAGGACGCGCGCCGAGACCGGCGGCCCGCCCTCGCTGGCGTAGAAGAGCGGCATCGTGTCGGTCCGCCAGCCGAGGACCGGCACACCGATCGTCTCCAGGAGCTCGGCCGTGGCCTGGACGTCCAGCAGCGACTTCGCGCCGGAGGCCACCACCAGCGCCTCGGTCCTGGCGAGCTCGCCGAGGTCGGCAGACACGTCGGGGTGCTCCGTCCAGCCCCTGTGGACGCCGCCGAGGCCTCCCGTCCCGAGGAAGCCGATGCCGACCGCCCGGCACACCGCGAGCGTTCCGCCGGCCGTCGTTGCGCCCAGCTCTCCCTGCGCGGCGCACGCGGCGAGATCGCGCGGGCCGACCTTGCGGGCCTCCGGCGAGCTGCCGAAGCGCTCCAGCTGATCCTCCGTCAGACCGACCTGGATGACGCCGTCGACGACCCCGACCGTCGCCGGGACGGCCCAGGCCGCGCGCACGCGCCGCTCGGCCTCCGCCGCCACCGCGGCACCCTCCCCGTGCGGGAAGCCGTGCGAGACGAGCGTCGTCTCGAGCGCGACGACCGGCCGCCTGGACTCGAGCGCGGCGCGAACCTCGGGGTGGACGCGGACCAGGTCGGCCATCAGGGCATCGCCCCCATCTTGGCCACACAGCGGGCCGCGGCGTCGAGGGCGAGCTCCGAGCCTCCGACCAGGAAGCCCGCGGCGAAGGCATCACCCGCGCCGGTCGAGTCGACCACCTCGGTCGCGAGGGCAGGCAGCTCGACGCTGTCGTCTCCGCGGCGCACCACGCAGCCCTGAGCCCCGCGCTTGACGACGACGGTCTCGGCCTCGATCTCTCCCACAAGGCCGGCCTCGGCCTCGTTGGCGAAGACGACGTCGGGCCGCAGCGAGGCGAGCGTCTCCCGAAAGCGGTCGAGCCCCGCCTCCTCGACGGCCGCCGTGGACGAGAGGTCCACGCTGACCGCCGGGATCCGCGCCGCCGCCTCGAGCGCGGTCTCCAGGAGCGGTGGGCGCACGAGGCTGTAACCCGGGACGTGCAGCCGTTCGCACCCGGCGAGCCAGGTCGGGTCGAGCTCGTCGGGCGCGAAGTCGATCGAGATCCCGCGGTCGGTCAGCATCGTCCGCGCGCCGTCGGGCGTGGCCACCGAGACGACGGTCCCCGTTCCCGAGTCGACCTCGGGCCCGGCGACGTCGACCCCGCGGCGGCGAAGCTCGTCGGCGAGAAGCCGCCCGGCCGGGTCGCGGGCCCGCTTGCCGAGGAATCGGGCGCGGCCGCCGAGCTCGACCACCCACGCGGCGACGTTCGCCGCCTGTCCTCCGGGACCGACGCGCGTGCGTCCATAGGTGTCCGTATCTTCCGCGATCGGGCCGTCCAGCCGCACGATGACGTCCAGGAGGAGGTCGCCGAGCGTGCAGATCACGCCGCGCACCCTACAATCGGCGCCGTGGACGGCGAGCGACGCAGACGGCTCCGCCCCTTCCTCCTCGGCGGCCTCCTCGGGAGCGTCGCCGGCCTCGCGGCGGCGGGTCGGATGAAGGTGCGCTCACGGCCCCGGGCCCGGGAGACGCCCGCAGGCCTGGCCGCCTTCGAGGAAGCGCCGTGCTATCGGGAGCTCGTCGAGCGCGAGGCGCGCGGCGAGCGTCCCCGCTAGCCGCCGCGCAGCTCCTCGAGGGCCTCGCGGGCGGTCAGCGCGTTGCGGTTGGCATCGCCGACCCCCAGCTCGGCGGCGAGGTCCTGCACCTCGAGCGTCGCCTCGAGGAAGCTCTCGGGCGTCGTCGTCGGCTCGCGCGTCCGGACGATCAGGAAGGGACCGAATGCCGCCGAATCGAACTCGGTGCCCGGCGAGGCGTTGGGGATGGTGAGAGGCGGGTCGTCCTGGTCGAGGTAGTCGGAGGCATCGAGCACCCAGACGCCGTGGCCGAGAGGCTCGTCGGCCTCCTCGAGCGCGTCGACAGCCAGCTTCGGGTCGGCACGGGGGACGAAGATCTCCCCGTACGGTGCTCCCCGCTCCCAGGCGTCGAGGTACGTGGGCTCGTAGCCGAAGAGGACGTCGTCCGCGCGCGCGCGGTCGGCCAGCCAGCTCGCCGCGCCGTCACGTCCCTCGGCCCGTTCCGTCGGCTCGCCCATGTAGAGCCAGCGAGTCCGCTCCAGGCCCCACGCGACCTGCGAGACGACGAGGAACCCGACGAGCGCTGCGACGATTCCCGGACCGACCCAGCCGCCCACCGATCCGAGACGGAGGATGCCGGCAGCGATCGCAATGCCCGCGAACGGAAGCAGGAAGATCAGGTGCCTCGTCTCGAGAGACACGCCGGGCCCCGATCCGGCCACCAGAAGCGCCAGCCCTGGGACGAGGACGACCGTCCCCGCGAGCAGGGCCGTCTCCAGGCGGGCGCGCGCGAGGGTCACGAAGCCGAGGGCCGCGATCAACGCGAACGGCACCGAGACGATCAGCGCGCCGGCCGTGAAGTCTCCGAAGACCTCCCAGAGGTACTCGACGACGTCCAGCGGTGACCCGAGCTCCGAGCTGCCCTCGCCGACACCGACCTCGAAGCGAGAGGCGAGCAGGGCGTACGTCCGCCAGAGCGGCGCCGCGAGCACGAGGACCGATGCCAGCGCGATCAGCGGCGTCCGCAGGGCGAGCGGTCGGTAGGCGCGCAGAAGGCCCACGTAGACGACCTCGGCGGCTAGCACGAGCGTGCCGTACGGCTGCGTGGCGAGAAGCGCAAGCGTGGCCGCCGCCCAGCACGCCCAGCGGCCCCGGCTGCCGCTCTCCAGGGCCCGCAGGAGCAGGAGTAGCGAGAGCGTGGCGGTGAAGAGGAAAAGGGTGTACATGCGGCCGTAGAGGGCGTGGTAGAGAAGCGTCCAGCTCACGACGGTGACGAAGGTCGCCAGGAGCGCGGTGCGGCGATCGCTCAGGCGGGCGACGAGCGCCGCGATCACCGGCACGCTTGCCACCGCGAAGGCGATGGAGACGAGGCGCAGGCTCGTGAGCCCCGGGTCGGCGAGCCCGGCGAGATAGGCGAAGACGTAATGGAGGGGCGCGCCGCCGCGCTCGCCGAGCACGGTTCCGAGCATGTCGCCGAGCGAGCCGCGGCTGACGAAGAATGCGAGCGTCTCGTCCTCGTGAGGCGGAAGGGCGTGCAACCGGAAGAGCAGGAAGACGCCAAGGCCGACGGCGATCGCAACGACGCCGAGCGTGTAACCGTCGGCCGCGAGTGCGCGCTTGGGAACGCCGGCGGAGGCTGGCACTCCCTCTTCGCGAGTGCCGGTCGCCTCCGTGCCCGCTGCTAGCATCTCCCCCTGCACAGCGCGGCCTTTTCTCGATGCCCATCTACGAATATCGCTGTCCCAACGGCCACACCTTCGAGGTGTTCCAGCCGATGACGGACCCACCTCCGGACGTGTGCGAGGTGTGCGGCGAAGGGCCGGTGACGAAGGTCCTCTATCCGGCGGCGATCCACTTCAAGGGCTCGGGTTTCTACTCGACCGACTATGGGCGCGCGAACCGGCGCCCGGCGACGAAAGACGGTGACGGCGGCGGCTCGGACGAGAAGCCGAAGGCGAAGCCGGACAAGGCCGAGTCGAAGACCACCGAGTAGGTACGCGCTCAATCGCTCTTGCCGACCCGGCATTCCGGCCCGAAGGGCCCAGACCCGGGCCGCGATCGCTGCGGCGCAGCCTTGCCCTCGACCATTGCGATGATCGCGGCATTGTCCTCGCTCCCAATGATGAACGACTGCCCGTCGATGTCGGCGATCGTGCCGCCGAGGCGGCAGCGGAGGATGCCGCTCGAGGGCGTTCGCCGCTTGACCCAGCCGAGCTGGAGGAACTGGTTCGCGGAGAGGTCGGTCGCCAGCGGCGCGGCGAGGTCGTCGCCGATGAACGGGAGGCGCAGGAACGTGCCGAAGCTCGTGATCTCGTCTGCCATCGCCTGAACGACGGCCTGCTGCCGCTCGCCGCGTGTGATGTCGCTCTCCGAGGGATCGAGCTGGTTGATGCGGATCCGCGCGTAGACCAGCGCCTGCTTTCCGTCCATCTCCTGCTCGCCGGGGCGGAAGCGCCACCCCGGCCAGCGGTCGCAGCGCGCCTCGGTGGCGAAGGGGCAGGCGAACTTGTTCGAGAGGATCGGCTTCGGGACGTCGACGGTGACTCCGCCGAGCGTGTCGATCACGTCCTTGAACTTGGAGAAGTCGACCACGATGACGTGGTTCAGCGGGATCCCCGTGAGGGCCTGGATCGTGCGGATCGCGAGCGTCGACCCGCCGAAGGCGTACGCGGCGTTCACCTTGTCCGGGCCGCGCCCCGGAATCTCGACCCGCAGGTCGCGCGGGATGGAGAGGAGCGCGATGCGGTGCTCGTCCGGGTCCGTCCGCACGATCATGATCGCGTCCGAGCGGAACGGCCCGTCGCGGTTCGGGCCTTCGTCGGTGCCGAGGACGAGGATCGTCGAAGGGTTGGACAGCATGAGACCGTCCTGCGGCGCGAGCGCTGCGGAGGCGCGCGAGTCGAGGCGCTCGTTGGCCTCCTTCACCCCGCTCCGGAAGGCCAGGTAGCCGAGCAGGCCCCAGACGGCGGTCGCAAGGAGCAGGACGAGGAGGACGACCAGGCCCACCCGCAGCCAGCGCCGCGCCCTGCGCCGACGGCTCGGCTTCGGGCGCGAATACGCATCCCGGCCGGCGCCGGCTCGAGGCTCGGAGTCCCGGCCTTTCCTCTCCTCGGTCGGAACGGGGCCCTTGACCCGTCCGCCGCGATAGACCCGATACGGCTTGTCCTTGGAGGCCACAGCGACCGAGTATCGTAGCCAGACCCCGTATGAGCGCTTCCCATGTGATCGCGGTCGACCTGGGCGGGACGAAGGTGGCCGCGGGTCTCGTCGCGCCCAACGGGGAGGTGCTGCGGCGCGCGGTCGAGCCGACCGACGTGACGAACGAGGACGCCGTTCTCGCCCAGCTCGAGCGCGTCATCGGCCGCCTCACCGACGACGGGTTTGCGGCCCTGGGCGTCGGCGTCCCGTCCACCATCGACCAGCGCTCCGGGCGCGCCGTGACGTCGGTGAACATCCCCCTTGCCGGCGTCGACCTGCGGGAGCGGCTGTGCGAGCTCTTCGACGTCCCGGTGGCGATCGAGAACGACGGCAATGCCGCGGCGGTGGCCGAGCACCGGCTCGGAGCCGCGCGAGGAGCCCAGCACGTGGTCATGCTCACCCTAGGCACCGGCGTCGGGGGCGGGCTCATCCTCGACAACCGCCTCTACCGAGGAGCCGTCGGAGCGGCCGGCGAGCTCGGGCACATCACCATCGACGCGAACGGCCCGCCCTGCCAGGGCGCCTGCCCGGGTCGCGGCCACCTCGAGGTCTTCGCTTCGGGGCTGGCCGCCGACGGCCTGGCAGATCGGGCCGCCGCCGATCGCCCTGACGGCGACCTCGGCCGCGCCGCCGCGGCCGGGCGAAAGGTGGACCCTCGTCTCCTGGTGGAGCTTGCGTCCGCGGGGCCGGGCGACGCGCGGGACGTCCTGGAGCACGTCGGCTTCCACCTCGGCGTCGGCATCGCCGACTTCGTCAACGTCTTCAATCCCGAGCTCGTCGTCATCGGCGGCGGCTTCGCCGAGGCGGGCGAGCTCCTCCTCGACGCGGCGCGGAAGGTGGTGGCGGAGCGGGCGCTCCCACCCGCCAAGGACGAGGCACGGATCGTGATGGCGGAGCTCGGCTCCGAAGCAGGCCTGATCGGCGCGGCGCTCGTCGCGTTCGACGCCCTCGACGGAGGCTGAGGCCGGTGCCGCTCGTCGTCTGCCCGACGCCGATCGGCAATCTCGAGGACGTCACGTTGCGCGCGCTCCGCGAGCTGGGCGAGGCCGACCTGGTGCTTTGCGAGGACACCCGACGAACGCGCCTGCTGCTCGCGCGCCACGGCCTCCGGGCCCCGCTGCTCTCCTTTCACCGGCACAACGAGCGGCGCCGCATCTCGGAGGTGATGCCGCGGCTCGAGGCGGGGGAGCGGGTCGCGCTCGCGAGCGATGCCGGGCTGCCCGGCGTGAACGATCCCGGTGCGAGCCTGATCGTGGCCGCGCTCGACCGCGGGCTGCCGGTGACGGTGCTTCCCGGGCCCTCCGCGGTCGAGACCGCTCTCGTCGCGAGCGGTCTCGTGGGCGAGCGCTACACCTTCGTCGGGTACGTGCCGCGGACCCGTGCCGGGCTCGAGCGGCTCTGGGAGGAGATGGCCGCGTGGACGTGGCCGGCGGTCGCCTTCGAGTCGCCCAACCGGCTTCCCACCACCCTGGTGAGCCTCGCCGAGGCGCAGCCGGAGCGACCGATCGCCGTCTGCCGGGAGCTGACCAAGCGTTTCGAGGAGGTCGTGCGCGGAAGCGCGCAGGAGGTGGCGGAGATCTTTCGCACGGCGCCGAAGGGCGAGGTCACGCTCGTGGTCGGCCCTACGGCGCGGGCCGGGCCCGACGCGGACGCGGCGCAGGCGCTCCAAGCGGTCGACGAGCTGCTCGGCGCAGGCGTGCCGCGCCGGCTCGCCGCGGACGTGGTCGCGCGCCTGACCGGGGTCGCGCGCAACCGCCTCTACCGCGGCTCGCTCTAGGGGCACCTCTCTGTGGGGCGAGTGTCGTCTCGCTGGACAACGTCCGCTCGTCGTGCTACCTTCGAGCGAAGCGTTGACATAGCGGACAACAGGAGGCAGGAACGAAACGGTTGGTCGCCCTGCTTCCGGTCCTGATCGCGTTCCAGGCCGGCGCGCCGCCCGCACTCGCCTGGACCTGGCCCGCAGACGGGCCGGTGCTACGACCCTTCGTCCTCGGAGACGATCCCTACGCCGGCGGACAGCATCGCGGCGTCGACATCGCCGGACCGGAAGGCGCGTCGGTGCTCGCGCCGGCTGCAGGAGTCGTCAGCTTCGCCGGCACGGTTCCCGGCGGAGGTCGATCCGTGACCGTGCAGACGGTGGACGGCTACTCGGTAACGCTCGTCCACCTCGGCTCGTTCGAGGTTGTCCCCGAGACGGTCGTCGCGGAGGGCGCGGCGCTCGGGACGATCGGCCCGAGCGGCGTCTCGGAGCACGCCGAGCCATACGTCCATCTCGGCATCCGGGTGAGCTCGGACCCGCACGGCTACGTCGATCCGCTCGCGCTCCTGCCGACGGAGCGAGTGCAACCCCCGCCCGCGCCGGCACCCCAACCGCCCGTGCCGGCTCCCTCTCAGCCGAAGGCGCCCGTTGACGGCCCCGTGGCGCCCAAGTCTCCGAAGACCGGGGCCCGAGCGCCGGCGGCCGAGCCGGCGGCGTCGGAAACGGGCCGTCCGCAGTCGACGCAGGCAGTCGTGACCGTCCCGAAGACGAGTCGTCGCGGGACCGTGCCGGAAGCCTGGGCGCCTCGCCGCCCAGCGTTCGTGCCCGAGCCCGCACCGGACGCGCGGGTCCCGGCCGCCGTTGCGCCGCTCTACTCCCGGAGCTCGCTGCCGTCACCGGTCGAGCATCCGCGGGCGCGCCCGGCCGCCGAGGGCGTGCCTGCAGGCACGTCGCCACCGCGAGCGCACCAACCGCCGTCGACCGCGCTCGGCCGCGCCGCCACGGTGGGCGGAGCAATCGTCGCACTGACGCTCGGTCTCGGCGGCTCGTTGCTAGCTCTGCGCCGCCGTCAGCTCGCTGAGGCACGACCGACACACGCCCTGGCCCTTGTGGTCCACCACCGAGCGCGTCGAGCCGCAGAAGACGCAGGCACTCTTGGGCCTGCTCAAGAGGATCGTCTGGTTCTTGACGGAGATCTCGAGCGCGTCGCGCTCGGTCAGGCCGAAGCGCTTCCGGATCTCGATCGGGATGACGATCCGGCCGAGCTCGTCCAGATGCCGGATGATCCCTGTCGTCGTCTTCGTCCCGCTGTTTCGCCTAGTCGCTTCCATCGAGTTGGTCCTCGTCCTTCCTCGCGTTGTCTCAGCGCCGAGCCGGCCTCGACGCGCTGACCCCGATGCGTGTCCGTCATTCCTCAGTTCCCGACTTCGCCAGGTTGAAACCGCACGCGGAGGGCCGGAATCGCGACCGTATGATGGGCGCGGATGAGCTTCTACGTCACCACGCCCATCTACTACGTCAACTCGACGCCCCACATCGGCCACGCCTACACGACGATCGCGGCGGACATCCTCGTGCGCCAGAGGCGGCAGCGAGGGGAGGAGACGTTCTTCCTCACCGGGACGGACGAGCACGGCTCCAACATCCCGCGGGTGGCGGAGGAGGCGGGCCTCGATCTGCAGGAGTTCGTCGACCGGAACGCCCGGGCCTTCGAGGAGATGACAGTTCGGGTCAACGCCTCCAACGACTTCTTCGTGCGGACGACGGACGAGCGACACAAGGCCCTCGTGCAGGACTTCCTGCAGCGGATCTACGAACGCGGCGACATCTTCGAGAACGTGTACGCAGGGCTCTACTGCACCCACTGCGAGGCGTTCTACACCGAGGACGAGCTCATCGACGGTATGTGCCCGCAGCACGGGATCCCGCCGGAGTACGTGGAGGAGAAGAACTACTTCTTCCGTCTGTCGGCCTACCAGGAGCCGCTCCTCCGCCTCTTCGCCGAGCGGCCCGACATCGTCAGGCCGGGCTTCCGCTACAACGAGGCGCGCAGCTTCATCGAGCGCGGGCTGGAGGACATCAGCGTCAGCCGCGCATCACAGCGCTGGGGCGTGGCGGTCCCGTGGGATCCGAAGCAGGTTGTCTACGTCTGGGTCGACGCGCTCATCAACTACTGGAGCGCGCTCGGGTTCGCCCGGCCGGACGAGGACCTCCGGCCGCGCTTCTGGCCCGAGGTGCGCCACCTCCTGGGCAAGGACATCCTCAAGTTCCACTGCGTCATTTGGCCGGCGCTGCTCATGGCAGCGGGCCTCGACGTTCCGAAGCAGCTGTTCGTGCACGGGTACCTGCTGATGGACGAGCGAAAGATGTCGAAGTCGCTCGGGAACGTGATCGACCCCCTCGATCTGATCGACGTCTACGGAGTCGACCCCGTCCGCTTCTACCTCTTCAGGGTGGCGACGTTCGGGCAGGACGGGAGCATCTCCGTGGACGGCCTGCACGAGCGGTATGAGCGCGAGCTCGGGAACGATCTCGGCAACCTCCTCTCTCGGATCACCGCGATGATCGCGCGCTACCGGGAGGGCCGGCTCGCGCCCGCCGAGGTCTCCGCGGACCTGGCTGCTGAGCTCGAGCGCGCGCGCGCGGAGGTGGAAGCGCGGTTCGACGCCTTCGATCTCACAGGCGCGCTCGAGCTCGTGTGGGAGCTCGTGCGCTCGCTGAACCGTCGAGTGGAGCAGGCCGCACCCTGGGAGCTCGCGAAGGACGAGGCCCGCGCCGAGGAGCTCGATCGCGTGCTCTACGAGCTCGCCGACTGCCTACGGGCAGTCGCAGTCGCGCTGTCGTCGTTCGTCCCGGACACCGCGGAGCGGATCTTCACGGCTCTCGGCCAGCCGGTGGACCTGAGCTGGCAAGGGTTTGCGCCGGGGCGGACCGTCGAGGCCGGCGGGATCGAGGCGGCCGCGCCGCTCTTTCCTCGGGTCGACGCACCGACCGCTGCTGCGTGAGCGCCACGTCGACGCGCACGAGCAAACGCGGATGATCGACACGCACGCACACCTCGACGCGTTCGAGGACGTCGACGAGGTCCTGGAACGAGCCCGGAGCCGGGGCGTGCGGCGGGTGGTCACGGTGGGCACGAGCATCTGCTCGTGCCGTGCCGCCCTCGCGCTCTGCGAGCGTGAGGAGGGCGTCTTTGCGGCGCTGGGGCTGCATCCGCACGAAGCGGGCAGCGTCGGCCCGCAGGAGCTGGAGGAGCTGCGGGAGCTCCTCGCGCACCCGAAGGCGGTGGCGGTCGGCGAGACCGGCCTCGACTACCACCGCGATCTCGCCCCCCGCGAGCGCCAGGCCTCGGCGTTCCGCGCCCAGGCGGCCCTGGCCTCCGAGCTCGGGAAGCCGCTCGTCGTCCACACCCGGGCCGCCGATGAGGACACGGTCGCCGCCCTGCGTGACCTGCCGGCGGAGGTGCCGGTCGTCCTCCACTGCTTCTCGTCGTCACGACTGCTCGAGCCCGCCTTGGAGCGCGGCTGGTACGTCTCGTTCGCTGGGAACGTCACCTACCCGAGGGCCGCGGAGCTCCGCTGGGCCGCTGCGCAGGTTCCGGGCGAGCGGTTGCTCGCCGAGACGGACTCGCCCTACCTCGCGCCCCAGCCCGTGCGCGGGAAGCGCAACGAGCCCGCGCACGTCGTGCACACGCTCGCCGCGCTCGCCGAGGCGCGTGGGGAAGCGGCGACGGCGCTGGAGGCACAGATCGACGCAAACGCGGCGACCGCCCTCTCGCTGCCGTGAGCACCCGCCCGAAGCGCGAGCTTGGCCAGCACTGGCTCGTCGACGAGAACATCCTCGACGTGATCGGCCGGATGGCGGAGCTCGACCCCAAGGACGTTGTGCTGGAGATCGGCCCCGGCCTCGGCATCCTGACCGCGTACCTCGCCGCCCGCGTCTCCCGCGTGCACGCGGTCGAGCTCGACCGCGGCCTCGAGCCGGCGCTCCGTGAGCGGCTCGCGGGACGTGACAACGTCTCCCTCGTCTTCGCCGACGCTCTCCACCTGCTGCACGACAGCCCGTCCCCGCCGCCCGTGAAGGTCGTCGCGAACCTGCCCTACAACGTGGCGACGCCGATCGTGATGGAGAGCCTCGCGGCTCTGCCCACCGTCGAGCTCTGGTGCGTGATGGTACAACGCGAAGTCGCGGAACGCTTCTTCGCCCCGCCCGGGACGAAGGAGTACGGCGCGGTGTCCGTCGTCCTTCAGCTCGCGACGGAGAGGACCGGCTTCCACCCCGTTGCGCGTACGTGTTTCCGCCCGCCGCCGAACGTGGACTCGGCCCTCGTCGCGTTTCGACGGACCCGTCCCTGGGGCCCCGAGCTCGAGTCTGTGCGCCGTCTCGCACAGGCTGCGTTCGCCCACCGCCGCAAGACGCTGGCAAACTCGCTGGAGCTGGCAGGCGTCGCCGATCGTGAGCGGGCCGCGGGAGCGCTGTCCGAGCTCGGCCGCCCGGCGGACGTTCGTGCCGAGGCGCTGGCGCCGGACGAGCTGGCGCGGATGGCCGAGCTGATCGCATGAGCCGCGCCCGGACCGTTGCCGCGGCGAAGATCAACCTCGCGCTCGTGGTCGGGCCGCGCCGCGAGGACGGGCTGCACGAGGTCGCGACGGCTCTGCAGCGCATAGACGTCTGCGACCGCGTCGAGATCGCGCCCGGGGAAGGGCTCACCGTCGTGGGCTTCGAGGACACGATCGTCGGATCGGCCCTGCGTCGCCTCGCGGCCGAGGCCGGTGTCAGCCCCACCTGGCACGTCCGCATTGGCAAGGAGATTCCCGTCGCAGCAGGCCTCGGCGGCGGGAGCGCCGATGCCGCGGCCGCGCTCAGGCTCGCCAACTCCGCGCTGCCCGAGCCGCTCGCGCCCGACCGACTCACGTCGGTTGCGGCGGCCGTGGGCGCCGACGTCCCATTCTTCCTCGTGCCGGGCCCGAAGCTTGCCGAGGGGGTCGGGGGGTGGCTCACGCCGCTCGATCTGCCCCAGGACTACTGGGTCGTGATCGTGCTCCCGCGCCGCCTCGAAAAGCCCTCCACTGGGGCGGTCTACGCGCGCTTCGACGAGCTCGGCGGCGGCTCCGGCTTCGAGAAGCGCAAGGCCGCGCTGCTCGAGATCCTTGCGCGCGTACGAACAACGGCCGACCTCGCCGCCCTGCCTGCGAACGACCTCGCGGAGGCTTCCGGCGCGGCGCCGTGGGCCGACGACCTCCGGGCTGCCGGGGCCATCCGAGCCGACGTCAGCGGCGCCGGGCCGGCCGTCTACGGGCTCTTCGAGAGCCGCCGCGAGGCGCGCTCGGCGGCGCGTCGATTCGGCCGTCGGGACCGCGTCTGGACAGTCCCACCCGTCTGGTAACGTCGAACACATGGCGACATCACCCGTCATCGAGGCCGGTGACAGCGGCCGTGGGCTCTGGCTTCGAGAGCGCCGACTCCGGCTGGCGCTCCTCATCGGCCTCGTGGAGACGGTCTTCGTCGTCTGGGGCGGGCTCGGCTGGTTCTGGGTGCTCGCGCTCGCAGCGGTCGCCGTGGCGCTCTACATCTACGTCGCGCGCGGCGCGCGCTTCCACTCCCTTCGGGAGATCGCCTGGATCTTCGCCGCATCGCAGTTGATCGCCGTCATCGTCCCGGTGCTCTGGGAGGTCGCGAAGTTCTTCGCGGTCGTCACCCTCGTGCTCATGGCGGCGCTCCTGCTCGTGATGCTCCTCATGGACCGTCGTTAGCCGAGCGTGGTCCGGCGCGGCCTATACTCGCCCTGGTGGGGCGTAGCCAAGCGGTAAGGCAACGGGTTTTGGTCCCGTGACCGGAGGTTCGAATCCTCCCGCCCCAGCCATGATCCCTTCGTGACCGAGAAGCCTCTCGCAGCCGTGGTGATGGCCGCGGGCCTGGGGACGCGCATGCGCTCCAGCCGGCCGAAGCACCTGCACGTGCTCCTGGGCAAGCGGCTCGTCGACTGGGTGATCGCGGCCGTCGGGGAGCTCGGGCCGAGCCCGCTGGTGGTTGTCACCTCGCCGGAGTCGGTTCCCGAGCTCGAGGGCAGTCTGCCCGAGGGCGTCTCGGTGGCCGTCCAGGAGACGCCGCGCGGGACGGGGGACGCGGTCTCGTCTGCCCGCTCGGCGCTCGAGGGTTTCTCGGGGGACGTGCTCGTCCTCGCCGGGGACTCGCCGCTCCTTTCGGCCGCCGAGCTTCGGCGGCTGCTCGAAGAGCACCGCCGGGAGGAGGCCGCGGCCACCGTGCTCTCCTTCGTGCCCGACGAGCCCGGCTCGTACGGCCGGATCGTTCGCGACGCCCAGGGACGGTTGCGAGCGATCGTCGAGGCGCGCGACGGGACGCCTGAGCAGCTGGAGATCCGCGAGGTCAACTCGTCCGTGTACGTCTTCGACGCCGACGGGCTGTGGGAGGGCCTCGCGCAGCTCGACACCGACAACGCGCAGGGCGAGCTCTACCTGACCGACGCCGTGCGCCATCTGGTGGATGACGGGCGGCGTGTCGCGGTGTACCGTGCAGAGGACCCCCGTGTCGGCGAAGGCGTGAACACCCGGGCCGATCTCGCAGCTGCCGGCGCGCAGCTTCGCGACCAGATCGTCTCCGGCCACCTCGAGGCCGGCGTGACCGTCGTCGATCCGGCGACGACCTGGATCGAACCGGACGTCGAGATCGAGCCCGACGCGGTCATCCACCCTTTCACCGTCCTGCGCGGTCGCACGGTGGTGCGTCGGGGCGCCGAGGTGGGCCCGCACGCGGTCGTGGTCGACGCCGAAGTCGGTGCCGACGCGCTCGTGGGGCCGTTCTGTTACCTTCGCCCCGGAACGGTGCTCGCAGCGCGGGCCAAGGCCGGAACCTTCGTGGAGCTCAAGAACGCGCAGATCGGCGAAGGCACGAAGGTGCCCCACCTCTCCTACCTTGGCGACGCGGAGGTCGGCGAGGGCACGAACGTCGGCGCCGGCACCATCACCGCCAACTATCCGCACGAGCCCGGACGCGGGAAGGGCCGGACGACCATCGGCAGGAACGTCAGGACCGGCATTCAGAATGGCCTCGAGGCTCCCGTGACGATCGGAGACGGTGCATGGCTCGGCGGCGGCTCGTACATCACCGAGGACGTTCCGCCGGACTCGCTCGCCATCGCGCGCGCGCGTCAAGTGACGAAGGAGGGATACCTGCGTGGAAACCGGAACGACTGAGCTCGCGCTTCCGGGCCTCGACGTGACGCCCGAGCACACGCCCCAGCCCCACGGCGAGCGGGGCCGTTGGATCGAGCGCGGCCCGTCCGGCAAGCTCATGCTCTTCTCCGGGCGCTCGCACCCCGTCCTCGCACAGCGGATCGCCGATCAGCTCAACATCGAGCTCGGCGACGTCAAGCTGAAGACGTTCGCGAACGGCGAGACCTACTGCCGGTACAGGGAGTCCATCCGCGGCGCCGACGTCTTCATCGTCCAGGCGTGCCACGGCGCCGCGACGAACGACTACCTCTGGGAGCTCGAGATCATGATCCAGGCGGCGAAGCTCGCCTCCGCTAACCGGATCACGGCGATCATGCCCTGGTTCCCGTACTCGCGGCAGGACAAGAAGTCCTCGCCACGGGAGCCGATCACGGCGAAGCTGCTCGCCGACGTCCTCGACGCCGCCGGAGCCGACCGCGTCCTCACGATGGACCTCCACGCAGGCCAGATCCAGGGCTTCTTCCGCATCCCGGTCGACCACATGACGGCGCTGCCGCTCTTCGCCCGCTACTACCGCGAGACGCTCGGGCTCCACGGGGAGGGCGTCGTGGCGGTCTCGCCCGACCCCGGCCGCGCGAAGACCGCGAACAAGTTCGCCCAGATGCTCGACGCCTCCTCGTTCGCGGTCATGAACAAGAACCGGCCCGCGCACGACGTCGCCGCGGTCACCGAGGTCGTCGGTGAAGTCGAGGGCAAGGTGGCGATCATGAGCGACGACATCATCGTCACTGGCGGGACGCTCGTCGCCGGCGCCCAGGCGCTCCTCGAAGCAGGCGCGACCAAGGTGTACGCCTGCGCGACGCACGGCCTCTTCCCCGACGACGCGCTTCAGAGGCTCGCCGACTCGGAGCTGGAGGGGGTCGCCGTCACGGACACCGTGCCGATCCCGGAGCTCAACCGTCCTGAGATGCTCACCGTGCTGACGATCTCGGGCATTCTCGCGGAGACGATCGAGAACGTCTTCGCGGACGAGTCCGTCTCGGCCATCTTCGCCGGCGAGAACCAGCTCTTCTAAGACGAGCAGGCTCGTCTGCCGGGAGGGCGAGCCTGAGTCCGACCTCTTGCGAAATCCCTGCTCAGCGCTACAGTGGAGAGCGGGACGGCCTCTTGGCGTCAGGGGAAGCAGTCTCTCTGCGGTGAGGGACGCGATGCAGTTGAGATTGCCCAGACGGCCGCGGATCTCCGCGGAGCAACAGCCGACTCGGGGCGCCGGTGCCGAGGCCCTGCCCGGGGACGACCCGTGGGCAGGTGAGGACGACGCCTGGACGGCCGACAACGACACGGCCGGCGAAGGTCGCTCCGACTTCGTACGCTTCTTCCGCGGCGCCGCGATCGGCGCGGTCGTCGGGGCCGCGTTGTGGGCGCTGATCGCGCTCGCGGTCGCACTCTGGCTCAGCTGACGATCGGGAAAGCTCGGACGGGGGTCGACGGACTCGGGCCGCGCGCCGATGGACGGTGCAGAACTGCGGCCGGTACGAATCCGAATCCCCGATCCCTCGCTTCGCGAGGAGCTGAGCGACCACTACGCGCGGTCGGGCTTCGTCGTGCGCCCGGTCGGCGAGCAGGAGCTCGACGTCGAGCGCCCCGACGCGCCGGACGAGCAGCAAGGCCGGCGCGAGGTCGGGACGCACCTGCTCGTCTGGGAGCTGCTCCACCCGGAGTGCCACGGCGAGATCGTCGAGTAGCTCCCGCGTCGCTGGAGGCAGTTCATCTTCGGCGCCCAGACCACGCGGCGAACGACAGCGCGTTTGGCGCCGTGTACTTCGGGCTCCTCCTGTGGGCGCCGGCATCCCTGAAAGGTGGGATCCACCACGAGATGGCCAATGTGGGGGATGCCCGCGCCCGCCTCGGCCAGTCATCGTCCGTGTGCATGCCGTTAGGCCGTGACTGACACCCCGAGCCCCTTCCCGGCCGAGCGGCCGGAGCCTGCGCGGCGCAAGAGCCGGCGGCGTCGCCGGCGCAGGCAAGCGCCCGAGAGCGCTTCGACCCATCCGCCCGTCGGCGGCCTCATCCCGCCGGTCATCAAAGTCGAGATCCAGAACATCGACCAGCTCGGTCGAAGGGAGCCGGTCGGTCAGGAGGACGATGAACGGCTCGCGGCCGCCCAGGAGGCGCTGTCCGAACGGGAGGCGCGCGTGGCGGCACTCGAGCAGGCGCTGGCCGAGCGCGAGCGGCGGATCGAGAAGCTCGAGAACGAGGTCGGCCCGCAGGCGGAGCTCCTCGAGTCGCGCGCAAGCCTCGACCGCCGAGAGCAGCGCGTGTCCGAGCTGGAAACCCGCCTCCGCGAGCGAGCCCGTGAGCTAGACGCGCGCGAGAACGACCTCGAGGCTCGACAGGCCGTGGCCGAGGCGGACCTCGAGCTGCGCGAGGAAGACGTCGAGCGGCGCGAGGACCTGGTCGCCATCCGCGAGGAACGGCTGGCCGAGCGCCAGCGCGAGCTGGGGCTCTACGTCTCGCAGATCCAGGGACGGATCGAGTCCCAACGGGCCGCCTCGTAGCCCGGCCGACGGACTCGTTGCCTTCGCTAGACTAGCCCGCCGGAATGGCCGGTGAGCGGATCAGGCTGGAAGTCAAGCCGCGCGAGGACGCGGGGAGCGCCGTTGCGCGCCGCCTGCGCGCGAACGGCATGGTTCCCGGCGTCCTCTACGGGGCGGGGAAGAAGGCGCATCCGTTCACGGTCGAGGAGCGAGAGCTGCGGCGCGTTCTCACGGGCGAGCATGGCCTCCACGCGATCCTCGACGTCGTCTTCGACGGCCAGAAGACCGCGCACCACGCCGTCCTCAAGGAGTACCAGCTCGACCCGGTGCGCCCGCGGCTGCTGCACATCGACCTCCACGAGGTGCGCCTCGACCAGGTCATTCAGACGCAGGTCGCTGTCGAGCCTGTGGGCGAGTCCCCCGGCGTGAAGGAGGGCGGTGCGCTCACGCTCGTCCTGCGAGAGGTCAACGTCGAGGCACTGCCGATGGAGGTGCCCGACCACCTCGAGCTCGACATCTCCGAGATGACGATCGGGGACAGCATGCGCGTCTCGGACCTCGCCGTTCGCGACGGCGTGACGCTGCTCGACGACCCCGAAGCGGTCGTCGCCACGGTGACCCCGCCCACGAAGGTCGAGGAGCCCGAGGTCGAGGAGGAAGAGGAGCTGCTCGAGGGCGAGGAAGCCATCGAGGGCGAGGGCGAGGTCGAAGGCGAGGGTGCTCCGGAGGCTGCAGAGGAGAGCGAGAGCGGCGGCGAAGAGCCCGCCGAAGGTTAGGTGCGTCTCTTCCGTCGGGGCGAGCCTGCCTCGACGCTCGATCTCCTCGGCGCCGGGCTCGGGAACCCAGGCCGCGAGTACGCGGGGACGAAGCACAACGTCGGCCACCTCGTGTGCGACGAGCTCGCCCGGCGCCACGGCGCGTCCTTCCGCTCGAAGTTCACCGGCGAGCTCGCCGAGCTGCGCCTGGACGGGCTGCGCCTGGCGCTCCTGAAGCCGCTCACCTATATGAACGAGTCCGGGCGGTCCGTGGCGCCGGCGGTCCGTTTCTTCAAGGCTCCTCTCGAGCGACTGCTCGTCGTTCACGACGAGGTGGATCTCGAACTCGGGCGCCTGCAGGCACGGATGGGCGGAGGCCTCGCCGGCCACAACGGCCTCCGATCGGTCGCCCAGCACCTGGGCACGCCGGAGTTCATGCGGCTCCGGATCGGAGTCGGACGTCCGGAGCGCGGAGACCCCCGCCCGGTGGCGGACTGGGTGCTCACGCCCTTCCCCGACGACGTCGACGTCGAGGCGATCGTCGCGCGGGCCGCGGATGCCGTCGAGCTGATCGCCCGCGAGGGGCTCGAGGAAGCGCAGCAGCGCTTCAACGAGCGCTGAGACCGGGCGCGCCGGCCGCCGTCCAAGCCGGCACGATCTCGACGCAGTCCCGCGCGTAACGCGTGCGGCGCCGAGCGATAGCGTGAACTCGGGGGGTCTTGTCGCCCCCAAGGGGGTCGTTCTGGCGTAGGGAGGGCGGGTCGCCCCGCTGGAGGACGACCCGCCGCAGATGCTCCTGCGTCGTAGCGGCCCGACGCCGGTGCTCACCACTTCCTTCGGCAGAACGGACGGCCGACCTTAGTCCCCGCGCCGGGTGAGGGGAGCCCCGGCTCGGTGCGCGGTCAGGGCACGGATACGATGGCGCCGGCGGAACCCTATGTTCCGTCGTTCGTCATGGACCAGCCAGCACGCGTCACGTTGCCGGCCCTCGGGCCGATCGTCCGCGACCTCGCCGCGGGCGAGCGCGTGCGCGAGCTTCTGGTCGAGCCCGGGGATGTTCGCGTCTCGGAGCCGATCCTCCCGCTCTTCCTCGCCGCCGTCCACGTGGCGCGGGGCGGGCCCCTGGTCGTCGTCCTCCCAGACGACGCTCAGGCCCGGGACGCCGCCGAGGGCGCCGGCTGGTTCCTCGGTGACGATCGCGTCGGGCTCTTCGCCTCCCGCGGCGTGCGCTGGACGAGCGGCCTGGAGCCGCCGCCACACCTCGTCGGCGAGCGGTCGCGGGCCCTGGAGGTTCTCGCCGAAGGAGGGCTGGTCTGCGCCTCCGCGGTCGGGATCGCAGAAGGGATTCCGCCGGTGGACGCGAGGCCTGAGCCCATCCTCCTGCGTGTCGGGGGCGAGCCCGGCGTCGAGGCGCTGGCGGAGCGGCTCGCGCTCGCCGGTTACGAGCGGGTGCCGCAGGCGGAGGAACGTGGGCAGTTCGCCGTCCGCGGAGGGATCGTCGACGTCTTCCCTTCGACCGGCCGCGAGCCGGTGCGGATGGAGCTCTTCGGGGACGAGATCGAGTCGTTGCGCGCGTTCTCGCCCTTCACCCAGCGGACGCTGCACGAGCTCGAGGAGGCCAGAGTCTACCCGGCGGCGGAGCGTCGCCTCGACCTCATCGAACCGAGTGTCGCCGACGAGGGCGAGGCGCCCGCGGCCCCCACCGACCTCGTCGCACCCCTTCCGCCCGCCGACCTGGTCTGGCAGGCGGACGAGGTGCAGGACGCGGTGCGCGAGGAGCTCGGCGAGGAGATCGACCTCGGCGAGGCTATCCGGCTCTCGCAGCTCCCGGCCGGGCAGCGCCACGTCTTCGAGGCCCAGCGGCCGGCGGTCGCTGCTCGGGGTCTCGCCGAGGCCGAGCGCGACCTGCTCGCGTACGTGAAGGGCGGCAACCGGGTCGTGGTCACGTTCGTCCATCGTGGCGAGGCGCTGCGGACGAAGGGCATGCTCCGGCGCCTCGACGCACTCGTCCTCGACGACGGCGACGACCTGCCCGGCGAGCCCGGTCTCTACTTCGCCGTCTCGCCCGCGCGCCGCGGGTTCCTGCTCCGGGACCTCGACCTCATCCTCCTGCCTGACACGCAGGTCTTCCGCAAGCGCCCGCCGCGGGCGGACGTCCGCATCGGTCGGGCGCTCCAGAGCTTCGCCGACCTGCGGACCGGCGACCACGTCGTCCACGAGGACCACGGTGTCGGGAAGCTGCTCGGGTTCGAGACGAAGACGGTCGCCGGCGTCACGCGCGACTACCTCTTCCTCGGGTTCCGCGGGGACGACCGCCTGTACGTGCCGCATGAGCAGATCGGGAAGGTCTCCCGCTACGTCGGCGCCGACGGGCACGCTCCCTCGCTCTCGAAACTCGGCGGCAAGGCCTGGCAGACGATCAAGAGTCGCGCGCGCGCGGGCGCGCACGAGCTCGCAGGCGAGCTGCTCGGACTCTATGCGCGCCGCCAGCGCGCCGAGGGCGTTGTCTTCGAGGCCGACACGGAGCTCGTCGAGCGACTCGAAGCCGGCTTCGCCTACGAGGAGACCCCGGACCAGCGGCAGGCGATCGAGGTCGTCAAGGAGGACCTCGAGGCGCCGCGGCCGATGGACCGGCTCGTCTGCGGCGACGTCGGCTTCGGCAAGACGGAGGTGGCCGTGCGCGCGGCGTTCATCGCGGTGGCCAACGGCGCGCAGGCGCTCGTGCTCGCCCCGACGACGATCCTCGCGCAGCAGCACTGGAACACCTTCCGCGAGCGGTACCGCGACCTGCCCGTGACCGTCGAGATGATCAGCCGGTTCCGCAAGCCGGCCGACGTCAAGCGGGTGCTCGCCGACTTCGCGGCGGGGAGGGTGGACGTGCTGATCGGGACCCACCGGATCCTTTCGCGTGACGTCTCCGCGAAGGCCCTCGGCCTCGTCATCGTCGACGAGGAGCAGCGGTTCGGCGTCGCGCAGAAGGAGCTCCTGCGCCAGCTACGGCTCGAGGTGGACGTGCTGGCGCTCTCGGCCACTCCGATCCCACGCACCCTGCACATGTCCCTGGCCGGCCTGCGGGACATCAGCGTCATCGAGACGCCCCCGCAGGGCCGGCGGCCCATCCGCACCCACGTCGGCGAGTACGACGAGGAGCTCGTGCGCGAGGCGCTGCTGCGCGAGCACGCGCGCGGCGGCCAGTCCTTCTTCCTGCACAACCGGGTGGAGACGATCGAGGAGGCGGCCGAGCACCTGCGCCAGCTCGTACCCGAGGTGCGCGTCCTCGTCGCGCACGGTCAGATGCCGGAGCGCGAGCTCGAGGGCCACATGCTCTCGTTCCTCGCCGGGGACGCCGACGTGCTCGCCTCGACGACGATCATCGAGTCGGGCCTCGACATCCCCCAGGCGAACACTCTCGTCGTCGAGCGGGCGGACGCGCTCGGCCTGGCCCAGCTGTACCAGATACGCGGCCGCGTTGGCCGGAGCGACCTCGTCGCCCATGCCTACCTGTTCTATCCCGACGGCCACGAGCTGACGGCGGAGGCACGGGCCCGCCTGGCCACGCTCGCGGACCACACTGAGCTCGGAAGCGGCTTCGCGATCGCCATGCGCGACCTCGAGATCCGCGGCGCCGGTGACCTGCTCGGCGCGGAGCAGTCCGGTCACGTCGCGGCGATCGGCTTCGAGCTCTACGTCGAGCTGCTCGGCGAGGCGGTCGCCGAGCTGACCGGCACGCGCCGCGCCGTCGGCCGGCCGGTCCGCGTGGACGCCCAGGTCGACGCATACGTCCCTGCCGACTACATGCCGGCGGAGGCCCAGAAGATCGACCTCCACCGCCGGCTCGCCCTGGCCGAGTCCGAGGACGAGCTGCGGGAGCTCCGAGCGGCCACGGAGGACCGGTTCGGGCCGCTGCCGGAGCCGGTCGAGAACCTCTTCGCCATCCAGGAGATCAAGCTGAGGCTCGCCCGGATCGGGGCGGACTACCTCGTCTTCCGCGGCGGCCGCGCGGTCGTCGGGCCGCTCGTGCTCGGCTCGGCAGAGCTGCGCGAACTGCGCTCGACCGCCCCGACCGCCGTCTACTCGAGCGCGAAGCGCGAGCTGACCCAGCGCGGCGAGCGGTTCCCCCAAGCGCTTGCGTTCGTCGATGCTATCCTCGATCTACGGCTTTCGGCCTAGCCAGTCCGCCCATGCCTCTTTTGACTCGTCTCATCGCTGTTCTCGCTGCGCTCGTTCTTGGAGTCGCCGCCGCGGCGGGCTGCGGCGGGGACGACGACGACAGCGCCTCGGCGGATGTCCCGGCAGAGGCGATCGCGGTCGTCGGCGACCGGGAGATCCCCAAGACGGAGTACGACCGGCTGCTCACCCAGGCCCAGGCGACTTACGAGGCGCGAAAGCAGGACTTCCCGGAGGCGGGCACGCCGGAGTTCGCGCAGCTCCGCAACGCGCTCGTCCGCAGCCTCGTCGAGCAGGCCCAGTTCGAGATCGCCGCCGAGGAGCTCGACGTCACCGTCACGGACGAGGAGCTCGACAAGCGCCTCGACGAGCTGAAGCAGCAGTTCTTCGACGGCGACGAGCAGAAGTACAAAGACGAGCTCGAGAAGCAGGGCCTCACCGAGGAGCAGGTCCTGAAGGACCTCCGGACGCGGATGCTCTCCGAGAAGATCTTCGAGAAGGTGACGAGCGAAGTCGCGGTCACCGACGCCGACATCCAGGCGTACTACGAGGAGAACAAGTCGCAGTTCGAGACGCCGGCCTCCCGCGAGGTCAGGCACATCCTCGTGAAGTCGAAGGCGAACGCCGACGACATCCACGGCCAGCTCGAGAACGGCGGGAACTTCGCGAAGCTCGCCAAGCAGTTCTCGGAGGACCCGGCCTCGAAGAACGAGGGCGGAAAGTTCACGGCGCAGAAGGGGGCGACCGTCGCTCCCTTCGACAAGGTGGCGTTCGAGCTGGAGACCGGCGAGCTCTCCGAGCCCGTGAAGACGCAGTTCGGCTGGCACATCATCGAGGCCGTCGGCGACATCGAGGAGGCGACGACTCAGCCGCTCTCCGAGGTCGAGGAGTCGATCTCGACGACGCTGCTCGAGGAGAAGAAGAACCAGCGGATCAACGACTGGATCGAAGAGCTCCAGGACCGGTTCGCCGACCAGATCTCCTACGCCCCGGGCTTCGAGCCTCCGCCCGAGACCGAGACCGGAACGGGCGGGACCGAGACCGCGACGACCACGGAGTAGGCCCATGGGCGGCGGTGACGGGCTCGAGCGGGCCCTCGTCGACCTCCAGGAGCTGGCCGAGCGGTTGCGACGCGACTGTCCCTGGGACCGCGCGCAGACCGAGCGTACGATCGTCCCCCACACCGTCGAGGAGGCGTACGAGACGGCCGACGCGGCTCTGGCGGGTGACGACGCGAAGCTCGTCGACGAGCTCGGCGACCTCCTTTTCCAGACGGTGTTTCTCTCGCTCCTGCTCGAGGAGCGCGGAGCGGGGGACCTCGCGACGGTTGCCCGCGGGATCCACGACAAGCTCGTCCGTCGGCACCCTCACGTTTTCGGCGGCGACGCCCTTGAGACGGCCGGGGCGGTCAAGGGCCGCTGGGAGGAGCTGAAGCGCGAGCAGGAGGAGCGGGCGGGGATCTTCCACGACCTCCCCGAGACGCTGCCCGCGCTCATACACGCCCGCAAGGTGCAGCGGCGCGCGGCCTCGGCCGGGTTCGACTGGCTCGACGCCGCCGGGCCGCTCGCCAAGGTGCGGGAGGAAACCGACGAGCTCGAGGCCGAGATCGACGAGGCGGGCGAGACGGCCCCAGAGACCGAGCCGTCGCCGCGGGTCGTGGCCGAGATCGGCGACCTCCTCTTCACGGTCGTGAACCTCTCGCGCGCGCTCAACGTCGACCCGGAGCTCGCGCTGCGAGCGACGAGCGGCCGGTTCGTCGCGCGCGTCGAGCGGGCTGCGGAGCTGGCGCGGGAGGAGGGGCGGGACTGGCGCTCGCTCGACCTCGAGGAGCAGGACCGCTACTACCGGCTCGCCAAGGAGGCGCTTGCATGAAGATCGCCGACGTCCGTGCCCGCCAGATCCTCGACTCGCGCGGCAACCCCACCGTGGAGGTGGACGTCGTCCTCGAGTCGGGCGACACCGGCCGCGCCGCCGTTCCTTCTGGGGCGTCGACCGGGAAGTTCGAGGCGGTCGAGCTCCGCGACGGCGACGCCGCCGTCTACCTTGGCAAGGGCGTCCTGGGAGCGGTCGCGAACGTCGAGCGGGAGATCGCGTCCGCGCTGATCGGTGCCGACGCCGCCGACCAGGCGGCGGTCGACCGCGTCCTGCTCGAGCTGGACGGCACGCCGAACAAGTCGCACCTCGGCGCGAACGCGGTGCTCGGGGTTTCACTTGCCGTTGCCAAGGCGGCGGCCGCGGCCGCCGGCGTTCCGCTCTACCGCTGGCTGAGCGGGGAGGAGGCGTCCGTGCTCCCGGTGCCTCTGATGAACGTCGTGAACGGCGGCGCGCACGCCCAGAACTCCCTCGACCTGCAGGAGTTCATGGTCGTCCCGGCCGGCGGAGCGTCGTTCTCCGATGCCCTCCAGATCGGGGCCGAGACGTTCCACCAACTGAAGGCGCTCCTGCACGAGCGCGGGCTCGCGACCGCCGTCGGCGACGAGGGAGGCTTCGCGCCCGACCTGCCGTCAAGCGAGGACGCGATCGCCGCCGTGCTCGAGGCGGCCGAGCGGGCGGGCCACTCGGAGAAGGTCGCGGTTGCGCTCGACCCGGCCACCACCGAGCTCTACGAGGGAGGGCGCTACCGGCTTCCGGGCGAGGGCCTCGACCTCGACACCGACGGGATGATCGGATTCTGGGACGACCTCTGCGGCCGCTACCCGATCGTGTCCATCGAGGACGGGCTCGCCGAGGACGACTGGGCCGGGTGGAAGGTGCTCACCGAGCGGCTCGGCGCGCGCGTGCAACTCGTCGGCGACGACCTCTTCGTCACGAACGTCGAGCGCCTCCGGCGCGGGATCGAGGAGAGGGCCGCGAACGCGATCCTCGTCAAGGTGAACCAGATCGGGACGCTGACGGAGACGCTCGAGGCGATCGAGCTCGCGCGGACGAACGGCTACGCGGCCGTCATGTCGCATCGCTCCGGCGAGACGGAGGACACGACCATCGCCGATCTCGCGGTCGCCACGGGCGTGGGACAGATCAAGACGGGCGCGCCCTCCCGCAGCGACCGTGTCGCGAAGTACAACCAGCTCCTCCGCATCGAGGAGGAGCTGGGTGAGAACGCCGTCTATCCGGGCTGGACGGCGTTCCCGCGCGCACGGCGCTGACCGGCCGGCGAGAGCAGGTGCGCGCGCTAACGTGGGCGGTGTGACCAACGGGCTCCGCCGCACGAAGATCGTCTGCACGATCGGCCCGGCGACGTCGTCCCAGGAGATGGTCGACAGGCTCGTGCAGGCGGGGATGGACGCGGCGCGGCTCAACTTTTCCCACGGGACGCACGAGGAGCACGGCGAGCGGGCCCGCCTCGTCCGCGACGCGCAGGAGCGCGCCGGTCGTCCGCTGGCCTTGATCGCCGACCTCCAGGGGCCGAAGGTGCGGGTCGGCGACCTCGATGTCCCGCGGATCCTCGTCGAAGGCGACGTGATCTACATCGCGGGCGAGGCGATCGCGGCGAGCGGCGACCTCCCCGTCATGCCTGCGGTTCTGACCGAGGTTCTGGAGCCGGGGCAAGAGGTGCTGGTCGACGACGGGCTCGTCCGCCTGCGGGTCGAGGAGACGAACGGCGAGCGCGTGCGGGCCATGGTCATGGTGGGAGGCGCCGTGGGCGCGCACAAGGGCGTCAACGTCCCGGGCGTCCCCATCCCGGTGCCGTCGGTGACCGAGAAGGACCTGAGCGATCTCGAGTTCGCGCTCTCGCTCGGCGTCGACTACGTCGCCCTCTCGTTCGTCCGCTCGGCGGCCGACTGCCGGGGCCTGCGCGAGCTCCTCAACGCCGCCGACGCGAAGGCGCAGGTGATCGCGAAGGTCGAGAAGGCCGAGGCCCTCGACGAGCTGGACGCGATCGTGAGTGCCTCCGATGCGGTCATGGTCGCCCGCGGCGACCTCGGGGTCGAGATCGGGCCGGCCGCGGTGCCGCTCGTCCAGAAGCGCATCGTCCTTTGCGCCCTCGAGCACGGGAAGCCGGCGATCACCGCCACGCAGATGCTGGAGTCCATGATCACCCGGCCCGAGCCCACGCGGGCCGAGGCGAGCGACGTCGCCAACGCCATCCTCGACGGGACGTCGGCGTTGATGCTCTCCGGCGAGACCGCGGTGGGCTCCTATCCGGTCCAGAGCGCCGCCTTCATGGACCGGATTGCCCGGGCCGTCGAGCCCAGCGTCGCCTACCGGCACGAGCTCGCGCAGGCGGCCGACCAGCCGTTTCCCACCGTCGGGGAGGCAATGTCGAACGCAGCGTGCGACATCGCCGAGGTGCTCGGTGCCGCCGCCATCCTGGTGCCGACGTACAGCGGGCGCACCGCGTCCGCCGTCGCCCGCCACCGTCCGCGTCGGCCCATCATCGCCGTCACGCACAAGCGGCAGGCGGTGCAGCAGCTCGCGCTCGAGTGGGGCGTGGTCGCTGCGGAGATCGAGGAGGCGAAGAACGTCGAGGACCTCTGGGCTCGGGCGCTCGAAGCCGCGCGGGAGACCGGCCTCGTCGGCGCCGGCGACCGCATCGTCATCACCGCCGGCACGGCGGTGAACGTCCCCGGCACGACGAACCTCATCAAGGTCGAGACTGCCTAATCGCGGGCGGGGTCAGGCGTCCGTCCGGCGCCCTCGGTAGGGTTTCGCTCGCCCTGAGAAGGAGGCCATGGCCTGCGGTCGAAGTTCGCATGCCCATGGCCGACCGGGCTTCTCGCCGACCCTCCCGCACCCGCAAGCGGAAGACGCGCCGTCTCCCGAAGCCGGCCCGTCCGCTCCGCTGGATCGGGCTGGTCGTGCTCCTTGCCGTCGCGGTCGGCTACGTCCAGCCGCTGCGCGCGTACCGGGATGCGCGCGCCGACGTAGCCACGCAGAGGGCCGAGGTCGAGCGGATCGCTCGGGGGAACGTCGCCCTGGAGCAGCGCATCGCCGAGGCGGGGACTGCCGAATACGTGGAGCGGGAGGCCCGCAAGCTCGGCTTGGTGAAGCCCGGAGAGCGTCTCTTCATCGTCACGGGGATCGACGAGTGGAAGCACGAGCGGCGGGCCCAAGCGAAGGCGCGGTTACGATGATCTGGTGGACGACCGGACCGTGGTCTCTTGGCAGCTGGGGCGGCCCGCTCGCACGTTTCGGCGGGTTCAGGTTCGCTGTGCGCACGGCTATCCCGCGGTTACGGAGCAGGCGCCCTTCGGGCCGGACGGCAAGCCGTTCCCGACCACCTACTACCTGACCTGTCCCTGGCTCGTGGCCGCGATCTCCCGCCTGGAGGCGGACGGCGGCGTGGAGCGCTGGTCCCGGGCCGCGGAGGACGATCCCGAGCTCGGCGAAAGCCTTGCCCGCGCCGACCGTGAGCAGCGCGCGCTGCGCCCGGAGATCGACGGCGGCATCGGGGGCACGCGCTCTCGCGAGAACCTCAAGTGCCTTCACGCCCATGCGGCGTTCGCGCTCGCGCGGCCGGGCTACGAGCTGGGCGAGCGGATCCTCGATGAGGCCGGCGAGCGCTGGTGCCCCGACGCGCGCTGCGGGCGGGCCCTCGCGGAGAGGTCGTCCGGGTGATCCTGGGAAGCACGCGCCAGCAGTGGGACGAGGGCCAGCGGCGCCTCGACACCGTCGGCGCCGAGACTGCGCGCGGACGCCATCTGTGGCTGCTCGTCGAGGCCGTCTTGGCCGAGCTGCGGCGTCGCGTCGGGCAGACCTTTACGCTCGCCGACCTCGCGCACGAGTACGAAGGCTCCGAGGACTGGGTCCGAGACGTCGTCGTCCGCTCGACCCCGCCGAAGCCCAGGGCGGGGATCAGGGACGTCGCGCTCGTTCAGGACGCGGCCTTCGCCCACTACGCCCGCGGCGCGAGCGACTACCGCCCGTGACGGCTGGGAGGTACGAGCGGGCCCGCGACCGCGGCAGGCCGCGCCGCTCGACGGGCCGCCGGCTCGCGGGCTGGCTCCTCCGCTTCGCCGTCCTGGCGGTCGTCTTCGTCGCCGGTCTCGCCGTCGGCCGCGCGCTCGAGCAGTCGCCCAGCCCAGGCGGGACGCAGACGATCGTTCGCACGCTCGAGCCGTTGACAGTCGAGCCTCAGGAGCGGACGGTCACGGTCACCACCTCCGAGCGCTGACCGCGGAGAAACTGGCCCCTCGGCCAGGTGAAGAAAGTTGGAGGTTTGCTAGGTTTTTTGGTTGCGGCCCATGCAAGGCGACCGACAGCCTGAGTCCGCCGGCGCAGGTCGGGGGGCGGACAACGGCCGGGAGTGGTACACCCTCGGCCAGGCTGCCGCATTCCTCGGTGCCGCCCAGAGCACCGTGCGCAAGTGGGCGGACGGCGGGCGCCTCCGCACCTTCTACACGCCGGGCGGCCATCGGCGCTTCCGCCGGGCCGACCTCGAGGCCTTCCTCGCCGTCCCGCGCGGGGCGGGGGCGCCTGTAAAGCCGGCGGGCGCGAGCGTTCTCGTCGTCGACGACGACGCGGCTCTGCGGGAGTTCATCCGCGCGAACCTGGAAAAGGAGGGCTACGCGGTCCGCGAGGCCGGAAGTGCGAGCGAAGGGCTGGCCGCGCTGGACGAGGAGCCCCCGGACCTGATCCTCCTCGACGTGATGATGCCGAGCATGGACGGGTGGGAGATGCTCCGCCGCGTGCACGAGCGCCACGGTGTCGATGCGATCCAGGTGATCATGTACAGCGGTAAGCTCGACGAGGCGGGGACGGCCGCCGAGCGTGGCGCGCAGGCGTTCATCGGCAAGCCGTTCGACCCGCAGAAGCTCCTCGACGCAACCAGGCAACTGCTCGGGTCGTAGAAACCCTCATAGTCCCGGGAGATGTCCTTCGGGATCACCGAGCTCGACCGCGACGTCTTCACGTGGGTCGTCGAGCACCGCGCGCAGCCCTTCGACTGGCTCTTCGTCGCCCTCTCGGCCGCGGGCCAGGCGGCGATTCTCTGGATCGTCCTCGCCCCGGTCCTGGCCCTCTTGGCCCGCCGGCCACCGCTCTTCACGATGCTCGTCACCGCCGCGACCGTCTGGACGGCCGACCTGCTCGCGACGCTGGGCAAGGCGCTGGTCGACCGGCAGCGCCCCTACGAGGTGATCCCCCAGGCGGATCCGCTCCTGCGCTGGGACGTCTCGGCATCGTTCCCGTCGGGCCACGCGGCGACGAGCGCTGCGGGCGCGGTCATTCTCGCCTACCTCCTCGGCCGCTGGGGCCTGTGGCTGGGTCTCCTCGCGGCAGCCGTCGCCTTCTCACGGGTCTACGTCGGCGTGCACTATCCGCTGGACGTGCTCGCCGGCGCCGCGCTCGGCGCGGGCGTGGGCCTGCTCGCGATCGCGGTCGTCAGACGTCTTCGCCCGACTTCAGCAGACCCGCAACGATCAGGAGCAGCGAGGCCAGAAGGCTGAGCCAGATCCCGATCCCTCGTCCGACGGCCGGCTGGAAGGCCTCGGGAATGTCGATCAGGCGGATGAGCACGAGGATCGTCGCCACGAGGCCGAGCCCGGCGATGACGAGGCCGTCGGGGATACTCGGCGGCAGCTCGACGCCGAACGCCCGCAGCGCGAGCAGCAGCAGCACGAGGACGCCGATGACGAAGACGAGCTTGCCGATCGTGCCCGTGTTCCAGCCGAGCACCGAGAGCGAGCCTCGCAGGTCGCCCGAGATCGTGTACCAGCCCATGAAGGCGCCCAGCGTGAGCACGAGGCCGCCGAGCCAGGCGAGCAGCTCGCCGGTGCGCCAGAGGCCGGCTCCACCGGGTGCGGCCTGCGGGCGGGCCGGGCCCAGGGGTGCGCCTCTCGGGCTGGGGCTCTCCACGCCGGTGCCTTACAGCCCGAACACGGAGCCCATCTTCTCCCAGATGGACAGGGTGAGGAAGAGCGTCAGGAAGATGAGCGCGCCGATGAGCGCGAGGAAGCGGATCCCTGCGAGCCGCCGCTCGCGCTGGTGCTCGTGCAGCGCATGGCGCTTCGCGCGCTCGCGGCGCAGCCGCCGCCGGACGGCATACGGGTCGAGCGGCGGATCGTCCTGGGCGAGGTCCTCGTCCGGGAGCTCCTCCCAGTTGGCACGGCGGGGCGCAGGCGCTGCCATCGGCCAGGGATTGTTGCGGCTCGGGAGGACGCCCGCAACTGGGGGCGCTCCGTGCGCGATTTTTGGCGCGGTCGCGATAATGAGCAGATGAGGGCGGCTCCAGGATCCGCCGGCGCCGGGGAGAGCCTCCCGACCGAGGTGGCCGGGAGCGCACTGTCGGCCTTCGCGGCCGCAGCGCTCGAGCTCGTGAAGGGCCGTGGGCAAGGGCGCGGTCTCGCCGAGCTTCTCCGCGCAGTGGCGCTCGGGACCGGCGCAGAGCTGCTCGTCGCGCGGCTGGCCGAGGGAAACGGCAACCTCGTCGCGTGGGGTGTCCACTCCGACTCGGCGGCCCTCTCCGCGGAGCTCCAGGGCACCCGCATCCCCGTCGGCGAGATCGCCGAGCAGGAGGTCGAGCTGAAGGACGCACCCGGCGATCCCGCCGCGCCGGCCGTCGTTCGGCAGGCGGCGGCACGGGCGGGGATGCCGATCGCCCTGCTCGTGCCCGTGTCGGTGGACGGGGAGGTCATGGCGCTGCTCGAGCTCTACCGCACCGGGTTTCCCTTCGGGCCCGAGGAGGAGGCGCTCGCCCGGGCCGCGGCGGCCCATGTCGCGCTCGCGCTCCTGCTCCACCGGGCTGCCGAGAAGGGAATGAACGGCTGGACGGAGCTCTCGTCCGGGAGCCTCCAGCTTCTAGGGGAGGTCCTCGCGGCCGGGGCCGACGAGACCGAGGCCGCGGAGCAAGTCGTCCGCGTCGCGGCCGAGGCGGCCGACGCGGCGGGCGCGACCCTGTGGCGGATCGAGCCGGACGGCACGCCGACGCTACTGGCGACCCACGGGTTCGGCGCTGCCGCGCCGGACCTCGTGGAAGCAGCGGAGAGCGTGCGGCGCCACCTCGCAGCGCGCACGCGCGCACCGGCTCGGGTCGGCACGTGGCTCGTCCACACGATCGCGCTCGGCGAACCGCCGGCGGCGGTGCTCCGGCTCGCCTTTGACGACGTGGGTCCCGAGCAGGGCGACCTCGAGCGGCTGTCGCAGTTCGGCGTCGGCGCGGCGCTGGCGCTCAGGCGGAGCCGACGGGCGGGCGAGGTGGAAGCGGCGCTGAAGCGCTCGCAGACCCTCATCGCGGTCGTGAGCCAGGCGATCGCGCAGCTTTCGCTCGCGCACACGCTCGACACGGCCGTCGAGCGCGTGGCGGAGCTGGCGTCGAGCGGACACGTCGCGGTCTACTTGCGCGAGGAAGGCCGCCTCGTGGCCGCCGCGTCACGCGGTCTTGCCGGGCCGCACGCCGAGGTGGCCCACCGCCTGCTCGAGCTGGCGTTGGGACCCTACCGGAGCCGCGGCTTCCTCTTCGTCGAAGACCTCCGCGGCGACCCGCGGCTTGCCGGTCTCGAGGCCGTCGTCGAGGAGATCGGAGTCCGGCGCGTGCTCTTCATCCCGCTGCTCGTCCACGACGACGCGATCGGCGCGCTGGCGGTCTTCAAGAGCAGGCCGCGCGCGTACAAGGAGGGAGAGGAGGGCCTGCTTCTCGCGCTCTCCAGTCAGCTTGCGGTCGCGGTGCAGAATGCGCGGCTCCACGAGCGGACGAAGGAGCTCTCGTCCATCCTCGAGCGAACCCTGGAGTCCGAGCGGCGCGCCGCGCGCCAGCTGCGTGGGCTCTACGCCGTCTCGCAGTCCTTCGCCGAGAGCCTCTCGCTCGAGGCCACGCTCGAGGCGGTCGCCAGGGCGATGGTCGAGCTCCTCGATGCGGGTGTCGGCGTCATCCGCATGTCCGACCCCCGCGCCGAGGCTCTCACAGCGCGCGCTGTGCACATCGCCGACACGGAGACGGCGGATGTCGTCCGTGCTCTGGTGTCGGTGCCTCAGCCCTTCTCGGCGCCGCTCGCGCAGCGGCTCCTCCGCTCCAAGCGCGCGGTGATGCTCGAGCCAGGGAAGTTCGCCTCGGGGGACGCGCACCGGGTGCTCGACCCCTTCCTCCGCCGCGGCGCGACCGCGGCGGTGCTGCCGCTCGCCACGCCGGGAGAGGTCCTCGGCACGCTGACGATCGTCTCCTTCGACCCGTCGCGGCCGCTCGAGCAGGCAGGGATCGACGCGGCGATGGCCGTCGGCGCCCAAGCCGCGCTCGCGATCGACAACGCGCGCCTCAGCCAGCAGCAGAAGGACTTCACCGAGACGATGCAACGGTCGCTGCTCCCGCGCGAGATCCCTCGCGTCCGTGGCCTCGACGTTGGGCACGTGTACCAGTCGTCGGCGCGCGTGGACGTCGGCGGCGACCTCTACGACTTCGTCGCGCTGGAGGACGGGCGGCTGGCGGTCGTGATCGGCGATGTCCTCGGCAAGGGCATCTCCGCGGCAGCCGACATGGCCCTCGCGAAGTACACCTTCCGCGCGCTCGCGCGCGCGGACTCGGCGCCGGCCGCCTTCCTCAGGAAGGCGAACGAGGTGGCCTGCGACGAGATCGCCGAGGAGAAGTTCGTCACGCTTCTCTACGCGCTGGTCGACGCGCGCGGGCGCGAGGTGGCCGTGGCGAGTGCGGGGCATCCGCCCGCCCGGGTCGTCGACCCGCGCGGTGAGGTCGCCTCACTCGGCGGCACCGGCCTGCCGCTCGGGGTCGAGGCGGACCAGATCTACGCAGAGGAGCGGGTGCGCCTCGAACCCGGGTCGACGGTCGTGCTCTACACGGACGGCGTCCTGGAGGCCCGGCGCGACAGCGAGCTCTACGGCGAAGAGCGGCTCGACCGGCTGCTCGCTGAGGCCCGCGACCTCGCCGCCCAGGACCTCGCGGCGGAGATCCTCGCCGACTGCCGCGCCTTCGCTGGCGGCGAGCTCGGCGACGACTGCGCCATCGTCTGTCTCAAGCTGGCACGCTGAGCAGCGCATGAGCACCGCCTCGGACGCCGTCGTGCCCGCCGTGCCCGCCGCGTCCGTGGGCCGGACGCGCCTAGGGGTCGTCGTGTTCACGGCGGGTGCCGCCACGCTTGCCACCGAGATCGCGGCCTCCCGGCTCCTGGCGCCCTATTTCGGGAGCTCGACGATCGTCTGGGCGAACATCATCGGGCTCATCCTCCTCTACCTCTCGGTCGGCTACTGGCTCGGCGGGAAGGTGGCCGACCGGCGTCCCGAGCCGAGGCTGCTCGGCTGGACGATCCTCGTCGCGGCGCTCGCCATCGCGGTGACGCCGTTCGTCGCGAGGCCGATCCTGGATGTCGCGCTCGAAGGGCTCGACGCCGTCTCGGTCGGTGCGGTCGTGGGCTCGTTCTTCGCCGCGCTCGCCCTCTTCGCTGTGCCCATCACCCTCCTGGGCGCGGTGGCGCCGTTCGCGATCAGGCTCGCCTTGGTCGACGTCAACCAGGCGGGCGCGGTCGCCGGCCGCCTCTACGCGCTCTCGACCGTCGGCAGCATCGTCGGCACGTTCCTCTCCGCCATCGTCACGATCCCGCTGCTCGGGACCCAGCGGACGATGCTCGGCTCCGCGGTCCTCCTCGTCCTCGCAGCGGCGCTCCTGCTCGGCAACCGCTGGCAGCTCCTGACGCTCGCGGCTACGGGGCTCCTCTTCGTCCCCGCCGGGACGATCAAGGCGAGCTCGGGCCTGCTCTTCGAGACGGAGTCCTCCTACCAGTACATCCAGATTGTCGAGCGCAAGGACGGCTCGCGCGCCCTGAAGCTGAACGAAGGCGTGGCGGTGCACTCGGTCTGGCACGAGGATTCAGTCCTCACCGGCGGGGTCTGGGACACGTTCCTGCTCGTGCCACCGCTGCTCGACCGGCCCGTGGAGCGGATGCTCATCATCGGGAACGCCGGCGGCACCGTCGCCCGGGCCTACGGCGAGCTCTACCCCGAGGTGGAGATCGACGGCGTCGAGATCGACCCGGAGGTGAGCGAGGCGGCCCGGAAGTACATGGGCCTGGAGGACAACCCACGGCTGAACGTGATCACCGACGACGGCCGCCCCTACCTCCAGCTCAGCGACGAGAGGTACGACGTCATCGTCGTCGACGCCTACCACCAGCCCTACATCCCGTTCTACCTCGCGACGCGCGAGTTCTTCGCAGCCGTGCGCGAGCACCTGCGGCCCGGCGGTGTCGTCGCCCTGAACGTCGCGAGCGTCCCGGGGGACGTGCGGCTCTCGGAGGCGATCGGGAGCACGCTCCTCGCCGAGTTCCCGCAGGCCTGGCGCTGGCGGCCGCTCGGCTTCAACGAGCTCATGCTCGGCTTCGACACCGAGATCACGAGCGAGGAGCTGTCCGAGCGGGCGGAGGCGGCTCCGGCCGCCGTCGCGTCCCTCGTCCCCCTCTTCCAGTCGGGGCTCCGGCCGGTCGCTTCGGTCGAGCGTCCGCTGACGGACGACCGCGCGCCCGTCGAGTGGCTGACCGACCGGATGATCATCGACTTCGTCGCCCGGGGCGGCGAGCTCGACGAGGACTACCTCCCGACGCGCCCGTAGTGTTTCGAGCCTGCCGCGAGCGCGCCGAGGAGCACGCCGGCGGCGAGGAGCTGCACGGACGCGGGCACCCCGCCGGCTCTGTGCCACCCCCTGATCCGGTGGCTGGGGAAGAGCTTGCGCCCGTTGGGGCGCGGAAGCGGGAGCACGTGCTCGACGTCGGGGACGGAGGCGCCCACCGCGCCGACGACGGCCGGGTCGAGCGGCCCGCGCGCGACCGCCAGGAGCCCCAGGCCCGCGACCCCGCTCAGTGTCTCGAAGCGCCGCGAGGCGACGTCCTGGTGCGGGACGGCGTCGCCGAGGGCGTGGGCGACGAGCCCGAGCACGAGGGCCGAGCGGCGTGAGCCGGCGAGCGCGCCGACGAGCCCGCCCGTGGCGACGTGGAGGGTAACGATCACGCGCGAAGAATTGCAGCCGCGGGTTCGTCTAAGATCGCACGATGGTGGGTCGAGGGAGGGTCTTCACGCTTGTGGTCTTCTGCGCGCTGCTGGCGTCGGCTCCCGCGAACGCGCAGGTCCCACCCGACTCGGTGATCGCCAACGGGGTCACCATTGCCGGAGTCGACGTCGCGGGCCTCACCGGCGCCGAGGCGACGGCGGCCGTGCAGGCGTTCTTCGCGCGGCCGCTCAACCTCACGCTCGGGACTGAGAGGACCTCCGTCCGCCCCTCGAGGTTCGGCGCCCAGGCGCGGATCGGCAACGCGGTGGCGGCCGCCCTCGCGGCGCCGGCCGACAGAGCGCTTCCGCTGCGGGTGGTCGTCTCCGGCCCCACGCTGCGCGCCTGGGTTGCGCGGAAGGCCAAGGTCTTCCGCCGCAAGCCGGTCTCGGCGCATATCGTCCTCCGCGGGTCGAGGCCGCGCATCGTCGCGGCGCGCCTCGGGCGCCTCCTCGTCAAGCCGGAGGCGAGGAGGAGGATCCGTGCCGCCCTCGTGGCCCACCGCCGCGCCGTGCGCCTGCAGGTTCGCTCGATCCGGCCGGCGATCACGCCGCGGAGGGTCGGGCCGGCGATCGTCGTTCGGCGCGGCTCGCGGCGCCTCCTCCTCTACCGCGGCTCGAAGCCCGGGAAGATGCGGGTCGTCAGGTCGTTCCCGGTCGCGGTCGGCCAGCCGGCGTGGCCGACGCCGCTCGGGAGCTTCCAGATCCGCACGATGACGCGGAACCCCTGGTGGTATCCGCCCGACCGCCCGTGGGCCGAGGGCGCTGAGCCGATTCCGCCCGGGCCGGGGAACCCGCTGGGGACGCGCTGGATGGGCGTCGGCGGCGGCGTGGGGATCCACGGGACCTACAACTCCGGCTCGGTCGGCACCGCTGCGTCCCACGGCTGCATCCGCATGCACATCTCCAGCTCCGAGTGGTTGTTCGAGCGGGTGCGCATCGGGACGCCGGTCTTCATCATCGGCTCCTAACCGCGCCGGTACACTCGATGGCGGTCGAAATGGCGCGCCGCGCGAAGCTCATCCTGCAGGCGGCGGCCGTCCTCGTGGTCGTCCTCCTCGTCGTGCTGCTCGGCTGGAAGGTGACCCAGCAGGAGGAGGGCCGCGGCCTGAGCGACGCCCTCGAGCGGGGTGAGCGGCCGCACCCGCCGACGGTCGTGTTCGAGACGCTCGACGGCGACCAGGAGATCCGGCTCTCCGACTACCGGGGCAAGGCGGTCGTCCTCAACTTCTGGGCCTCCTGGTGCGAGCCGTGCAAGGACGAGGCGCCGATGCTCGAGGAGACCTGGCAGCGGTTCCGCGACGACGGCCTCATTGTCCTCGGCATCGACGCCCAGGACTTCCGCACGGACGCGCGGCGCTTCGTGGAGCGCTACGGCCTCACCTACCCGATCGCGTTCGACGGGAACGGCGCGAGCCTCGGTCGCTTCGGGAACACGGGCTTCCCCGAGACCTGGTTCCTCGGACGGGACGGCCGGCTCGTGGGCGAGCACATCGTCGGCCCGTTCGACCGGGAGCAGCTCGAGGAGAACGTGCGCGCCGCTCTCGACACGCCGGTGCGATGAGGCGGCTTCTCGTCCTGACGGTCTTCGCGCTCGCCGTCGTCGGCGCCGGGTGCGGAGGCGAGGACGACGAGACGCCGACCCTCGCCGAGCTCGAGAAGCGCTACATCTGCCCGACCTGCCAGACGACGCTGGAGCTCTCGAACGCGCCGGTCGCGGAGCGGATGCGCGCGTTCATCCGCGAGCGCATCGCGGCCGGGGACTCGCGGAGCGAGATTGACGAGGCGCTCGTCGCCGACTTCGGCGAGGAGGTGCTCGCCGCGCCGCCGAAGGAGGGCTTCAATCTGCTGGCGTGGGTGCTCCCGCTCCTCGGCGGCGCGCTCGCCGTGGGCGCGCTCGCGTTCGCACTCGTCCGCTGGAGCCGGACGCGCCCCGAGCCGGAGGCGCCTGCGCCCGCGTCCGCGAACGGCGGCCCGCCGCTCGACCCGGAGCTCGAGCGCAAGGTCGACGAAGAGCTCACCCGCTTCGACACCTAGACCCATGGAAGCCAAGATCCCGTTGGCGTTCGCGGCCGGGCTGGTCTCGTTCGCGACGCCGTGCGTGCTCCCACTCGTCCCCGGCTACCTCGCGGTCATCTCGGGCCAGGAGGTCGGCGTGGGCGGCCGGCGGGTCGTGCTCGCCAGCCTCCCGTTCGTCGCCGGCTTCACGGCCGTCTTCGTCGCCCTCGGCGCCGCGGCCGCGGCCGCGGGGAGCCTCTTCGGCGAGCGCCAGGACCTCCTGCTTGCGATCGCCGGCCTGCTCGTCGTCGTCCTCGGCCTCGCCATGATGGGATTGCTGCCGCTGCCATTCTTGGACCGGCTCGTCGCGCCGGGGCTGCTCGAAGGCGCGCGCGGCACCGGCTCGGCGGCTCTGCTCGGCGGCGCGTTCGGGCTCTGCGCGGCGCCCTGCGTCGGGCCCGTGCTCGGGTCGATCCTCGCCCTGGCGGGGGAGGGGCAGACAGTCGCGCAGGGGACCCTGCTCCTGCTCGTCTACTCGGCCGGTCTCGCGCTTCCGTTCCTGGCCGTCGGCGTCGGCTTCGATCGCGCCCTGGGCGCTTTCCGCTGGCTCCGAGACCGCTACGCGACCCTGCGCGTCGTCGCGGGGGCCATGCTCGTCGCCCTCGGCCTCCTGCTCTTCTTCGACCGCTTCTGGTGGCTGCGGGTGGCGATGAACCGCTTCTTCGAGTTCTTCGGGATCGGCGTGTGAGGATCCGGGAGGCCGGCTCCGCCGACGCCCCGGCGATGAGTGCGCTACTCACCGAGCTCGGCTACCCGGCGGACCTCGCGCGGGTGGCCGCCCGCGTCGAGGAGCTCGAGCGGGATCCCGCGTCGCTGCTCCTGGTCGCGGAGGCCGACGGCGACGTCGTCGGGCTGGCCTCGGCAACGACCATCCCCCTCCTGCACGAGGACGGCCGCTGGTGCAGGCTCTCGGCCCTCGTGGTGACCGAGGAACGGCGCAGAGGCGGTGCCGGCCGCCGGCTCGTGGAGGAGGTCGAGGCGCGGGCGCGCGCCCGGGGGTGCCGTTACCTGGAGGTGACGAGCGGCGAGCGCCCCGAGCGCGCTGCCGCGCACGCCTTCTACGAGGCGCTTGGCCTCGAGCAGGTCTCCAAGCGCTACCTCAAGGAGCTCTGACGGGCCCGAGCGACGGCGCCGACGCGATCACGCGCTGCCTGGAGGCGCAGGTCTCCGCCTGGTTCGGGGGCGAGGGCCGCCGCCTCGTCGCCGACCGCGTCCGGCTCCGCCAGACGAACATGGCGATCGCGCTTGCCCTCTCGCGCTGGCTCGAGCTGGCGGAAGGCGAGGACGCTCCTGCACGCATGGGCGCGTGGCTCGACGAGGTGGAAGACCGCGCCGTCCGGCGGGACGCCGCGGCGCGGGCGGACGCGTTCCGACGCGTTCGGGCCTGGCTCGCCGGCTGCTCCTAGGAGGGTTTGGCGAAACATCGGCTGTGCCGCCGGGCCGCGCTGCTCGCCCCGAGGACTGCGTCCTCAGTCGCGCGCGTAGCCTCCGGCTACGCGCGCTCCCTGCGTCCTTGCCTCGGAACGACCATCGCACCCCGACGTCGAGCGACGCTCCGCCAAACCCTCCTAGCGCCCCCGGTCAGAGGACGATCTTCACCTCGCCGTCCTCGACGACGACCTCGTAGGTCTCGAGCTTGAGCGCGCGGTCGAACTCGTTTTCGCCTGTCCTGACGTCGTACTGCCAGCCATGCCAGGGACAGCTGAGGACGCACCCCTCGAGCCGACCGTGTCCCAACGGGCCTCCGAGGTGGAGACAGTGGGCCTGCGTGGCGTAGAAGCGGTCGTCGCAGTGGAAGAGGGCGATCTCGGTGTCGCCTGCCTGCACGACACGGGCGCTCCCGGGCGGCAGGTCCTCGACGCGGGCGAGGCTCGTAACCTGGCCGACGGCCATGCCGCACGCTACCAAACGCCTTTCGCGATGCGGTACGCTCCTGCCCGTGGCGACGATCCTGCTCGTTGGGGTCGACCTCTTCTTCCGCGGGAAGCTCGACGTGCTCTTGGGCGAGACCCATCGCCTGACGACGACCGAGAGCATCGACGCGCCGGACCTCGTCATCTGCGACCTCGCACGGGTGGAAGCCGACGAGGTCGCCGACACCTACCCGGACGTGCCCATCCTCGGCTACACGAATCACACCGACACGGCGGGGCTTCGAGCGGCCCAGGCAGCCGGGCTGGACAAGGTCGTCGCGCGCTCTGCGCTCGCCGAGCGGGCCCCGCAGCTCGTGGACGAGCTCGTTGCGTAGACTGGCCGCGTGACGTACATCATCGCCGAGCCCTGCATCGACATCCTGGACAAGTCCTGCGTGGACGTGTGTCCAGTCGATTGCATCCACGAGGCCGATCGCATGCTTGTGATCGACCCGGAGGAGTGCATCGATTGCGGCGCGTGCGAGCCGGAGTGCCCCGTCGAGGCGATCTTCCCGGAGGATGCGCTCCCGGAGAAGTGGGAGCCCTTCATCAAGATCAACTACGCGTACGGTGACGGCATGGACGTCGTCAACGAGCTCGCGGAGGCCTACGCGACGGAGCACGACGTCCAGAATCCGCCGCTGGACGAGCGCTAGGAAAGACATGGCCACCCAGGCCGAGGAGGCGCAGCGCGACGCGCTCGCAGAGCGGCTGTTCGGAGCGGCGCTCGGCGCCTACGAGCTGATGACCGTCCACCTGGGCGACCGGCTGGGCTACTACCGGACGCTCGCGGATGCGGGGGAGGCCTCGTCGGCCGAGCTCTCCGCGGCCACCCGGACGCACGAGCGCTATGCCCGCGAATGGCTCGAGCAACAGGCGGTGGCCGGGATCGTCGAGGTCGACGACCCGGACGCGGCACCGGACGAGCGGCGCTTCCGCCTCCCGCCGGGGCACGCCGAGGTCCTGACCGACCGCGATTCCCTCGCCCACGTGACGCCGATGGCGCGCTTCGGCGTCTCGTTCGCGCAGACGCTTCCCGCCGTGGAGGAGGCCTTCCGTGCTGGAGGCGGGGTGCCCTGGGACGAGTTCGGGACGATCGGGCGCGACGCGCAGGGCGACGCCAACCGGCCCGTGTTCGCCAACCTGCTCGGCAGCGAATGGCTCCCGGCCATCGAGGACGTCGACGAGCGGCTCCAGGCCGACCCGCCCGCCCGCGTTGCGGACGTCGCCTGCGGGGCGGGCTGGTCGAGCATCGCCATCGCGCGCGCGTACCCGAAGGTGACGGTCGACGGCTACGACCTCGACGCCTCGTCGGTGGAGCTCGCCAACGCGAACGTCGCCGAGACCGACGTGGCCGACCGAGTGACCGTCCACCTCCGGGACGCCGCCGATCCGGAGCTCGCCGGCTCGTACCAGCTGGTGACCGTCTTCGAGGCGCTCCACGACATGTCCCAGCCGGTGGAGGTCCTACGCGCGCTGCGCGGGCTCGTGGCAGAGGATGGGGCGGTGGTCGTCATGGACGAGCGCGTCGCCGACTCCTTCACGGCCCCGGGGGACGAGGTGGAGCGGCTCATGTACACCTACAGCGTGCTCTGCTGCCTGCCGGTCGGCCTCGCGGACTCGCCCTCGGCCGGGACGGGCACCGTCATGCGGGTGGACACGGTGCGCCGGTACGCGTCCGAGGCGGGCTTTGCGGACGTCGAGGTGCTCCCGATCGAGCACGAGGTCTTTCGCTTCTACCGTCTGCGCGGCTGAGCCGGAGGCCGGCGAGGCCCCACGCGGCGACCGCTGCCCACGCGGCCTCGAGCAGGAGGAATCCCCACTGCGCCTCGAGCCACGCCTCGACGGCGAGCACGGCAGCGCCGGCGAGGTTGAGGAGCAGGTAACCGCGCGAGCGCGTCCCGAGCGCGCCGGCCTGCGCGAGCGCGAACGCGGCGAGAACTGCGAGCGCGCCGACGATCTGGACGATCTGTCCCATGATGAGCCTCCCGGCGTCGTCTTGGCAGATCGGGTACGACGCCCCTCGTCCGGGACAGACCACTGCGGCCCGTCTCCGATCGAGGGTAGCACCCCGGATTTCCTTGGACGCCCTCTCAGGCCGGGGTGAGGCGCAGCTCACGCGGCAGGTCCCGCTCCAGCGCCAGCGCGCCCGCGCCCGCCAGCAGGCAGACGACGGCCGCGAGCGGCCAGAGCGCGAGCGGCTCCGCCTCGAGTACGAAGCCACCGACCGCCGGGCCGACGATGAAGCCGACGTCCCACGAGATCGTCGAGACTGCCATGTAGCGTCCGCGGAGGCGGGGTGGGGCGAGATCGGCGACGAGTGCGCCCTGCACGGGCCCCTGGAAGCACTCCCCGAGGCCGAACACGATCGCGGCGAGGGCGAAAGCCGTCGCGGCGGCCGCGGCCTCGAGCCAGTGCCCACCGAGGAGAACGACGATCCACGCGGCCGCCCAGAGGGTGCACATGAGCGCCAGCGCCGGCATCCGGCGTCGGCCCTCGAGGCCCTTGGAGACCGGGAACTGGGCAAGCACGATCACGAGCGTGTTGACGAAGAAGATCAGCCCGATGCCCGCCTCCGTCACGCCCGCTTCGTTCTTGGCGAAGACGGGCAGGAGCTCGAGCTGCGCGTAGCCCGCGCTGACGAAGAGGACGTTGAGCACGACGATGCCCAGGAAAACGCGGTCGCGGAGGACATCGGCATAGCGCGCGGGCGCGAGCGAGCCGTCCTCCGCCGGCAGCTCGGGCTCCGGGACGAAGGCCAGCATCGCGACGAAGACGAGGAAGGTCCCCGCGTCGAGGAGGAAGAGCACGGTGAAGCTCCCCGGGCTCGAGGTGGTGGCGATCAGTCCTCCGGCCACGCCGCCGAGCCCGATGCCGAGGTTGCGGGTCACACGTTGGAGCGCGAAGGCGGCATGGCGGCGCGACGGCGGCGTCAGCCCGGCGAGGAGGGCGGACTGGCTCGGCCAGAAGCCTGCGTTCCCGAGGCCGGCGACCGCGCTCGCTATGAAGGCCTGCCAGGGCTCGTGGATGAGCGGGTAGCTTCCGAAGCCGATCGCGAGGAGCACGAGCGCCGCCGCGAGCGTGGCGCGGCCGCCGATCCGGTCGATGACGACGCCGACCGCCGGCCCGGCGAGCAGGCTGACCGCGCCGGTGGTTGCGAGCGCGAGGCCGGCCGTGCCGAGCGAGAAGCCCCGCACGTTGTGGAGGTAGATGACGAGGAAGGGGAACGCAAGCCCGTTGCCGACCGCGTTGGCGAGGCCGCCGAAGCTGAGGACCCAGACAGAGCGCGGGAGCCTCGGGTCGAGGCTGCGCAGGTACGCCACAAGAACCCGTTTCAAAACGAAGCCCTGTTCCATCGGGCCGCGCTGGGCGGCGCGATGCGGCGTCCTCGGTTGCGCCCGTAGCCTCCGGCTACGAGCGCGGGGTGGGTGGGGATGGCATCAGGAGGACGAGTTCCGCAGGGACTCGTCCTTGCCTCGCACACACCCAGCGCACCCCGACGGCGAGGCGTCATTTCGAAACGAGTTCTGAGGGCTCTCAACCCTCTCCGAGCGTCGCCCAGACCTCCAGCTTCGAGCGGATGCGGGAGATGACCTCGTCCGTGAACTCCGTCGTCGAGGCGTGGCCCCCCAGGTCGGCCGTGCGGACGCCCGCGGAGACCGCCTCGAGCGACGCCTCCCGGATCGCGCGACCCGCCGTCCGGGCCTCGTCGTCGTCGATGTGCGAGAGGAGCGCGGCCGCGGCGAGGATCATCGCCATCGGGTTGGCCACGTTCTTGCCCTTGAGCGCCGGGGCCGTCCCGTGGGCGGCCTCGGCCATGAGCGCGCGCGGCGTGTAGTCCTCGTTGAACGCGACGAGCAGGGACTCAGAGCCGGCGATGGAGCCGAAGAGCGGCAGCACGAGGTCGGAGAGGATGTCGCCGTCGCGGTTCAGGGCCGGGATCACGAGCGGCTCGCCCGCCGAGCTGATGAGGAGGGCAAACGTCGCGTCGATGAGCTGCGGCTCGTACTCGACCTGGGGGTGCCGGGCCGCCGCCGCGTCCATCTCCTCTTTGAGCATGCCCTCGTAGACGGGCGACACCGTGTACTTGGGGCCGCCGAAGACCTTCGCCTTCGTGCGCTCGGCGTGGCGAAACGAGAACTCGGCCACGGCACGGCAGATGCGCCGCTCGATCCGTTCCGTCCTGTAGGCGGCCTCGTCCTCCCCTTCGCCCTCTCGCCATTCCTGCGCCCCGTAGGCGTCGCCGACAGCCATGCGGACGACGGAGATGGGGAAGTGGGCGCCGCCGATCGGCACGACGCCTGGGATGCGGCGGCCGGTGCGGACGATCACGTGGCCGCCGATCTCCTCGCGGAGGATGCGGTTGGGGCTGCCGACGTCCCCGGCGCCCTCCGGCGTGACCGTCGCTGCTTTGAGGCCGAGGCCGTGCTCGCGGACGGCCCGCGCCGCCTCGTGCACGACCTCGTTCTGGGACGCCCGCCGGGACTCGAGCGACAGGTCGTAGCGGGGCAGGTCGAGCTCGAAGCCGACGACGTCCGGAGCGATGGCCCGAAGGGCCTCCTCGAGCAGCTCCTGCCCGGTGTCGTCGCCTTCCAGGACAACAATTGTCCGTGACTCCATCGGGCGGGAGTGTACTGGCGAGCTACGCGGGGAAAAGACGCCAAGTGGTAAGCTCGCGACGCCGACGGCGCAGAGGAGAAAGGGGGCTTTCCCGCTGGCCGAAGTCACGTTCGACCGCGTGAGCAAGGTCTATCCGGACGGCACGAGAGCCGTCTCGGAGCTCGACATCGAGATCGACGACGGCGAGTTCATGGTCCTCGTCGGCCCCTCGGGATGCGGGAAGACGACGGCCCTCCGCATGCTCGCCGGCCTCGAGGACATCACCGACGGCGTCGTGAGGATCGGCGACCGGGTCGTCAACAACCTCCCCCCGAAGGATCGCGATATCGCGATGGTGTTCCAGAGCTATGCGCTCTATCCGCATCTGAGCGTCTACGACAACATCGCCTTCAGCCTCAGGCTCAAGCGCGAGAAGAAGGACGAGATCGACCGGCGAGTGCACGACGCAGCTCACGTGCTCGGGCTCGAGGCCTTGCTCAAGCGCAAGCCGCGCGCTCTTTCCGGCGGCCAGCGCCAGCGCGTCGCCATGGGCCGCGCGATCGTCCGCAAGCCGCAAGCGTTTCTCATGGACGAGCCCCTTTCGAACCTGGACGCGAAGCTGCGCGTCCAGATGCGCGCCGAGATCAGCCGTCTCCAGAGCGATCTCGGGACGACGACCATCTACGTGACGCACGACCAGATCGAGGCGATGACGATGGGCGATCGAATCGCCGTCATGCGGAAGGGCGAGCTCCAGCAGGTCGGACAGCCCCAGGAGTTGTACGACCGGCCCGTCAATCTCTTCGTCGGCGGCTTCATCGGCAGCCCGGCCATGAACATGTTCGAAGCGACTCTCGCCGGGACCGACGGGGGTCTCGCCGTCGAGATCGGCGATCAGCGGCTCAGGATCGGAGACGAGGCACTTGCCACCCGTCCCGGTCTCAAGGAGTACGAGGGCCGGGCGATCGTTCTCGGCATCCGCCCAGAGCATGTCGAAGACGCCGCCCTGGTCAAGGACGTGCCCGCCGACCGGCGGCTCAGGGGTACGGTCGAGCTCACCGAGGCGCTCGGCTCCGAGATCGTCACGCACGTCTCGATCGACGCGAAGCCGGCGCTCACCGAAGACGTTCGCGAGCTTGCCCAGGACGTCGGCGAGGAGCTCGAGGAGGGGGCCGAGGCCCGGACTACCCTGGTCGGCCGCGTCGGCGCCCGCTCTGATCTTCGACAGGGCGACACCGCCGAGCTCGCCGTCGACACGGACGCCCTCCACTTCTTCGACCTCGAAAACGGGGCCGGGATCTACGACGGAACGAAAGGAGCCAGCACATGAGGAAGCGTCGCTTTCATCTTCTCCTACTCGCGCTCATGCTCGCCCTCTCCGTCCTCGCCGCCGCGTGCGGTGGAGACGATGACGACGAAGGTGCGGGGGGCACCGAGGCCACCGAGACGGGCGCGGGGGAAGGTGGGGTTTCCGGCGAGATCTCGGTCATGAGCACGTGGTCGGGGCCGGAGCAGGCGGGCTTTGAGGCAGTCATCGACGGCTTCACCGAGCAGAACCCCGACGTCGATGTCACCTACGACTCGGCGGGCGACGCGCTTCCAACCGTCCTCTCGACGGCCGTCGAGGGTGGGAATCCACCTGACGTGGCGGTCGTCCCTCAGCCTGGGCTCGTCCAGCAGTACGTGGATCGAGGGGCGTTGCAGCCGATCGACTTCGTCTCGGACACGCTCAGCGAGAACTTCGGCGAGTCCGTCAACGCTGTGGGTCAGTTCGAGGGTCAGCAGTACGCATTCCTCTTCAAGGCCGCCAACAAGTCGACCGTCTGGTACAACGTCCAGGCGTTCGAGGACGCCGGCGTCGAGCCGGTGGAGACGTGGGAGGACTTCCTCAGCTTGGCCGAGACGATCAAGGCCTCGGGCCTTCCTGCATACTCGATCGGCGGAGCGGAGGGGTGGACCCTCACCGACCTCTTCGAGAACATCTACCTCAGGACGGCAGGGGCGGACATGTACGGCCAGCTTTCCCGCCATGAGATTCCCTGGACCGACCCGTCCGTCAAGGATGCCCTGACCGAGATGGCCAAGATCGTCGGCGATACCGACAACATCGTCGGCGGCACGCAGGGAGCTCTCCAGTCCGACTTCACGACCTCGGTGAGCAACGTGTTCACCGAGGACCCGAAGGGCGCCATGGTCATCGAAGGGGACTTCGTCCCGGGCGTCGTCGAGTCACCGCTCAAGCCCGAGACCGGCTACAACGTCTTCGCCTTCCCGTCCATCAACGACTCGCCGCCTTCCGTCGTCGGCGGAGGTGACATGGTCGTCATGTTCGAGGACTCGCCCGCGGCGCAGGCGTTCGTCGAGTACCTCGCCACACCGGAGGCGGCGGCCATCTGGGCCGGCCGAGGCGGGTTCTCGTCGGCGAACCAGAACCTCGAGTCCGGCGCGTATCCCGATCCGATCACCGAGCAGACCGCGACGGCGATCGCGGAGGCAGAGAACTTCGCGTTCGACCTCTCGGACCTGCAGCCCTCCGAGTTCGGCGCCACGGAGGGCCAGGGCCTCTGGAAGCTCTTCCAGGACTTCGTCGCGAGCCCGGACGACGTGGACGGGATCGCGCAGCAGATGGAGGCCGCGGCCGCGCGGGCGTACGGAGACTAAGAAGGGCCAAGGGATCTGCTCGTGAGCGGTGCGAGCATCACGGCGGAGCCGCCCTCGGAGGCGGCTCCGCCGCCCGTGCCCAAGGGCCGCGACTGGAGGAGCTACGCGGTCGCCTTCGGCTTCCTTGCGCCGACCCTCTTCTTCCTCGGGATCTGGATCGTCTATCCGACGATCAGGACGTTCATCCGCAGCTTCTTCGATCGCCCAGGCGACGAGTTCGTCTGGTTCGACAACTACCAGGAGATCTTCACCAGCGACGTCCTGCTGACCGCGGTCAAGAACAACGCGATCTGGGTGGCCGTGGTCCCGGCGCTGGTGACGGCGATCGGGCTCGTCTTCGCCGTCCTCACGGAGCGGATCGCCTGGTCCGTCGCCTTCAAGACGGCGGTCTTCATGCCGATGGCGATCTCCGCCTTCGCAGCCGGAGTCACCTGGCGGATCATGTATCAGCAGAATCCCGATCAGGGGGCGGTCAACGCCGGCATCGCGGCGATCAAGGATGCCGTCGACCCGCCGGGCGTGCTCTCGGAGGCCGCGCCGTCGACGGACGCCGTCGTCGGCACGCCGGCGGGAGGTCTCACGCTCGCCGAGCCGGTCGAGCCGGGCGCCGTCGTTCCGCTCGGGCTCACGCAGATCCCAACTGACGAGGTTCCCGACGACGCGGAGCAGGCCGTTTCTCCCGAGGCGCTCTCCGGAGGGATCACCGGCGTCGTCTGGCGAGATTTCAAGCCCGGCGGAGGGACGCCGGGCGAGGTGGAAAACGAGGAGGTAGGGCTTCCCGGAGTGACCGTCGAGCTCCGCAGGACGGACGGCGGCGAGGTGGCCTCGACGTCCACCGCCGCAGACGGCACCTTCGCGTTCGAGAACATCGAGCCGGGGAGCTATGAGGTCGGTATCGGCGCGAAGACGTTCGCGCAGCCGTTCAACGGCGTTTCCTGGCTCGGGCCGCGGCTGATCACGCCGTCGATCATCATCGCATACCTCTGGATCTGGGCCGGCTTCTCCATGGTCGTGATCGCCGCCGGGCTCGCTGCGATTCCCCGAGACGTCCTCGAAGCCGCCCGAACCGACGGAGCGAGCGAGTGGCAGGTCTTTCGACGGGTGACCGCGCCCCTCCTGGCCCCGGTCCTCACCGTCGTCTTCATCACGATGCTGATCAATGTTCTCAAGGTCTTCGACATCGTCATCGCCGTCGCACCCGGCTCGGTGCAGGACGACGCCAGTGTCTTGGCGCTCGCGATGTGGCGGACGGCATTCGGCGGTGCCAGCAACCTCGGGGTCGGCTCAGCGATCGCCGTGTTCATCTTCGTGCTCGTCATCCCGGTCCTGCTGCTCAACGTCCGTCGCTTCCGAAGGGAGGTTTGAGTGGCGACCGCTGAAGCCGCGGAGCAGCAGCAGGTACGTCGCGAGGGCGCGGGTGGCCGCTTCTTCCGCTTCCTCGCGCGTTCGCCGGTGCACATCCTGCTCGTGGTCCTCGGGCTGCTGTGGCTCGTCCCGACGATCGGCCTCTTCCTGACGTCGCTGCTCTCGGCCGAGGACTACCTCGAGGGCGGCTGGTGGCAATTCCTTTCCGAGCCGAGCAAGTTCACGTTCGAGAACTACTCGGCCATCTTCGACAACGAGACGATCACCTCGTCGCTCGTGACGACGATCTGGATCGCGATCGGGGGCACTCTGCTTCCCATCCTCGTCGGCGCCCTCGCCGGCTACGCGTTCGCGTGGCTCGAGTTCCCTGGGCGCGACTGGCTCTTCGTCGTGGTGATCGCCCTGCTCGTCGTGCCGCTCCAGATGGCGCTCATACCGATGTTCAGGCTCTACGAGACGGTCGGCATCAACGACACGGTGTTCGCCCTCATCCTCTTCCACACCGCCTTCGGCCTGCCGTTCGCCATCTTCCTCCTGCGTAACTTCTTCATTGGGATCCCGAAGGATCTGCTCGAGGCCGCCCGGATCGACGGCGCCTCGGAGATCAGGATCTTCCTCCGGTTGATCCTGCCGCTGGGCCTCCCTGCTATCGCATCGCTCGCGATCTTCCAATTCCTCTGGACGTGGAACGACCTCCTCGTCGCGCTTGTCTTCGGCCGCGAGACGCAGCCGATCACCGTGGCGATCTACCGGCAGCTGGCGCAGTTCGGCGCCAACATCGAGATCATCGCGCCCGCGACGTTCGTCTCGCTGGTGATCCCGCTCATCGTCTTTTTCGCCTTCCAGCGCTACTTCGTCGAGGGCCTGTTGGCGGGATCCGTCAAGTAGCGATGTCGAGGGCATGCGCGATCGTCGGAGGCGGGCTTGCCGGGTTCGTCGCCTACGCCACCCTCCGAAGAGGCGGCCTCGAGCCCACCGAAATCTGTGTCTTTGGCACGAATCCGGATCCAGCGGCGGCTTGGCGCGTTCGCGCGGCGGCAATTCGTCAGCGCCGGATGCGGTCCGAGAGCGATGGCCATTGTGCGCCGGCTTCGTTCCCCGGCCTCGCCGTGCGCGCCGCGCTTCGACGGCGGAGCGTCGTTCCGCTTGTCGAGAGCGCCTGCGACCGCTTCCACCCCACGGTCGAGGAGTTCCTCGAGCACGTCGAGGAGCTCCGTGCCAAGACGAGTTGGGACGAGAGCTTCCATCGCTCGCGCATTCTCCGCGTGCGTGCGGCGGCAGATGGCTTCGAGCTGGACGATCACGGCCTCTTCCCGCACGTCCTCGTTGCCCCCGGTCACCCGGGCCTCGCCTTCCCGGAGGAGCTTGCCGGCGATCCGCGCGTCGTCCACGCCTATGAGCCCCACGAATACGCAGGGCAGGTCGAGGTCGTCGGTGCGGGCATGGCCGCCGCGACGGAGTGGCTGAACGCCCTCGCCGTGGGCGCCTCGGTGGTCTCCGTCCGGCGGCGGGAGCCGGAGCGGCGGGCGCTCAACCTTCCGCGTGAGCTGTTCACGCGGCGGGGCCTGGCCGCCTATCACGAGACATCGCCCGAGGAGCGCGCGGGGTTCCTGCGCCGGTACTCCGCGCCGTCCTACCCGCCGGGGCGTCGCTGGGACGAGCCGCTCGAACGGGCTCGTCGTGAAGGGCGGTTCCAGGTCGCCCCCGCGGTGGACGGCGCTCGGCAGATCATCTGCGCCACCGGGTTCAAGCGCGGGTATCGCAATGACGCGCTGCTGAGGTGCCTGGTCGACGAGCACCAGCTCGAGACGGTCGACGACTGGATCGTGCTGACGCCCGATTCGACCGTGCCCGGGCTCACCGATGCCGAGCGAACGCTCGCGCTGGCCGGCGCACCGGCTCAGTGGTCGTACCCTGCCGCCGACACGCTCATGGGGGCGAAGTACGCCGCTCGGCGCTTCCTCCGGAAGGTCCAGGCATGGCCTACACGTTGAGAGGACGATTGGAGTCCCGACTCGCGGTCGTGCTCGCGCCGCTTCTGGCGGCATGCGTGGTCACGCTGGCGTTGAAGGCCTGGTGGCCTGTCGAGCTCGCGGGCCTGATGCTCGCGCTCGGTGTTGCGCTCGACCTGATGCTCTATCACCGGCTCCTTCCGTATCAGCCCGGGTGGGCTGCGCTTCCCCTCGGGCTGCTCGAGCTGGCTGCCGTCATGGGCCTCGGGCGAGTTCTGCATATCGGTGCACCTCTTGCCGCCGCGCTGGCCTTCTACGCGGGAGCATGGCTGCTCGCCCAGGTCCTGGGCCACGCCGTCTTTCCAGTGGTTCGCCTCTCCTATGGCGAGGACGGAGGCGAGCTCGGCCGGGTTGGAGCCGGCGCCGCCGCCGCGGCAGTCGTCGTGCTGGCCGCCGCCGCCGGGGTCGCCTGGGAGACCCAGCCCCCCGTGGTACGCCTTGCGGCCGGAGTCCACCAAGGGCCACTCGTCCTCGACCGCTCCCAGCGTCTCGTCGGCGAGCCGGGCGCGATCGTGCGCGGCGGAATCGTCGTGACCGCCGATGACGTCACTGTGCAGGACGTCACAGTGCTGGGGGGCGAGAACGGAATCGAGGTCGAGCATGCCGAGCGAGTCCTCCTCGAGCGCGTCCACGTCGTCGATGCAGTGCTGGACGGGATCAATGTCCGTCGTAGCCAGGTGACGATCCGCGATTGCTCGGTCACCTCGCTCGAGAGCGAGTATGGCCAGGGAATCGACATCTCGTTCAGCGCCGATCTGGCGCCGAGTGTCGTCGAAGGTTGCCTCCTTACCGGCGGCCAGGAAGGCATCTTCGCGGACTCCGTGCATGCGATGTTGAAAGAGAACCGCGTAAGGGACACGACGCTGCGAGGAATTACCGTCACCGAGATGGCCATGGCCGGCGTCAAGGACAACGACGTCCAGGACGTACTTGGAATCGGAATCTATTGCGGCGATTACTCGATGTGTGACGTTCACGACAATACGATCACGGGAGTTCGATCCGATCCGGAATCCTCGGACAGCATGCGCCAGGGCTATGCGATCGTTTCTCACTATTGGGCGCACGTCGACGCCGAAGGCAATGACATCGCGGGCTCCCCTCGCACGCTAGGTGTTTTTGCCGACGCAAGGGCTACATCCGAGTAGCCCGCGAGTTTCCGTTATCTTTTCGCTACTCGAAGACCGATAGGAGGACTTGCTGTGGCGAAAAAGACGATCCTCGTTTGTGACAACTGCGGCACGGAAGTCGGCGAGGGCAAGGGCGCGGCGCTGCGCGTCACCTACACCGACGCCCGCCGCGGCGCCAAGGCCGCCGACCTCTGCGACGACTGCGCCGGCAAGATGCCGGGTCGCCCCGCAGCGCGGAGAGGCCGCCGGCCCAAGTCCGCCGCGTAGGCCGCGAACAGTCACCGCCGCCCGGCATTCAGATGCCTGATCGGCCACCCACGCACCCGCGGCTGACGCCTGCGACACGGCGCCGGATCGTCGCGCTCGCCCTTGCGCGCACCAACCGGTACGCGACTGCGGGCGACCCCGGCGCCCGGCTTGGTCGCAGCCGCCCCGCGGGCGCGTGAGCGACCGACCAGGCATCTAAACTACATCGGTGCCGCTGGCGTTGCTGGTTGGCCCGGCGAACGCCGGGAAGGTTTCGCGGCTTCTCGATCGGTACCTGGAAAACCTCGACCGCGAGCCGTATCTCGTCGTCCCGAACCGGGCGGAAGTGGATCGTGTGGAGCGCGACCTCCTCGCGCGCCGCCCTGCGCTCCTGGGCGGCCAGATCGGGACGTTCGACGACCTCTTTCGACTGATCGCGCGGGGTGGAGGCGACCGCCGCCGCGTGGCAACCGACGCCCAGCGGGCGCTCCTCCTCCGGCGCGCGCTGGCCGGCGCGAGCCTGAACGGCCTCGGGCCCTCGTCGCGCTTCTCGGGCTTCGGGGAAACGCTCCTCCGCGCAATCTCCGAGCTCGAGTCGGGTCTCGTCGACCCGACCGAGGTCGAGGGCGACCTCGCCGGACTCTACGCCGCCTACCGCGAGGAGCTCGACCGGCTCGAGCTCTGGGATCGTGAGCGCGAGCGCCGCTACGCCGTCAGCGGGGTGGAGGGCGAGCTCGACGCCTGGCACCGCAGGCCCGTGCTCGCCTACGGCTTCGAGGACCTCACGGCCGTGCAGTGGGCGCTCCTCCAGGCGCTCGCCGGCCGTGCCGACGTCCACGTCTCGCTCCCGTACGAGCCGGGCAGGCCCGCCTTCGCCTCGCTGGGCCGCACGGCGGAAGACCTCGCCCGCCTCGCGGACGGTCGCGTGGAGGAGCTGCCGCCGGCGGCCGCCGAGATCGCGCACCCGGCGCTGGCGCATCTGGAGCGAGCGCTCTTCGTCGAGGGCGCGCGACCGCCGGCACCGCCGCTGGAAGGCGCGATCCGCTTCCTCGAAGGCGCCGGCTCGCGCGGCGCCCTCGAGCTGGTCGCGGAGGAGGTGCTCAGGCGCATCCGCGAGGGCACGGCCCCGAAGGCGATCGGACTCGTCTGCCCGTCGCTCGAGCGGCTGCGGGCGGCCCTGGAGACAGCGCTCTCGGCGGCCGGCGTCCCGTACGCAATCGAAGGGCGCGTCCGCCTGGGGCAGACCCCGTTCGGCCTCGCGCTGCTCTCGGCGCTCCGCTTTCTCTGGCAGACCGAGAGCCGCCGCGACCTGTTCGCGTTCCTGCGCTCCCCGTACTCGGGGCTCCCGCGCGCGACCTCCGACTACCTCGAAGGGCGTCTTCGCGGCCTCGGCGTGCGCACGGGGGTGGAGGAGCGGGTGGTCGCGCTCAGGGGCCAGCCCCTGCCCGCGCTCGACGAGGTGCGCGCGGCGCACGCGCCGACCGAGGCGGTTCGCGTGCTCGCGCGGTCCCTCCTCCGCGGAGCCCACGGTCTCGAGGCGCCTCCCGTCGGCGAAGCCTCGCGGCTCGACCTGCGGGCCTGGGAGGCGGTGAGCCGGCTCCTCCAGGAGCTCGACGGCTGGAGCGATCTGGCCGGGGAGGTCACGCGGGAGGAGGTGCTGGCCGCCCTCGAGCGCCTGCAGGTCCGGCAGGCCTCCGCGGGAGAGGCCGGCCGGGTCGCGGTGCTCGACCTCCTGCGCGCCCGGACGCGTCGCTTCGACACGGTCTTCGTGCTCGGCCTGGAGGAGGGGAGCCTCCCGCGCAGGCCCGAGCCCTCGCCGTTCCTCGACGAGGACGCCCGCCGCGACCTCGACGAGCGGACGCGCGCCCGCCTCGTGCGCCCCGACCCCGTGGCGCGGGAGCGCTACCTCTTCTACGCCGCATGCACGCGCCCCTCGCGGCGTCTCTACCTCGTTCGCCAGGCCGCGACCGACGACGGGGCGCCGCGGCTGGCGAGCCCGTTCTGGGACGAGGTGAGGGCCGCGTTCGACCCGGCGGAAGTGGCGCGCTGGACGCGGCGGCGGCTGCTGTCCGCGTTGACGTGGCCGCTCGAGGAGGCGCCGACGGAGCGCGAGCGCCTGCGCGCGCTCGCGGCTCTCGCCGTTCGGGACGCCGGCGAGGCCGAGGCGCTCGCGGCCGCGAACGGCTGGGAGCGCCGCCTGCAACGGGCGCGCTCCGCCTTCCGGCGGCGCACGACGCTGACCAACCCCGCCGTGCTCGCCGACCTCCACGCGCGCGGCAGCTTCAACGTCACCGAGCTCGAAGCCTTCGCCTCGTGCTCGTCCATCTGGTTCGTCGAGCGGGTCGTCTCGCCGCGGTCGATCGACGCCGAGGTCGACGCCAAGCTGCGTGGCTCGATCGCCCACACGACGCTCCATCGCTTCTTCGCGGGCCTTCCCAAGGAAGTCGGGACGGAGCGCGTCGAGGCGGCCGCGGTCGAGGAGGCGGTCCGGTTCCTCCGCCGGTGCTTCGACGACGCGCTCGAAGGCGTGCGCCAGGAGCTGACCGACCTCGAGCGCCGGGAGCTCGAGGGGCAGCTCTGGCGCGACCTCGAGCGGTTCGTTCGCCGCGAGGCCGAGGCGGAGTCGACGCTCGTTCCCCGCCGGTTCGAGGTCGCGTTCGGGACCGAGCGGTCGGCGCCCGAGCTGCAGCGCGGGCTCGACCTGGGCGGCTTCACGCTCTCCGGGAAGATCGACCGGAT
>Ga0081538_10000063_pt1 | contig 61999 bp, 62 predicted proteins | sample TabmetS5T2R1_FD_71022 | JGI IMG/M metagenome (GOLD analysis project Ga0081538, IMG submission 71022) | Tabebuia heterophylla rhizosphere microbial communities from the University of Puerto Rico - S5T2R1 | ecosystem: Host-associated > Plants > Roots > Rhizosphere ...
CCGCTGGATTTGCTCGGTTGCCGCCGACGGGTCAGCTGGGAGTATGGCCAGTGAGTCTATGGCGCGCAGTGCGACCGGGTCGGTGTCGGGCGGGGCCATGAACGGCGCGACCGCGTCGCCGACAACCGGCACGTGGAGCGCGAGCTCGACGTCTCGGAGCGCGCGGACGTTACGGGCGAGCTGGGCGATCTCGACGCCAGGGTCATCCGGCATCGCCATGACGGTAACCGTGTCCGCCAGCTCGGCAGCAAGTGCTCGACTCTTCGGTCCGCGCACTGCCATCACCACCGGTGTGTGCAGGTCGAGGCCGTCGAGCTGTCGTAGCGCCGCGACGGTGTGACGTACCTGGGCGAGCCGCTCGCCTCGTGGAACAACGGGCAGGCCGAGTTCGCGGAGCTGGTCCTCGATGCCTGGCCGTCCGAGGCCGATGCCCATCTCGAAGCGACCCTCGCTGAGCACCGACAGCGAGTGCGCTTCCCACGCAGCGGTCCAAGCAGGACGTACGGGCGAGGCGTACACCCAGGTGCCGACCCGTATTTCGGCGAGCTCCGCTGCGAGGGCCAGCGTCGGGCCCGGCGCCGGTTGCCATCCGGGGACGTCGGGCATCAGCAGCGTCGAGTAGCCGCTGTCTGCGACGCGACGAACCCGATCTCGCCAGGCCCGGAGATCAGTTGTGAGCGGGCAAACGACCCCGAACCGGAACGGTCTGGTCACGGACGTGGACACTTCTCCTCCTTCGATTGCCGAAGCGGCGCGCTCATCGTGCACTCGGCGACGCACAACACATCGCCCAGTCGTCTCGAAATCGTGAGACCGCCGGGCGGCGCGAAATTCATCGCCTACGAGCGCTTGGAGGAAGTCGAGGGCGCGTCGGTGGAGTAGCGCCGCGGCTTGCTGGTCGTGTTCTGCGAAGTAGTGCGCGGTCGCCCGTGAAGGGGGCGCGCGGAGCGATCGAGTTCCTTCTCCATGCCCGGCGGAACCGATGACCCGAGGATGACTAGCTCGCGACACCTTCGCGCGAGCCTTCAAGGTGTTAGAGTCGAGGCGAGTCCTGCGAGCCCTCGGGTTCGCGGGACTCGACCTCTCGTTGCGGAGCTAGGGAAGCGACCCCCTCCATAACACGGAGGGAGTGCACCCTTACCATGCGCTCCGATCGGCAGCTGGTCGCAACCCATGGCAACGGTTTTCGCTTGTCCGAGCCGTTTTCAGGGCCGACCTATTTGCGACCGGTTGCGACCGCTCTGCTCCATTAATGCTCCATCCTGTGTCTTCCTCAAAGGCAACACACAGCCGGACGCAAGCGGACTCGGTCCCTCTGTTACGCCGTCGCCGTCCCGGTGCTGTCGCGTAGGGCGGTCAGGAGAGGCTCGGTCAGGAGGGTCATCTCGCGCGGCGGTCGCGGGCATCCGCGCTGTAGCCAGTCGTTGGCCACGCCGAGGAGGGCGCCCGCGACGAACGCTGCGGGAACGTCGCGCGACCCGTCCGATGGGTCGGCCGCGCCCCGGTCTGGGATGTCGTTCGTCGCGGGAAGGAGAGGGTGGAGGCGGGCCGCCGCCGTGGTGCGCTGGCGTACATGTTCGATGACGCGTGCGCTCCCGGTTGGCCCCAACACGCTGCGGTAGAGGGCCGCGTGCTTGGCGAAGTGCGTGAAGAACGCGGTCACTGCGGGATTCGGATCCTCTGACGGATCCGAGGGTTTCGCCGGGGCGGGGTCGATGGTGGTGAGGGAGGCGAGCAGCTCGTCGATCATGGACGCGCAGGCGGCCTCGGCCAGCTCGTGCACGTCCCGATAGTGGTCGTAGAACGTCGAGCGGCTGACGTCGGCGCGGTCGACAACGTCGGCGACGCTGATCTGTGACAGGTCCTGTTCGGCGACGAGCTCGATCAGGGCGCGTTGCAGGCTCGCCCGTGTACGCCGCACGCGCCGATCGCCAGTGGATGCGCTGCTGTTGTCGCTCATGGCCACGTACACAGCATACCCGATCCCCGGTCAGACGTCGGTTTTCCGTTATTCGTTGACAAACCAATGTATGTACGTTACCCTACGATTGTAGCCTAACCTCTAGTTTAAGGAGTCCCCTATGAACCTCCTCACCTTCAGGACCACGACCCATCAAACGACCCCAGCGGGTATTGGCACACCCGTCAGCTCATCGGCCATGGAGGCCTTGATCGATCAGCCGGGGCCGATTGAGCTCAAGACGATCGGCTCGAGTTGGGCTGCCCCTCTTTCAGGACTGCTCAACCTGAAAGATCCACAAGCCGTTCAGGCGGGACTCACGAACCACAAAGAGCCGATCCAGATCTACCTCCATGTCGTACGACACCCCACCCAAGGCTTCTTCCTGATCGATACCGGTGTCGCTGAGCAGTTCGTGAAGGATCCCGCCGCAGTGGGGGTTGGGTGGGTCCTCAGGAAATACGGGGGCATCCAACAGATGGAAGGTCAACCGAGTACGTCGGCTGTCATCGCAGCGGAAGGAGCTCCCCTAAAAGGGGTCATTCTGAGCCACATCCACCTCGATCACGTCTCCGGATTGCCAGACATTCCAAAGGACGTCCCGATCTACATCGGACCCAATGAAGCGCAGGCATCGCTCTTCTTGAACCTGTTTGCCCAGGGAACGAACGATCGCCTGCTTGCGGAAAGGCCCCCGCCCAGGGAACTTCAGATCCCGAAGGACCCAGACGGAAAACTCGAGGGGGTACTCGATGTCTTCGGCGACGGCTCGTTCTTTGCGATCCTGACTCCCGGCCATACCGTCGGACATCTCTCTTTCCTCGCTCGCACAACGACGGGTCCGGTCCTTCTGGCTACCGACACCTCCCACACGCGCTGGGGCTGGGACCACGGCGTCGAGCCAGGCACGTACTTGTGGAACCGGGAACGCAGTCATAAGAACCTGCTCGCACTGAAAGCGTTGAGCGAGCGTCACCCGAACATGGTTGTGAAAGCAGGTCACCAGCCCTAACGTGGACGCCGCCCGCGCACGCCTCGGTCGGCAAGAAGACTGGGCTCACTAGGACCAGGACCGGTCGCCAAGTTCGACCGGGTGCGTGCAGAGGTGGCCAAGGACGCGCCGGCGTCGTCCTCGCGGATGACGGCGGCGCGCCCTCGCGCGGGCCGAGCACCCTCCGGAGCGATCGCCATCAACCCCGGCACCTATGCGCACGCTGCGCACCGATGCACGTCGTGCGCCATCGTTCGCGCGATCAGCAAGGCTGTGCCCTCCCGGCGAGGCCACCGTCTTGCTCCACGAATTCAGGGACGCCAGGCTCGACGGAGTCGGAGACGAGAGAGAGCAGGCGAGCCTTGCGTCTAGGAGCGCTTGCATGTCGGCCGCCGCTGGGTACGTCCTTCGTCCGAGGCGCAAACACCATGTCGTCCTCCACGACAGTCGGGAGGTGACGAGATGGCACAGCGGGGACAGGTGTTTCCGCTCGCCGGTGCGGGCGGGGATGGGAGGCCGTGGGCGTACCGATACCGGGTCGGTGGACGTGACTCCAGACGCGCGCAGCGAGGCGGGTTCGAGTCCGAGCAGGCGGCGGCGGAGGCGCTCGAGCGGGTGCTCGAGCAGCTGCGCCGCGAGCACGGCTTGGTGGAGTCGCCGACGCTCGCCGAGTTCGTCGAGATGTACCTCGCCCAGCATGAGGGCGAGCCGGAGACGACCGCGAAGCTGCGCTGGCTGCTTCGGAAGGCGGTTCGCGGTTTTGGCGATCGGCGCCTGAGCGAGCTTCGCTCGCCGGAGATAGCGGCCTGGCGGATGACGATCCCTACCGGGCACCGCTTCGAGGCGACCCAGGCGCTCCGGCAGGTGCTCGGGCGCGCGGTCAGCTGGGGCCTCCTCGACGTCAATCCGGCCAAGCTCGGGGTCGAGAACCCGCAGCGCCGCTACTGGGAGAAGCGCCCGTTCGAGTCCTGGGACGAACTCCACGCGCTCGCCGGCGAGCTCGGCCGGCGCCACGGCCCCATGGTGCTCTTTGCCGCAGCGACCGGGCTGCGGCCCGGTGGGTGGCTTGCGCTCGAGCACCGGGATGTCCACCGCGCGGCCCGGGTCGTCTACGTCCGCCGCACGTTCAGAAACGGCCGCATCAAGACGCCGAAGACGAAAGCGAGCGTACGCGCCGTTCCCTTGTAGGCGCTCGCGCTCGCCGCCCTCGACGAGCTATCGCCCAACCCACACTGCGCGTTGCTGTTTCCCTCCGTGCGTGGCGGCTACCTCGATCTGCACAACTTCCGCACCCGGGCGTGGAAGCCTGCTCAGCGCGCGGCCGGGATCCAGCCCTTGCGCCGGGTCTACGATCTGCGGCACACGTTCGCGACCTTCGCACTCCGTGCCGGCATCTCGACTTTCGACCTCTCCCGCTACATGGGAACCAGCCTCGCGATGATCGACCGCCACTACGGCCACCTCGCCCGCGACGGGCGCGACCACGCGATCAGGCTGCTGGACGCCTACAGAGCTCCTGAATCATCCGACGTCCACGCGGTGGACTCCCGGTGGACACTCAACGCGTCATCCGACGCCATCACCGACAACGAAAAAAGCCGATAGCAGGGAGGAATCGAAAGCCCTCTGACGGACTCGAACCGTCGACCCCCTCCTTACCATGGAGGTTCCCAGGCGTCACGCGCGTACACGCGCGATCACTCGCGACACAGTTTTTCCTGCAAATCGGCCCGATTGACGGCTCGAGGATGCGTCGCGAGACGTCGCGCGTGTCGTTTCTGATGTGTCCGTTTTGTGTCCGCGCGCTGATGCCGAGCGAGGCAACGCACCTCATGCGGCGCCCACTGGCGTCAGCGCGTGGAGGAGCACGTCGGGGCGCCGCGGCGGCTTAACTTCGGCCGCGATTGCTCGAGGGCGGTAAAGAGGGCGTCAGCGGTTGAGGTCGTGGAGGTCGAGGATCCGACTCGTCCTCCGGCGTGACAGGCCGACTCGGCTACAACGACGCCCAGCCACCAGTCCTCTGGGCGTCTGAGGATCGGACCAGACTCGAACCGCTCGGGTGCCGGCATGCCGACCGCCCATAGCAGTTCACACCATTGACGCAGCGGCCTCTTAGTCGGATCGCCGACCAGTCGCCAGCCTCCGAATCAATTGGTCGCGGCTTGGCTCTGTGCCATGGTGAGAGGAGATGTCAGGCGAAATCGTAGGCAGAGACGGGGAGCTCAGCTCCCTGTACGCCGTCCTCGACCGGGCCGCCGCGGGACCGGCGGCACTCCTGCTCGAGGGCGAGGCGGGGATCGGGAAGTCGACGCTCTGGCGTGCGGGCGTCGACGCCGCACGCGCGCGCGGATTCCGGGTTCTGCTGGCGCAGCCGGCGGAGGTGGAGCGAGGCCTTGCCTACGCCGGCCTCGGCGACCTCTTCGAGAGCTCGCTCGAGAGCGTGCTGCCGGCGTTGTCGCCGCCGAGGCGCCGCGCGCTCGAAGTGGCGCTCCTCGTCGAGGATGCCGCCGATGGCTCGGATCCGCGCACACTCGGCGTGGCCGTCCGGAGCGCGCTGGACGTTCTCACTGCGCAGGCCCCGCTCGTGCTCGCTGTCGACGACGTGCAGTGGCTCGACCCGTCCTCGGCGAGCGCGCTGGCGTTTGCCCTGCGGCGGATGCGCGAGCAGACGATCCTCCTGCTGGTCGCCCGTCGCCTCGGCGAAGGAGCGGAGCCGTCTGAGCTCGAGTGGGCGATCGAGGGCGACCGCGTTGAGCGGCTGTGCATCGGCCCCCTCAGTCTCGGCGCCACACAGCGCCTCCTGCGGGCACGGCTCGGCCGGACGTTCTCACGGGCGACGCTCTTGCGCGTGCACGAGGTTTCCGGTGGAAATCCGTTCTACGCGCTCGAATTGGCCCTGGTTCTGAGTGCCGACGTCGACCCCATGGAGCCGCTGCACGTTCCCGCAACGCTGGAAGGACTGGTGCGCGCACGCCTCGATGGACTTCCGCCGGCCACGCGCCAGGGCCTACTGCTCGCATCGGCACTGGGCCGTCCATCTGCAGCGCTCATCGCCGACGTGGGCGTCACCCAGGACGTGCTCGAGCCCGCGGTTGCCGCGCGCGTGATCGAACGTGCGAACGGGACGATTCGCTTCACGCACCCGCTGCTCGCGTCGGTCGTCTACCAAGGCGTGTCCGCGGACGAGCGACGGCGCGCGCACGGACTCGTTGCGCAGATCGTCGACGATCCGATCTTGCGTGCCCGCCACCTTGCGCTATCTACCGAGCGCCCGGACACCGAGATCGCCGCCGCCCTCGAGGACGCCACGGCCCTGGCAAGCACCCGCGGCGCACTCATCGCCGCCGCTGAGCTCGGCGAGCATGCGCTCCGGCTGACGCCCTCGGAGGCGCGCGACGACTTTCATCGCCGGGCGGTCGCGACGACGCGTGCGCACTTGCAGGCAGGCGAAGGGACGCGCGCCCGGACGATCGCTGTCGACCTCCTTGCTCGGACGCGAGCAGGCCCATCGCGAGCCGAGGCTCTGCTCCTTCTCGCAGAGCTCGAGAGCCTAGATCGCTCGGTCGCCCTGCTTCACGAAGCCCTTGTAGAGGCGGCCGCGCGTCCGGCGCTGCGGGCGGTGATTCACCGGCGGCTCGCCGAGCGCGGACGCGTGACGAAGGGACGAGAATGGGCGCAGGAGCATGCGTGCGCATCGCTCGACCTTGCCGAGAGCCTCGACGACGACGCGCTTCGAGCGGGCGCGTTGTCGGTACTCGCTGCCCTCCGCTTCGAGATGGGAGACCCGGAAGCGCCTCGACTCGCAGAGCGAGCGTATGAGGCTGCGGCCGTGGTCGCCGACGAGGAGCTGCTGAAGGATGCCGGCATGGAGCTCGCCTACATGCTCATGTGGTCGGCCGACACTGTCCGCGCGCGGACGATGCTCGAGAGCCAGCATCGGGAGTGGAGCGAGCGTGACGAGCTTCGGAGCTCATACGCGCTGTGGTACCTGTCCTTCGTCGAGCTTCGAGCCGGCCGCTGGTCGCTGGCGGCCGAGTACGCCGAGCGCAGCCGGGAGGTCGGCGCCCAGTACGAACTGGAATGGCCGCCGCACTTCTTTCTCATGGCGCTCGTCGCTGCCCATCGCGGCGAACTCGAGCGAGCCCGCGACGCTGCCGAGCGCGGCGCCGCATTGGCGGAGAGACAGGGGGCGCTCTTGGCCGGACTCGTGGCGGTGCCGGGGCTCCTCGACTTCTGGACCGGAGACGCGCCCGCAGCTGCCGCATCCTTCGCGGCTGCCGAGCTAACGGCAGACGCCAGAGGGTGGCGTGAGCCGAACATGCGCTGGTGGCGCGCGGACCACGTCGAGGCGCTGCTCGAGCTCGGCCGGATCGACGACGCCGTCGGCCTGCTGAACGCCTGGGAGGCGGACGCGGCGCGCGTCGGCCGCGAGTGGGTGCTTGCGCAGGTGGCACGCTGCCGCGGGCTCGTCGCCGCGACCGAGGCCGACGTCGAGCAGGCTCAATCCCTATTCGAGGAAGCAGTCGCGAAGCACGAGGCAGTCGGAGACCCGTTCGGCCGTGCGCGGGCGCTGCTCGCGCTCGGCGTCGTCAGGCGGCGCGCGCGGCAGAAGCGCGGAGCCCGCGAGGCGATCGAGGCGGCGCTCGCCGGGTTCGACGAGCTAGGGGCTGCGAGCTGGGCGGCAAGGGCACGCGCCGAGCTCGGTCGCGTCGGTGGGCGCACCCGCGTAGAGGGTTTGACACCGGCCGAACGGCGCGTTGCAGATCTCGTCGCTCAGGGGCGAACGAATCGCGAGGTCGCCGCCGCCCTCTTTCTCGGCGAGCGGACCGTCGCTAGCCACCTGACCCACATCTACGCCAAGCTCGGTATTCGCTCACGGACGGAGCTCGCCCGCAGGGCACAGTAAAGACCGCTCGCCACGAGAGCAAAGTTCAGACGTTCTGACGTTTCCTCCGCTCGGACGCCGTCGTAGCGTCGAGGGCATGCCGAGCTACCTCGTCGAGACCTTCCTCCCACGTGGAGCGGCAGGCGAGCGCACGGCGCGCGAGCAGCGGGCGCATTCCGCCGCCGAGGAGCTGACGCGGCAGGGGACGCGCGTCCGCTTCGACCGCACAATCCACGTTCCCGAGGACGAGATCTGCTTCTTCGTCTTCGACGCTCGGTCGGGACGTGAGGCCGCGCTGGTGGCGCAGCGGGCCGCGCTCGACCCCTTCCGGGTTGTCGAGGCCATCTCGTCCGGAAAGGAATCACCAAATGCAGACCTCAATTGAAGCTCGCGTTTCTCCTCGTGAGCGCATCAGGCGAAGCCCCGGGAGATACCAACTACAAGGCGCGCTGAAGCTCAACCGCACGCGCGCTCTGCTCGTACTCATCGCCCTAGCGACTTCTTTCGCAACGACCGCAGCGACTGCGCTCGGTAGTCCGAGTTCCGGCGCGAGGGTTTCGCCGGCGTCGGAACAGCACCCGGACCAAGTTCTGGAATGGAATCAGATCTTCATCGAGACGCTCATCGCGACGGGCACGCCGAATTCGTCGAGTCAGCGCCTGGGAGCCATCGTTCACACGGCCATCTTCGATGCCTACAACGGGATCGAGGGCCGCTACACGCCGGTATTCGTTCCGAACGTCGACGGCAACGGAGAGACCCTCGTTCCTCGGGGAGCGTCGCGCCGAGCAGCGGTCATTGCTGCCGCGTACACGGCGTTGGTGGCGCTGTTTCCCTTACGCGAGAGACAGCTGAATGACCGTTACGCGGCATCTCTAGCGGCGCTCAGCGACGATGGCGGAGACGGCGGACAATCACGGGAGCGCGGGATCGCGTGGGGCACGCAGGTCGCGCGGGCTGTACTCGCCTGGCGCGCGACAGATGGGTTCAGCGCGAGCTACCCGCCCTTCACCGGAGGAACGGCGGTCGGACAGTGGCGTCCGATACCGCCGGCCACGATGATGAGCGCGCAAGGGTTGGCATTCACCGCGCCGTTCGTCCTTGCCAGTAACACGCAGTTCCGGCCCGATTCCCCGCGAGCTCTCGCGAGCGCTACCTACACGGAGGACTTCAATGCAGTAAAGGCGCTCGGTCGCCGAACCGGATCGACGCGTACCGAAGCTCAGACGGAGCTCGCGCCGTTCTGGGAGGGCAACGCCAGCGTCCATTGGAATCAGGCGGCCAACCAGATTGCGCGCACGAACGATCTCTCGATGTCCGACAGCAATCGGCTCCTCGCGGTTCTCAACATCGCCATGGCCGACACGGCAGTCACGATCTGGAGCGCGAAGCGACACTATGGCGCCAATCCGGCCGAAGTGACCTGGCGGCCGCTGACGGCGATTACGCTGGCGGACACGGACGGCATTGCGGAGACAGCGGCGGATCCCAGCTGGCTCCCGCTCGTCACGACACCGTCGCACCCGGAATATCCTGCGGGCCACCCGGCCCTAAACGGCGCTGCTGCGACCGTACTCTCGACTCACTTTGCTGACGCCCAGACATTCACGCTGACGACGTTCGGACAGCCCAGTCAGACGTACACCAGCATTTCGCAAGCGCGCGCCGATGGCAACGATGCCCGGGTCTGGGGCGGGATGCATTACCCCAGCACGGTTGCGGTTAGCGACGCCGCCGGCGAAGCGGCGGCCAACTACGTCGATGCGAGCTCGATGCAGTTGCTTCGAAATCAGCAGTAACGGCACGACGGAAACTGCACAACGCCAGAGAGAACGGCCAGACGTGGAGGGAGCCGGCTTGCATTTCAACGCCGGCTCCCTCCGCTTTGTCGGAGGACGGTGAGTCAGCGTTCATTGGAGCGAGGCATGAGCGCGTCGCGCGGGATGCGTCCGTCGACGTCCGGCAGCGACCGCCGAAGGGCACCCGCTTCTCGATGCTCAAGCGATGTCCTAAACCGTGGCGCGTCCTGCGGGATTCGCAGAGCGTCGATCTCGGTGACGACGGAGGTCCCGCGCGTTCTCTGCCACTCGACGACTGCATTGCCGCCGCAACCGAGTTCGTGACGCCGAGGGTAGAGCGTTGTCTGCTCGAAGGCGCGCTCCCCAGCCACGAGATCATGCCGTGCGTAGCCCTCGACCCCTCTCATGTGGGAGGGGATCAGGGTCTCGCCTCGTCAGGCAACGACAGTCACCTCTTAGCAGGGACTTTCCAAGAGCTCGCCGCTATCCCTGCTCGAGCGAGGTGTGTCAGGAGGCGTCGTGGGACGTCGCACTGCGTCGCGCGTACCGCAGATGTGTCTGAAATGTGTCCGCGTGTTCAACGAACAGGCAACACTAAAGTGCCGATTTGCAGGCACTTTATCGAAGCCCTCTGACGGACTCGAACCGTCGACCCCCTCCTTACCATGGAGGCTGAGCGGTTCATCGGCGGGTGGGAGGTTCGCGCTTCCCGCCTTGTTTTCGTGGTTCTATGCGGCTTTGATGCTCTTCTTGAAGTGTTCCTCGAGGTAGCCCGAGTGAACTTGAGGAGCCCGGCACCTGTCCCCAAAACCTATCCCCAGGATCCGCGCGCTCTTCGCCAACGAGTAGACCTGAAGGTTCTCGGAGCGACAGCGGACGGGGCGTACGCGCCGGCCGTCCGCTGTCTAACTTCAGCTCAGCCGAGTAGCTTTGCCTTCTGTGCGGCGAACTCCTCGTCGGTGAGGACGCCCTCTTTGTGCAGCTTCGCGAGCTTCTCTACCTCCTCCATCGGATCCGGCTCCGCCGGCGCCGCCGGCTCCGCGGAGTACTCCTCGCCGCCGCCCTGGTCGCCGTACATCCCCATCTGGGGGGCGGCCTGACTCTCGCTCCAGCGCGCTGTCAGCGCGAAGAGCACGATGATGTTCAGCGCGATCACGGTCAGTGACCAGAGCGGGTTCTGGGTGTTGCCGAGAAAGCCGAGCTGGCCGATGACGTTCAGAACGACGACGACGATCGCGAACCAGCGTGCCCACCCTTGCCCGGCGAGCAACCCGAAACCTGCGAGAGCGAGCAGCAGTCCCCAGAACAGCATCACCCATCCCCAGCCCGTCGCGTCGAAGACGAGGAAGCCAGACTCAGTGGGCACCCAGTACTCGTCCTCGAATAGAGCGATCAGACCCTGGAAGAAGTCGAGCCCGCCGACCATCACCAGCAGGATTCCGGCGAAGCCGATCCACCCTGCCATGCTCTTGCTATTCACCCTTACCTCCCTCTCGGAACGTCGGATGCCGTGTGTTACGGAGCAAGCCGAAACGTCTGTCCGGGCTGCTCCTTCTTGACAGCGCGAGGGTAAGAGGCGGCGATCCGAGACGAACGAGGCTCGATCCGTTTCACCCATGTGAACGCGACCGACGCGCGGAGCGGTGCGCGATGCGACGCGGCACGGTTCTTGGCGAGCAGTTCGCCCGACGACCGGCTCGTGCTCGCTCCCCTTCTTGGACGCTTGTTGGATTGCCCTAGCGGGCGACGATCCTCCCACGTCTCTACGTGCGCCGTCACTAACCGAAGGAATAGAGCGATGGTGACGGCCAACCAGTTTCCCCGGCTCGTGCGAACATGTGTTCGTGACCGCGCAGGGCTCGCCGCTGACCCGTTTCCCCCGAGCGGTAGAGCGGGAGAGCCTGATCCTCGCCGAGATCGCGGCGACCGAGGCCGGCTACCTCGGGCTGGATGACGCGCTCCGGCTGACGGGCCTCTACGCCAGCGCAGGCGATCCGAAGTTCGACAAGGCAGCGGTGCGCTGGCTCGCCCGGTTCGCGCTCGAAGCGGACCGCGTCACGCTCGCGGAGATGGAGCTCGCGGCCGTGTCGCTCGCGGCGTTGCCTGCGCGCGGGGAGCCGGTGCTGCGGGTGCTGCTTGGCCTCGTCGAAGGGTTCTGGCGGTCGCTCGTTCGCGCCTAGTTCGGTATCCGAACCGGCTATAGCGCCTGTCGTCACCGATCCCGCCCGATTCGCGGGCGTGCGCATCGGCCACAGAGCCACGGCGCGAGTCGACTCGTTGGCTGGCCGCGGGAAAGGTCGACCCACTGGCTCCCCAATTTGACGCTTGGGTCATTTCACCGCATCACGTGGTGCCGATAGCCGTTCGGTGATGCGGCCCCAGCCGGCGATGCGACCCCAGCAAACGTGCCGGTTTGCAGCGACTTCGAACGCAAGCCCTCTGACGGACTCGAACCGTCGACCCCCTCTCTATGAAGAAGGGCCGTGGGTCAAGGACTCGGTTCGTATCGCCCGGTCATGGCGGGCGTTGCGGTGGTGGGTGGCGAGCGGGGCTCATCTCTCTATCGCCTCCTGGTGGGAGGACAAGGCTGATTGGAGTTCGCTCCGGTGGCGCAGCTCCTTAGGGACCGTCAGGCGGCCAGGGGGTCGGTGGCGCCTTTGGGAGCGAAGGGTTGGTTGCGGGTGAGCATGTGCCAGATCGCTTCGGCGAGGCGGCGGGCGAGGTCGATCTGGGCGACCTTGGCGCCGCGCTGTTTGCCGATGCGCGCTTTCGTTTGCTGGTAGCGCTGGCGGTAGACAGGGTGCGTGCAGGCGTGGGTGGCGGCCTCGACGAGCGCCCAGCGCAGGTAGCGGGGTCCCTGTTTGGCGAGGGGGCCGCGCAGGTCGCGCTCGCCTGATTGGTAGACGCGCGGGCAGAGGCCGCTGTAGCCGGCGAGCTTGCGCGGGCTGGGGAAGCGGCCGATGTCGCCGAGCTCGGCCGCGATCGTGTACGCGAGCACCCAGCTGATCCCCGGCACGGTCAGGAGGAGCGGCACGTAGCGGTGGTCGGCGCCGAGTCGGCGCAGCTCGCGCTCGCACTCGCCGATCTCGCGATCGAGCTCGTCGATCAGGCGCAGGCTGGCCTCGATCGTGCCCTGCCACGGCTCCGGGAGGTCGAGCCGGGCGAGCAGCTGGCGGCCGCGGAGGCCGAAGAGGTCGGAGACGGGGCAGGGCTTGCCGTGCGTGAGCAGCACCGCGTGCACGCGCTGCTTCAGGCTCGAGCGGTGGCGGACGAGGTGCAGCCGCCAGCGTGCCCGCTCGCGCTCGGCGCGCACGCGCGGGTCGGGCAGCCAGATCGCCGGCACCAGGTCGCGACGCACCAGCTCGGCCAGCACCCAGGCGTCGATCCGGTCGGTCTTGCACGCGAGCGGCGCCAGTCCTTTTACTTTCTGCGCGTCGGCGATCTCCACCTGCCAGCCCGCGAGCTCGAGCCGGTCATGCACGAAGCGGGCGCCGTTCATCGACTCAATAGCGGCGCGAATCGGCGCGCCGTGCCGAGCGAGACGTTCGATCAATCCATCGAGGCCGTCTGCATCCGGCGGCGCAGCACCAACCTCGAGCGTCGCACCGTCACCGTCGAGCAGGTGGAAGTCGAGACGCTTGCGACTGAGATCCAAACCGGCGTACAACATCGAAGCGGGCCTCCTCTGCGATAGCTCCTGGATGGCAAGCCGGAGCCTGTCACCCGGGGAGGCCCTTCGTCATGGCATTCCTTACCATGGAGGTTTGGGAGCGTCACGCGCGTACACGCGCGATCATTCACGACACAGTTCCTCCTGCAAATCGAGGTGAATGAGGTCTCGATGATGCGTCGCGAGGCGTCGCGCGTGTCGTTTCTGATGTGTCCGTTTTGTGTCCGCGTGCTGCTGCCAGACAAGACAACGACGAGGCGCCCGCCGCCGCTACCGTCTTCGCCAACACCGAGGTCCGCGACGCCTGCGCCCGCCACGGGATACGACATCGCCCACCACGCCGGCCTCGGCGCCGGCACCGCCTACCGGCGCTTCGACAACAAGGAGCAGATCATCGACGCGCTCTTCGGACGGCGCATCTAGCCGTCGAGGCGTGGAGCCCGCTGGCGCAGGGCAGGTACCTCGACGACCCCGTCATCAGCCGGATCGCGGCAGAGCACGAGCGCACCACCGCTCAGGTGATCCTGCGCTGGCACATCCAGCACGGCCACATCGTCTTCCCGAAGACGATCCGCCGCGAGCGAATGGAAGAAAATCACGCTCTCCTCGACTTCGAACTCGCCGACGACGAGATGGCGACGATCGACGCGCTCGACAAGGGCGATAGCGGACGCTTCGGCCCCAACCCAGACACGTTCGACTGGATCCCTTGAGGCTCTGCGACTAAAGGTCACGCTCGAGTCAGACGCGGCCGTCACGGAGGGTGGCGAAGAGATCCAGCAGCACGTTCGGAGCTCGTTCTGTCGCGTCACCGGCAGCCCCGGGGTATGCGCGACATCCGTCGATCGGTCGCTGATCAACTCCCCAGATTCGTTAGCGCGACCCTCAGGAACGCGTCACGGCGGTCGGTCGCGCCCGCGGCGTCCAGCAGCGGCGCCCACCCGCCGGAGCGATAACCGTCGTCTAGCTCGGTGCGAGTGTTGAGGGCCGCGACCGCGTCCCAATACGAGACGTCCCGAGCCTTCGTGCCCGTCGCGCGCTCCCAACCCTCGAGGACAAGGTCGGGGGCTTCTGGACCGAAGATGATTGCGACCTGCTTGCGGAGCTCAGATACGTCGACTCCGGGCGCGCCGACGCCGGCCGTCTTCCAGTCAATGAGCGCCGCGACCTCGTCGCCTGCCCAGAGGAGGTTGCCGGGCCAGACGTCGCCATGGACGAAGACGGTTTCGCCGAGCGGTAGGCCGTGAGCCCGGATCACGTCGTCGGCCGCTTGCAGCGGGGTGTCGTCGGCATCCAGCCCTTTCGGCGGGCATAGGCGAAATGGTCCACGGCGATCGGTCGCGGCCGGAAGGGCAAATGCTCCCGCGGGGCCATCACGACGGTGTGGACACGGGCAAGGGCGGCGCCGGCAGCACGCAATCGTTCGACCGACGAAGTCGCCGGCCATGCCGTCGTGCCCGGGACGAGCGTCTCAAGTGTCGCGGACACTCCTGCTACGTCACCCTGCAGATCGGCATCGATCAGTCGCGGGGCCAGCAACCCGTGCCGTTCGGCCAACTCGAGTGCGGCTGCTCCGGTGGCAACCATCGAGGCGTTGATCCCCGGCGGAGTCGGTATGCGCAGCACGGCATGTGTCGTGCCACTCGAGTGTTCGATCCGCAGCCGCCACGGAGGCTCGTCGCCGTGGATCGTCCGGGTGTCGACGATCCGCGCGCCAGCGCCGATGACGCCGAGGACCCAATTGAGCGTGCGCTCGGGCGGCGTGCGTGCCACCTCTAGATTCTCCTAGCTGATGCCAATGCGCAGGCGCCACCGGACCTCTGCCGAGACCGGACACAGCGGGATCGCCGCTGAGCTCGGGGTCTACGACGACGTCTTCCTCTGCCTGTCACCCGGAGAGCCTTGGCTGGAGCACGGCATCGTCGAGCATCGATACAAGGAGCTGTGCCCCACCGCCTACAGGCAGATGATCGACCGGTGGGGCCATGTGATCCAGGGACCTCGTCGATACTCGGTAACCGCGTTCCTGACCCGTACGTGGGCCCGACTGGCGGCCGACGGCCTTCTGGCAGCACAGCTGGGTCCCGCCACTGGCGTGTATCAGCACAAGCGCAACACCACCATCCTGTACTGGGCGCTTCCCCCTGTCCCCGCGCGGCAGCGGATCCAGACATGGGCCGACTTCGCAGCTGACCTTGGGATCAACCCCCATGTTTGGACCCTTCCGGGATGAACTCTAAGCGCGCTCAGGTGCGTCGAATGCGGGGAACTCCGGCCTGCCCCGGACTCATCTCGTTCTTGACCTAACGTGGCACGAGCTCGAGCGTCGCCGCGCGCGCTTGCGGGGTGACGGTGGTGCCGACGATGCTCTCCGCGTAGCGCTGGTACTTGGCGCGGTAGGCGGCGTCGATCTCGTCCCCGAGATCGTCCGTCTCGACGAGGCGGACGTCCCTGTCGACGCCGCCGGCGCGGATGTGGGCTTCGTGTCGCGTCTGGGCGCCGCGGAACCAGGAGGAGCCGCGTCCGTACACGGAACGCACGTAGAGACGGTCGTCGTGACGGACGACCCACATGGTCACCGGGTTTCGCAGCGTGCCGTCGCTTCTCACCGAGGAGAGCTGGAGCTCCTCGGCAGCGCCGATCGCGTCCAGCTCTTCGCTCGTCCAGGGACTCATGTCCGCTTCTCCTCGAACGCCCGCTCGTCAGAGGGTTGTCCAGCGTAATCGGCGAGTCGCGGATCCGCTTCCGAGTCGTTAGGACGCACCGTCGACCACCTCTCGACGAGGGACTCCCGCCGTAATCACCGAGCGCCGGTAGCCGGAGCCCGGCTCCGTCGCGCCCGCCGCCGAGGAGCCGGGACTCGTGCGGCTGCTGCGCGCCCTTGCGCTTTCAGGAGCTGCTCGGACTCGGCATGACCGGCTCCCTTGCGACGTTACGTCAGAAGGCTTGACAGAAGCCTGACTATGTGTCAGAATCCTGACATTATGCCTAAGACCACCATCGAGACGATCCGAACGGCGGAGGGGGAGAAGGTCACCGAGCTGATCCTGTCGACCTTCCGCGCGAACGGGCTCCTGCTCGCGGCCGGCGACCGGCTCGCGGCCGAACACGGCCTCACCTCAGCGCGCTGGCAGGTGCTGGGGGCGGTCGCGCTCGCGCAGCGGCCGCTGACGGTGCCGCAGATCGCGCGGCGCATGGGCCTCACGCGGCAGAGCGTGCACACGACCGTGAACCGCCTGCTGGCGGACGGACTCGCCGAGCTCGTGGCGAACGCCGACCACCGTCGCTCACAGCTCGTTCGCCTGACGGAGCTCGGCCAGGCCAGGTACGGGGCGCTGGACGAGAGGCAGGCCGTCTGGGTCAACGAGCTCGCGGCGGGACTGCCGCGCTCCGAGCTGGAAACGACCGCGCGCGTGCTCGGCGAGCTCTGCACGCGGCTCGAGGCCGGCTCGCGCGACCGGTCACAACCGGAGAGAGCCGATCGCCATGCGGCGTGAGCCAGTCGTCCTGATCAACGCCTTCGAGGTGCCCGAGGGAGCGGACGAGGCGTTCCTCAAGGGCTGGGAGCGCAGCCGAGACTTCCTCGCCACGCAGGAGGGCTACCTCTCGACAAGGCTCCACCGGAGCCTCTCGCCCGATGCGGACTTCCGCTTCGTCAACGTCGCGCTCTGGGAATCGGCGCAGGCGTTTCGCCACGCGACCTCCCGGCCGGAGTTCAGGGACGCGCCCGTCCCCTTCCGCTTTCACGCCTCGCTGTACGAGGTCGTGCGCGAGGACGAGCGATGACCGCCGCCCAGCAGCGCAGAGCTCAGCGCGCCGTCCATCTGGTCGCCGCGCTCGTGCTGATCGCCTACCTGTACGCGCCCCTCGAGGCGCAGCTCCAAGACGCCGTCCGCTTCCTCGTCCTCCCGCTGCTGGTCGTGACCGGGATCGCGATGTGGCAGGCGCCGCGCATCCGGCGGCTGCGAAAGAGCGTGCGTCGAAAGCGCGCACTCGATGTGGCCCCGTCGGCGTCGCCCGCCGAGCCTGGCGCAGAGAGGTGAGCGTCATGTCCGTTGCCTCAGCCGTCCTGTCCGTCCCGCTGGCGCTCGCGCTCGCCGTCACGGGCATCGGCAAGCTCCTACGACTCGAGCCAGCCGTGCAGCAAGTTGAGGCGGTCGGCGTGACCGGCCGCGCGATCACCATCCTCGGTCTCCTCGAGATCGCGGCCGCGGTGGCGCTGATCGCCGGGATCTGGTTCCAACCCCTCGGCGTCGCTGGGGCGATCGGCTCGACCCTCTACTTCACCGGCGCCGTCGTCGCTCACATCCGAGCACGCGATCCCCAGCCCCAGGCCGCGATTGCGCTCCTGCTCCTGTCCGGGGTCGCACTCGTGCCCCTGATCCTCCCGTAGCCCTGCGTCCCGTCAGTTCCTAGTAGATGCCCGAGAAAGGAGTGAAGATGCCTCCCAGGCGAGTCCTGATCATCGCGAACGAGGCCGTTGCGGATCGTCCCGCCGGCGTCCCCGAAGTCGTACGCCGGCAGGTGCTCGAAGCCGACGAGGTCCGTGTCGTCGCCCCGATGCTGACCGGCAAGCTCCAGTCGTGGGTTTCCGACATCGACGCCGCTGCCCTCGAAGCGGACGAGCGCATGCAGGCGATCGTCGGCAGCATCGGTGCCGCCGGCCAACCGGCCACACGCGGCCAGATCGGTGACGAAGATCCGCTGCAGGCCGTCGCCGACGCCCTCGCCTTCTTCCCCGCCGACGCGCTGATCCTCGCCCTGCATGCGCCCGACGTCGCGAACTGGCGCGAGCGACGCTTCAGCAAGAAGGTCCGCGAGCGCTTCGACCTGCCCGTCACCGAGATGCTGCTCGACCGCGACGGCCGCGTCCTCTCGGTCACCACCGAGTAGTCGGTGCCGATCATCAACCAGGACCTCACGGGCAAGACCGTGGTCATCACCGGGGCGAGTTCCGGTATCGGGGCCGTCGCGGCCCGCCGGCTCGCCCAGCGGGGAGCCACCGTGGTGCCCGTGGGACGCTCCCCGGCCGCCATGGCCGCCATCGCCGCGGACGTCGGGGCCGAACCGCTGACCGTCGACTACGCGCGGCTGGCCGATGTCCGCGCCCTGGCCCAGCAGTTGCTGGAGCGCTACCCGAGAATCGACGTGCTGGCCCACAACGCGGGCGGCATGTTCGGTGAGCGGCGCGTCACCGAGGACGGCCATGAACTGACGATGCAGGTCAACTACTTCGCGCCGTTCCTGCTGCAACACCTGCTGCACGACCGGCTCAGCCGAAGCGGCGCCCACATCGTCGTCACCAGCAGCGTGGCCCACCGAGGCGGCCGGATCGACCTGAACGACCTCGACTTCACCAACGGCCGGCACTCGGGGTCCTCCGCGTACAACGCGTCCAAGCTCGCCGACCTGCTCTTCGCCCGGGAGATCGCCCGCCGGACGCCGCAGACCAGGATCACCGCCGTGGCGTTTCACCCGGGCAACGTGAGCTCGGGTGTGGGCCGCGAGGCATCAGGGCTGATGGGCCTGATCTACAACACCCCCATCGGGCGGCCGATGCTGATCGACGCGGAGAAGGGCGCGGCCCCGCTGGTGCACCTGGCTTCCCTCGCCGACCCGCACAGCGTCAACGGCCAGTACTTCAACAAGCTCAAGCCCAACGCCGCCACCTCCAAGCGCGCCCGCGACGCCGAACTCGGCAAGGCGCTGTGGAAGCAGACCGAAACCCTGCTCGGCCTGCACGCTGCCAGTGATCAGCACGCCGCCCCGCGGGAGTAGCGGTGGCCTCCGGCGGCGCGATCTCGCACCTGCGGATTCGACCAACTGGGTCTGGCGAACTCGTCGGGCGGCGCGAGCACTAGCCCGCGGTCGCTGGTTCGCGCCCGTGTTCTCCCTCCACGGCGACCGTGCGGAAGGTGAGGTAGAGGCCGAGGTCGTAGACGCTCTTGAGCGCGCCGGCGATCAGGAACGGAGCGCCGAGGCCGACGCGGAGCACGGTTCCGGCGGCGAGCGGGGCGATCGGTCGGGTGAGGTAGCGGGCGGTGTTGGTGTAGGCGGCGGCCGCGGTGCGTTCGCTCGGGTCGACGACCGCCATCACGTAAGCCTGCCGGGTGGGGACGTCCATCTGCGAGAGGGCGAAGCGGGCGAGCAAGAGGGCAATCGCGCTCGCCAGGTTGGGCGCGAAAGCGACGGCGATCAGGAGCAGGTTGGAGGGCAGGTGCGTGAAGACCATCGTGCGCAAAAGCCCGATCCTCGCGGCGAGCCGGACGGCGGCCTGGAAGGAGGCCGCCTGCAGAATCCCGATGGCGAAGAAGACGATCGCGAGCGTTTGCGGGGAGGCGTCGTACTTGCGCACGAAGAGGTAGGCGATGAAGGCCTGGGGGACGAAGCCGCCGGCGAAGCTGTCGAGCGCGAAGAGGGCCGAGAGCTTGGCGACGATCCCACGGGAGCGGTGAAGCGGTGGGCGCGGCTCCTCGGAGAGCTCGTGCCCGACCTCGACCGCCGGCGAGAGCCCCGCTGTCGCGAGCAGGCCCGCTGCGGCGGCGAGCGGGTAGGCGAGCATGCCGTAGTGCGAGGTGCTGATCAGGGCGATGAGCGCGCCGAGCGAGCCGGCGAGGGTCGCGACCGTGTTGTAGGTGCCGAAGAGGCGCGTCGTCTCGCCGCCTGCGTGCGGGAGCATCGCCTGCTCGAGCGACGTGAAGGGCCCGGACTCGACGACCTCGGTGGAGACGGTGCCGCTGAGCCCGACAAGGACGAGCGCGGGCAGCCAGCCGGTGAGCGCGAAGACGGTGCCGGAGATCGCCATCGCGACGAGCAGCAGCCGGTAGCAGCGCCGCCGCCCGATCTGGTCGCCGTGGCGGGCGATCAGCACCGAGACGAGCGCGCTTCCGGCGAGGAGTGAGGCGAACACGAGGCCAACCGCCCCGTCGGAGAGCCCGCGCTCGGCGAGCGTGACGCCGATCAAGACCGAGCCGAGGCCGTAGGCGAGCGCGCGCGCCGCCTGCACGGCGATGATCCGGCGTGCGTCCGCGCTCAGGCGCGTTCCTCGAAGACAAGTGCGCCGCAGCTCGCGGGGCAGAAGACGTACAGGCAGCGGCCGTCCGGGTCCCAGCCGATCGTGTGCGCCCCCGGCTCGGTCGCGACCACCTCCACCTGCTCGAGCCGCTCCGAGTCGAAGCTGCAGACGACGCCGGGCTCGCCGATCGCGACGTAAAGCCGCGCGAGATCGGGGTCGTGCATGACGACGTCGGGGACGCCCGGAAGGGGCAAGGTGCCGAGGAGGTCGCCGCCGTCGCGGTCGAGGACGACGAGCGCACCTCCGTCGGCAGCGCAGAAGAGGCGGTCACCGTCGAGCCAGAGCCCGTGCGGACCGGCGGCAGGGACCGCGAGCCGACTATCGATCTCGAGCCGCGCGCAGTCGATGACGAGGATCTCGGCCGGCTCGCGGATGTTCGCGTACACGCGGTCGCGCTCCTCGTCGTAGACGGCCCAGCGCGGCCGGCCTGCCAGCGCGAGCTCCCCGATCACGCCCATCGCGTCGAGGTCGACGATCGAGGCGGTGCAGTTCTCGCCGAGCGGCTCGCCGAGGTTGAAGGCGTACAGGCGTCGTCGTCTGTGGTCGTAGGCGAGCCCGTTCGGATGCGGCCCCACCTGGACGCGGCCCAGCAGCTGCTCGTCCGAGCAGCGGAAGACGCTGACGCGCGCGGCGGCGCGGTCGCTGGTGAACAGCAGATCCTGGTCCTCATCGATCAGCACGCCAGCCACACGCGGCAGGTCGGGAAGCGATCGCAGGAACGTCTGCTCGTCGGAGCCGAGCACGTCGACGCGATCGGCGCCGGTGTGGGCGACGTACATCCGCCGGCCAGCTCGATAGGTGTCGGCATGGTCAAAGCCGGGCTCGCCGCCGGGCGGCACCGGCACGAAACCGACGCGCGTCAGGCTCATGCTGCGGCGCGGCCTTGCTCGACCTCCTCGCTGCACCAGGCGTAGAGGGCGTCGTAGACCGGTAATGAGAGTTCGAGCTGACGGTGGTCGCCGAGCTCGAGCAGGTGGAAGCCCTCGGCGACGGCGAGCAGCCCACGCGACTGCGGGGTCGCGTCGCGATCGTCGGCGATGTCGGCGCCGTGCACGATCCGCGCGAGCAGCTGCAGCGCCGGGTCGTCGAGCTCGTAGTCCTCGACGAGCACCTCGAACGAGCAGAGGCCGTCGCGGTGCGTGTACTTGGCACCGGGCGCGTCATAGGAGTGCGCGCCCTCCCGCTCGGCCACCTCGAGCACCTGCTCGGCGGGGACGTAGAGGAACTCCGCGTCGGGGTCGATGAACTTCCGGATCAGCCACGGGCAGGCGATCCGGTCGGTCTTCGGTCGCTCGCGTGTCACCCACTTCATCCTGTGTCTCCTTTCCGTCTCGGTTAGGCGGGTTCTCTGCCGCTGAGGAGCGCCCGCTTGCGGTACTCGTAGAGCCCGTCGAAGAGCGGCGCCGTCAGGCGGAGCAGCTCCTCGTCGTCGCAGACCATCGAAAGTCCGCGTACGAGCACGTCGAGCCCGGCTGCCTCCGGTGCGTCGTAGCGCTCGTCGACTAGATCGGCCTCGTGCACGACCTTGGCGATCTCCCACAGCACCGGGTCGGCGAGCTCGTAGCGGCGCAGGAAGGTCTCGAAGCTGCAGTCGCCGCCGTGGTGGGAGAGCTCAACACCGCGCATGTCGAGCGGGGTCGCGTCGGCCGGCACCTCGTCGGCGTCGTCGACAAACACGAACTCCGCCTCCGGGTCGATGAAGCGGCGGATCAACCAGGCGCAGGCTGCGCGGTCGACATGGCAGTGATGGCGCGTTGCCCACCTCATCGCACCGGCTCCTCGACGAGAGCCGCCAGCTCGGCGAGCACCTGGTGGGCGCGCTCGCGCTCGGGGGGCGGAAAGTAGTCGCGCGCTCGGATCCGCCGCAGCTCGCGGCGCAAGCGGGCGAGCGTTCGCCGCCGACTCCCTGGCGCCTCCCGCCGTGCCGCCTCCGCGTCAGCGGACAGCGATCGATAGTCGGCGGCCACCGCCTCGGCCATCCGCGCCGCCAGCTCGCGCTCCTGGGCGGCCGAGGCGAGCTCGCCGATCCAGATGGTCGCCTCGCCGCCCGCCTCCACCACCTCCTCGGCCAGCCACTCCAGCTGCTCGCGCGTCCGCGCGTCGAGCGGCAGCGCCGCCAGCCCGTCGAGCACCTGGGCGGCGCCGAGCCGGCGCAACTTGCGCCAGAGCGCACTGCGCGGCGTCGATGGCTCGCGCGGCAACCGGTACGCGAGCAGCACCCACGGGGCCCGCTTCGACGTCATGAGCGGACTCTACCTCAGTTGTGCAACGGTGGTTGCACAACCCACCCATACCCTTAAGGCGTTCTCTCAACCGAAGCTCCATGGAGGGGTGATCGTGATGTCGCAGCACGGCCAGGTGATCCGCCTCAAGAGGACGGGTCGGGAAGGTGAGCCGCTCTGGGCGTACCGATTTCGGGTAGGTGGTCGAGACTCGAAGCGGGTACAGCGCGGTGGGTACGTCTCGGAGCGGGATGCGGCGGAGGCTCTGGGGCGGGAGCTAGAGCGGCTGCGGCGGGAGCGGCGAGTCTCGAGATCGCTGACCCTCGCCGAACTCGTGGAGGTGTACCTCGCGCAGCACGACGTCGAGCCGGTGACGATCGAGAAGCTGCGCTGGCTGCTCGGGAAGGCGGTCGTCGTGTTCGGTGAGCGGCCGGTCGGTGAGCTCCGCTCGGAGGAGGTCGCGGGCTGGAGGATCGGGATCTCGCCGGGTTACCGGTTCGACGCGACGCAGGCGCTGCGGCAGGTGCTGGCGCGGGCGGTCGTTTGGGGGATGATCGACGTCAACCCGGCGAAGCTCGGCGTGGACAACCCATCGCCGCGGCGCAGGGAGCAGCGCCCGTTCGAGTGCTGGGCCGAACTCGATGCCGTCGCCCAGTTTCTCTCACGGCGCTACCGACCGATGGTCGTCTTCGCGGCTGCCACTGGGCTTCGACCGGCCGAATGGGTCGCGCTCGAATGGCGAGACATCGACTTGGAGGCGCGGGTCATCTACGTCCACCGCTCCTTCACGAAGGGCCGCTTGAAGGGTCCGAAGACCGAGGCCAGCCGTCGTGCGGTGCCTCTGCAGACGATCGCGCTCGAAGCGATCGAACAGCAGCGATCGAGTCGACAGAGCAGACTCGTGTTCCCCGCTCAGCGGGGCGGCTACCTCGACCTGCACAACTTCCGCAACCGGGAGTGGAAGCCCGCACAGGTCGCGGCAGGAATCGAACCCCTGCGCAGGATCTACGATCTCCGACACACCTTCGCAACCTTCGCCCTCCGTGCCGGCATCTCGACCTTCGACCTCTCCCGCTACATGGGCGCCAGCCTGACAATGATCGACCGCCACTACGGCCACCTCGCCCGCGACGGACGCGAGCATGCGATCCGCCTGCTCGACGAGCTCAGCGCCGGACAACGTCCACGGTGGACGCTGGTGGACGCTGCGTGGACACTGGAGACGTCGGCTACCGCCAACAGCGACAACGGAAAGCTCAGCTAAGCAGGCGGAAACAGCAGAGCCCTCTGACGGACTCGAACCGTCGACCCCCTCCTTACCATGGAGGTGCTCTACCAACTGAGCTAAGAGGGCGCGAAGGCCAGTGTAGCCCCGGCGTGATCCGGGGTTTCGGGCGCCGTCGGTGCCGTGACAGGTCACGTCAGGCACCGGAAGTCCAACGTCCCCCTTGTCGTTCGTATATCTACCGGTGAAGATGTGTCCAACCGGGGACTAGGTCACACACAACGTGAACAGCGAAGAACTGCGGCGGAAGGCGGAGCTCGCCGAGCTTTTGCTCAACGCGGCTCGGCAGCTCGGCGAGAGCGTGGAGCCCGAGCGGATCTACGAGCGGTTCCACGAGCTCGTCGCCGACGTCATCCAGCACGACGGCCTGATCGTCTCGTCGTACGACGATCGGGACGAGCTGATCCGCTGCGAGTACGCCTGGACCGACGGAGCGGTCATCGATACCTCGACGCTGCCGCCGATCGCGCTGAACCGCCAAGGGGGCGGCATGCAGAGTCGCGTCATCGTCAGCGGCGAGCCGCTGCTCTTCAACGACGTTCACGAGCGGACGAAGAGCCCCGGCACCTACTACAACGTCGGCGCTGAGGGGAATCTCGAGAAGATCCCAGACGCCGGCCCGGCCAAGACGACGGCGGCGATGATGGTGCCCGTCAAGGACGAGGGCCGCGTCGTCGGCGTCGTCCAGCTGATGTCGGACGCCGGCCAGTACACGGAGGACGAGCTCGAGGTCTTGGACGGCCTCGTCGTGCAGATGGGATCAGCCGTCCGAAACGCGCGCCTGCAGCACGAACGGCGCCGGCTCGAGGCGGCGGAGGCGGCGGCGCGCGCCGCCGCCGCCGAGCGGGAGCTGGCCGCCCAGGTGCTGGACGCGGTGGGTGACGGGGTCCTGCTGCTCGACGGCGATGGAGTCGTGCAGCTCTGGAATCGCGCGGCAACCCTCGCGACGGGCGTGCCCGCGGACGAGATCCTCGGCAGGCGGCTCGCGGAGATCGTCTCCAACTGGGACGAGCTCTCGGTCCGGATACCCATCGCTGGCGAAGGCGCCGCCACCCGGGCCGTCACGCTTCCCTTCGAGCTGGAAGGACGCGATCTCTGGCTGTCCTTCGTCGCAGTTCGCAGCGCCGACGGGATCGTGTATGCGTTCCGCGACGTCACCGGAGAGCGGCAGCTCGAGCAGGAGCGCAGCGACTTCGTCGCGACGATCTCACACGAGCTGCGGACACCCATGACCGGGGTCTACGGCGCCGCGCAGACACTGCTCCACCGGGAGGACGACCTCGCGCCCGAGCAACGGCAGAGGCTCCTCAGGATGCTCGCTGCGGAAGCCGCGCGCCTGAGCCAGATCACGGAGGAAGTCCTCATGACCAGCCAGCTCGACCGCGGGGATCTGACCGTCGAGCGCACGGCGGTCGATATCGCCGAGGTCGTCCGGTCGGCCGTTCAGACGATGCGTCCGCTCGTGGATAGGCTCACGATCGAGGTCGAGATCGACGACGAGATCGGTATCGCATCGGGCGATGCGGATCGCATCCAACAGGTTCTCGTCAACCTACTCGACAACGCCGCCAAATACGGAGGCGCGCCGGTCAGGGTGTCGGCAGAACAGACGAACGGCCTCGTCCGGATCGCCGTCTCCGACGGAGGCCCTGGCATCGATGCCCTCGACCGCGAGCGGATCTTCGAGAAGTTCTACCGCGCCGACTCGCAGCTGAAGCGAGCCGGCAGAGGAACCGGGCTCGGCCTGTACATCTCCAGAGAGCTCACCGAGCTCATGGGCGGCCGCCTCGTCCTCGCGTCCGGACCGGGCGAGGGCGCGACGTTCGTCGTCGAGCTCCCACGCCCTGCGGCGCGGCGACCGTAGCGCGCGCTGCGATCATGGCGGTGGTGATCACGACCGCCGCCGACCTGCCGATCCGGCGTAATACCGCGCTCCTCGCGGGGATCATGGCCGTCAACTCGGCGGTGCTTCAGCTCGTCGCGGCAGTCTCGAGCCTGACGTTCGTCCTCGTCACGGGCTTCGAGAAGCTGCTCGGCCTCGGGCCGGCCATCTTCCTCACCGCCTCCGCCCTCTCGTCGTTTCCCGCCGGGTGGGCGATGGATCGCTTCGGCCGCGTCCCGATCATCATCGTCGGTTTCGGACTGGGCTCTGCGGGCTGTGTCCTGACCGCGTTGGGGACGGCGACCGAGCAGGCGGTTCCGGTGATCCTCGGCTTCACGCTGGTCGGTGCCTCCGGCGGTGTCGCCCTCCTCATCCGCACGGCCGCCGGTGACATGTACCCGCCGGAGCGGCGGGCGCGCGGGATCTCCTACGTCCTGTTCGGGGCCGTGTTCGGCGCGATTCTCGGCCCCGCCGTCTTCAGCCCGCTCTTCTCCGGGAAGGACGAGCTCGACGCGAGCATCCTGACCATCCCCTGGCTCGTCGCCGGCGGCGTCAGCCTCCTCGCGCTCGGACTCGCACTCTTCGTCCGGCCTGATCCGCAGCGCATCGGCGAGCTGATCTCCGGCCGGACTGCGGCGGGGAACGCGCCGGCGGCGCCGCTGGGTGAGATCATCCGGCGCCCCGGCGTCATCCCCGCGCTCCTCGCCGGCTTCGCCAGCATGGGCGTGATGGTGTCGGTGATGAACCTGACCGGCTACGTCGTCGTCGACCACCGCCACCACGCCCAGCACCTGATCTTCCCGATCATCGGCGCGCACGTGCTCGGGATGTACGCGCTCGTCCTGTTCGTCGGGACGCTGATCGACCGGATCGGCCGGATCCGCGCGCTGGTCGGTGGGCTCGTCCTCATGGCCGTGTCCTGCGCCGCGATTCAGTGGCTCGAGGGCGTGGCGGCGACGGCGCTGCTGTTGTTCCTGCTCGGACTCGGCTGGAACATCTCCTTCGTGGCAGCGACCGCGCAGCTGGCCGACCGATCGAGCCCGGCCGAGCGCGGGAAGCTGCTCGGGTTCAACGACCTCGGATCGGCGCTGCTAGGAGCGAGCCTCGCTCTGCTCGGAGGCGTCGCGCTCGAAGCGCTGGGCGTTGCGGCGCTAGCGCTCGGCGCCGCCGCGATCGTCGTCCTGCCTGTGGTCTGGATCTGGCGGCTCGGGATGGGGGCGGGAGGATTCGAACCTCCGAAGGCAGAGCCAACGGGTTTACAGCCCGTCCCCTTTGGCCACTCGGGAACACCCCCAGGGGAGCGACCATAGTAGCTTCGGAGCGATTCGATGCCGTCGTCGTCGGCGCCGGTCCAGCCGGCTCGACGGCGGCGTTTCGCCTCGCGCGCGGCGGTGCGCGGGTCCTACTCGTCGACAAGGCGCGGTTCCCGCGCGACAAGCCGTGCGGCGGCGGGCTGACCGGACGCGCGCTCCGATTCCTGCCGTTCTCAATCGCGCCCGTGGTGGAGGAGGAGGTGGACGTCTTCGAGCTCGGGCTCGGCTACCGGCGCCGCTTCGTGCGGAGGACGCGACAGCCGCTGGTAGTCATGACGCAGCGGCGCCAGCTCGATGCGTTCCTCGTCGAGCAGGCACGGGAGGCGGGCGCGGAGTTCCGCGACGGCGTCACGGTCGAGCTCTCGCCGCTCGTGGTCGACGGCGAGCGGCTCGCGGCCACGGTGCTGATCGGCGCCGACGGGGTCAACGGGGTTACAGGGAAGGCGTTTGGGCTCGACGGTCACGAGCACGAGGTCGCGCTGGAAGGCAACGTCCGGTACGGCCCCGTCCCGAGGGCACGGTACGCGCGCCGCGCCGTCGTGGAGTTCGGGATCGTCCCGGGCGGGTACGGCTGGGTCTTTCCGAAGGGAGACCACGTGAACGTCGGTGTCGGGGGCTGGCTGCACCAGGGCCCGAAGCTCCGCGAGCACCTCAGCCGCCTCTGCCGCCAGCACCGGATCCCGGAGGACCGGCTGACGGACGTCCGCGGGTACCGGCTCCCGCTCCGGCGGCCCCGCGCCGTCGCCGCTCGCGGGCGCACCGCGCTCGTCGGCGATGCGGCGGGGCTCGTCGACCCCGTATCGGGCGACGGGATCTACGAAGCGCTCCTGAGCTCGAAGCTCGCCGCGGAGGCGGCGCAGGACGTCATCGCGGGTCGCTTGTCGGACTTCTCCGGCTACGCGGCGGAGCTCCGGCGGACGCTGGCGCCCTCTGCCGCCGCTTCGTGGCGCGCGAAGCTCGCGCTCGAGCGGTTCCCGAACGTCGCGTTCACGCTGCTCCAGGCGCCGCTGGCCTGGCGAGCGCTGGAGCAGCTGCTGCGCGCCGACGCCACGCATCCCGGCGCGATCCGCGGGCCCGGCGGCGCGGCGCTCCGTGCCGCCGAGCTGCTCGCGCGGCTCGCCGGCGATCCCGGCAAGGCGTTCGCGTCCTAGGGCCTTCGCGCCGCTGCGGCGCCGTGTCAGGATCGCGGCGAAGCCGTCTGCGCCGCGGGCGCCTCGACCTCCATGCGCGGGATCCACTCGAGCCAGCGGGGGAGGTACCAGCTCCGGTCGCCGAGGAGGGCCATCAGGCTCGGGAGCACGATCGACCGGATCACCGTGGCGTCGAGGATCAGCGCGACGGCGACGCCGAAGCCCATCTGCTGGAACATCACGAGGTCCCCGCGGGCGAACCCGGAGAAGACGGCGACGATGATCAAGGCGGCGCCGGTGATGATCCGCGCAGTCGACGCAACACCCCAGCCCACGGCCTCACGGGTGTCCTTCGTCTGGTCGTAGCGCTCGCGGATCCGGCTGAGCAGGAAGACCTGGTAGTCCATCGAGAGCCCGAACAGCACCGAGAAGAGGAACAGCGGCACCCACGCCTCGATCGTGTCGACCTGCTGGAAGCCGAAGAAGTCGGCTCCGACGCCGTGCTGGAAGACGAGCACGAGCAGGCCGTACGCGGCCCCCACGGAGAGCAGGTTGAGGGCGATCGCGGAGAGCGCGACGGCGAGCGAGCGGAACGCGAGCGTCAGCAGGATGAGCGTGAGCCCGAGGACGAAGGCGAAGACGAGCGGCGCAGGATCGGTCACGCTGTCGATGTAGTCGATGTTCTCGGAGGTCGTTCCTCCGACCAGCGGGTCCGCCTGCGTCCCCGCGAAGGCTGCCGGCACGATCCCCGCGCGCAGGTCGCGCACGTCGGCGATCGTCTTGTCGGCGACGGCATCGCCGCGGGTGGGGACGACGAGATCCGCAACCTCGCCGCGGATGCGAATCGTCCCGGGTCCGAAGCGCGGGTCTTCGGCCAGCCGGTCGCGGAGGCGCCCGAGCCGTGTCCTGACCTCCGGGTCCTGCGCATTGACAAGGACGATGTGCGCCGGATCGGCGGTCGCGCCGCCGAAGTCACGCTGGACGGCGAGATAGCCGCGCTTCGAAGCGAGATCGTCCGGGAACGTCGTCACTCCGGCAGTGCCGACATGGATCCCGAGGATCGGAACTGCAGCCGCCAGGAGCAGCGCAACCGACACGCCCAGGCTGAGCGCCGGACGCCGTAGCACGCGGTTGACGATGCCGCGCCAGAAGCGACCTTCGGGATTGGCACGCTCGACCGAGCGGCGGCCAACGATCGGGAGCCGGAGCGAGTCGACACGGTCTCGCAGCAGCCCGAGCAGCGCGGGCAGGAGCGTCAGGGCAGCGGCAACGGACGTGATCCCGACCAGGATCGCGCCCGCGGCGAGGCTGCGCATGATCGTCGACGGGACGATCAGCATTCCGAACATCGCGACGACGAACGCGAAGCCGCTGAAGAGCACGGCACGGCTCGCGGTGGCGCCCGACGCGGCGATCGCGTCGAACGGCTCGCGGCCTCCGCCCCGCTCCTCTCGATAGCGGGAGATCACGAACAGCGAATAGTCGATTCCGAGCGCGAGCCCCATCCCCGTGAGCATGTTCACGATGAAGACCGAGAGCTCGAACGGCTGTGAAAGGACGGCGACGAGGCCGAGCGCCGTCACGATCGAGAACATCGCCATCAGGAGCGGAATGACCCCCGCGACGACGGCGCCGAAGACGAGCAGGAGGATGATCAGCGCCGCGGGAAGGCCGAACTTGAGCTCGCCGTTCTGGAGATCGCGTTCCGACAGCTCGTTGAAGTCGTTGTCCCGCGTCGTCGAGCCGGTGATGGAGACCGCGAAGTCGGGGTCTTCGTCGCCGCGCTCGATGATCTCGATGACGTCGGCGGCCCGGTCCTCGTCGTCGATGAAGAGCGGGACCAGCGTGGCGTGGCGGTCAGCGGACACGAGCGAGCGATCGCCCGTGGCGTAGAACGTCGTCGCGCCGGCCACCGCTCCCGTCGCGCGCCCTTCGCGGCCGAGCTCCGTGACGAAAGCGCGGAAGCGAGGTTGATCGACGGTGAACGACTCGGAGCGAACGACCACGAGATCCGTGACAGCACGACGCGGGTCTGGGGGAAAGGCGGTGACCAGACGGTCGTCGGCGCGTTCGGACTCGGGATTGTTCGTCGGAGTCCCCTCGGTCGTCAGGCCGGTCATGACGAGGACGAGCGCCGAGATGGACGCGGCGAGCGCGAGGGCCCAAGCACCGAGCGTAAGCCAGGGGTGACTCGCGCACATGCGGGCGATGCGTTCAGTCAGGCCCATGCAGGTAGAGACTCCGTCGAGTCGGTTCACTCATCGGCGGATCAGGACTTGTGCTGCCAGAGTGCCACTGCACCGCCGTCCGGCGCCGCGATGACGCTGCGCCAGCCCGCGGGGCCCTCACGGGGTGGGAGCAGGACCGAGGCGCCGAGCAGCCGCGCGCGCTCGGTTGCCTCGGTGACGTCGCCCACCTCCACATAGGGCAGCCAGAAGGGCCGCTCCGTCTCGTGCTCGACGACGCCGCCCTCGAGCCCGTCTCCGAGCGCGAGCATCAGGTAGTCCCCCGAATCCGTGTGGATCGTCTCGGCTCGCCAGTCGAAGAGCCGCGTGTAGAAGGCGCAGGCGCGCGGGAGGTTGCTCGTGCGGAGCTCTAGGTGAACCAGGGGGTTCGGGAGGCCTCGGATCATGCCTTTTCTCTCAGGACCGGTTGCGATCCCCCGAACTCATCGCTCGGCGCGATGAGTTTGCGTCGCCGCGGCTGTCTTGATCCCATAGTGGGATGTCTTCGGTGAGCGACACCGTGACCGAGAAGGCGCTGCTGGAAGCCGCCTGCGGCGGTGACGAGGACGCGTTCCGGCGCCTCGTCGAGCCGCACCGCGCAGAGCTCCACGCGCACTGCTACCGGATGTTGGGCTCGGTCCACGACGCCGAGGACGCACTCCAGGACGCGCTGCTGCGGGCCTGGCGAGGGCTCTGCTCGTTCAATCGTCGCAGCCGTCTTCGTCGGTGGCTCTACCGGATCGCGACGAACGCCTGCCTCGACGCCCTCGCGCGCCGGCCGAAGCGCATCCTCCCCATCGACTACGGACCTCCCGTCGATCCGGACTCGAGCGAGCCGGGCGAGCCGCTCGCCAAGTCCGTGTGGTTGGAGCCGTACCCGGACCAGATGCTCGGTCTCGAGGACGGCTATGCCGCCCCCGAAGCGCGGTACGAGCAGCGCGAGTCGGTCGAGCTGGCATTCGTCGCCGCGCTCCAGCATCTGCCGCCGCGCCAGCGCGCCGTGCTGATCCTCCGCGAGGTCCTCGGCTTCTCGGCCAAGGAGGTCTCGCAGACCCTCGGCACGACCGTCGCGTCGGTCAACAGCGCCCTCCAGCGAGCCCGCAAGGCCCTGGACGATCGGCTGCCCGAAACGAGCCAGCAGGCGACGTTGCGCTCGCTCGGCGACGAGGGTGTCCGGGCCATCGTCCAGGGGTTCATCGACGCCTTCGAGCGCGGAGACGTCGATGCGATCGTCGCGCTCCTGGCCGAGGACGCCACCTTCGCGATGCCGCCGTATCCGGAGTGGTACCGGGGCCGCGAGGCGGTCTCCGACTCGTGGCTCATGCCCGGAGGGCCGCCGTCGGGCCTGCGCTACGTCCCGACGATCGCCAACGGCCAGCTGGCGGTGGGCGCCTACCAGCTCGACGCCGAGGGCAAGCGCTTCGTGCCGCTTGCGCTCGACGTGCTCACGGTCCGGGACACGCGGATCGCCGGCATCACGGCGTTTCGCACGCCGACGGTCTTCGGGCCCTTCGGCCTGCCGGCTCAGCTCGCCGCGTAGCGGCGTCGCGCGGCCTACGAGCCGGCGGAGACGAGCGCGTGAACGCCGGTGATCGGGTCGCCCTCGACGCTGGCCGCGCGCCAGCTGTCGCCGCGGTCTCTGCTCTCCCAGATTTGCCCGTCGGCAAGGCCGGCGAAGAGACGGCCGTCGGCCGCGACGAGCGCGTAAGGCATCGCCGGCAGCGGCTCCGGTAGGCCGCCGCCGAGCGCGCGCCACTCGTCACCCGGGCGCCGTCGGTAGATGCGAGCCTGCGGGTCGCCGCCGCCGTGCGCTGCGAAGGGGCCGGTGCTCGCCGACACGTACCACAGCTCCGGATCGTCCGGATCGACGGCGACCGACCAGGTGTAGTTGCGGTCCCGGCCGTCGTCGGCCGGCCGCCAGCTCTCGCCTGCATCCACGGTGAACGCAGTCCCGCCGCCGCCTGCCTCGTAGGCTCTGGCGCTGTCGCGCGGATGCCAGGCGAGCGAGTGCACGTCCGGCTGCGCGCCGGGACGATGGTCCTGCCAGCTGGCCCCGCCGTCGGTGGACCGCATCAGCCCACCGAGCTCGATCCCGACCAGGAGCAGATCGGCGTCGTGCGGGCTCGGCTCGATCCAGCGCACGTGCGAGGTCCACGGCCGCGGAGGGAAGCTCCAGCTCGGCCGCGACGGCAGCTCGAGCAGCGCATCCAGCTCGCGCCAGCTCTCGCCGCGATCGTCGCTGCGGAAGAGCCGGCTCGGCTCGGTGCCGGCGTAGACGGCGCCGTCGGCGGCGCTCACCGCCAGCGAGAAGACTCCGGGCTCGGATAGCCGGCAGTCCTCCCAGCTGCGCCCGGCGTCTCCGCTCCGTCGCACACCCTGCTCCCGCAGGCCGGCGTAGACCGTGTCCGGGTCGGCCGGATCGACGGCGAGGCACTGCGCCCCGCTTCCGTCCAGCGAGAGCTCGACCGCCCAGCCGTCGCCGGTCTCGTCCAGCCGGACGATCCCGTCCCCCGTTGCGGCGTAGAGACGCACGACCCGCACAGGGTATTGGTCCGAACCGAGCTCGCCACCGGTGCGAAGGGAAGGTGATGGCGATCCGGCGGCACACCCTCGCACTCGCAGCGGCCCTCGTGCTCGCGCTGCTCGCCGGCGTGGAGCGGGCAGACGCCGCGACCGTCGTGGGATCGGTCGATCCGACCCGGCCGCCCGAGGCCTTCGCCTGCGCCGTCTACGCCTGTCCCGTGGGAAAGACCGTCGGCTTCCGGCAGCTCGCGCTCCACGGCTCCGACGTCGTCGTCGACGAGCCGGGCGTGCTCGTCTCCGCGCGCGTGAACGCGAAGCGGATCGCCGGCGGCGACACGCCGAGGATCGCGGTTCTACGACCGAGCGGCGACGACAAAGACGACATCGGCGTGACGGTCGCCGGCTTCGCACCGGTGCCGATCGTCACCGCGGATGCCGACGTGTACGAGGTTCAGGACCTCCACCTCCGAGTGGAGGTCGGCGACTCCATCGGGTTCCTGCTTCCGGCCGGCCAGGTCGATCTCGGCACGAGGATGCGCCAGCAGCCCGACGGCGCTGTCCAGTGGTTCATGGAGCCGTGCGGGCCCTGCAACATGAACGGCGGGACGGGGCGTGAGCTCCTCTTCGACGCCACGATCGAGCCGGACGCAGACCAGGACGGCCTCGGCGACGAGACGCAGGATCCCGACTTCGGCCTGGCGGAGGAGGAGTCCGACCCGCTGGAGGAAGACGAGTTCGACGACTGGTTCGACGAGCTCGACGAGGACGAGGAGGATGAGGAGCAGCCGACGTCGCGGCGTGCCCGGAGGCTGCGCCTGCTCGATCTCGGCCGCGCACGGAACGGCAACCTCTTCCTGACGGTCGGCGCGCCGGGCGCCGGACGCCTGGGCGGGATCGTCACGACTTCGGCCGGACGCTGGGACCTTGGCCTTCCGCGGACGATCGGACTCGGCGAGAGCCGGGCGAAGCGACCCGCGAAGGTGCGCCTGAAGCTGCGGCTCTCCCGCGCCGGCCATCGGCTCGAGCGGCGACCCGGCCGCCAGCGCGCGCGCATCGTCGTCTACCACCTCTCGCGCGGTGGGATCAAAGTGACGATGCGCCAGATCCGGCTCTAGCCGCGACGAGCCGGATCTGGCTACCGGGGCCGGTTCGCCTAGCCGACGACCGTCGTCGCGGTCGCGCTCGCGCCGCCGGCGGACAACGTGAGGCTGTAGGTGCCCGGCGGGATGTTGGCTGGGAACGTGAAGGTGAAATCGAACGCCAGCGTCTTGCCGGCGGGGATGATGAGTGGATACCGGATCGAGAACAGGACTCCGTCCTCACCCGCGAGCGTCTGGGTCACGAGGACCAGCCTCGCGCGCGGGTTGCTGTTCGCGATCGACTCGGCGACGGTAAACGGCTGGCCTGCCGTGGCCGTGTCGGAGAGCGAGACGGTGACGGTGATGCCGGCCTCCGTGTCGCTCGCTGTCGTGGCCAGCGCCGCGGGCACACCGAGCGCAAGCGCGCCGACCGCGGCGACGAGGAGCAGGAACGAACGCATGGGCGCCTCCCCTAGAAGTGGAACTGACAGACACCAGGCTCTACGAGCCGAAGCGCCGAGCGGTTTAGGACCTGGCCGGGAGCAGCGCGCGCAGGTCGTCGATCGTGTCCGCTTCGGCTGCGTCCTTGTCCGGCCGGTAGCGCTTGACCCGCGCGAAGCGGAGCGCGACGCCGCCCGGGTAGCGGGTCGAGGACTGGACGCCGTCGAGCGCGATCTCGACCACCAGCTCGGGACGGGCGAGCACCGCGATCCCCCGACGGCTGCTCTCGCGCTCGAGCAGCTCCTTCGTCTGCCACTCGAGCAACTCGTCCGTCAGCCCCTTGAAGCACTTCCCGACCATCACGAACTCGCCGGTCCTCGGGTCGCGGGCGCCGAGGTGGAGGTTCGAGAGCCACCCCTGCCGACGGCCGTGCCCCCACTCCGCGCCGAGGACGACGAGGTCGTAGGTGCGCACCGGCTTGACCTTGCGCCACGCCTTCCCACGACGCCCGGCGCCGTAGAGGGACGCGGCATCCTTCACGACGACGCCCTCGTGCCCCCTCCGCAACGCCTCGTCCAGGACGCGGCTGCCCTCGTCCGGATCGGAGGTCAGGACTCCGGGAATCTTGAGCTCCGGCGCGATCGCCTCGAGCCTCGCGGCGCGCTCCTCGAGCGGTGTGTCGAGCAGGTCCTCGCCGTCGACGTGGAGCAGGTCGAAGAGGAAGGTCTCGATGCCCTCCGGCGTCGCCTCGCTGTCGATTCGGGAGACGGTGTCCTGGAACGCGGCCGGACCGTCCTCGCTCATCCACAGCGCCTCGCCGTCGAAAACGGCCTGCTGCAGCGGCAGGCGTCGCACGGCCTGAACGATCCCGGGCAGCGCCTGCGTGATCTCGTTCAGGTTGCGCGTGTAGACACGGACCTCCTCGCCGCGGCGGTGGATCTGGATGCGGATGCCGTCGAGCTTCCACTCGACCGACGCGCGGTCGAAGGCCGCGACCGCCTCGCCGACGTCTTCCGCCGTGGAGGCGAGCATCGGGAAGATCGGCCGGAACAGCTCGAAGCCGATGCCACGCAAACCCTCCTCGCCCTCCGTCATCGCGATCTCGGCGGTACGGGTCAGGTCGCCGGAGAGCATCAGCGCGCGGCGCGCGAGCTCCCCGGGGATTCCCGACGCCTTCGCAATCGCGTCGACCATCACGCCGGCGAGCGCCCCCTGCCGCAGCTCGCCGGTGAAGAGCCGCTTGACGAAGCCCGCCTCCTGGTCGGTGGCGCGGCCGAGCAGCGAGGTCAGGATCTGCCTCCGCTTCGCCGTCGACCCGCCTCCGGTCGTCGCCTGGATCTCGGCGATCGCACGATCGAGCTCGTCGATCGTGAGCGACGCCTCGTCCGCCGGCGCCTCGTCGATCCCGTAGATCGTCGAGTACCCGACGCCGACCCGGCCCTGGCGCGGCGCACCGGCGAGGAAGCCGACGGCGATCGGCACCTCGGCCGGGTCGAGCCCCCGCAGGAGCTCCGCGAGGATCGCGACCTTCTGCGAGCGCGCGCTGGTATCCGCCACTGCCCTCGAGGCGGTGACGACGTCGGCGAGCAGCGTCACGCCCTCAGGCTAGAGCGATCGCGCCTACCCCGCGGGCCGGGCCGCGCGGAGAGCGTCGAGCGTCGCTCCCGTGAAGGCGGCGAGCTCGCGGATGTTGTCCTCGTCCTCGGCGGTGAAGTCCGTGCCGTCGGATTTGTCGGAGAGCTGGAGCAGCCCGTACCACCGGCCGCCTTCGCCGCAGACGGCCGCGGCGAGCCAGCCGCGCATCGGTGGGTGCGTCTCGACGACGTCGCCGAACCCCGTCCAGAGCGGGTGGGCCTCCACCTCGGCCTGAGTCAGGCGCACCACTTCACCGGCCTCGGGCTGAAGGCCGTGCAGCCCGAGACCACGGGGCTCGACGTGGAAGTCGCGCCATGGTGCGTACTTCGCGCTCAGGTTGAAGTACTTGCGAGTCGCTCGCCCGTCACCGTCCATGTCGACGCTGAGTGCCGCCTGCTCCGAGCCGGTCAGCGCTCGCGCGAGGCTGCAGGCGCGGTGCAGGAGATCGTCCACGCGGGCGGCTAGCTGGGGGTCGCCGGCGACCTCGGGAGCGAACTCGGTGCCGACGTCTCCGACGTGCGTCATTCAGGCGTCCGACGCGGTGCGTTGCGCGACGGCGGCCAAACGCCAACGAAGCTGATCGAGCGCACGCTCCTTCGCGCGCACCTCCCGCTCGCGCCCTCCGCGTTGTCGTAGGAGCTTCAGCTCGAGTGTGAGCGCCTGCATCTGCTTGATCACCCCGATCAGCTCCCGCTTCGGGCCGCGTGGGACGAGTTCCCCGGAATCATCCACCACTAATCACGAACGACCGTCCACTCTCAGACCTTCCCCGGGTTCAGACCTTCCCCGGGCACCCGGCCGGTCAGACCGTAGGCGTGGGCTGGGGAGCGGCGATCTCGGCCGGTGGTGCGCCCGGCTCCTCCCCGCCCTGGTCGAGCCGGAACGGTGGATAGACGTCAGTCATGAGCGCGGCGTAGCCGATGACCCGGAACACCCAGCGGTTCAGGCCCATGACGAAATCGAAGATCCCGCGCGGGTAGCGCGTGGTGAAGAGCAGCGCGATCGCGGCGAAGAGGACGAGAAGCGAGATGAGGCCCGGGCCGCCCCAGTGGTACCTGTCGGTGTCGGCGTCCCAGCCGCCCCAGCCGGGCCCTCCGCCGAAGAACACGCTGACGAGGAGGTAGTGCGGAATCGCCAGCAGCCACCACTTCACGAGCACCAGTCCGCGTGAGAGCTGCTCGGGGTAGGAGACCTCGAGCTGCGCGGGGTAGTCGGGAACCGGCTGCAGGGTGAACGGTGGATACCGGTCGGTCCCGAGCGCGTCGTAGGTGTAGAAGGCCACCCGCCACCCCCAGCGCATGACGCCGACGTTGAAGTCGAAGATCCCGCGCGGGTAGCGCCCCGTGACGAGGATCGCGAAGAAGGCGACGATCGTCAGCAGGATGAACGCGATCGCCAGGAAGAAGAGGACGATGAAGTGCGGGATCGCGAGCAGCCACTTGACCAGCCAGAGCCAGCGGCTGAGCGGGAGGTCGAGTCGCCCTTCGATGCGAACGGGATGAACGCTGGCGGCGGACACGCGTCGCCGTTATTCGCCGCCTGCCTCGGAAACCCTTTCCGCGATGCGGTCGAAGAAGGACGACCAGCCTTCGCCGGCACGTTCGTACTCGTCCGCCGCCATGACGCCGCGCTGCTCGAGCAGCATCTCGGTCCTGCCGTCGCCGAGGTCGGTGAAGACGACCGTCACGAGCTCGTAGACGTCGTCGCCCGGCTGGTCGGAGACCGTGAAGACGAGCCGCTCGGGCTCGACGACCTCGCGATACTCGCCTTTCCACCGGATCTCGCGCCGACCGGGCTCGGCGAACATCGTCAGCCGCCAGGCGCCTCCTGGCCTGACGTCCATCGCGACCGAGGACAGCGGGACCTCCGATTGGACGCCGCCGAACCAGTCGGCGAAGGACTCCGGCTCGGTCCACTCCTTCCAGATGCGCTCGCGCGGCGCGTCGAAGACGCGTGCGATCGTAAGGCCCGGTCGGTCAGCCACGCAGGCGCTCGTCGAGTTGGTCGAAACCTCTCTGCCAGAAGCGACGATACGTCTCGAGCCACGTCACCGCTTCGGCGAGAGGTTCACCTTCGAGGCGCGACGGACGAAGTTGCGCCGAACGGCCGCGGGTGACGAGCCCGGCGCGCTCGAGCACCTTGAGGTGCTTGGAGACGGCCTGGACGGTGATCGGGAACGGCGCCGCCAGCTCCTTGACGGTTGCTTCGCCCTCGGCGAGGCGTGCGAGGATCGCCCGACGCGTCGGGTCGGCCAGCGCCGAGAAGGTCTCCGAGAGGCCGTCAGCCTGGCTATTCATCTGCCCGGTTTAGCAACTGTATGGTTGTATACGCTACACCGGAATCCGGACAGAGGAGGGGATCACGTTGGGCAAGATCGTCGTCACCGCATTCGTGTCATTGGACGGGGTCATGGAGGATCCAGGCGGAGCTGAGGACTTCAAGTACAAAGGCTGGAGCTTCGAGTTCGATCGCGGCGACGAGGGCGAGCAGTTCAAACTGAACGAGACGCTCGCATCGGAGGCGCTGCTCCTCGGGCGAAAGACGTACGAAGGTTTCGCCGAGGCGTGGCCCTCACGCGAAGGCGAGTTCGCCGACCGGTTCAACAGCATGCCCAAGTACGTCGTCTCCTCGACGCTGGAGGAGCCGACGTGGACGAACACGACCGTTCTGGACGGCGACGTCGTCGAGGAAGTGACGAAGCTGAAGCAGGAGGTCGACGGCGACATCGTCGTCCACGGCAGCGCACAGCTCACGCAGACGCTGCTCGAGGCGGACCTCGTGGACGAGCTCCGGCTCATGGTGTTCCCGGTCGCACTCGGGAGCGGGAAGCGCCTGTTCGGCGAGACGTCGGACAAGAAGCCCCTGAAGCTCGTGGACTCGAAGGTCGTCGGCGACGGGGTCGCGATCCTGGTCTACCGCCCGGCCGAGGCAGCTTCTTCCTAATGCGGCCCAGCGCCCAGGCGGCGTGTTCCCGGCCGTTGGCTCTCTTCCGAGCGTGACCCTGATCTCGTACGACGTCTCGGTCGTGTGCTCCGCGGCCCCGTCCCCGTCGACGTCGACGGCGAGACCAGCGACGAGCGTATGCCGCCCCGGGAGGAGCAACACGAGCGCACCGACGCCGTCCGCGGAGAAGCGGGTCGACCGGCCCAGATCGTCGAAGCCGAAGAACGCCTCCCAGACGTTCTGGTCGGTGAGCTCGAGCCTGAAGCGACCCGTCTCAGTCCTCCACGCCGGCAAGTCGATTCTGCGCCCGTCGAGGGTCAGGGTGAATGTCGCCGCCGCGAGGAACCCATCCCCTTCGGCCTCGCATTGGGGAAAGGGGATCAGGTCCGCTTCGGGAAGGCAGGCCCAGAAGTTGACCGGAACATACAGCGCCTTCCCGAACGGCACCGAGCAGCGGCGCTCCACGCCGCCCAGCTCCAGGAACCAGACGTGTCCGCGCTGCGCGTAGGAGCAATCGACATCGCCTTGCGTGAGTCCCGGATGCGGCTGCGGACCGTCCGTCGGAATCAATGAGGTCCATTCGAAGAACGCGCGCTGCCAGTCCGCGAGCGAGCGCCCCTGGTACCTCAGCCACGGCGGTACGACAAGGGCGCCACGTGGGCTCTGCGCCTGGTCGACCGTCGGCACGCGTGCATGAGCGGTCGAGCCGCTCGATCCCCCGAGACTTACGGCGGCGACGGCGACGGCAACGATGAACAGCTTTCGCATGACTCCTCCCTCAGGTCTGGCTCCGATGCGTCACGTACCGCGCGATCGCGGCCCGTCCGACCTTCCTGCCAAGCACGAGCCCGGCTTCGTTGTCGCTGCGGAAATGGATGCCGCCGTAGAGCCGTGAGACGGCCGCCTCCTCGGCCTTCCGGTTGAGCCACAGCGCCTTCCGAGGGAAGTACGTGGCGAGCACGTGGGACGCGGCGCCGGAGGTCGTCGAGTGCCCGCTGACGTACGACGGGAACGGCGGCGTCACGATGTACGAGAGCCAGGCCGGATCGAGCTCGCGGCGGATCGAGGTGATCGGCCGTTCCGACCAGTAGGCGAACTTCGCGTCCCAGCAGGCGATGAATGCGTCTGCTTGTGCGGTGTTGAGAGCCGCGAGCACGCGCGCCGCCGCCGGCTCGGACAGCCGGTGCGAGCGGATCAACCCGAGCGCGATCTGGTTCCAGTGCCCCGCCGGCGTCAACGTCCCGGGCCCGTCGGCCCAAAAGTCGGCGATCCGCTTCTGCCCCGGGCTCAGTCGGCGCGAGACCTCGAAGACTTCGCGAACCTCACGCGCGTGGCGCCGGCTGCCGATCGCCGGCGGCGGGCCGGGCCGAAACCGTGATCCGGTGCCGATGTTCCACGGTCGCCAGCTGCCGACCAGCGGCTCGAGCGGCGGCGCGAACGCGGGTGGGGTCGGCACCCAGAGTCCTGAGCCAAGCGGCACCGTTCCTCGCCAGACCGCATCAGAGCCGTCGTTGCGCGCCCTGGCGACCGCGCGGTCGCCGATGCGGCCTCCCTCGGCGACGGCACGCTCCGGGCGCTCGCTCGTCCGGAGCTCAGCGAACGCGTCCGCTCGGTCGGGGTAGAGGTAGGCGAGCACCGTCGCCGCTGCCCCGGCGACGGCTGCTCTGCGGTCGGCCCGCGCCAGCTTCGTCGCCTCTAGCATCGCCACGCTCAGCAGCGCGAGCCCCCTTGACGCGCGCGGCGGGTTCGTCCGGTGGGCGGCGATCTCGGCGAGCTCGACACTCATCCAGCGTGATACCGCCGATGTGCGACTCTCGGCCGTCGCCTGCGGCGCCGCCACCGCCAGCAGCGCCGCAACGACCGCTACAGCCGCGAGTCTCATAGCTCGAACACGAACCGCAGGTTCGGCGCCGGCATCCCGACGACATTGAGCACCGTCGTGTTGGTGCCGATCAGGTGTTGAACGACCTCGCCGCGTGCGCGTCGGTAGTGCCCGGTCCCGCCGATGACGGACCGCACGGCGCGCAGGACGCCGCCCTCGGTTCCGGACGAAACGAGCTGATCGCGCGGCGTCGGGTTCGTGGGCGTGACGACCCCGAGCATGTACTCCTGCGTCGAGACCACGTGGGGCTCCGGTCGGCCGCCGTGCAGCATGAACCAGCCTCGGCACAGCCAGGTGCCGACGGCCTCGGCCGACGCCGGATCGAAGCCAGGCCCCGCCGGAATCGTCCCCGAGCGGTAGATCAACCCCTCGACGAAGAAGCCGACGCCCCTGAGGTCGCCGGAACCGGCATCGAGCGCGGCGCCCATGTCCAGCGCCAATGTCTGGCCGAGGCAGGCGACGTCCAGAACGAGATCGCCCCGGTGGCGGTCGTCGGTGTCATCGTCCCTGTCACCGGCGAGTGCCGCCTCCGGCTGCCACAGAGCCGCCATCGCCGCGAGGCCGCCGGCGGTTGCGAGCACCCGGCGGCGATCGAGCAGCTCGGCATCCGTGTCCTCGAAAGCTTGCTCTTGCTCTCGTTCCTTGTTCTCTCTCGGCGTGTCTTCCATCGTCACTCCTTCCCGGCCTCGTCTAGGCCATCGGGCCAGTCGCTCTTCGAGCGATGTTCGAAGACACCCCTTTCTGCGACCTATGCGGCTACCTTGGGGGAACGTTGGAGGTCGACCCCTCGACAAGGATCCAGCTCTGCGGCGCACTCGTCGTCGAGCTCCAAGGCCGCCGGATCGACCACAGACTCCCCAGCCGCCAGGGTCGGCTTCTGTTCGCCTACCTGACACTCACTCGTGGCCGCCCGGTCGCCCGCGACGAGCTGATCGAGGCGCTCTGGCCGTTCGGCACGCCGGCTGCCGCACCGGCGGCCCTGACCGTCCTCCTCTCGAAGCTGCGAGCGGCCATCGGTGCAGAGATCCTGAGAGGGCGCGGGGACGTGACGCTGTCTCTTCCGAGGGCTGTCAGAGTCGACGTCGAGGACGCCCTCGCGGGCGTCCATGCGGCGCAGTCAGCCGTTGCTCTCGGCGAGTGGAAGCGCGCTTGGGGTCCTGCCCTGCGGGCTCAGTTCATCTCCGGGCGCCGACTGCTGCCGGAGCACGAAGCCCCATGGATCGATGAGTGGCGCCGGCGGCTCGACGAAGTGTTCGACCATGCGCTGGAGGCGTACGCCGCGGCCTGCCTCGGCATCGGCGGGGCCGAGCTGGCTGGGGCAGAACGCGCCGCCAGGCGCCTGATCGACCACTCGCCTCTGCGTGAGAGCGGCTACCGCTTGCTGATGGACAGCCTCGCCCTGCAGGGCAACGTCGGCGAGGCCATGCGAGTCTACGACCGCGCACGCAAAACCCTTCGCGAGGAGCTCGGAATCGCACCGGGCCCAGCGATCCGGGAGGCGCACGCCCGACTGCTGAACCAAGCCACGACGGCACGCTGAATCGGGCGCGGAGACGAATTACGACTGCGACAAGGGTCGAGCGTCGCGCTACTCGACGACCTCGATCCAGCTGGCGATCTCTTCGCGAGTCTCGCTGTCGGCGAGCTCGGGATGGTCGCTACGGACGTGGCGCTCGATCAGGTCGATCACCTCGTCGTCCGTCTCGGCACGTGCGACGTAGCCGCACTCGCAGCTGATCTGCCTGGGCAACGTGCTTCTCGCTTCCCGCGGGTAGTCGATAGAGCCCTTTACATACCTATACATCGTCAGCGGCGGCGATAGACGATCGTGCGGCTGATGCCGGCCAGGTACCCCGGGCCGGCCTGGTTGACGCTCATCACGATCCGCAGTCGCGTCGCGCGCCGCCGTAGCTGCAGGCGGAAGGTCGCTCCTGAGCGGCGGCCGAGTCGAATCCGCTTGATCGTCACCCAGCGGCCGCGGGCCGTGCGGCGCTGGAGCCGGACGAGTCGGCGCGCGAAAGGCCTCGCGGCGATCACGCGCGTTCGAAACCGGTTCCTCCCGAGTCGACGGAAGACGATCCTCGGGCGGACGCCGATCACGACCTGCCGGCTCGTCACGCCGTTCCAGCTCACCAGGTAGGCGGTGCGGATCCTCGGCCGCGCCAGGAAGCGCCAGACGCCCGCGGCGTCGGTCATGACCGTCGCAACGGCGGCGGGCGAGCCGGTGCCGAACCGCTGCGCAAACACGGTCACGGGCTCAGCCGGGCGTGCCGTCCCCACCCGCCCCGACAGCATCACGGCCCGCCCGAAGACGACGGCACGCGTGCGTGTCGCCAGCGTCACGCCGGTCGTCCTGAAGGTGAGGTCGGCGCCGACCGTCGTGCCGACGTCGTTCCGCGCCACGAGCCGGTAGTGGTAGGTCACGGCCGTCCGGAGGCGCGAGAGCGGCCAGCTAACGGCCTGCTCGGCGAAGCTCGAGCCTGCGTTCCTGCGCGGCGTTCTCGACCCGTACCGCGTCGTCGTGCCGTACTCGAAGTACCAGGTCGTCCGCCTGCCCTGCGGGTTCACGGCGCCGGTGGGCCTGGCCGTGCTCGCTCCGATCTCCGTCGCCGCGCCGGTGCGCACGAGCGGCGGCCCGCTCGTCGCGAAGGTCCGGTCGGCTCCGCGGCTCGTGCCGGCATCGCTGGTCGCGACCAGGCGGTAGTGATAGAGGCGGCCCGGGGACAGGCCGGTCACTGCTGCCGAGACGCTCCTGGCGGCATTGCCGGATCCGGCGCTCCTCGGCGCGCTCCTCGCACCGTACGCCGTGCTCGTCCCGTACTCGAAGAACCACGTGGTCGCGCGCCCGTTCGGATCGACCGATCCGTTGAGCGTCGCCGACGTCGGCGTCACGCGCGTTGCCGATCCTGTGCCCGCCGCCGGTGTCGACAGCGTCGTGAAGATGCCGTCGCCGCCCCGCGTGGTGCCGCCGGCGCCCGTCGCCACCACCCGGTAGTGGTACGTCGTCCCGGGCGCGAGGCCGGTCAGCGACGCCGACACGGCGATGTTCGCCGATCCCGAACCCGCGTTCCTGGTCGGCGTCCGCCTGCCGTAGCTCGTGCTGGTTCCGTACTCGAAGTACCAGTTCGTCGCTTGCCCGCTCGGGTTGACGGTTCCCGTCGCCGTCGCGCTGGTCGGCCCAACGGCGCTCACGGGGCCGGTGATCGCCGTCGGCGCCGCAATCGCGGCCGCTCCGGCGCCCGCGAAGAGAAGAACGAGGCCGGTGAGCAGAACGGTGGCGGCGACCCTCATCTGCAGGAGTGCTCATACCGAACCACCGTTAGGAAGGTGCTAGGAGAACGGAAAGATTCTGGTTCCTGCGCCGTTAACTCTGCTCGGCCGTGTAGAGGCGCCGTGGTTCGGACACGCCCTTCAGCGTGTGCTCACCGCGATCCGTGAACGCCAGCCCGGCCCCGGCGGCGAGCTCGCGGGTGGCGGCGCTGACCAGGAGCTCTCCTGGCTCCGCCTGCGCAGTGATCCGGCTGGCGAGGTGCAGCGCGATCCCGCGCACGCGCCCATCGACCCATTCGATCTCCCCGGTGTGGATCCCGGCTCGGATCGTCAGGCCGAGCGCGGACACGCGCTCGAGCACTGCGAGCGCGAAGCGAATCGCACGAGCGGCACTGTCGAACGAGGCGATGAAGCCGTCTCCAGTCGTGTCGACCTCCTCGCCGCCGAAGAGGACGAGCTCGCGCCTGATCGCGTCGTCGTGCGCGGTGACGAGGTCGCTCCAGGCGCGATCGCCGACACGCTCGACAGTCTCCGTGGAGTCGACGACGTCCGTGACGACGATCGTCCTGATTCGACGACCGAGTGACGTCCCCGACGAATCGTCGTCGCCGGCGCCGGCGCGGGGCCCGAGCACGCGGTACGCCACCTCGCCCACGGGCTCGAGCCTGAAGCTGCCGCTCACGGCCGCAGCGGCATCACCCGCGACCCACACGCCGGGGCCGTCGGCTCCCTGTGCGAGCTCGGCGACCTGCTCGACCGGCCGGCCGTGAGCGCCGTAGACCCATCGCCACTCTCCGGCTGCCCGCACGCGGGTCGAGCCCACCTGCGCCGATCCACTGCTGATCCCGGCGTTCACGATCACCCGCGGCGAAGCGTCCGGTCCGACCTCCGGCGAATCGGCTCCCAGAACGGCAAATGCGGCTTCGACGGCCGTCAGGGCGCGGGCGTGCAGATCCGGGCCTTCGAAGATCGCGACGAGCAGGTTGTCCTCACGCTCGGTCGGCATCCCTCCGAGGGCGCTGATCAGCCTCTCCGCCGCCGCCCTTCGGCTCCGTCCGACGAAACCGACCGCTTCGCCGGGCAGGCTCGGGTCGCGAAGCCGCCATTCGACGGCCAGGACTGCGACCTCGCGCTGCTGGATCCCGTGGCGCTCGAGATAGGCACTCGTGTTTCGAAGCTCGGCGACGGTCTCGTCGATCGTCCGCTTCAGGCCGAGTGCCGTCTTGATCCGGGCGATCAGCTCGCGATCGTCGACGGGCTTGGACAGGAAGTCGTCGGCGCCGGCCTCGATCCCGCGCACGCGGTCCTCGACCGCGTTCAACGCCGTCATCAGCACGACCGGAACCAGCCTCGTCTCAGGATCCTCCTTGAGGATCCGGAGCGCGCTGATTCCGTCCAGCTCCGGCATCATCACGTCGAGGAGGACGAGATCAGGCGGCGTGGCCGCGACCCGTTCGAGCGCTTCGAGCCCGTTGCTCGCCGTCTCGATGACGAACCCGAGGTTCTCGAGCTCCTGCTCCAGGTAGTCCACGTTGAGCGGCTCGTCGTCGACGATGAGGATTCGAGCTGCCCGATCCACCTGCGCCTCCGTCATCGCCCGTCGAGCAGGCGGTCGACGATCTCGACGAGCCGAACGTCGTCGATCGGCTTCGAGACGAATTCGTCGAAGCCCGCGGCCAGCGCCTGCTCCCTGTCTCCCGGCATCACGCGCGAGCTCACCGCGATCACCGGAACGCCGCCGGCCTGCGCCTTGATCGCTCGCACCGCTTCCAGGCCCGTGAGCCCGGGGAGCCCGATGTCCAAGAGGACCAGGTCCGGGCTTGTCGCAGCCGCGACGTCGACCGCCGTCTCGCCGTCGGTCGCGAGCTCGATGTCGTGCAGCTCTTCGAAGATCTGGACGAGCAGCTCGCGATCGAGCTCCCGGTCGTCCACGATCAGGAGCCTCCTCCTCATGCGAGCCCCTCGTCGTCGAGTGCTTGCGCCCGCTCGGTGCCGTTCAGAGGCAGGTCGAGTGTGAACGTCGAGCCGACGCCCACCCGGCTCTCGGCAGTGACGTCGCCGCCGAGGGCCTGTGCGAGCCGTCGCGAGATCGTGAGGCCGAGGCCCGTGCCCCGTCGTTCCCGGGCAGGCGACGAGTCGGCCCGGTGGAACTCGTCGAAGATCCTGCCCAGCTCGCCGCTCGGGATCCCAGCGCCGGTGTCGGACACGCTGACCCGGAGGCGCCCGTTCACGGCCTCGGCGCGAACCTCGATCGTTCCCTCGTCGGTGTACTTGATCGCGTTGCTCAGCAGGTTCAGCAGGATCTGGTTGACCTTGTCGGGGTCGGTGACGATTCGCGGCAGGCTCGCGTCGGCGTCGACCTGGAGCCGCACGCGAGGACGATTGACGAGCGGCTCGAGCGAATCCGTCGCTTCGCGCACCAGCTCCGAGGCATCCGCCTCGGCGAGGTCGACGCGGACTTCATCCGCCTCGATGCGGGAGAGGTCGAGGATCTCGTCGATCAGCCTCAGGAGATGCTCCGCGCTGTCGAGGACCTTGGAGAGATTGCCGGACTGCTTCTCCGGCAGGCCGGGCGCGTTCCGCGACACGATCCTGGTGAAGCCGATGATCGCATTCAGGGGCGTGCGGAGCTCGTGGCTCATGTTCGCCAGGAATCGCGACTTCGCCGACGCCGCTTCTGTGGCCGCGTCACGTGCCATCTCCACGCGCCGAAGCAGCTCGGCGAGCTCGGCCTCGTTCCGCTTCTGCGCGCTGATGTCGATGTCGATGCCGGCAACCGCCACCATCTCACCGGAGCTGTCGAGCACCGGGAACCTGTGGTCGGCGAGAACGTGCTCCCTGCCCTCGCGGACGATGACCGCCTCGCGTTGTCGGAGCTCGCCGGCCGCGAGCACGTCCCAGTCGACCTGACGATTCGGGTCGACCGGGACGTCGATGTGCGTCATCTCGGACATCTCGGCGAGCGTCTTGCCGCGGATTGTGTCGTCGCGGACGCCCCAGAACTCTTCGTACTGCCTGTTGACGAGAATGAAACGTCCGCTCAGGTCCCGCAGGTAGACCATGGCCGGCATGTTGTCTACCAGCGCCCGAAGGCGGGCCTGCTCCGACCGCTGTCGCTCGACCACCCGGCCAACCTGCGTTCCGACGCTCAAGAGCAGCTCGAGCAGCTCGGGGTCGGCAGCGAAGGGCTGGTCCGCGAAGAACTCCAGGACGCCGACGACCTTCGTCCCGGCCATGATCGGGACCGCGAGCCCGGCACACAGGCCGAGGTCGACCCACTCCACCGCTCTGGCCCCCCGCAGGCCGTCGAGTGGCACGACGAGCGCCCTCGGGCTTTCGTTGCCGTCCGATCCGAGAGAGAGAACTGACAGCCTCGCGGCGTCAGCGCCCGGACCGACGATGTCGTCCTTCGAGGCGAACACGGGCCTGCCGACCTCAAGCGCGACGCCGGGCAGTCCACGGCCCCTCCGGAAGGGCTCGCCTTCCGTCGCGTCGCGGAACGGACCGTACCGCTGCTCGTCGTCGAGCCGCCAGATGCCGGTCGAGACCAGCTCGTCGGGATCGTCCCGGCTCACGAGAAATGCGTGGCCGATCGGCCAGCCGGTGTACTCGCCGACCTCGTCGAGAACGACGGCGAGGGCGTCCTCGACCGACGACGACTCGTTGGCGGCTGCAGCCGTGCTCCGCAGGAGCTGGAGTGAGTCGGTGCGGCGGCCGATCGCGGAGAGCACACGGTTGTACTCGACGGCGATCTGGCCGACCTCGGTGTGCGGCTCGACACGAACGGGCTGCGTGAAGTCGCCGCTTCGGCGGTGCTCGTCCATGTCCGTGAGGAGATCGGCGAGCTCGGTGGTCGCCCCGTGCTCGGCGATGTTGAGACCGGCGATCTCCCCCTCCCGGTCGATCCGGAACGGGAACCGGCGATCGATCAACGACAGGACGACGAAGCCGACTCCGAATGCCCAGGCGAAACAGGTCCCGATGCCGACGAGCTGGATGCCGATCTGCTCGAGCCGGCTCGCTCCGTTCGGGAAGGCCTCGGCGTCCCCGAGCAGGCCGACGGCGAGCGTTCCCCAGACGCCCGCGCCCAGATGGACCGGAACCGCGCCGACCGCGTCATCGATCTGCACACGCTCGAGCAAGAGCGTGACGGCCTGCATGACCACCGCCGCCACTCCGCCGACCAGGGCCGCCTTCCAGGGGCTCATGATGTTGGCGGAGGCCGTGATCCCGACGAGGCCCGCCAGCGAGCCGTTCATGATCGTCACCACGTCGGGCCGGCGATCCAGGAGCCACGTGAGGGTCAGGCCGACCAGCCCGCCGAAGGTCGCGGCCAGGGTCGTGTTCAGGATCACGGCCGGCACCCCGGAGGTGAGCGCGAGCTCGCTCCCGCCGTTGAAGCCGTACCAGCCGATCCACAGGACGAACACGCCGAGCGTCGTCACCGGCAGGTCGTGGCCGCCGATCGCAACCGCACCGGGGCCGAACCGGCCGATCCTCGGCCCCAGGATGATGATCGCGGCGAGCGCGACCCAGCCCCCCACCGAGTGAACGACCGTCGAGCCTGCGAAGTCGACGAAGCCGAGCTCCCTCAGCCAACCGTCCGAGCCGCCGGCGCCCGGGGCGAGCGATCCGTCGCCCCACGCCCAGTGGCCGAAGACGGGGTAGGTGACGGCGGCGACGAACACGGCGAGGACGAGGTAGCTCCCGAAGCGCATACGCTCGGCGACCGCACCGGACATGAGCGTCGTTGCGGTGGCAATGAAGCCGAGCTGGAACAGGAAGAACGCGGTCAGGAACGTGCTCTCGCTGTCGAAGAGGAGCGACGAGGAGCCGATCAGGCCACCCTCGTCCGCGCCGAACATCAGCCCGAAGCCGAAGAGCCAGAAGAGCGACGCTGCGACCAGGAAGTTCGCGAAGTTCTTGATCGCGACGTTGATCGAGTTCTTCGAGCGGACGAGGCCGCTCTCGAGCGCGGTGAAGCCGACCTGCATGAAGAGCACGAGCGCCGCGCTGACGAGCAGCCAGGCGATATCCACTGTCTCGACTCTCGGCACGAGCTCACCAACCCGAGCGGCTTCGGCTACCGGGCCCTGGCCCGAATAGCGGTGGGCGGTCCCTACCTGTGGAAAACGGCCCGCGTAGGCGGGGTTATTCCTGCCGCCCGGCCCGTAGGATCACGCCCGTGAGCTTCGACGACTGGATGCTCGCGCTCCACGTGCTCAGTGCGTTTGCGTTCGTCGGCGGCATCCTCCTCTTCTGGGTCATCATCGTCGCGGCGAGGCGCATCGACACGCCCGAGCCGACGCTCCGCATGGGCCCGCTGGCAAGGCTCGCCGACGCGGCGATCGGCGTCGGCGCGGGCGGGACGATCGTCCTTGGCATCTGGCTCGCCTTCTCGGTCGGCGGCTACGAGATCTGGAACGGCTGGATCGTCGCAGCGATCGTCCTCTGGGTGATCGCGATGGCGCTCGGCCAGCGCACGAGCACCGCGTACACGCCGGCGGTGAGGAGGGCCATGGAGCTGCGGGAGGCCGGGCAGAACGGACCGAGCGCCGAGCTGCGTGCGCTCAACCGAACGACCAGAGGGCTCCTCCTGCAGGCGCTCAGCACGATCGTCGTCCTGCTGATCATCATCGACATGATCTGGAAGCCGGGCGCATGAGCGCGCTCGCAGCCATCCGCCCCGACGACTGGAACCTGCCGCTCTTCCTGCACGTCCTCGGGGCGATGGTCCTGGTCGGCGGGCTCTTCAGCTGCGCGGGGATCCTCGCCTACGCGCGAGGCGCGGAGGGGATGCTCCGGCTGGGGTATTGGTCGCTGCTCGGCATTGCGTTGCCGGGCTGGGTGCTGATGCGAATCGGGGCCGAGTGGATCTACACGAAAGAAGGCTGGGACGACCTCCCGGCGGGAGCCGAACCGAGCTGGCTCGAAACCGGCGGTTTCATCGCAGACGTCGGCGGCCTGGTCCTGCTCGTCGCGCTCGTCGCCGGAGGCATCGGCATGTACCGGCTCAGGGCCGGGAGAGGCGTGGGCCTGCTCAAGGTGACGCTCGTGCTCTCGGTCGTCCTCCTGGCCGCCTATCTCGTGGCCGTGTGGGCGATGGCGGGTAAGCCGGACTAGCCGGCGCACCAGCCCGATTCGTTCTGTTCACAGCCCCGTAACCCATTTCGGGCCGTCCCCGCACTAGCTTCGCCGCGTACCCGAGCCAGGAGGGGACACCATGAGAAAGCTGCTCGCGCCGGCGCTTGCGCTGGCGGCGGCCGCACTCGTCGTCACCGTCGCCGCTGCGGCAGGCAACGAGAGACCCGGGGAAGCGGCTCTGACCGTGGCCGTCATCGGCGACACCCCCTACGGGCCGGCGCAGGAGGCGCTCTTCCCGTCACTCGTCGCGGACATCGACTCCGACCGCAGCGTCGGGCTCGCGCTGCACCTCGGCGACATCAAGACGGGAAGCAGCCTGTGCACCGATGCGTACTTCGCCCGGATCCGATCGTTCTTCGACACGTTCGACGACCCGCTCGTCTACACGCCCGGTGACAACGAGTGGACGGACTGCCACCGCCCGGCGCAGGGTGGGTTCGACCCGCTCGAGCGGCTGGCCGCCGTGCGGACGACGTTCTTTCCGGAGCCCGGCCGGACGCTCGGTGAGCGTCGAAAGCGCGTGAGGACGCAGCGCGGCTTTCCCGAGAACCAGCTCTGGGAGCAGTCGGACGTCGTCTTCTCCGCGGTTCACGTCGTCGGTAGCAACAACGATCTCGAACCGTGGTTCGGCGCCCCTGCACCGTCGGCGGCTCAGCTCGAGGAGTACCGGACGAGACTGGAGGCCGACCTCCGGTGGCTCGACCTCACCTTCGAGCTCGCGGACGAGGAGCGAGCACGAGGCGTGGTCCTGGCGATGCAGGCGGACATGTGGCTGGGAACGGCCCCGCGCGGCTCCGGCTTCGTGGCGATCAGCGAGCGGATCGCCGAGCTCGCCCGCGACTTCGAGCGCCCCGTGCTCGTCCTGCAGGGCGACACGCATGACTTCTACTTCGACCAGCCGCTGCCGTCGGCCCCGAATGTGACGCGGATCGTCGTGGAAGGCGAGACCGCCAGCGAGTGGCTGAAGCTGACCGTGAACCCCCACTCTCGTGAGGTCTTCTCGTGGCAGCGGATGAGCCTCGAGCCGACGCTTCTCGCGCGGGCGATCCTGCCTTCGGACGCGTACCAACCCGGGCCGCCGTCGGGTGCGTTCATCGCTCCCGACAACGGTGTCACCCCGCCGTTCCCGGGCCAGCCGATCCCCGGCTTCTCCGCCGTCCTCGATGCGGGGCGCGGAACGTTCCTGGGCATGCCGGACAACGGGTTCGGCGCCAAGACCAACTCGGGCGACTTCCTGCTCCGCCTGTACACGATCCGCCCCGACTTCGAGACCGCCCTAGGCGGAAGCGGAGCGGTCGACGTCCGCAGCTTCATCCAGCTGCGCGACCCCGACCGGAAGATCCCGTTCCCGCTCTTCCGCGCCGACCGGCTCCTCACCGGGGCCGACTTCGACCTCGAGTCCGTCCGGCGTGAGCGCAACGGCGACCTGTGGTTCGGCGAGGAGTTCGGGCCGTTCCTGCTCCACACCGACCGGACCGGGAAGGTGCGCGAGGCGCCGTTCCCGCTGCCCGGCGTGCAGTCGCCGCAGAACCCGTTCCTGACCGACCCGAACGGCTGGAACCTCCCGGCAAGCCGCGGCTTCGAGGGAACGGCGATGAGCGTCGACCGGAAGTTCCTCTACCCGGTGCTCGAGGGCGCGCTCCGAACGGATCCCGATCCGCGGCGGCGAATCGTCAACGAGTTCGACCTTCGGCGGGAGCGGTACACCGGCCGGAGGTGGAACTACCGCGTGGACGCCGACTTCCCGAACGCCGTGATCGGCGACTTCACCGCGCTCGACCAGCATCGGTTCGTCCTCATCGAGCGGGACGACTTCCAGGGCATCGATGCGAGGCAGAAGAGGATCTACCTCGTCGACCTGCGGCGAGTCGACGCCGACGGCTACCTCGAGAAGCGCCTGGTGCTCGACCTGCTTCGGATCCGGGATCTCAACGGCATCTCGCTCCCGGCGCGGCCGGGTGAGTTCGGCGTCGGCGACCGGTTCTCGTTCCCGCTCCAGTCGGTCGAGAGCCTCGAGGTGCTGGGCGGGGATCGACTGCTGATCGCGAACGACAACAACTATCCGGGCAGCGACGGGCGCTGGATCGCCCGGGACCGGCCCGACGACGTCGAGCTGATCGTCGTCCGGACGCCGGCGCTCCGCTAGTCGCCGCCACCGAAGAGACGCCGCGGGCCCCGCCGGGGGCCCGCGGCGCTCACTAGCGAGCTGATGGCGAACGACGAGGGCCCCGCGAACGCGGGGCCCTCTGTCGTTGACGGATCGAGCCGCCGGCTAGGCGGGCGGCTGGTAGGTGATCGTGGTGACGGCCGGCTCGACGCCGAGCACGGCCTGGTTGAACGAGAACCGCAGCGCGACGTTCCCCGCCGCGTTCTCGATGCCGAGCGTGGCGGAGTCGCCCCGCTCACGCCCGTCGTTCGCGAGGTTGCGCGTCTGCGTCAGGATCTGACCGCTCTCGTCGAGGACGATGTTGAAGTCGATCCGACGGGTGAGGTCGTTGAAGAAGTGCACGTTCCGGAACTCGATCACGAACCGCCGGTTCGGCGCGGTGCCCTTCAGCTGCGTGCGCACCGACGCCTGAGCGTCGACGAAGAGGTCGTCCCAGAAGCCGTAGATCGCCCCGTTGGGCCGGCCCGTCGTCGGAATCGCCGCGTTCGAGAGGGAGCAGAGGGAGGCCGGCGTCCCCAGCTCGATGTAGCCGTTCGTGCAAACACGAGCGTCCGTGTAGATCGTCCCGTAGAGCGTGAAGGGGAACGGCAGCGTGATCAGGGTCGACACGTCGTCGCCCGTCAGGGCGAGGACCGTGTCGGCTTCTTCGAAGGGCACGTTGCCCGCCACGCTGCAGGTGTACCCGAAGCTGTCGGTTGCCTCCTGGAGCGTGAAGTCGAGCGTCGTCGGGCCGGAGACGACCAGCTGCCTCGTCTCGGTGGTCAGACACCCGTTCGACGAGGCCGTCGCATTGAAGGTGCCCTCGGGCACGAGCGGGAACGAGTAGAGACCGTTCGCGTCGGTCGTCGCCGGCGCGATCGGCGTGCCCTCGATCGTCACCGTGGCGTTCGCGATCGGCGCGTTCGTGGCATCACGGACGTGACCCGACACCGTGTGCGACGGCGGCTGCGGCGGCGACCGGTACCGGATCGTGGTGACCGCCGGCGCCGGAGCCAGCACGGACTGGTTGAACGAGAACCGGTGAGCGACCTGGCCGGTGTGGTTCTCGATGCCGATCGTCGCCTGGCCGCCCGTCTCGCGGCTGTCGTCGGCCAGGTTCCGGTACTGCGTGACGATGTCGCCGTTCTCGTGCAGGACGATGTTGAAGTCGACACGCCGGCTCGTGTCCAAGAAGAAGTGGAGGTTCCTGAACTCGATCACGAACCGCCGATCCGGTGCGGTCCCCTTCAGCTCCGTCCGGATCGACGCCTGCGCATCGACGAACGTGTCGTCCCAGAACGAGTAGATCGCACCGTTGGGCCTCCCCGTCGTCGGGATCGCGGCATTTCCCGCCGGGCAGCTGGTGGTCGACGGGCCGACGAACTCGATCAGGCCGTTGGTGCAGACGTGCGCCCGCGTGTACGGGAACCCGTAGAACGTGAACGGGAACGGGAGATCGATCGTGCCGGCGACGTCGTCCCCGGTGATCGGGACGACCGTGGCCGCCTCCTCGAACGCCGCGGTCTCGAGCCCACAGGTGTACCCGAACGCGTCACTGCGCCTCGGGAGGGTGAAGTCGACCGTCCGCGGACGGGACAGATCGACGCTCTGCGTCTGCGGGTCGAAGCAGCCGCCCGCCGAGGCCGTTGCCTGGTACGTGCCCCGCGGCAGCTCCGGGAACGAGTAGGCGCCGTTGGCGTCGCTCGTCGTCTGCTCGAAGATCGGCCCGCGCACCGTGACCGTCGCGTTCGCGACCGGCTGGCCGTCCGGGTCGAGGACGCGGCCAGAAAGTGAATGCGCAGGGTCTGCCTGGATGCGGAAGTAGGCGCGATGCTGCACGCCGTCGTCGCGCGTCAGGACGAACTCGCGGCACGTGCCTCCCCAGGCCTGATCCGTCTTCCAGGGGAAGGTGTAACGGCCCGTGGCCGGGTTATAGGAGAGCCGGGAGCCGCCCGGCGTCTCGGCCGGGATCGGCAGCGGCCTCGGGGTGATGAACTGAGCTCCCGGTGTCTCCGTGCGCAGGGTCGTGCAGTTCACCTGCCGGGAGTACGGCGAGTTGCTGGCGAGGATGTCGAGGCCGCGGTTGCCGCCGATGTCGAACTCGATGTCGACCGCCTCGCCGCGGGTGACGGTGTTGAGGGTCGGTTGATCCGAGAGCCCGAAGAAGCTGCGCCGGCAGCTCGGATGCGTGTCGAAGGCCTCGCTGTTGTCGTCGCGTCCGGTCGAGCCCTGGACGGCGCTGAAACCCAACCCGCGCCGGGCGAATGCGGCCCAGACGGTGCAGGTGTCCTCGCCGCCGAGAGCCTGCGTGGCGGCGACGATCGCTCCGCGCGCGACGACGAGCCCCGGTTCACAGCCCTGGAGCTTGAGCCCGTCCATCACGTACTGGAGCGCGCGGTTGTTGCCGCCGGTGTTCCACTCGTCGTAGACGTTCGGGTTGAAGCCGTGCTTGTCGATCAGGTCCCAATCCAGGTCCCAGAGGACGGCCGCCCACCCGTGGCCGAGGCCGTGCGGGATCGCCAGCGACGTTCCCTCCAGCCAGCCGCCGGTCTTGATGCTGTCGTACGTGAACGGCTGGATCGCCATGTTGCGCGTGTACTGCCGTGGCCGGATCCCGGCGCCTTGCCGGTTGTCCTGGAAGAGCGCGTAGGGCCCCATTCCGCGCGGCAGGTTCGGATTGTCGAGCGCCGGGTCGAGGAGCAGGGTGATCGCGAAGTAGTCGCTCCACCCCTCGCCTGCCTGCTCGGTGCCGTTCAGGCAGTCGGCCGCCGGGCCACCGGTCAGACGGTTGGAGATGCCGTGCCCGTACTCGTGGATGATGATCCCGCTCTCCAGGTCGCCGTCGCGGATGCCCGGGTGGTTCGGGTGCTTGCGCACGGTGGCTGTCGACGTTGCTGTGATCGCCGCCCGGATCGTGTTCCCGTCCGCCTGCGTGATGCTCGCCACGGGGATCGTCGGCGGGGCGGTCGCCATCGAGCCGCTCAGGATCGGGGCGGCGCCGCCGGCGTTCAGGGCGACGATGAGCGCCTTCGCGCCGGCCGTGCTCGCCTGTCGTGCCTTCTCGATGTTCTGACAGCCGAGATTGCTGCCGGTGACGATCGCGACCCAGTCGCCGGCCGGAGCGGAGGCGTAGTCCGCGGCCGTGCAGCCGTTCCCCGCGTTGATCAGCCGGCCGGACGCGCCCGCCGGAGTCGGAGCCGGCGAGAAGCGCGCCCACGACGAGTCGAACGAGCCCACGCCGGGGACGACGACCTGGTTCTGGGCCCCGAACTGGTTGCCCGGCCAGAGGAACATCTGCATCCGAGGCGTCCCACCCGAGGTCGGGGTCTCGAGCGGCGTCGAGAAGTTCGCGTTGTTCGTCCCGCCGCCGTCGGCCGCCTCGGCACGGACGTAGTCGCCCTGCGTCCCTCCGCGACCATAGTTGTTCGCCTGGAAGTTCCCGGCGGCCTCGGTGAAGCCGTACCGATACATGATGTCGTGGATGACGTTGTTCCAGTAGAAGAGGTTCGAGACGGCCGCCCCGCGGTAGTTCTGCGCGTGCTCGGCCAGGTCGAGCGGGGAGTCGAAGTCGAGCCCGGCGCCGACGTCGAGCTCGCCGAAATCGGGTGACTCGCTGTCGTCCTGGTCGAGGTACGCGTGTGCGTTCGTCCCCTGCGCGGTCGTGAACTCCGGCCCGGCGACGGCGTTGGTGTCGTGCCATCCGAACGGCGACGCCAGTGCGTCGGCCGGGTTCTGGACGAGCGTCCGAGAGCCGTCGTTCGGGCTCTCCTTCGGGAGCTCGAAGACCCGGTAGCTCGAGCCGTCGTTCACCGGGTTCGGCGTGACGAGGCTCGACGCGTCGGCCGCCGAGGCCCCGGATCGGGCCAACGTGGTCGCGAGGTCACCGGGGTCGTCGCGGGACGTCCAGTCCGCGGTGTCGAGCAGCTCGCCGTTCGCCGCATCGACGGTCGCACTCCAGACCGAGTCCCCCGACGAGTCGTCGATCACGAGCTGCCAGGCCAGGCGCAGGCCGCCCTTTGTCGGCTGCCAGCCGAGTTGGAGCGGGATCGGGGCGTCGGAGATTCCGCCGTCCGAGACGACGGCCTCGGTGTCGCTGCTGTGCAGCACCTGGAGATCGGTCGGTTGGTCGAGCCGAAGGCCCTCGGCCGCCGACTCGACTGCTTCGGTGACCTTCAGGTCGGAAGAGCCCGACGGCGATTCGGCCAGACCCTCGACGAGGCTGCCGCCCGCGAAGACGACGTGCCCGTCGGAGGCGACGTTGACCGTGACGTGACCGCCGAACACTTCGAGGTCGCGGTAGTGCTGGTTGAGGTTGACGTGAGTGACGCCGTTATGAGCGCTGCGGTATCTGCTCGTCACGACGAGATCCGCCACATCGGCGCTCGTGACGCCGAGTTGCGCCGCGTTCCGGTCGACGTAGCTCAGCGCCACGTCGAGCGCGTCCGGGCTGCTCTGCGCCGACAGCGATCCGGGCGCGGCCGCAAGGAGCGACACGGCGAGCACCAGACTCGCCCAGAAGGGCTTGGACGACATAGTTCCCCCTTCGTCTGCGACGGCACCGCCACCGTCGGGCTTGACTCACGCCGCAGGCGGCCCGAACCCTTTCACATCCGTGGCCCGGAGACAAGAACGTGCGCCACGGGGCCGGCGATCGTCTGCTCGACCCAGCGGACGAGGCCGACATGCGGAGCGAACCAGAGCCCGAGGATGCCGCCGTCGGACAGTCCCGGCGGCGGTCGCACGTCCAGCCGGACCGTGCCTCGGTAGGAACGACGCCCGCTGCGCACGGCCGTCTGCCGCGAAGCGACGGTGATGCGGGCATCGTTCCAGAGCGGCGGTGGCAGATCGACGCGAGACCTGGTGCCGGCCTTCGCGCCGAGGGGAAGCAGCGCCTCCCAGCGCCGCTGTGCGGTATCCCAGGCCTGCAAGGTCTGACCCGACCAGCGGACGCGCAGGTGGCGCGCGCCGGGGAACCGTTCGAGCTGGAACCGGCCGGCCCGCGCCCGCGTCACCGTCATGCTCGACGTTCCGCCGGAGCCCGTGTCCTCGAACGTCCACGCGCTGCGAGGCTCCAGCGGGAAGAAGCGCCGGGCGTTCTCGGGAGGGGCCGCTGCGAACGAGAGGAGAACGAGTGCCGCTGCGACGGCGGGCGCGTGCACGGCCAGAGCCTACTCAGTCAGACCCCCGAAGAACTCCCGCAGGTCGGCGACGAAGAGCTCGGGCTGCTCGAGCGCGAAGAAGTGGCCGCCCCGGTCGAGCTCCGACCAGTGCACGACGTGGTGGTCGCGCTCGGCGAAGCGCCGGATGGCGACGTCGGAGCCAAGCGAGACGAGCACGCCGGTCGGCACCGTCCCGCGCTCCTTCGGCGCCCACAGCGACGGGTCGTGGAAGGTCTCGTAGTACAGGTTCGCCGACGAGCCGGCGGTGCGGGTGAACCAGTAGAGGGCGGCGTTCATGAGCAGCGTGTCGCGGTCGACCGCGTCCTCCGGGAGCTCGGCCGCCGGGTCGGTCCACTCCTTGAACTTCTCGATGATCCAGGCAAGCTGCCCGGACGGCGAGTCAGTCAGCGCGTAGGCGATCGTCTGCGGACGCGTGCCCTGGACGTGCATGTAGCCCATCTGTTCGTTCTGGAACTCTTGCGCCCGGGCGAGGCGCTCCTGCTCGCTCTCGCTCAGGTCGGCGGTCTCGGCCGGGTCCCCCGACGGAAGCGTGACGAGCGCGTTGACGTGCACGCCGACCACCTCTTCGGCCGCGATCCGCCCGACGAGCGGCGCCTGGAACGCGCCGATGTCTCCGCCCTGCACGCCGTAGCGGTCGTAGCCGAGCCGGTCCATCAGCTCGGCGAACGCGGCGGCGATGCGAGCGTGCGTCCATCCAGGCCCGTCGATGGTCGAGAAGGCGTGGCCCGGGATCGAGGGGATCACGAGGTGGAACGCGTCCTCGGCCTTGCCGCCGTGCGCCTCGGGGTCCGTCAGCGGTCCGATTACGTCGAGGAACTCGACGAACGAGCCGGGCCAGCCGTGGATCAGAAGGAGCGGGGTGGCGTCGGGCTCGGGTGAACGAACGTGGAGGAAGTGAACCTCGGCGCCGTCGATCTCGGTCACGAACTGCGGCACTTCGTTCAGACGCGCCTCCTGCGCGCGCCAGTCGAAACCCGTGCGCCAGTACTCGACCAGTCCGCGTAGGTAGTCGCCCGGCACGCCGCGCGACCAGCCGATGCCGTCAAGCTCTCCGGGCCAGCGAGTCCGATCGAGGCGCTGACGGAGATCGGTGAGAGCGGCATCGGGTACTTCGATCCGGAACGGCCGGATTCCGGCCTTCGTGTTCTCGGAAGTTGTGGCGGGACTCACCATGCTCTTACGTCCTTTCCGCTAGAATGACAACATCTTGTCAACAACGCGTAGAGTAGCAAGACGACAAGATGTTGTCAAACCACCTCCTCGCAGGTCGCCGGCCGGTGACGCGTTCACGGACTTCCTGATGCGCGTCTTCCCGCTCGATCGCCGCTTCACGGCCTCGGGCGAGGCACTGGCGAAGGTGTCCGGGCAGTCACTGGCACGCTGGCTCGTCCTCGAGATGGTCCAGGACGACCCGGCGACCGTCTCCGACATTGCGCGGCGCCTCGGGCTCACTCGCCAGGCGGTGCAGCGGCTCGCCGACCTCCTCGTCGCCGACGGGCTTGCCGTCTACGAGGACAATCCACGACACCGGCGCGCCAAGCTCGCGCGGATCGCGCCGAACGGCCTGACGACCCTTCGCCGGATCCAGGAAGCGCAGCGCGAGTGGGCCGACCGGCTCGGCGCCGAGCTGGGCAGGGAGGAGCTCGAGCGGGCCAGCGCTACGCTCGACCGCGTGCTCGACGTCGTCACGCGCGAGCTGCCGTCGCTGCGAGAGGGCAGCCGGTCGTGAGCGAGGCCGCCACGTTCTTCGCCACGCCCGCCGAGCTTCGCGCGTGGTTCGAGAAGCACCATGCGTCGGAGTCCGAGCTCTGGCTCGGGTATTACAAGAAGGCCGCGGGCCGGCAGACGATCACCTGGGAGGAAGCGGTCGAGGAAGCGCTCTGCTTCGGGTGGATCGACGGCAAAGTCCAGACGATCGACGAGCTCCGCTACCGGCAGCGGTTCTCGCCGCGCCGGCGCACCAGCAACTGGAGCGAGGCGAACATCGCGAAGGTCGCCGAGCTGCAGGAGCAAGGACGGATGACGCCCGCAGGCGAAGCCGCATTCGCGGAGCGACGAGAGGATCCGAACGCGCTGACCTACGAGCGCCGGCACCAAGCCAGGTTCGACAAGGAGCAGCGATCGACGTTCCGCGCCAACGAGGCGGCGTGGGCGTGGTTCGAGGCCCAGACCGATGCGTACCGCCACCTGGCGACCTTCTGGGTCGTGAGCGCGAAGCGGCCGGAGACCCGGGCCCGGCGGCTGGCAACGCTGATCGAATGCTCAGCGGAGGGCCGGCGAGTTCCGCCGCTGATCAGCTAGGCGTCCAAAAAACGCCAAGTCCCGCGGACCCGAAGGCCTGCAGGACTTGGCAAAGCGACTCTGACATGGCCGGACGGGCGCGTCAAATTCCTTCGGTTTGCTGGAGGATCGCGGGGACGACGACGTCCCAGACCCGTCGAGGAAGCTCGTGGCCCGTCTCCTCGAGCACGAGCAGGCGGGCGTCGGGGATCTCGTCCGCGAGCGCGCGGCCGTGCTCGAGCGGGAACAACGGGTCCTCGGCCCCGTGGATCACCAGCGTCGGGGCGCGGATCTCGCCCAGCCGGCCGCGCCAGTCCGCCGGGTCGTCGATCGCGAGGTGGTTCGTCATGCTCGAGGCCAGGTTGGTGCTGCGATCGAAGTCGCCGGCACCGCGGTCGCGCCACTCCGACTCGTCGAAGGGAACCGATCGGGACGCGAACTGCCGCGCGAACTCGGCGTAGTGGTCGATCACCGCGGCCCGGTCCGACCAGTCCGGCTCCGGAGGCGCGTCGGCGAAGTACGCACGCAGCTCCTCCGACATCGGTGGCAGGTCGGGGGCGCCGGGCACAGCGGGGCTCGTCGAGATCAGCGTAAGGGAGGCGACTCGCTGCGGATGGACGAGGGCGGCGACCTGGGCGATTCCTCCTCCCATCGACATGCCGACGAGATGGCCCGAGCCGACCTCGGTTGCGTCGAGCAGGCCGACGACGTCCGCGACCAGATCGGCACCGGTGTATTCGGGAGCCCCGGGCTCGTACGTGACCGAGCGGCCGGTGTCGCGCAGGTCGTAGCGGATGACGAACCGAGAGCCGGCTGCGAGCCGTTCGCAGAGCTCCTCGGGCCACGAGAGCATCGATTCGGTCGCCCCGGAGATGAGCAGGATCGCCGGCGCGCCACGATCCCCGAAGGTTTCGATGCAGAGATCGACGCCGTTCGCCCGGACGATCTGCTCCCTAGGCACCGTCCTCGTACTCGTCGTGGCGGCGCCACCACTCGTAGGGCGGGGTCTGGGGCCGTCCTTCGGGCGAGTCCTCCCAGGTTTCCTGGCGGCCGAGCGGCGTCAGGTCGAGGAAGCTCCAGACGCTGCCGAGCGCCTCGACACCTCGAAGGGTCGTGAAGTAGGTGCGATAGACCTTGTCGCCGTCGCGCAGGAAGACGCTGAGCCCGAACCGCTCGCCGTCTTGATACGTGTCCGGTTGCGGCGTCTCGGGCGAGCGGCCGAAGTCGACGTTGAAGTCGCTCTCGAAAGACGAGTACCACGGGATCGTCCACCCCATGCGCCGCTTGTAGGCCTCGAGCTTGGGCAGCGGCGCGCGCGACACGAGGACGAACGACGTGTCGCGGGCGTGCAGGTGGGCAAGGTGTCCGACCTGGTCGACGAACATCGAGCAGCCGTCGCAGCCCGCCTCCTGGTTCGGGCCGAACATGAAGTGGTAGAGGATCAGCTGGCTGCGGCCCTCGAACAGGTCGAGCAGGCTGGCTGCGCCGTTCGGGCCCTGGAGGACGTAGTCCTTGTCGATCAGGACCATCGGTAGCCTGCGGCGCTCTGCGGCGAGCGCAGAAAGTGCCTTCGTCATGTCCTTCTCCTTGGCGAGCAGCTCGTCGCTCGCGGCCTGCCACTCCTCGGCGGAGACGACGGGTGGAAGGCTCATGCGGACCTCCCCGGATATTCGAATCGACGCCGCGGCCAGCCCTCGAAGTCGTCGCCGCGACCCCTCGGCGCTCGATCGAGCAGCTGCCAGGTCGCGTTCAGCGCATCGGTGCCGCGGTCGTAGGTCGAGTACGTGTGGTACACGACGCCGTCGTCGAGCGCGAAGGCGCTCAGCCCGTGCAGCTCCTCGTTCCGGAGGTCGATGTCGGCGTGCTTCGGAGTGTCGAAGTTGAAGCCCTTGCCAGTTCGCCTCCCCTCCTCTGTAAACACCGCGAAGTCGAGGTTGAAGTCGCTGTCCCCGTACGAGACCCAGGGGAAACTCCAGCCCATCCGCCGCTTGTACGCGTCGAGGTTCCCAAGCGGCGCCCTGGAGACGGCGAGGAACGTC